>Ga0194043_1000145_pt1 | contig 34748 bp, 32 predicted proteins | sample JunL4415m_MetaG_FD_161274 | JGI IMG/M metagenome (GOLD analysis project Ga0194043, IMG submission 161274) | Anoxic zone freshwater microbial communities from boreal shield lake in IISD Experimental Lakes Area, Ontario, Canada - Jun2016-L442-15m | ecosystem: Environmental > Aquatic > Freshwater >...
TTCAAACGAATCAACGTATCCGCTAGGACCAACAGCTCTCAGCAACGAAATTGTTAGAGCCCCCGAGCCAACGCCGGCTTCCAGGACTCTGGATCCTGGCGCTATGTCAGCAAAACCAAGAATCATCGCTGCATCTTTCGGATACACAATCGTTGCACCTCGGGGCATAGTCAATACGTAGTCAGCCAGAAGTGGCTTGAATGCCAGGAATTTTAAACCGCCAGATGTTTCAACAACAATGCCTTGAGGCTTACCGATTAAATCATTATGCAACAACCATCCATTATGAGTGTGCCACTCTTGATTCGGTTGAAGGGTTATTGAATGCAGTTTACCTTTGGCATCAGTCAGCTGGACGCGATCTCCGACTTTGAAGAGTGCGCTACTTTCATCTGTGCTCATTGGTGAATTCTAGTGGAGATTAAAAAGATCCGTTACTTGCAAACCTGCCAACGTTTTTACAACCTTCACTTGATCATCCTCTTTGATGCTCACCAAATGCGGGATAGCAATCACTTTCGCCCCACTGGCCTTTCCTGAAGTAACGCCGGTTTGTGAATCTTCCAAGACTAGGCAATTTGAGATTGCTACTCCTAGGATTTGCGCCGCCTTCAAATAGCTTTCTGGATCCGGCTTTGTGTTTGTGACATCATCGCATGATACGAGTGCATCAAAAAAACCAACACCCAAAAATCGATCACAAGCTTCAACTAGCTGACGTGGACTTGCCGAAACTAGCGCAACTGGAATTCCCAAGGATTTGGCACCTTCCAGAATTTCGAGCGCGCCCGGCAAAAGTGATAGTTGTTCCTCGAAAGAGGCACTCACATTTGCTATCAACGATTCAGAAAAAAATTCAGGCGTGTTCGCGCCATTAGCTAATTGCGACATGTAGCGCCCAACTTTTGCTATTGGCCCACCTAGGACTTGTGCTTGGTTTTCATGTTTCCATTCAAAATCAAATTGCGCCATGAGTTCTGCCTCACCAGCAAACCAGAGTGGTTCGGAATCAACGAGGGTTCCGTCCATGTCAATAAGTATTGCTTCGGGAATCACGTTGCGTTGAAATACTTTGCTTCTGGGTGATGCACGATTATCGCCGAGGTAGATTGCTCCGGATGTAATTGAAATTCTTCGGAAAGCTCAACGCCAATTCGCTCGGGATTGAGCAATTCACATAACTCACGTTGTTGCTCCAAGTTCGGGCAGGCCGGATAGCCAAATGAGTATCTAGACCCTCGATAGCCTTGATCCAAAATTTGGGACAGATCTGGCGAATCTTCCTGATTGAAACCAAGCTCTTCGCGAATACGTCCATGCCAGGCTTCGGCGAGTGCCTCGGTTAACTGCACTGATAGGCCATGTAATTCTAGGTATTCCCGGTAATGATTGTCGGCAAACAATTTCGCACTGGCTTCACTGACCGACTGTCCCATAGTTACGATATGGAAAGCGACCGTATCAATTTCACCACTTTCCTTACTTCTAAAAAAATCACTTAAACATAAGCGTCGATCGCGCGATTGCCTTGGGAAGGTAAAGCGGACTCTCTCGCTTCCCTCATTTGGTCCTTCGTGATGCAAGATAACCAAATCATTCCCTTCGCTGTAACAGGGGAAATAGCCATAGACAACTGCAGCGTTTAACCAACCTTGAGATTGCACTTCGTTTAATAGCGAACGCAGTCTAGGACGTCCCTCATTTTCTACCATCGCTTCATATTCACCACGCTTACCCTGCAAACCCCATTGGCCAACAAAAAGCGCACGTTCATCCAACATCTCTAGGTAAGAGGCGAGCTGTATTCCCTTAACAACTTTAGATCCATAAAACGGTGGAACTGGCAACGAATTATTAATGGCCACATCCGAACGACTGGTATCCAAATTAGCTTCTTTGTTTAGTCGGGTATTAGGTGTTTTACGTTCTTTCAGGGGCGGCAAAGAAGCGCCAGGCACGCCACGTTTCACACCCATCATTGCATCCATTAGGCGCAGCCCCTCAAAAGCATCTTTCGCGTAACGAACTTCGCCACTGAACTCACCAGCGAGATCTTGTTCTACAAAGGAACGGGTGAGCGCTGCGCCGCCCAAGATCACAGGCCATTTTTCGGCTAACCCCCTGCTGGAGATTTCTTCGAGATTTTCACGCATGATGACTGTCGACTTAACTAATAGCCCACTCATGCCGATCACATCGGCTTCTGATTCGGTTGCCGCATCAATAATCTGATTGATCGTCTGCTTTATTCCGATATTTACCGTCGTGTAACCATTATTTGAAAGGATGATGTCAACCAAATTTTTGCCAATATCGTGGACATCGCCCTTTACTGTTGCCAGCAAAATCTTTCCCTTACCCGCGTCATCACTCTTCTCCATATGAGGTTCGAGAATCGCGACCGCTGTTTTCATCACTTCGGCAGATTGCAGAACGAAAGGTAACTGCATTTCACCTTTTCCGAATAATTCGCCAACAATCTTCATTCCAGAAAGTAAATGATCGTTAATTATGGCCAATGGTGAAATCCCGGTCGCCATCGCTTCCATCAAATCCGCTTCCAAACCAACTTTTTCCCCATCAACGATGCGACGCTCCAAGCGTTCTGCTAATGGCAGGGCCGCAAGTTCAGCTGCGCGCGTTAATTTATTCGATTTTGCTTCTACCCCATCAAAAAGTTCAAGAAATACCTGCAATGGATCGTAAGTGCAGTTTCCTTCGGCATCAAAAGTACGTCGATCGTAAATCAGATCTAACGCGACGGCCTTTATTTTCTCTTCGATTCGCGCCATAGGAGTAATTTTTGAGGGATGAACGATTGCAGAATCTAAGCCAGCCGTAACTGCTTCAGCTAGGAAGACTGAATTAAGCACAATCCGAGCAGCGGGATTCAATCCGAACGACACGTTGCTCACGCCCAAGGTGGTTTGAACATCCGGGAACTCTGACTTAAGTTCCTTTATCGCACTGATAGTTTCGATTGCATCCTTGCGCGTCTCTTCCTGACCGGTTGCAATTGGGAAAGTCAGACAATCGATGAGGATATCCCCGACCTTCATCCCCCACTTCTGCGTTAGATCATTTATTAGGCGCCTGGCAATCCGCAGTTTCCATTCCGCAGTTCTTGCCTGACCCTCTTCATCAATAGTGAGAGCAACTACGCCGGCGCCGTGTTCAACAACCAGCGGCATAATTCGGGCGAAACGTGAATTAGCTCCATCGCCATCTTCATAATTAACCGAGTTAATGACACAGCGTCCGCCCAAATGTTCTAAGCCCGCTTGCAACACTGCTGGTTCTGTTGAATCAAGAACTATCGGAAGAGTGGAACTTGTGGCGAACCTAGAAGCCAGTTCCTTCATATCTGCAACACCGTTGCGACCAACGTAATCAACCGATAGGTCCAACATATGTGCACCATCACGAATTTGATCACGAGCAATTTCAACGCATGTTTGCCAATCTTCGGCTAGCAAGGCATCGCGAAAGGCCCTAGAGCCGTTGGCGTTTGTTCGTTCACCAATTGCTAAATAAGTCAGGTCCTGCCTAAAGGGTACAAATTGATAGAGCGAAGAAGCACCAATTTCTGGTGAAATTTTTCGCGCAACAATGGGATGGTTCCCTAATTTATCCACGACAGCTTGCAAATGCTCCGGCGTGGTACCGCAGCAACCACCTATGAGCGTTAAGCCGTAAGATTCAACAAAGTTCGCAAGATAATCTGCCAATTCCACCGGTGAGAGCGGATAGCTCGCTCCATTTGCCCCAAGAACTGGCAAGCCCGCATTGGGCATCACCGAAATACCAACCTGTGAATTCTTACTCAAAGTTCGAAGATGTTCGCTCATTTCGGCTGGACCGGTTGCACAATTAAGCCCGATCAAATCAATTTTCAAAGGTTCAAGCGCGTTTAGCGCCGCGCCAATTTCAGAACCAAGAAGCATAGTTCCGGTGGTTTCTACCGTTACCTGCGCAATCAAAACTACATCTCGCTCTGACTTGTCGATAGCTTCTCTGGCGCCATTGACTGCCGCCTTGGCTTGCAATAAATCTTGGGTGGTTTCGATCAAAAGTGCATCAACACCGCTATCCAATAAACCACACGAAGCCGTGAAATAGGCGCTCTTTAATTTGTCGTATTCGGTATGACCAAGTGTCGGTAGTTTGGTTCCGGGTCCAAGTGAACCTAAAACCCAACGCGGCTTATCTACTGTTGAAAATTCTTCCGCAACTTCCTTGGCCAGTTTTCCACCGGCGAAAGCTAATTCATAAATGCGATCTTCAATTCCATACTCCGCAAGATTCGCCCAGTTTGCTCCGAAAGTATTGGTTTCAACTGCGTCAACACCAACCTCAAAATATTTACGGTGCACCTCTTTTACAATATCCGGTCTCGATACGTTTAGTATTTCATTGCAACCTTCATGGCCTTGAAAATCTTCCAGACTTGGATTTTCGGCTTGCAGCATCGTGCCCATTGCACCATCTGCAATTATTACTCGCGTGGACATCGCGGTTCGAAGCGTTGAAGATTTAACCATTTAGGAGAAGGCTACCGTAATCAACTAACTCTAGAGAGCTAAACCAAGAAGTGAATCCAGGGCTCTAGACAACTCCCCTGCACTGCCTATTAGTTCGGAAGATTTAGCCGATTCGGTATTAGATGCCCAGACATCAAGCAGTTCTAGGGCTTTAGGAGTATCTAAATCATCCGATAACGCTGATATGACTCCATCAATCACCGTCGAAGTTTGCGCTACTTCCATTCGTGCGAGTGCGCTACGCAATTTTGCAACCTTCAAAGTTGCCTGATACAGAACGTCATCTGTCCACATTCGATCACTTGAGTATCTATTTTGCAACAGCGCAAAACGAATAACCATCGGGTCAACGCCCGACTTAAGTAACTTGGAAACAAAAACCAGGTTTCCCTTACTTTTACTCATTTTTTCACCATCAAGTCCAACCATCCCGGTATGTAAATACCCAGCGGCGAAAGGTTTGCCAGTTAAAACTTTTGCGAGAATTGCTGACATGAAATGGTGAGGGAAAATTAAATCACTCCCACCACCCTGTAGATCGATACAAAATTCTCGGTCAATCTTTGACTCGAGGTAATCCGCGCCAAGGAGATAGCGAAGTGCGATTACTGAACATTCAATATGCCATCCCGGCCGGCCAAACCCAAATGGTGCAGGCCAACCTGGCTCGTTTGGTTTATTTGCGAGCCAAAGAAGTGGATCGAGTGGTTCCTCTTTGCCGGGACGCTTTGGATCCCCACCACGTTCGGCAAATTCGGATAAAGCCTGCTCATACGGAATTGGCAATTCATCCAGAAAATCTTTGGACCTGAAATAAATATCCCCGTCGAGTGAATAAGTGAAACCTGCGTCAATCACTTTCGTAACAGCCAAAACTATTAACTCCATTGATTGCGTTACTGATTCAAAATACTCAGGTGGCAAGATCCGCAAAGCAGACATATCTCCCGCATACAGCTCGATTTGCGATGTTGCCAAACTTTGCCAATCAGTTGCATCGCGCTCTGCTCTCACAAGTAGTGGATCATCTATATCGGTAATATTTTCCACAAAAGAAACCTTGCGATTTTGCAATTGGGTATAGCGATTAATAAGGTCGAAAGTTAGGTAGGTAGCAGCGTGCCCCAGATGAGTCGCATCGTACGGAGTGATCCCACATACGTACATCCGAAAGTGGGCATTGCTATTTTCTAATTTGCCAGAGGTAAGCCGTAATTTCAGAGGTGGCATTTCATGGTTAAGCGGTGGAATAACTACCGTCGGCCAGCTGCGCATGCGCTAATCATAGTTTAGAAGCCATAACGAAATATCAGATTTTAGTACGGTGGCCAAGGAACGGCTGGCCAATCCGGTGAAGGTTCTGGGAAAACGCCATTTTCTAATAGTCTAGTTATTCGAAACCGGAGCGCCGTTACTTCAGCCGGACTGATTAAAGTTGTTAGATATTTTTCATCAAGCTGGTCAAGGAGATCTTTGATCTGTTCAACCTCGTTTGCGTTTAGCGCCGCGCCACTCCATTGCCATAAAACTGTACGCAATTTATCTTCCACATGGAAACTAACACCGTGATCAACTCCATAGATCTTCTCAAGATCGACAAACAAAATGTGACCAAATTTTCTATCGGTGTTATTGATGATGGCGTCAAAGAGCGCCATTGACCTGAGATTCGGGAGCTCCTGTTGCGCCACTTCGACAACATCTATTTCCTCATCAGTTTCAACCCAAATTTGTACTGCTCCTAAACCATAAGGGCCTTCACGCAAAGTCGTGTATGGAACCAAACCGAAATTTCCGAGTTCGCTTACATAAAAGGCGGCTACCTCTCGCCCGGCTAATGAACCTTCTGGGAAATCCCAAAGTGGGCGCTCACCCGCAATTGGTTTATAGATAACTTGGATTTCTGGCGTAATCCGCGCAAGAAGAGTCGCGTTTGATGCATCCACAAGACGTCCAATAACCTCTAACTCGTTCGTTTCAACTAACTGTGAAATTTCAGGAGCAACGCTCACCGGCGGTAACCATTCGCCCTTGGGCAAAGATGTCCATCGCCATCTATTGGTAATCCGCAGAAGGGACAAGGTTGGCGACCACCGGCTAATAGCGATTTGGAGCGATCGCAAAATCCACGCGCCTGATTAATCCTTAAATTGAATCGTAATATATCGAGTGGGTCTTGGTCTTCGATACTCATCAATTCGGAAGGATCGTTAAAATCTGCGTCGGTCTCCTCAGAAATGCTTTGGATCTCAACTGCAATACGTTGATTCGTGCTCTCCCAAGAAATACCGATCAAACCGGCACGGAACTCTTCATCCAACGGAAATTCAAGATTGGCGTTATCAATTAAAGCTGGAAGTCCCAATTCATCTAAACTCGCAAGTTTACTGCGACGCAATTCTCCGATCATCTCCAACAATTTTTCGCTTAATGCAGCTACTTGGGATTTTTCTACCGCGACTGTATGAGTACCTATTGGCGATGAAACCTGCAAGAAAAAAGCCCGCTCGCCTGGTGGTCCTACAGTTCCGGCGATGAATCGATCAACAAAATCATGTTCATAAATAATTGGATTATCCACTTCCGCCACCCAAAACAGCTTGCGAAGTGCCTGTTTTATTGGAAGCCAGATGAGCCGTATCGTTCATGAGCAGAACGCGACTACCGGAAGCACTCATTTGAATTATAGAAACTGATGCTGGATCAATACTTATCCGCTGAAAAGTATCCAAATGCATTCCCAACGCATTTGCCAATAATACTTTTATTACATCACCATGAGTGCAAATAGCAATGCGTTTTCCAGATTGCGCAGCCGCGAACAATCCCTCATTTACTCTCGTACTCATTTCATTGAAACTTTCGCCATCTGGAAATCGGACCGTACTCGGCGCCGCTTGAATAGATTTCCAAAGGCTCTTCCGAGATAAAAGTGCTAATTTTTTGCCAGACCATGATCCGTAATCCATCTCTAAAAATGCTTTGTTTCGCTCGATTCCGGATTTGGGAATTGAATTAGACCGAGACATAGCAATCGGCCCGATCGTTTCTAAACAACGATCTAGTGGGCTACTTATGAATCTTGCAAATTCAACCGTGCGCAGTCGTGCAGAAAGCTTTTCAACCTGATCGATACCTTTCGGGGAAAGGTGCACAGAGCCAACGCGACCTGCCAAAACGTTCTTTAAATTGGCTGTTGAGTGACCATGCCGGATTAGGTAAATCTCACTGTTGACGCGCACAAGGCAAGGTTACCGATTATTGAGTGCCCTGCTTGCTAGGGTCAGGTCATGGAAAAGCGGACTCTGGGCAACTCTGGTCTTCGCGTTTCAAGATTGGCCCTCGGAACTATGACTTGGGGCCGAGATACCGACGAACATGAAGCCGCGGATCAACTTAAAACATTCCTCGAATCTGGCGGAAACCTGATCGACACCGCAGCGGTCTATGGCGATGGCGATGCAGAACGAGTACTGGGTGGATTTATCGGGACGCTAGCCAATCGTGATGAAATCATTCTCGCAACCAAAGCCGGGATCTCATTCGCGAACGGTGAAAGATCTGTTAACAATTCGCGCGGTAATCTCCTAAATGATCTTGATAAATCACTTGCCAGGTTGGGCGTTGACCACATTGACCTATGGCAAATTCATACCTGGGACCCGTTAGTTCCACTTGAAGAAACTCTTTCGGCAATCGATCAGGCTGTTTCCTCTGGGCGTACTCGTTATGTTGGCGTATCAAATTTTAGCGGCTGGCAATTGGCTAGATCAGCCACCTTACAAAATCCATTTTTTGGAAAAGCGCCAATCATCTCGCAACAGAGTGAGTACTCACTTTTAAATCGCGAGATTGAATCCGAAGTAATGCCTGCTGCGTTAGAAATGAATATTGGAATTCTTGCTTGGTCGCCTCTTGGGCGCGGTGTTCTCACTGGTAAATACCGCAATGGTTCGCCTTCAGATTCACGTGGTGCCAGCCCGCATTTCTCGGGCTTCGTTTCACCTTATCTCGGTGAGAATTCGCGCAGAATAGTTGACGCAGTTTGCGTAGCGAGTGAAGGACTCGGATACTCACCAATCGAAGTTGCACTCTCATGGGTTCGCGATGGTTTCGGAGTTACAAGTGCAATTGTTGGAGCGCGAACCGCAGCGCAACTACGTGGGATTCTAACTGTTGAAGAGATAGTCCTTCCTGATCAAGTTCGAATAGCGCTGGATGAAGTTTCAGCAATAAATTAACTATTTAAATTAACAGCGTTGCAAGAAGGAATTAAGAACTTTAACTCCAAATTTCAAACCGTCAACGGGAATTCTTTCATCTACCCCGTGAAACAAAGCAAAGAAATCAAGTTCTGGTGGAAGTTTTACTGGACTAAAACCATAACCAACAATTCCCAGATCAGATAACGCTTTGTTGTCCGTACCACCACTCATTAAATACGGAACTGGTATTCCTTCGGGATCGAATTCCGCAATCGCCGCGCACATCGCATCGACTAATGGCCCGGAAAACTCAACTTCTAAGGCTTTATCTCGAACTAAAACTTCAATTTCAATATCAGGCCCAGCGATCTCAGCAATAGTTTTTAGGAGATCTTCTTCGTAACCTGGAAGAAAACGACCATCAACAACCGCACTTGCTACTTGTGGAATGACATTCGCCTTGTACCCCGCCTCCAACATAGTTGGATTAGAAGTATTTTGAATCGTTGCGCCCATCATGCGAGCCGCACCACCGATATGCTTCAATAACGGACGCACATTCGAAGCGTCATAAGCATTTCCAGTTAATTCCGCGATCTTTCTAAAGAATTTAGCGCCTGTTTTGGTCTCTATCTGCGGCCATTCATGTGAGCCGATCCGAGCGATGGCTTTGCTCAACTTTGTAATTGCATTTTCATTATTAATAAACGAACCATGTCCGGCTGCGCCTTTAGCGGTCAGCTTCAACCAATTAATACCTTTTTGTGCACCCTCAACGAAATAAAGGCGATCGCCAGTATCAAGCGTGACCGAAAAACCGCCAACCTCAGAAATCGCTTCACTATATCCCGAGAATATCTCAGGGCGATTCTTAACTAACCAACGCGAACCGTACTCACTGCCCGCCTCTTCATCGGCGAAGAATACGATAAGAATATTTCTATCCGGAATAAATCCACTGCGCTTCCATGCTCTGGCAACCGCCAGAATCATTGCGTCCATATCCTTCATGTCGACCGCGCCCCGACCCCAGATGTATCCATCTTTGATGATTCCACCAAATGGATCTACTGACCAATCCGCGGCATTCGCTGGTACGACGTCCAAGTGACCATGCAATACCAAACCAGGACGCGATTGATTACTTCCCTCAATCTTTGCAACAACATTCACCCGATTTTCACCGGTTACGATTAATTCGCTAGCAATTCCTACTTCAGCCAATTTGGCAGCAACATAATCAGCGACGGCCTTTTCATCACCTCGGCCTTCGCCGAAATTAACGCTCGGGATCCGAATCAATTCCTGACACATCTTGATGCAATCCTCTTCAAGAAGGTTTAAATCGATTTCACTCATGTGCATATCTTGCCTCAAAACCCTTCGGATTGTGCCGTTCCCTCTGCGCTTGGTACCCTTCGCCAGAAGAAAAATTACCTCGTCCGGGTGGCGGAATTGGCAGACGCGCTAGCTTGAGGTGTTAGTTCTCGCAAGGGATTAGGGGTTCAAGTCCCCTCTCGGACACGTTTAACTTTATTTAGTAGTGTTACAGCCGATACAACCGATCCAACCAATTAGAACTAGTTTCCATTCAAACGGATAGGAAAAACGTGGCAGAGCTGATTTATTACTGCGGCACGATGGACAGCGGTAAATCCACTCTCGCACTCCAAACGGCCCACAATCATCAAAGCCGCGGTCGAACTGGTTTGATTTTTACCAACAAAGATCGTGCTGGCCGTGGCCAAATTTCTTCCAGGTTGGGTCTACAAACCAAAGCAATAGAAGTGGATCCTGAATTAGAAATCCATCGCTTCGTAGTCGAAAAGCTCTCTCATGGTGAGCGCATTGATTTTATTATCTGTGATGAAGCACAATTTTATACCGCAAACCAAATTGAACAATTAGCGCTCATCGTTGATGGCTTAAGTATTGATGTTTACGCTTTTGGGATTTTGACGGATTTTAGAACCGCCCTCTTCCCAGGTTCAGCAAGGTTGGTTGAACTTGCTGACCGAGTTCAAACCTTGCAGGTTGAGGCCCTCTGTTGGTGTGGTCGACGGGCGACCCATAATGCTCGAACTGTTGGCGGGTCGATGGTTACCGAAGGCGAACAAGTCGTCGTTGGGGATGTCTCCAAGAACGATGAAACCGCTTATGAGGTGCTTTGCCGTCGCCACCATATGCGCAAGGTAACATCTCGCACATCGCGCGCCGCAGAACCTGATCCACTACCATTTAACAACAGCAACTGACACAAGACAAAGGAAAAATATGAAAACCAATGGTTATGCCGTTTTATCCGCCAGCGCTCCATTAGAACCCTTTACCTTTGAACGTAGAGAGTTAGGCGTAAGCGATGTTGCCTTGGATATTCATTATGCCGGAATCTGCCACTCTGATATTCACCAAGCTCGCGAAGAGTGGGGTCCAGCGCTATTCCCAATGGTTCCGGGTCACGAAATTGCGGGAATCGTAACTGAGGTCGGAAGTAGCGTTACTAAATTTAAGGTTGGCGATCGTATTGGCGTTGGCGTCTTTGTTGATTCATGTCGCAAATGCGGTCCATGTTTAGCTGGATTACAACAATATTGTGATGAGGGAATGACCGGAACTTACAATGGCTACGAACGTGATGGAAAAACTGTTGCCATGGGTGGATACAGCGACAAATTTGTTATTGACGAAAAATATGCAGTAACAATTCCAGCAAACCTAGATTTATCGGGTGTTGCTCCCCTACTCTGCGCCGGAATTACTCTGTACTCACCGCTTCGTAACTGGAAAGCACAAAAAGGGAAGAAAGTCGGAGTTATCGGTCTTGGCGGCCTTGGTCATATGGGAACGAAATTTGCAGTTGCACTTGGTGCTGACGTAACAGTTTTCTCCCACTCACCTTCCAAAGAAGCAGATGCAAAAGGTATGGGTGCTCATCACTTTATTTCAACGAAAGAAGAAGGCTGGTCTAAGAATTTAGCTAGCGATTACGATCTGATTCTTAACACTGTTTCTGCAGATATCGATGTAGAACTCTATTTGAACCTTCTTAAATTGGATGGAACACTTGTTCTAATTGGTTTGCCAGGAAAGCCTTATGCAGTGAATGCTGGAACACTTTTGGGCAAGCGTCGGTCCCTCGCTGGATCGATGATCGGCGGAATGCCAGAACTGCAAGAGATGCTCAATTTCTGCGGAGAGCACAATATTGTAAGCGATGTAGAAGTTATTGAACCTTCATACATCAACGAAGCCTACGAGCGCACCGTGAAAAGTGATGTTAAGTACCGTTTCGTCATCGAAGCAACGAAGTTCTAACGGAAAACCAAACCACTTAAATTAGTGGAATAAATGTACTAGGGCTGCAATAAGCGGCGCAAAGAATAGTGCTGGTAGCAAATCTGCGACTGGCACTATTTTTATTTTCAAAAGTCGTAGCGCAATTCCAAGTAGCAAGATTCCACCCGTAGCAGTGATTGCTAAAACTTGATACGGGGTGAGTATTGCCCCTAAAGCGAATCCAATTCCAGTCCAAGCAAATTGATAAATCCCTACAGGAAGCGCAGATACTGCTACTCCCCAACCAAGGGTCGCTGCGAAAGCAATAGAGGTAATGCCATCCAAAATGCTTTTAAGAACCAATTGGGTAATTCCGGATCTCATCCCATCACTGATCGAACCAAGAATTGCCATTGGTCCAATAACAAAGAGCAGCGAGGCACTAACAAAACCATCAACAAAAGGTGTTGAACCATTCGCATCAAATCTATTTTTGAGTCGCACACCAAAACTTTCAAGGCGATCCTCTATCCGAAGTCGTGAGCCAACAAGTGCGCCCAAAAGCAGTGCAGCAAGCACTGTGAGTAGAGCGCCACCCGTAGGGAGCTCTGAAACTAATCTGGAATCCCATAACGCTTTAATAGAATCTGCGGCAACAAGAAGTGTTACAAATCCAAGGACAGTGGTGATCAAATCTCGAGTTTTTTCTTTGAATTTGGCCCCGGCTAGAAGTCCTAGGCTTGACCCGACAATGATGCACAAAACGTTGATTACGGTGCCTAATCCGATGAACATCCCCGAACTTTACCAACCCTTACCCCATTTAAGGCCACGCAGGGTATCTTCTCCCAATGCGCTCGAAAAACCTTAAAGATCAAATCGTTCACTTCTTAAAACCATCTCGTACCATTCCCGAGATGCCTTGGACTGGGCATGGTCGATGGGATCTTTCAGTTCCCCGTGTTTTAGTTTTGATTTTTGGCCTATCAATCTTTGGACTTGGTGACTCACTACTAATCCAGTCACATATTGGAAATGCCCCCTGGTCGGTTTTAGCACAGGGAATTTCCCGACATTCTCCGCTATCAATTGGGCAAGCAACTTTCGCAATCAGTGCAGCCGTGCTTATTTTCTGGTGGCCGCTGAAAGAACGTCCTGGTTTCGGAACTCTCATGAATATTCTCGTTATTGCAACGATGATTCAAGTTGGAGTAGATCACATCCCAAAGGTGGATAACAACCTTCCGGTACAACTTCTATATGTACTCCTTGGAATTGGTTTTGTCGGAGCAGGTACTGCTTTCTATATAACGTGTGGCCTTGGGCCAGGGCCTAGAGACGGTTTGATGACAGCATTGCATCGACGAACCGGTGTACGCGTTGGGCGGGTGCGTTTGCTTATTGAGATCACAGCCCTACTTGTTGGGTGGGCACTAGGTGGTCGACTCGGTATCGGCACCGCACTATTCGCGCTCTTGATTGGTAATTCAATTGCAACGAACTTGAATTTAGTTTCTAAATTGTCCAGTCGATAGAACTTTCACCTAGCTCGGCAAGTTTGGTATTAATCGCGCTAAATGGCTTTGATCCAAAAAAACCACGGTAAGCCGAAAGTGGACTTGGATGAACGCCACAGATCTGTTGTTCCAATGGGATTAACGGACTGAGTTCGCCAGCACGTTTGCCCCAGAGAAGAAATACCACAGGTTTGGTCGCCAAATATGAAATAACCTCACCTGTAACAGTTTCCCAACCATTAGAAATATGAGCCAAACTTTCACCGGGAACCGTCGTTAAAGTTCGATTCAAAAGCATTACACCGCGCTCCCCCCAAACAGATAAATCTCCAGTCTCTGAAATCGGCAAATCCAGATCAGAAACTAATTCCTTGCGGATATTGATCAAGGTGGGTGGAAGTTTTTTAACCCCCTTTGGAACGCTAAATGCCAGACCGCAAGCATGATCTGGGTTTGGATAAGGGTCTTGGCCAACAATGACCACCTTCACATCACTTGGTGCTAATTTGAAAGCGCGAAGAACTAAATCCTTTGCAGGATTCATTAATGATTCGCCCAAACCAGCCATAACATCTGAGATTTTGGTTTGCAAATTAGGAAGTGCGGCTTGCCAAGGTTCTGGCAGGAAAATATCTTGCATCAATTAATAGCGTTGGCCGAATATCGGTTATTTAAAACGCTGACATTTATCGCCATGTCATAAGCGCTAGTTAAATTTTCAGCAGTAATAACCGAAGCGATCTGCCCTTGTGCAATGGCTTCACCATTCTTTAGAAGCAAAGCATGGGTTGATCCTGCCGGAATTTCTTCGATATGGTGGGTAATCATTAACGTTGCCGGAGATTTCGGATCAGCAGCTAGCGCATCAAATCGTTTCAAAAGATCTTCTCGTCCGCCTAAATCAAGGCCTGCTGTTGGTTCATCTAACAACAGCAACTCAGGATCTGCCATCAACGCTCTAGCGATTAGTGCACGTTTTTTCTCACCGTCACTTAGGGTGAAATATTTTCGCGCGGCTAATTGTCGAACACCTAGCGTCGTTAAAAGTCCTTGAGCCCGTGACTCATCCCAAAGTTCATAGGGTTCTTGCCAACGCCCCAAAATTGCATAGGCTGCAGTTAAAACAACATCTAGAACTGTTTCATCTTCCGGCAGAGCAGTATTAATGGCCGGCCCCATAAGTCCAATTCTTGGGCGCAATTCAAATACATCGACCTGGCCTAGAGTGGATCCAAGTACTCGTACACTTCCCGTAGTTGGATGCATTTGTGTGGCGCACAATGCGAACAAAGTAGTTTTTCCAGCACCATTTGGGCCAAGGATGACCCAACGCTCCCCCTCATTTACTGTCCATGAAATTGGACCCAAGATTTTCTTGCCGCCTCTAGAAACGCTCACGCTATCAAGATGAATAACTTCGGTCACAGGCGTAAAGATACCTTTCCTAGCCTTAAATTGTGATCATCTAGGCAGATGGAAGCGTTAATCTTGGACTATGGAAACGATTAAAACAGGAAATGCGCAGAATATGCACAAGTCGCGGCAATCTGGCGTTCCAAGAGACACTGGATTAATTCTCGTTTCCGGCAATGATTCCCCTGGGGTTACCGAAGCGCTATTTAACACGCTCTCTCCCTTCCAGATCGGGATCTTGGATATTGAACAAGTCGTAATCCGCGGACGATTAATTTTAACTTGTCTAATTTCACTAGATCCAGCACACGCGAAATCCATATCTGATGATCTTGTGGAAACTTTTGAACGAATGGGCCTCGACGTAGCGATAGATTTTCAAGATAGCAACCAGGACGAAGATAATTCCTCTGCAGTCAACAATCTTCATGTAGTTGTTCTTTCATCTGATCTGAAACCTGCTGGTATAGCGGCGATCGCTGCCAAAATTGCCCAACGCCGGGGCAATATAGAACGTATCCGCAGAACCGCCTCATACCCGTTAACGGCAATCGAATTAGATATTTCCCTTGCAGGCGGTGCAACCGATTTGAAGGCTATTCAACGCGAGCTAGCTGAAGTTGCTAACGCACATGGAATTGATATTGCTGTTGAGCAAAGCGGCTTAACTCGGCGAGCAAAGCGGATCGTTTTGCTAGACATGGACTCTACGCTGATTCAAGAAGAGGTGATCGATCTTCTGGCAATTAAGGCTGGGGTTGGCGAGCAGGTCTCGAAAATTACCGAACGTGCAATGGCCGGTGAACTTGATTTCAAAGAGTCACTACGTGAGCGTGTCGCCCTTCTTGCCGATCTTGATGAATCAATTCTTGGGCAAGTTGCCGCGCAGATCACTCTTACTCCTGGCGCGCGAACGCTAATCCGTACCTTGCATCGTCTGGGGCATAAGGTCGGTGTCGTCTCCGGTGGTTTCCTAAACGTAATTGAGCCACTTCTGAACGAGCTACAGATTGATTTCTATCAAGCAAATACTCTGGAGATCGCAAACGGCAAATTAACTGGACGTACGACTGGCCTACTTATTGACCGAGATGCCAAGGCGCAGGCGTTGAAGAAATTTGCCGAACAAGAAGGCGTTTCTTTGAATCAAACAATAGCTATTGGTGATGGCGCAAATGATTTGGGCATGCTGGAAGCTGCTGGTTTGGGCATCGCTTTCAACGCCAAGCCTGCAGTTAAAGCAGCCGCGGATAGTTCAATTAATTCACCTTATTTAGATACGGTTCTTTACCTTATGGGTATTACGCGAGATGAGATCGTCAAAGCGGACTTAACACAATAATTTTTTGCGTTAAAAAATCAGAGTCGGCAAGCGTGGATATCAGTTACCAAAATACCGCGCGCCCCAACCTCCCAAAGCTCATCCATGATTCGATTTACATCCGAACGCTTGACCATGGCTCGAACAGCGTTCCAATCACTTTTTTGTAAAGGTGAAATAGTTGGCGATTCGATACCTGGAGTCAATTCACAAGCTCGCTCCAAGTCTGAAGACTTAACGTCATAATCAACCAAAACATATTGGCGTGCTATCACAACTCCGTTTAACCTTCTCATCAGAGTTTCAACTGCCTTATTTCGTGAGGTTCCGTTTCGTTCAACCAAGATTGCTTCACTCTGGAGCAAAATATTACCGAAGATTGATAAGCCAGCTGCGCGTAACGTTCCGCCGGTAGAAACTACATCCGCAATTACATCTGCAACACCCAATTTGATTGAACTCTCGACCGCGCCATCAAGGCGAACAATCTCGGCCACCACCCCAGCTTTTTGGAGATATTGCGCCAACAGCCCTGGGTATGCAGTTGCAATTCTTTTACCCGAGAGGTCCCTCTCTTCAAATTTAGCGGAAACTGGCCCAGCAAACCGAAAAGTGCTTTTTCCAAAATCCAACGCTGATATTTCTGTTGCAGGCGCACCACTGTCGATTAGCAGATCGCGGCCAGTGATACCAGCTTCTAGTTCACCACTGCCAACATAAACCGCGATATCGCGTGGTCGTAAATAATAAAATTCCACATCATTTTCTGGATCAAGAAGTGTGAGATCACGTTGATCCGTGCGTTGACGATAACCAGCTTCACGCAACATTTGCGCTGAGCTATCTGCCAAAGAACCCTTGTTGGGGACTGCGATTCTAAGTGTCACTTGATTCCGATCTCTAGGTTATTTAAGCTTCGAAGTTTTTGCTCGTCTTTTAAAGTCTTTTAAAGTTCTTTATATACATCTTCTAGCGTTAGACCACGCGCAAGCATCAAAACTTGAAGGTGATACAAAAGTTGGCTTATCTCAAGAGCCAATTGCTTATCATCTTGATATTCGGCTGCGATCCAAACCTCACCAGCTTCTTCAATGATTTTTTTACCGATACTGTGTATGCCGGCATCAAGGGCCGCTATGGTTTTGGAATTAGCTGGGCGCGTTTTCGCCGTTTGCGAAAGTTCGCTCCATAATTCTTCAAAACGTTTCATAGCGAAATTTTACCCTAGTAAGTTGCGGCGGTGCGGCGCAATAGATCTATTGCCGTAATCGGGTTAACAGCCTTGAAAACGGCATTTCCAGCCACAAAAGTGTCAGCCCCTGCTGCTCTGGCAATCAGAATCGTCTCCAAAGAAATTCCGCCATCAACTTGCAACCAAATCTCTTTGAAATTAAGGGCATCGATCTCTTTGCGAGCCTCTTCAACTTTACCCATCATTGTTTGCATAAAGGATTGTCCACCAAACCCTGGTTCCACGGTCATGATGAGAGCCATGTCGATAAATTCAAGCAGAGGCGCGAGTTTTTCAAAGCCGGTATCTGGTTTAAGGGCGATACCCACTCGAGCGCCGTGCTCCTTGATCGCCTCGATTGTTTTTAAGGGATTAGCACTGGCCTCGAGATGAAATGTGACACTAGCGGCGCCAGCTTGGGCGTATTTGAACGCTTGGTCATCAGGGTCGCTGATCATCAGATGTGCATCTACTGGAAGGGAAGTTTCCTTGATAATTTTCTCTGATTGCGCAAATGTAAAGGTTTGATTTGGAACGAAAACATTATCCATGACATCCAAATGCAGCAAGTCCGCGCTGGACTCAATTGAGGCGATGGTTTCGCTCAAAATAGCGCGTTCTACATTAAGAATACTTGGACAAACTCTAATCATGGCGCTCCCTACAATGGTTTGCGAAGCAACGCTAGAAACATAGCATCACTCTGGTTCAAGTGGGTCCAAAGTTGCAGCGTGCCATCTGCCTTTACCCCCGTCGAACCCCTAGGTGAGATCTTTGAAATATCCAAAACCTGCAAGTCTTTGTGGCGATGTTGCGCATCTAGTACTTGCGCCGTTGTTTCAGCAAGGTGCGGTGAACACGTTGCGTACCCAATTACGCCTCCCGGTTCCAACATTTCATATGCGCTGTCTATCAGCGCCCGCTGCAACGGAACTAATTCCTTTAAATCCTGCAGGGTTTTACGCCACCTAGCTTCTGGACGTCTTCGCAGCGCACCTAAACCCGTACAAGGAGCATCAATCAAAATACGATCGAAACTCCGGCCAAAGCTCTTATTATCTCGACCATCAAATTCAACAATACGATCACGCGGTATCACTCTGGCTACTAATTCGGCTCGGTGTGCAGTCGGCTCGTTTGCAAGAAAATCTGAATTACTTCCATCGTTTAACAGAAGGTTGTACAAAAGTGCTGCTTTACCACCTGGCCCAGCACAGAGGTCTAACCAAGATTCACCATTTCCAAGATCTCTAGTTGCATAGAATATTTCCGTTACTAATTGTGAACCAACATCTTGAATTCCTGCGCGCTTATCTCTTATGGCTGGGTATTCATTAGGTAGGTGATCTGACTCAACCCCGTAATCACTAAGTGCTAGAACACTGCCACCAGTCTCCAGGATCTCAGCAACCGTAGATTTACCTGGCCAAACAACGATATTTGGTTTTGCCGGCAAATTATTGGCTTGCAAAAGCTCTTTTACGGCGTCCCAGTTCCGAAGTTGATCATGGAAAGCGCTGATGATCCATTCTGGATGTGAATATAGGACACTCATCTTTTGCAGATCAGAAATTTTTGGGTCGCTCGCCAAATTCTCATAAATTAGCTCATCAGAGCTAATGCTGCGTAGCAAGGCGTTCACATAGGAACCCTTTGACTCTCCCACAACCTTGCGCGCCAATTCCACAGTTTCACTTACGGCGGCATGAAGCGGAACTCGCATTTCAAAAATTTGATGAATACCCATTCGCAGTAAATCTACGATTTTTGGGTCCAATTCTTCAAATGGACGGTCAATTTTGGCGCGGATCGCAAAATCATGTTTACCTTGCATTCGAAGTGTTCCGTAAGAAAGTTCGGTTACAAATGCTCGATCTCGTTGTTCGAGTTCGCTAGCGCGCAACAATTCTGGCAGGCGAATATTGGCAAAAGCACCTTCGCGGTTAACTTGCGAAATTAAATCAAAAGCAAGCAAACGGGAAGCATCCGGTTTCGGTTTTCCTCCCGAACGCCCCTTCTCGCCATTACTCAAATTTAGATCCCTTTTCTAACCGAGCACCTCTCGCAAAATCTGCCGCGCTCATTCGCTTTTTCCCGGCTGGCGTCACTTGTGAAACCGCCAAAACGCTATCTGAGGTTCGAACCAATAATTCGCCCGCTACTAATTCGATTTCCCCCGGTTGATGCAGGCTATTAGGTGCTAATGATTCAGAAAGACCGAAGAGAGATATCCGTTCACCATTGAAAGTTGTCCAAATACCCGGGTTCTCTTCTAAGGCGCGACCACGACGTAAAATTTCCTCCGCTGGCGCGCGCCAATCTAAATGAGCCATCTCTTTTGAAATTTTGGGCGCATAAGTAGCACCCGAAAGTGGTTGAGGAGTTGCCTTGGTTTTCCCAATGACTGAAATCAATTCCAAAACATCAGGAGTTGCTAGGTGCGCCAATTTATCAAGTAGAAAAGGTGTCGTATCGGTTGGTCCGATGTCGACCTCTTTAGATAAATAGACCGGACCAGTGTCCATTCCTTTATCCAATTTAAAGATTGTGTAACCGGTGGTGGTATCGCCATTCAAAATTGCCCATTGCACGGGAGCTGCCCCCCTGAGTTTAGGCAGAATTGAGAAATGCACATTTATCCAACCAAATCGTGGTCCATGCAAGAGCTCGACTGGAATTATTCGACCATATGCAACCGTGACAATTAATTGAGGTTGAGCGCTAAGCAAATGACGATTCAATTCGGAAGTATCTGCTGGTTTTGCAACTTCTAAACCTTTTTCGCCAGCCCAGGCAGCCAATTCATTTGGCGCAATTTTCTGGCCCCGTCCGGAGATCTTGTCTGGATTTGTGATGATCGAGCCAAGGGTGTGTTCGCTCCCAAGAATGCTTTCAATAACCGGGATCGAAACCAGCGAGGAAGAAGCGACGGAGATTTGCACCAGCTACATCCCCATCCCATTTGTACTGTGGGGACTAACTTTGAATTGAATTTGCTTCCCAGCAACTTGGTTCTGGTTAAACCAATCAGATTCCCGAATATCTCGCATTGCTTGCTTGCGATTCTCGGCAGAAAGCCGGTCTATAAATACGATTCCATCTAGATGGTCTGTTTCATGTTGCAAAACTCGCGCTAGAAGTTCACTACCTTCAATGAGAACCGGTTCGCCGTGCATATTCATACCCTTTGCAACCGCCCGAAATGCGCGAGGAGTTTCGTAAAGTAAACCAGGAAAACTCAAGCAACCTTCCTCACCCTCTTGCAATTCTGAACTTAAATCTAAAACTGGGTTAATTAAATGCCCTGGTTCATCATCAATATCCCAAACAAATACTCGTAGGGATACGCCGATCTGTGGTGCGGCTAGTCCAGCGCCGGGAGCATCGTGCATTGTTTCGGTTAAGTCCGATACTAAGTTGCGCAATTCCTTATCAAAAACGCTGACTTCTGCCGCCCTGGTAGTAAGAACAGGATCGCCGAAATGTCTGATGTTTTGGATACTCACAATGCAATTCTAATGGAGCGGGCACCCGATACCTAAATTGAATACGGCTGCAGTCTTATATTGAAGGGCCGTAAGCCTTTTAAGGAGCGATAGCGTGCCAAATCTTCGAAAAATTTAGCAAAAACTAATTGGTCTACTCCCCTTGATCGGATCACCAATTTGGCCGCATCATCCAACGTTGATTTATCAGTTTGAACTACGCTACTACTGAAAATCTCTAGGCCATCAATCGAACGCGCGAGTTGAGAGATATCGGCTTTTGTTCCAATAACGCAGGCCATTAATACAACTGGCGGCAAATTTGCGCCTTGCCTTTCAGCAATCTCGGCATGCGCCAAATCGTATGCCGCGCTCTTAGAATCCTTCTTCAATGCACGCGCTATCGGATGCTCTGGCGTTAAGGCGAGATAAATTTCTCCGCCTGGGAGCACTAGAGATATATCGTCAAAAATCCGAGCCCGCGCTTCTTCACTAGCGCGCAAATGTGTTCTATTCGTAAGATTTTCCAAGGAATGTAAAATTAACGCCTGATAATCCCCTATTGGTTCGCAACCGTATGTGGCAATAACTAGAAATGGACCTTTCGAACTTTCCGGCAAGACATCTAGTCGAGAACTACCTTTGCTTGTTAAAACTTGGTAACCAGGGATGGATTTAGTTAGTTCCTCAGCAAAACGATCCGAACCCTTCCCCACGATACGTTTAACGTCAGAAGAACAATACGTACAAACCCAGTTCGGATATTGCCTTGAACATAAGACGCAGCTAGGGGGGCTCTTGGCACTGGTCACCGCTAAACGACCACCGCATTCACATACTGCAAGATTTCTACATTTCTGACAAGAGAAAGTATTTACGTAGCCAGGCTGTGGAAGAACAACCAGCACATTACCCTTTTTTAAACCCTCTTTAACGATAGCAATATCAGATTTACGCGAGCCTTCAAAATAATATGTTTTCAACGGAACCAAAACGTCTTCTGTCTCGGTAATAGCCAGCGCAACTTCCAAACTTGGCGAGGAAGATATAAAAACAATTTCGTTCTCCTTTGCCCTAATCAGCGCGACATCTCTAACATTCCAACCTGGCGCGCGTTTTTCGTACATTGATTCATCGCCATCACTCAAAACTATGATTCTCGAACCAGCACGCAATGGCGTAAAAATCGCACTTCGAGTACCAACGATCAACGTTGGCGAACTAAATATCGTCTCCAGGAAGTTGCGGTAACGATCACTCTTTTCTAATTTTGAAGTTAAATACAAAGCTGGCGCAAGTGCACTTGTTGCTGCTGTCAGCCGGTTCCTTACAAATTCCACTTCACGCTCATCCGGGACGATTACAAGAACTTGCGACCCATTAGATACCTGGGACATTGATTGCGATATCAGTTTCAAAAGGTCCGTACTCGATACTTTTAGAACGCTGCGTGGTGATCTAGATTCTCTGGCTTCTAAATCCACAGGTGGCCTACGCCCGGAAAAATCGTTTTCTACTTTTGCTACTCGGGGCGGTATTGCACTTCGGACCAAGTCCCATACTCCACACGCCAAAAGCTTGGCAACATCTTCTAAAAGTGCATGCAAATCTTGCGTAAAAATTGGTATCGGAGATAAGACCTTAGAGATAAATTTCAATTTACCAGTAACTGTTGCTTCGCTGTGGCGTGAAACTATGTACCCGGAACAAACTTTAGAACCAAATGGAACTTCTATCAACGTCCCCGGTTGTGCTTTTGTATCTAGCCCAATCGGAACCGCGTAATCGTAAGTTCCATTTAAATGGAAAATTCCAGTATCTACTAAAACTTTAGCTACCCCTAGATTGGGTGCGATTTTATTTTCAGTTGGAGTTCGCTGAACTTTCAGGCGTAGTGGTTTAACTATCGCCATAAATTACCTCCAGGTACTACCTAGAAGATGCTTCTTGCAGATTCTTAACACGATCGGCACGTTCCCAGGTGAACTCTGGTAGTTCGCGACCGAAGTGACCATAAGAACTTGTTAAAGAGTAAATTGGACGCAATAAATCTAAATCTCTAATGATTGCGGCTGGGCGCAGGTCAAAGGTATTCATCACGGCGTCAACTATGCGGGCCTCTGGAATAGTATTTGTGCCAAAAGTTTCAACAAAGAGTCCGACTGGTTGTGCCTTACCGATTGCATATGCAACCTGAACTTCACAACGCTTTGCCAATCCAGCAGCCACCACATTTTTAGCTATCCAACGCATTGCATATGCGGCGCTGCGGTCAACTTTAGAAGGATCTTTTCCGGAGAAAGCCCCGCCACCGTGCCTGGCCATACCACCATAAGTGTCAACAATAATTTTGCGGCCGGTCAGCCCGGCGTCGCCCATCGGACCGCCAATTACGAAACGTCCAGTTGGGTTTATGAGAATTCGGACATCCGAAGTATCAATGTTCAAATCCGAAATGATTGGGTCTATCACTAATTTCTTCAAATCAGGAGTTAAAGTCTTATCTAGATCAACTTCCGGTGCATGTTGAGTTGAAATTACAATCGTACTCAGAGCAACCGCGCGATCACCGTCATACTCGATAGTTACCTGTGTCTTGCCATCCGGCCTAAGATAACCAACTTCCTCATTTTTACGTACCTTGGAAAGTTGCATAGAGAGTCGATGTGCTAACGAAATAGGAAGTGGCATTAATTCAGGAGTGTCATCACAGGCGTAACCGAACATCAAACCTTGGTCGCCAGCCCCTTGAAGATCTAACGGGTCCACGGAATCAGAAACACGTTTTTCAAAGGCAGAGTCAACACCCTGTGCAATGTCACCAGATTGTTGTCCGATAGATAGCGACACACCGCAAGAATTACCGTCGAAACCTTTTTCTGATGAGTCATATCCGATACGCAAAACTGTATCGCGAACAATTGTCATCACATCTGCATAACCGTTCGTCGTGACTTCGCCAGCGACGTGAACTTGACCAGTGGTTATCAAGGTTTCTACCGCTACTCGACTCTTTGCATCTTGACTCAAAAGTGAATCCAAAATTGCATCAGAGATTTGATCGGCCATCTTGTCCGGGTGTCCTTCGGTAACAGATTCCGAAGTGAATAGTCGCTTAGTCATTGGCATAACCTAACTTAACTCGTGTAACAAGGGCTTGATTTAGTAATTCATTTGCCAGCGTGTCTTTACCTGCGGTCTCAAATTTTGATACATCTCCTGAAGAATTCAATATCCATCCCTCGGTCTCATCTTGACCAAAAATTGCACCTTCGCTGACATCATTCAAATATAATAGATCCGCGCCTTTTGCTGAGATTTTGCCTCTTGCTCGCTCTAGCGAATCTTCACCAGTTTCAGCTGCAAAAGCGATCACAACTTGCTTCTTCTTCGCTGATGTTAGAGATTTCAAGATATCTAGATTCTCGACTAATTCTATCGATGAATAATCTGACTTCGATAATTTTTGCTTCGCAAGTTTGGCCGGTTTGGCATCCGCAACGGCTGCCGACATAACCAAAATATTGCAATCTGAAAAATTATCGCTAAGAGCTTTTGCCATTTCCTGCGCACTCTCTACTTTAACAATTTCGATTCCTTGTGGATCTGCTAGTGCAACATTCGCACTTACAAGAACTACTCGAGCACCGCGATTACGTGCTGCGATTGCGAAGGCGTAACCTTGTTTTCCAGTTGATCGATTAGCGATGAATCGAACTGGATCGATGGCCTCATGTGTTCCACCGGCACTAATCAAAACTTTAAGACCTAAAAGGTCAGATGTTAGATCAAGAAAAGCTGAAATTTCCGAGATAAGTCGGGCTACTTCTGGATAACGGCCAGAACCAACATCATCACCGGTCAAACGTCCGGTATCTGGTTCAATCACCAAGATGCCACGTTCACGCAGTGTCTGAACATTTTTCTGGGTTGCTGCGTTCTCCCACATTTCTGTGTGCATCGCGGGAACAAGAATTTTAGGGGCGCTGCTTGCGATAAAAATATTTGTGAGCAAATCATCAGCTATGCCATGAGCAAATTTTGCAAGCAGATCTGCTGTCGTTGGCGCAACAATGATGACATCTGCTATCCGAGCAGATTTAATATGTGCAACATCAGAGATGTTGTTCCAAAGATTTTCATTTACTGGGCGGTGCGAGAGCGCTTCCCAGGTAGCTTTTCCGACAAAATTTAAACTGGCCCGCGTGGGAACAACTGAAATTTGTAAACCAAGATCTTGCAGCCGGCGCAGCAACTCAGCAGATTTATAAGCGGATATACCCCCACCAACGCCGAGAATTACCTCACGACCTTGAAGGGACATGCTCTTATTAAATTTAAGCGGTTACTTCTGGAGCAACAGGTTCTAAGTTTTCAATCGTTAAAAGACCTTCGTTAATTTCACGAAGCGCGATTGAAAGAGGTTTTTCATGGACGTAGGTTTCAACTAGCGGACCAACATATTCCAGTAAACCTTCACCAAGTTGCGAATAGTAGGCATTGATCTGGCGCGCACGCTTCGCTGCATACAGAACGAGGCTATATTTTGAACCAGCTTTATCTAACAACTCATCGATCGGTGGATTTGTAATGCCGTCCATGCTGGTCATAAGGAAGCCTTTCTAAAAAAGTGTTGTTCCGAGCCGTTTAATTACAACTGGCGTGATGAGGCCAAGGATAGCAGTACTGCGGCCACCTCATGAACCTCGGTATTTACGATTATTTCATCGAATTCGCTCGCCGCTGCCATCTCTTCTTGTGCCAAAGCAAGCCTGGCTGCTCGCCTTTCGGGGGAATCCGTACCTCTAGCGGTTAATCTGGAAACGAGTTCCTCCCAAGAAGGTGGCGCTATAAATACCAACATGGCTTCCGGAGCTACTTTGCGGATCTGTCTCGCGCCCGCAATTTCAATTTCAAGAAGAACATGCTTTCCAATTTTTAGCGCATCTTTTACCGGTTTCTTCGGAGTTCCATATCTCGCTCCGGCAAATTGCGCCCATTCTAGAAAATCGCCACGATTTATCATCTCATCGAACTCTGCATCATTTAAAAAATAATAATCAACGCCATTAGTCTCACCGGGCCTTGGTTCACGTGTAGTTGCGGAAATTGAAATCCAAATATGAGAATTGCTTCGTAATTCAGAAGTGATAGTGCTCTTGCCAACGCCACCCGGACCGGACATAACAATGAGAGTTCCTTGCTTTTCCGCTTTTGAATTAACGCGATTCAAAATCTTCTCATTTCGTAGCGCCAGGGTTTGTTTGCTACCTAGACCGCCAATTCTACGGGTAAGTGAGATATCCGCCCGCTCCATGATCGCTTTAACCTTTGTAACGCCCACACCAGGAATCGCTTCCAGGACTTCCACTACTTTCAAACGTGCTATTGAATCACGAGGATCAGCGATGGCATCGAAAATATCCCGCTCGCCATTTCGGAGTAAAGCCTTAAATTGTGCTCGTTCGCCTCGAGCAAGTACCGCTTTTCGGCCAGCGGCTTTCAACTGATCCAGTGAAAGTTTGGGTGGATTACTACTCATTTCAATATCATATAAATAAAAACTAGATTGACTTCAAGATAGCGGCTGCGGCATCTGCCATCGCGTCCAAACTCGGTTGCCCAGTTATTGGCCGCCCAATCACCAAATAATTTGCCCCAGCTTCAATTGCCTGCGCAGGGGTCATAAATCTCTTCTGATCTCCTGCTGCTGATCCGACAGGTCGAACTCCAGGAGTTATCAAGGTAACGCCATCGCCAACCGCAGAACGGATAGCACCAGCTTCAAATGGTGAACAAACAATTGCTCTGGCGCCGGATGTTACTGCGATTTTCGCAAGCGCAACCGCGCTTTGTTCTGCATTACTGGCAAATCCAAGTTCGCCCAGCTCCTCATTCGACAAGGAGGTAAGAATTGTTACCGCGGTAATTGCGATAGAAGGATCTGCAAGTGCCGCAGCAGAAACCATCTCTCGCCCACCACTGGCATGGACAGTTAGAAATTTAGGCTTCAGTTGTGAAATAGATTTCACGCTGTTGGCTACAGTGTTTGGGATGTCGTGCAATTTGAGATCAAGGAATATCTCGAAATCACCATTCTTCCGCAATTCAGCAATTCCCGAGGCGCCAAATTTCAGAAAAAATTCCAAGCCAACCTTATAGATATCTATTGAGTCTTTGGTTGCATTTATCCAATCAGCAGCCTTTGAAATCTCATCGGCATCCAGGGCCAAGATAATCGGTGATCTCATTGCGATGCCTCTCTGTGGGCATAACCGACAGCTTCTTTCAAACTATTAAACCCTCGTTCAACCAATAGGGCTTCAAGTTCTTCCTTGATTCGGATACATGCTGTTGGATCTCCAAACGTTGCGGTGCCGATCGATGTTGCACTTGCACCCGCCAAAATTAATTCAAGGGCATCTCGGCCACTTGCTACCCCGCCCATGCCCAAAATTTTCACATGAGGTAACCGAGCATGCACTTGGTAAATTGCACGAACCGCAATTGGTCGAATTGCTGGTCCGGAAAGACCGCCGGTAAAACCAGCCAATTTAGGGCGCATAGTATTTGTATCAATAACCATCGCTAAGACAGTATTAATTAGCGCTAATGCATCTGCTCCTGCAGCAACTACTTCTTCGGCAATATCAGCAATATTTGTCACATCTGGTGTCAGTTTTGCAATTATCGGAAGTTCTCCCCCAATGTTTCGCCGAACTGCTTCGATTGCTGCTCTTGCGGTTTCTGGATTGCAGGCGAAAACTTGACCTCTATTTTCCACATTGGGACAGGAAATATTTACCTCTAACGCGCTTATTCCAGGAACCGCCCGCATTTTTCGGGCGAGAACTGCATAGTCCTCAACGCTCTCCCCGGCTATTGAAACAACAATTGCCACACCTTGTTCACGAAGCCAAGGAATGTCGTTCTCTAAAAATGTATCAATTCCTGGGCCCTGTAATCCAATTGAATTGAGCATTCCGCTGGGAGTTTCCGCCATTCTCGGTGTTGCGCGACCAGATCGGGGTTTAACCATAATTGATTTTGTAACAAGGGCGCCAAGTTCGCGCAGTTCGAAAAATTGACTTAGCTCTTTCCCAGAACCGGCGCAGCCACTAGCTGTGAATATCGGATTATTGAAATTTGCCGAACCGAGGGCGGTTGCGTAATCAAAACTCAATTGGCACCCCAAGTTCCTTCAGGGATTTTGCGCTTGCTATTCCAAATTACACTGCTTCCATCGACAACTGGACCATCAATACAGGAGCGCAGCATGCGAATTACGCCATCTTCGCCCTTAATTGGAAGGACGCAAGTCATGCAAACTCCGATGCCACACGCCATAGATTCTTCAATGGCACATTGATGCATCACGCCAAATTCCTCTGCGATCTTTGTTATAGCCTCAAGCATTCCCATTGGGCCACACGAATAGATAATTTCAATCCCATTATTTGCGATCAAATTTGGAATAACATCACTAACTTTTCCGGGCGTACCGACGGAACCATCATCTGTTGTGATTGTGAGGCTGCTGACCGAACGCTTACCTTCAAGTGGCGCATATATTTTCATCGCTGAACTTGCACCTAACACCATATCAACTCGACAACCACGTGATTTCAATATTTCTGAGAGCCCAAAGAGGGGGGCACTTCCGTAACCACCGCCAACAAGTAGCGCCTTTACTGGCTCGGTAGGAATACCAAATGCAGTTCCTAGCGGTCCAACAAGATTTACCGTTGCTCCGGGAGCTAAGGAAGTTAACCAAATACTTCCTGGTCCATGAGGTGCGATAACCAATTCAACGAATCCGCCAGATACACCACGATCTGAGGCTCGATATATTGCAAAGGCGCGGCGTAGCACCATTGAAGAAGTAGCACCACCGATAGAGATCGCAACAAAATTTCCGGGCTTCGCGTGCTTGGCAATGTCTCCAACGGAGAAAACCATATGATGATAGGCGCCGACTTTTTTATTGCTGATGATTTCAGAGGTAATTTGTCCGGCAAATTTATTCATTTATTGCTAGCCACTCTTGAATTGAATTTATCCCAAAAGGTTTTGCTTGCAGTTCTCTAATACCCGCAACCGCAGCCTTAAAGCCCGCAATAGTTGTTATGCACGGAACTGAACGCTGGATTGCTGCGGTGCGAATCATCCAACCATCTTGCCTGGTTCCGCGTCCAAGTGGCGTATTTATAACTAGACCAACGGTACCTTCAGTAATTAAATCAACAGCAGTTGGCTCCCCCGCACTTCCCCGACCTTGCGAATGTTTACGAACAACCCTTGACGCAATACCTGCGCGGGTTAGGAAATCGTGCGTACCTTGGGTTGTGTACAAGATGAAACCCAGGTCTACTAACTCCTTTGCTGGCGTTAGAGCTGATGCTTTATCTCGCTCGGAAAGTGAGAGAAAAACCGAACCTTCCAATGGGAGAGCACCGAAAGCAGCACTTTGAGATTTTGCATATGCTTCGCCAAAAGTAGTGGCTATACCCATTACTTCACCGGTTGATCGCATCTCAGGTCCAAGTACCGAATCAACTCCAGTTCCATCAATGCGTCGGAACCGGTTCCAAGGCAAGACCGCCTCTTTAACCGAAATACCGTTTGCTATTCCATCGCCACTTTCGGGCAATAACCCTTGAGCACGCAATTGTGGGATTGTTACACCAGATGAAATTAAGGCCGCGCTCTTTGCCAGCGGATTACCGGTTGCCTTACTCACGAAGGGAACTGTACGTGAAGCACGTGGATTTGCTTCTAAAACATAAAGTTTCTGATCAGATGTACCGTTTTGCGAGACCGCAAATTGAATATTGATCAGGCCCTTAACTCCAATACCTTTTGCAAGTTTGAAGGTGGCCTCTCGAATTTCTTCTTTCAAACCCGAGTCAATTGAATAGCTTGGTAGCACACAGGCCGAATCTCCAGAGTGAACACCTGCTTCTTCGATGTGCTCCATAACGCCTGCCAGGAATAATTCTGAACCATCAAATAGCGCATCAACGTCTATTTCAATCGCGTCATCTAGGAATTTATCAATAAGAACTGGATGGTTAGGCGTAATTTCAGTCGCTTTCTTAATAAATTCTGCCAAAGACTCGTCATCATAAACAATTTCCATTCCTCGGCCACCCAAGACGAATGAGGGTCTAACTAGAACCGGATAATTTATATCGTGCGCAATATTAAGCGCTTCATCGAAGGTATTTGCCATCCCAAATTTCGGGGCGCGCAATGCATTAACGTTAAGTAGTTCACCGAATTGACCACGATCTTCGGCAATATCAATCGCATCTGGCGAAGTTCCAAGGATTGTTACTCCTGCTTCTTGCAGCCCGCGCGCAAGCCCAAGTGGAGTTTGCCCACCCAGCTGTGCAATTACACCTAGAACAGGGCCAGCCGCCATTTCGGCCTGAATAACTTCAAAAACATCTTCTAAAGTTAATGGTTCAAAATATAGGCGATCAGATGTGTCGTAATCGGTTGAAACGGTCTCTGGATTGCAATTGATCATCACAGTTTCATAGCCAGCTTGTTTCAGCGCAAATGCCGCATGCACACAGGAATAATCGAATTCAACTCCTTGGCCAATTCGGTTCGGTCCGCTGCCTAAAATGATTATTGCCGGCTTGGTGCGTGGAAGAACTTCAGATTCTAAATCGTAACTTGAATAGTAATAAGGAGTGTGTGCTTCAAACTCTGCTGCGCAAGTATCTACCGTTTTATAAACTGGACGAACACGCAGTCGGGTACGAAGGACTAATACCTCTGCCACGCTCTGCCCAATTAAGTCAGAAATCTGCTGATCTGAGAAACCATTTGTCTTTGCTTTACGAAGCAGGACTTCATCTAACGATTTCGCACTGGATATTTCAGAGGCAATCTCATTAATTAGATTTATCTGCGCGAGAAACCACGGATCTACCTTTGTTGCAGCAAAAACTTCCTCAATAGTGGCTCCTTTGAAGAGCGCTAATTGAATCTGCTGCAAACGGTTCTCGGTTGGAATTGACATTTTCGTAAGCAAAACTTCTTTCGAATCCCCACCAGTCGGCCAAGAAAAACTCGTACCCTTTTTCTCTACCGAACGAAGCGCCTTTTGGAGCGCCTCTGGGAAAGAACGTCCAATTGCCATCGCTTCGCCAACACTCTTCATGGTTGTTGTCAGGCGAGTATCCGCTTCAGGGAATTTTTCAAAGGCAAACCGTGGAACTTTAACAACAATGTAATCAAGTGTCGGCTCGAAGGAAGCCGGCGTGGATTTAGTTATATCGTTTTGAATCTCATCGAGCGTATATCCAATCGCAAGTTTGGTAGCAATCTTTGCGATCGGAAAGCCTGTTGCCTTTGATGCAAGTGCGGAGGATCTGGAAACACGTGGATTCATTTCAATCACAATAATCCGACCATCTGCGGGGTTAACGGCGAATTGAATGTTGCAACCACCAGTAGCTACGCCAACTTCACGGATGATATCTATCGATAAATTACGAAGTTTTTGAAATTCCACGTCCGTCAGAGTTAAAGCAGGAGCCACCGTTATTGAATCCCCGGTGTGCACACCCATTGGATCGATGTTCTCTATACTGCAAACAATGACCACGTTATCTTTATGATCACGCATTACTTCCAATTCAAATTCTTTCCAGCCGATGATCGATTCTTCAAGCAAAACTTCCGTTGTTGGGCTGTGGCGCAAGCCGGCTCCAGCGATCAATTCCAACTCTGTTTGGTCATAAGCAATACCAGAACCAAGTCCGCCCATTGTGAAAGATGGCCGTACTACTACTGGATATGAAAGTTCGGCTGCGGCAGCCAAGCACTCCGCCATTGAATGAGCGATACGCGATTTTGCCGAAGATCCACCAATTTTCTCAACAATACCTTTGAAGGTTTCGCGATCTTCTCCCCGCTTGATTGCCGGGATATCTGCACCAATCAACTTAACTCCAAGACGCTCTAGTGAACCGCGTTCGTAAAGGGATATCGCAGCATTCAAAGCCGTTTGGCCGCCAAGTGTTGCCAGGATTGCTGTTGGCTTCTCTTTGCGAATTATCGCTTCAATGATTTCCGGTGTAATCGGTTCGATATAGGTGGCATCGGCAAATTCTGGATCAGTCATGATTGTTGCTGGATTGGAATTTATAAGAATTACTCTTATTCCTTCATCGCGCAGAACCCGGCACGCTTGCGTACCTGAATAATCAAATTCACATGCCTGTCCGATAACAATCGGTCCGCTGCCAATTACAAGAACGCTTTCGATAGATTTATCTCTAGGCATGCGTAACACCAGTTTTAGCCATTAACTCTACAAATTGATCGAATAGGTAACTTGCATCATGGGGTCCTGCTGCGGCTTCTGGATGATATTGCACACTAAAAACTGGTGTCTCTAATAGTTCGAGTCCTTCAACCACACCATCGTTCAAGGAAATATGGCTAACGAATCCCGCGCCATAAACGGTATTGAAATTTCCTTCGACTGGCGCAGCTACTGCAAAACCATGATTATGAGCAGTTATTTCAATCTTATTGCTTCGAAGATTCTTAATTGGTTGATTGATCCCTCGATGGCCAAAGGGTAATTTATAAGTTTCAAATCCCAAAGCTCTTCCTATGATTTGGTGGCCAAAGCAGATTCCAAATAGCGGGATCTTGGCACTTAAAACTTCCCGTACCATTGCGATGACATCTTGCATACTGGCTGGATCTCCAGGACCATTCGATAGAAAGACCCCGTCTGGACGTAGCGCACTAATCTCGGCAAAAGTTGTTGTTGATGGCATGACATGCACTTCGATGCCACGCTCTGCCATCAATCTCGGGGTTGCTCCCTTGATCCCTAAATCAATTGCAGCAACAGTGAATCTTTTTTCGCCAATCGCCGGAACTACGTATTCGCTTTTAGTTGAAACGTCATCAGCCAAAAATGCACCCTCCATCAAAGGAGTTTTGCGAACTTTAACGATCATCTCTTCTCGTGTCAGTTTCGTATTAGAGAAAATGCCTACTCGCATAGCGCCACGATCTCTAAGGTGGCGGGTGATGGCTCTCGTGTCCACGCCACTGATCCCAACAACATTGTTGGCGATTAAATCTTCCTCGAGAGAACTGCTCGCACGCCAATTACTGACTTTTGGCGATGGATTGCGGACAACAAATCCACTCACCCAAATGCGATCAGATTCCGCATCGCTGTGATTCATACCGGTATTGCCAATATGAGGAGCAGTCATAATCACAACTTGCTTGTGATATGAAGGATCCGTAAGAGTTTCTTGATATCCCGTCATACCCGTTGCAAAAACCGCTTCACCAAAGGTTTCGCCCTCGCTGGCCCAACTTTCACCTTCGAAAATCGCACCATCATCGAGAACCAAGAACGCTTTGGTCATTTACCGCCTCGATTCAAAACTTCACCGTCATTAAATACTTGTAAACCATTAAAGAAAGTCCTTTTGACCACTGCACTCAAATTCATTTGATGGAATGGTGTATTTCGGCTCTTTGAGGCGAGTCTATTGCGATCAACCTGCCAAACTGCTGAGGTGTCGATCACAGCCAAATTCGCCGCGCTTCCTACCGCAATCCCTTGACCGTGCGCGGAATAGCCTGCAATTTTTGCCGGCGCAATTGACATGCGATCCACTAGCTTGGCCCAATCCATCATCTTGGTATCGATCATTGCGCTTACTACTACAGAGAGGGCGGTTTCAAGACCAAGCATTCCAAACGCAGCCACTTGCCATTCGCAATCTTTATCTTCAGTTGGATGCGGTGCGTGATCTGTTGCAACAATATCGATCGTTCCATCGGCTAAACCGGTCCGTAACGCTTCTACATCGCGCGCAGTTCGAAGAGGTGGATTCACTTTATAAACCGGGTCATAACCAACCACAAGTTCATCGGTTAGAAGTAGATGATGTGGCGTGACCTCGGCGGTGACCTTTATTCCGCGAGCTTTAGCCGCACGAACTAATTCAACGCCGCCGGCTGTTGTTAGATGGCAGATATGCAACCTGGATCCAACATGCTCGGCGAGCAAGATATCTCGCGCGATAATGGCTTCTTCAGCTACGGCCGGCCAGCCAGTCAATCCGAGTTTTCCAGAGACTATTCCTTCATTCATTTGAGCATTTACAGTTAGCCGGGGATCCTGGGCATGTTGCGCAATGATTCCATTGAAGCTCTTTACATATTCAAGTGCCCGACGCATCAGTAATGGATCGGCAACACATTTACCATCATCACTAAACATCCGTACTCGGGCAATTGAGTTGGCCATCGCACCTAATTCAGCAAGTGCAACTCCGTTCAAACCCTGTGTTACCGCCCCTATTGGAAATACATCACACAAGCCAGCTTCTTGTCCTAACCGAAATACTTGCTCAACAACACCAGCGGTATCTGCAACTGGAAAAGTGTTTGCCATTGCCGAGAGCGCGGTATAGCCACCAGTCACAGCAGCAGCACTTGCCGTTGCAACCGTTTCGGAATCTTCACGACCTGGTTCGCGCAGGTGAGTATGTAAATCAACCAAGCCAGGTATCAACAAATTCTTTTCCAGGTCAATCAAAGTTCCAGCTTTTGCTAGGGCCGTCCCAATTTCCGCGATTAAACCATTTTCTATCCGCAGATCAACAACCGATCCATCGACCAATCGAGCGTTCCTCAAAATCATTGATCCCTCATTCATAATATTCACTTGTTAGCCACCTGAGTGATTGGTTGGACTGAA
>Ga0194043_1000146_pt1 | contig 34715 bp, 35 predicted proteins | sample JunL4415m_MetaG_FD_161274 | JGI IMG/M metagenome (GOLD analysis project Ga0194043, IMG submission 161274) | Anoxic zone freshwater microbial communities from boreal shield lake in IISD Experimental Lakes Area, Ontario, Canada - Jun2016-L442-15m | ecosystem: Environmental > Aquatic > Freshwater >...
GTCTGGCGGTGGTGGTGGCGGTGGTGGTGGCGGTGGTCGCTAAAGATATGATACAATAAGTACATCACACGCCAGGGCGGAGAAGTGGTGGATAGAGTAATTTGTTGAAACGAATTTCTGTACCCGTTACTTATTCGCCATAAGTTTAAAATAAGGCGAGCGACTAAAAAAGGAGGACATTAATGTCTACTATCAACCCTAACGGTAAAGAAATTTTTTCTGTTACCACAGATTTTTGTGGTAAACCACTAACATTAGAAGTAAATCGAGTTGGTTTCCGAGCCACAGCTAGCGTACTAGTCACTTACGGTGATACCGTAGTACTCGGTACCGCAATGGTCGGTAGTCGACCAGTTGTACTAGACTATTTTCCCCTTAGTATTGATTATGAAGAAAAATTCTATGCAGCTGGCAAGATTTCTGGCAGTCGTTTTATCAAACGTGAAGGCCGCCCTAGCGACGAGGCAATATTGATTGGTCGCTTAATTGATCGTCCAATCCGACCACTGTTCCCAAAAGGTTATCGTCAAGAAGTCCAAGTAGTATCAAGTGTTCTTTCGCTTGATCCTAATTTCCGACCTGATTCGATTGCTATGATTGCCTCAAGTGCCGCATTAATGCTAACCGGTGCGCCATTCGATGGTCCAGTGGCTGGTCTTCGTGTTGGTAGGGTTAACGGCGAATTTAAAGCCTTTCTATCACCAAAAGAACGTGAAGACAGTGATCTTGATCTAGTAGTTGCTGGAATTAAGGGTGGAATAACTATGGTTGAAGCAGCAGCCAAGGAAGTCAGTGAAGAAGTCATCGCTGAAGCTTTAGAGTGGGCTTTTAACGCATACCAACCAGCAATTAAACTACAGAGTGAGTTAGCAAGTAGAGTTGCGCCTGTTCCTCAAGTGTTTGAACTAGTTTTACCAAAAGATGATGTGCAGTCTGTTGTAGATAAATGGGTTGGTGATGAGTTCGGTGCTGCTATTAGAAAACCATACCCTGAAAGAAATGAACTTGTTTCCGCATTGCGTTGGGAATTTCATGATAAAATGCGTGAAAATTTTGGAGTAGAAAAATACGAAGAGCTTCATGATGAATACGACGAAGCGTTCACTAGCGCATTACACAAAGATGTTCGTCAGGGTATAATTGAACATAACATTCGTCCAGACGGTCGCAAATTAGATGAAGTGCGTCAACTTTCTTCAGAAGTTGGAGTTCTGCCACGTACTCACGGTTCAAGTATATTTACTCGTGGACTAACTCAAGCATTAAATATTGTCACATTAGCGCCACTCAGTTTTGCTCAATTAGTTGATACTATGGAAATTAGTGACGGTGAACGTCTATATATGCATCACTATAACGCACCTGGCTTTACTGTTGGTGAAGTTCGAAGACTAAGTGGACCAGGGCGACGTGAAATTGGGCATGGCTATCTTGCTGAAAGGGCGTTAGCGCCAGTATTACCCGCAAAAGAGGATTTTCCATATACAATTCGAAGCGTAACTGAAATAATGAGCCAAAACGGGTCAACATCAATGGCCGCTACATGTAGTAGTTGTTTAGCACTAATGGATGCAGGTGTGCCATTAAAGGCTCCTGTATCTGGTATTGCTATGGGTCTAATGGTTGATGGTGATGATTCCTATGTTCTAAGTGATATTGCTGATGCCGAAGATTTTGCTGGTGATATGGATTTCAAAGTAACTGGTACCGAAAACGGCATTACGGCTATACAGATGGATATGAAAGTTCATGGTTTGCCAGTCAGCACACTTCGTGATGCTTTGACAAAATCAAAAACTGGTCGCATCTTCATTTTAAAGCACATGCTTAGTACGATACCTGCTCCACGGATAACTCTAAGTCCCTATGCGCCACGTGTCGAAGTCATTCAGATAAATCCTGATAAGATTGGTGCAGTTATTGGAAAAGGTGGCGATGTTATTAAAAAAATTACATCCGAAACAGGTGCACAAATTGATATTGCCGAAGATGGTCTGATAACAGTCGCTGCGGTAGACAAAAACGCTATTGAAAGTGCAATAAATTGGATCAAAAGTTTAACCGAAGAACCAGAAGTGGGTACAGTTTACGAAGGAAAAGTTGTCAGTATCAAAGATTTTGGGGCTTTTGTTAATATTATGCCTGGAATTGATGGTATGGTTCATATCAGCGAACTTTCCAATGAGAGAGTTGAAAATGTTACTGACGTCTTAAAAGAGGGTCAAATTGTAAAAGTTAAAGTGTTGGGAATCGATGAACGTGGACGTATTAGCTTGACTATAAAAAATGCTTAAGCTTGTAAAATAAACAGATTAGTGCTAATATATTTATAACTGATCGCGATCTTGTAATAAAGTATGATAAATAAGAAACAAAAGCTTCTTGAACAAATTAAGGCAGATATTGTAATAAATAATATCTGCCCGGATTTGGCTCAAGAAGCCATGAACCTTGTTATGGGTGATGGTAATATTAATGCCGATATCGTCTTAATCGGTGAAGCGCCAGGCAAACAAGAGGATTTATCTGGATTGCCATTTATGGGAGCGGCTGGTAAATTTTTAAATGAAATGTTAGCAGGTGCAGATATTAATAGATCCGATGTATATATAACTAACATTGTTAAATACCGTCCACCTAATAATCGTGATCCATTACCAGATGAGAAGACTGCTTTTTGGCCATACTTGGTGCGTCAACTGGATGTGATACGACCTCAAATTGTCGTGACATTGGGTAGGCACAGCATGGAATACTTTTTGCCTGGACAGAAGATTAGTGTGGTTCATGGTCAACCAAAGCAAATTAATTTCGGAGAAGGAAATATAATAGTTGTACCTTTGTATCACCCTGCAGCCGCGCTTTATAACGGCGGTATGAGGTCTACGCTAATCGAAGATTTTAAAAAGTTACCAAAAATAATAGATACTCTAAAAAAAGAGAAGGAGAATAAATAATATGGGTCAACAAAGACTCGCGAATGTCCAAGGGGACGATCCAAACAAACGGCCGAATCAACAGGTTCGCCAAAAATCAAATAACACAGTATTAAATAATACTACTACTAGAAAAGGTGAGGCCTATCGTGCTCAACGCCGTACTAGTGAGAATGTCAATCAACGTGCAAGTCAGCATGTTATTAATATTCCAGTTAATAAATCAGTATATAACGGCTATGATGGCAGGCAATTTAGCCCGGTTGATCAGAAAAAACAGCCATATTCTAATAGTCCAAAGCTCAAGATAATGCCAGTCGGTGGTTTAGGTGAAATGGGTATTGGAAAAAACATGATGGCAATTGAATATGATAATGATATTATCGTGATTGATTGCGGCTTCTTGTTTCCAGGAGCTGATTATCCTGGCATAAATTACATTACGCCAGATATAACATATCTAGAGGAAAACAAGCATAAAATTCGTGCTCATATTTTTACTCATGCTCATTTAGATCATATTGGCGCATATCGTCATATTGGTCATAAAATTCCTGCACCAGTATATGCAACAAAGTTTACAATTGGAATGATTCAACGAACAATGGAAGAATCACTTGACGATTATGAACCTCAATATAATGAGGTTAACCCAGATACACATGAACGTGTTCAAATAGGTGATAATTTTAGCATAGAATTTATTCGTGTGCCGCACTCAACACCTGATTGTGCCGCTATTGTTATTCGTACTCCTTTAGGAGTTGTTGTTCATAGTGGTGACTGGCGTTTTGAAGATTCACCTGTTGATGGAAAAAAGTTTGACATAGAACGCCTAACTGAAATTGCTACAACAGAAGGCATTTTGTTATTTATGAATGAATCAACCAACGCAGAAGTTGACGGCACTCATATGCATGGGGAATTCGATATTCAAGAAAGTATTGGTCAAGTAATGACTAAATACCCAAATAGTCGCTTGATTCTGAGCTGTTTTAGTAGCCATATATATCGTATGCAACTAATTTTAGATGAAGCCAAAAAATTCGATCGAAAAGTAGCATTTGCCGGATATAGCATGATTCAGAATTTAGAGGTTGCACTTCGAACTGGTATCTTGAAAGTTCCAAAAGACGTAGTAGTCAAAATGGAAGACCTGGTAAAATTACCTGACAGCAAAGTTACAATTATTTGTACTGGCTCACAGGGTGAATTTAATGCTGTTCTTAATCGAATGGCGAGTGGTAGTCATAAGTTTATAAAAATTAAAAATTCTGATGTCATTGTATTTAGTTCAAACCCAATTCCTGGTAATGAAAAGTTTGTTACTAGAACAGTTGATGGACTTATGCGTGAAGGTAGTGATGTTGTCCAAAACGGAAAAACTCACCTTACAAATATCGGCCCACTTCACCTATCAGGACATGCATATTATTCAGATCACGCCAAATTAATCTCGGCTCTTAACCCAACATATTACATGCCAATACATGGTGAATTTCATATGTTAGTCCATAATGCTGGAATTGCAGAGAATATGTGCGGATTAAAGAGAGAAAATATATTTGTTTGTGATAGTGGTGACATAATTGAAATAACAACCGAAGGCGCCAAAAAAGCCGGTAGATTTCCAGTTGGCGGTATCATGTATGACGATAGTGGTGCAATAGTTTCCGAAGTTGTTCTAAAAGATCGTATCCACATGGCTTCAGAAGGAATGTTTGTAGTTGTTCTGACTGTGCAAAGAGGTAGTGGTCGTTTAATGACAAGTCCAGATATTATCAGCCGTGGTTTCATATACCTGCGTGATAGTGAAGAATTAATGGGTATGATTCGTCAATATCTTAAGCAAAAAGTGGCGCGTTCTTTTGTAGGAAAACATGTCGATCTTGATGTAATTAAAAAGGAAATCAAAGAGGAAATCACACATATTCTTTATGATCAAACTAGACGTACGCCAATTGTAATACCAGTGATTAATGAAGTTGGTGGCAGTTCAAACAACGGAAGAAGCCAGTCGCAGTCAAATGCAAATGTTTCAAATCCTGAGACGGCACAAGTCCAAGGACGACAAAATTCTAAAGAATTTTCGTCTAATAACAATCCTGCTGTAAATCCTTCTCAGAATCAACCTAAAACTAATCGTCACAGCTATTAAAAACATACCGCTTGCAAAATGTAGTAAATTTTGCTATAATATGTATATGAAATAAAGCCAAAAGCGCATATAATAGGATAGATTATGGCAAAAAAGAAAAAACTATTTCGAAAAAAAAGGTCAGTAAAAACGACTCCTCAACATGATTTACCAAATGGTTTTTGGTCACAGGTTGGTGCGGTATGTTTGATTGCCATATCTTTACTATATATCGCCGCTTGGTTTAATGCGGGCGGACCTGTCTTGTTACAAATATACAAGTACACATTAAATACTATTGGCTATTCAGTCTATATTGTTCCAGCTTTATTTATATATATAGCAATAGAGATATTCAGATCGGAAGATAACCGTCTACCATTAGTTATGAAGTTAGCAACTGCATCGGCTATTATTTGGTTTTCGGCATTATTCGGTTTATTGAAAAAAGACAACGGGGCAACAACAGGTGGTTTCGTTGGTGATCTTATTAATAAAGGTATGTTAATGCTAGTTAATCCAACTATTGCGGCATTTTTATATACCTTGTTGATATTAATAACATTATTATATATCTTACGTTTAACGCCACTTTCTGTAATTAAAAAAATATGGAGCTTGAGCCGTCGAGATACCGATGACCAAGAGGCTAATGTAAAAGTAATGCGTAACGCCGCAGCTTTGGATAAACCTAGTGATAATTCAATGGGAGATTTTACTACAACAGCCAGTGTTCCGATTGTTGATGCTAGTGACAAGAGAAAATCAAAACTATCTGGTTTCCCTTCTAAATCAGGTGAAGAAAGTACAGCCCTAGTTACCGTAGGTGACCCAAACTGGAAATTCCCAAGTCTAGATCTACTAGAAAAACAACAAACGCCTGCTGATGCTGGTGATATACAAGGCAACGCTCGTATTATTAAAGAAACACTTAGTGAGTTTGATATTGATGTCAAAATGGAAGGTGCAAATACTGGCCCTAGGGTAACTCAGTTTACTCTTCAGCCACAGAGCGGTATAAAATTGTCTCGTATAACACAGCTGGAAAATAACCTTGCCCTTGGGTTAGGTGCTTCACACCTACGGATTGAAGCTCCAATTCCAGGACAAAAAGCTGTTGGAATTGAAGTTCCGAACCAAAAAGGTGCTGATGTTCGTCTATATTCTATTCTTTCTAGTAAGGCTTGGAAAAATAAAGTCGAGCCATTAACATTCGCCATTGGTCAGGATATATCCGGTAAAGTTGTCATTGGCGAGCTTAACGAAATGCCACACCTTTTGATTGCTGGTCAGACAAAAGCAGGAAAGTCAGTCATGATTAACACGCTTCTAACAAGTCTGCTTTATCACAATAGCCCTAGTGAACTTAAATTGATTCTCATTGATCCAAAACAGGTTGAAATGACGGCATACGAAGATATACCACATCTGATAACACCAGTGATCGCAGGAGATACGGCTAAAACAATTAGTGCTTTGAAATGGTCAGTTCTAGAGATGGATAGACGCTATGCACTTCTTAAAAAGAGTAAAGCTAAAACTATTGGTGACTACAACAACGAGATACGCTCAAAAGGACGAAAGATTTCTGTTAATGATGATGAAGGCAATCCTCAAGATCATGAAAATGGAGCTATGCCATATATCGTGATTGTAATTGATGAGTTGAGTGACTTGAAAGTAGAAGCTCCAAAGGACCTAGAGGGTTTAATTATTCGTTTAGCTCAGAAAGGTCGCGCTGCTGGTATACATCTAGTAGTAGCCACCCAAAGTCCAAGGAAAGATGTTATCACGGGTCTAATTAAGGCAAATATTCCCGCAAAGATCGCCTTTACTGTATCGAATCAATTGGAAAGTCGCATCATATTAGATGATCGTGGTGCCGAGAAACTACTTGGTCATGGCGATATGTTGCTTAGCACTACTAATATGGCCCGGATGTCACGTGTCCAGGGAGCGTGGGTTACAGACAGTGAAGTACACAGTGTAATGGACCATCTGCGTATGCAATCACCCCCACAATATAACGACGATGTCGTTAGCCAACCTGTTAATCTAAACGGTAAGGGCGGAGTTATAATGGATTTTGACAGTAGTAGTGATGATGACCTATATAAAGAAGCAGTTCAAATAGTTATCGATAGCGGTAAAGCTAGCGCTAGTGCTCTTCAAAGGCATTTACGCATAGGTTACGCCAGAGCTGCCAGAATTATTGATAATATGGAGGATCAGGGCATCATTGGTCCTGCCGATGGCTCAAGGGCAAGAAAAGTTATGATTAGTAGTTTTGACGAAATTGGTCAATACGATGAAGCTGACGACGAACTATAGTTAATTGTTCGGTATTATGTTATAATTTAAGGTGTTAATAACTCGGCTTGTACATTAGATGCAAGCATCCATAAGGATTCCAGAGGAGGAAATCTAATATGAAAGAATATGAATTAACCATTTTGATTCATCCCGACCTAGAGGTCGACATAGAAACGCCACTTTTAAAAGTGCGTGATATCATCACGTCTGCTGGTGGAAAAATTATAAAAGAAGACATCTGGGGCAAAAAGAAACTAGCATATCGAATTAAAAATGAGGATTTTGCGGTTTATGCGTATTTTGACATAAATCTACCTGCCGATGCTCCACTAAAAATTAGTAATATATTTAACATCACAGATGAAGTATTACGTTATCTACTTGTCACTGTTGACGTAAAGGGTCGCAAAGCCCTTGAAGAAGCAAAAGTAAGTGCGAAATCATCTGATGACGCGAATGAAGAGGAGTAAAAAATGGCAAAAAGCGTAAACCAAGTCATATTAATGGGTCGACTAACTCGTGATCCTGAACAGCGAACTACTAGTACTGGCAAGATAATTGTTAGTTTCAGTATTGCTGTCGATCGTGGTGGTCAAGATGATACTGCCGATTTCTTCAATATTAATGCCTGGGAAAAACTAGGTGAATTAGTTATGCAATATCTATCAAAAGGTCGTAGAGTTCTTGTTCAGGGACGTCTTCGCCAAGATAGATGGGACGACAAGGAATCAGGCAAAAAACAAAGCAGAATCGAAGTAACAGCTAGTGATGTGACCTTTTTGGACGGTCCTAGTGACGGTGCTGGCTCGGGTCAATCAAGTAGTTCTTCTAGTGCGAGCAAAAGTAAAAAAAGTGAAGATGTTGTTATTGAAGACATCGACGATAAACCAATTGATTTAAGCGAGATTCCTTTCTAGGAATATTAGGAGTAAGATATGACAATTAAAAGATTTAAAAAAGATACACCAGTATATTTTGATTACAAAGATGTGAAGACATTGCAACGATTTGTCGATATTTATGGTCAAATCAAGCAAATCGGTAAAACTGGCCTTAGCGCTAAACAGCAACGTCAGTTAGCTGTAGCTATTAAACGTGCCCGTCATCTTGCACTATTACCATTTGTAACTCAGGGATAGACCTGTGGCTTATCAGCCAACTGATTTAAAAAAAGGTATTGTCGTTGCTATTGACGGCAAACCTTTTAAAGTTGTTGACTATAACCAAAAAGTTATGGGTCGTGGCGGTAGTATTGTAAATGTTAAAATCAAGAATTTAATTGACGGCAGCGTCATCCCAAAGACTTTTAAAGGTCAAGAGAAGATTGACGAAGCAGAGGTGACAAATCGAACAGTCCAGTATCTATATACTGACGGATTAGATTTTCATTTTATGGATCCTGAAACGTTTGAACAGTTTCAACTAGCCGCAGATATAATTGAGGGTTCCGCGGGTTATCTAAAAGAAGGTGAAAATCTAACTTTACAGTCATTTAATGGCAATATTATTAATGTTGAGTTGCCAAAGAATATTTACTTGGAAGTTATATACACTGAAAATGTTGTAAAAGGCGACACTAGCAGTAGCGTATTAAAAGATGCGACTCTAGAGACTGGCTTGGTAGTTAAAGTACCGGCTTTTATCAAAACTGGTGATATCATATCTGTCGATACGACAACTGGTGATTATCGCGAACGCAAAAAGGTTTAATCTAATATGACAAAATTACGACTTGATATTGCGCTAACTAAACGCGGTTTATCTACCAGTCGCTCTCAGTCCGAGAGTTGGATAAAACTTGGCAAAGTTACAGTCGATGGACGGGTTATTAATAAGTCAGGTCATTTTGTTGGTCCTAATGCTGATATCAAATTAATGGCCGATGTCCAATATGTTAGTCGGGCAGGTCTAAAAATAGCCTCTGTCGCTGATATATTAAAACTTGATTTTAAGAATAAAATTGTTTTAGATGTCGGAAGTAGTACGGGTGGTTTTACGGATTATTCATTGAAAAACGGCGCAAAAAAGGTTTATGCAGTTGATGTTGGAACCGATCAGTTACATCCAAGTCTGCGACGCAATAAGCGAATCGAATTGCATGAAAAAACTGATATTCGTGATTTTATAATGAAGGAAAAACCAGGTATTATCGTTATTGACGTGTCATTCATTAGTCTTCGTGATATTCTGCCACACGTATATAACCATTTATCCGATGTTAATACTCAGATTGTTGCGATGGTCAAACCTCAATTCGAAGCAGGTAAAGACCAAACAAATAAAGGAATCATTAAAAACGATTCAATACGCCGTCAGATATTGCGTGATTTTGAAGATTGGTCACGTCAATATTTTGTTATAACTGATAAACGCGATAGTGATGTGGCAGGTGCAAAAGGCAATCAGGAACGTTTCTATTTATTAAAGCCACTTATTAAATAGTCGATTAGGGCTTTAAACATTAAATCTGAATTCAACCACGTCACCAGGACGCATGACATAATCTTTACCCTCAGTTCGCATTTTACCAGCACTTTTTGCTGCAACTTCTGAACCAGCGGTAATTAAATCATCATAATCAACGACTTGAGCGGCAATAAAACCACGTTCAAAATCAGTATGAATTACACCAGCTGCCTGTGGGGCAGTGTCACCCTTTTTAATCGTCCATGCTCGGATCTCTTTTGGTCCTGCTGTTAAGTAACTTTGTAGGCCTAATATGTCATATGCGGCATGGATTAATTGCAGCAGTCCAGTTTCTTTAACACCGTAACTTTCTAGTAATTCAGCCGAATCTTCAGTGGTTAAACCCTTCAATTCGTCTTCTAATTTAGCGCATACAAATATTGTTCGGGCTGGTGAAACTAATTTAGTTAGTTCTGCTTTTTCAGCATCATTTATTAGCGTTTCTTCATCAACATTTAACACATAAATCACAGGTTTGGCGGTCAATAAATGTAAGTCAAATATCAATTCTTGATTTAAATTAGCAATCGATGATAGTGGAGTGCCAGACTTTAATTGAATTAATAATTCGTTTAAATAATCAACGACTGTTTTTAGTTTTGGGTTAGCTTTGGCGTCTTTTTGAGCCTTCAACAGGCGTGCTTCAATCGTTTGAATATCAGCCATGATTAATTCAGTGTTAATGATCTCTATGTCATTAATCGGTTCAATTTTATCTGATACGTGAATTACACTATCATCATGAAAAGCCCGTACAATATGTACAATTGCATCACATTGACGGATATTTGCCAGGAATTTATTACCAAGGCCTTCGCCCTTACTAGCGCCAGCCACAAGTCCAGCTATATCTACAAATGTAACAACTGCAGGTAGTATCTTTGTTGAGCCATAAATTTTAGCTAGTTCACCTAAACGTTCATCTGGCACAGGGACAATTCCAGTATTCGGTTCGATTGTTGCGAATGGGTAATTGGCAGCTAAAATGTCGCCATTTGTTAAGGTATTAAACAATGTTGATTTACCGACGTTTGGTAAACCGACGATTCCAATTGATAAACTCATGTCTATATTTTAACAGAGGTATCAAAATAATACGAATAAATATAGTAACCTGTTGTTATAAGATTATATGGTATTATTTAGTTAGCAAGTAAAACATAAGGAATATGATCTGTGGGTTACAACAGTAAACTGCGCAAAAAGAAAACAAAAGGTTATCATTTTAAAAAAAAGTGGGTAATTATTTGTGTTATTATGCCGTTGATTCTATTAAGTGCAGTTGGAGTATATTTATATATTAATTCATCCATTTCAAATAATAGATCTAATAATGACAATGATTTGAACAATTCAAAAAAGTTGACCGTATCTGTGTGTAACAGTGAAATTATCAAAAATTATAATGATGTTATCGGTTCAGGAAATACTGATAATTTGGAAAGCCAGTTTAATAAAATAGCTAATAACATTAAGTTAAAACCAGGTTATGATAAAGATACAAACTGTCTGTTTATTATGACTAACTACTATCTATGTATGTATGATAAGGTTAATGCTCGCTGGAGCTATGATAAATTTAAAGCTGCGATATCTTCGGGCAATAGTAAATTGAGCTCAAAATTGAACGCACCTTATGATTCAAAATCTTTTGATGATGCTGTTAAAAGGTTAGAAAATAGAAATGGTGATAGAGGATAGTATGAGACTCAATTTTATGAGTGACAAGACACTAATAATGTTAATTATATTTGTTGTGCCCATGATTAGTTTATTTGCATCATTTGGCTTATTAAATAATGAAGTACAGGCAGCTTATTCGTGCACAGGCTATGATTCAGGAGATAGTAGAGAGCCTAATAATTATTCAGAATGTGACGCGCGTAAAGAATGTGGAAGTGGTGATAGTAATAGGCATGGTGCGATTTGGTTCACTAATAAGTCAGGCTATTATGAAGATGATGTAGTGGTTAATGGCGGGGCAACTTCCGTCAGTGTTTCTATAAGGGGGTCATATTTCCAGTGTAATAACACTGGTTACGCTGGATCGGGTATGAAAGCGGAAGATATTAATAAGAGTAGTAATTCAGATTATGATTCTAGGTTGGTGTTGGACGATATATCCGTTGTGCTTAATCGTGGCGATGCAAACAGTAAATGGGATTGGAGTAGCCAGGGTAGTAGTGCAGGTGCAACTTTGGATGTAACTGGTCTAGGCTATGGCACATCAGGCTGCGCTCCTGATACTACATGTGAGACCATTTACATACAACTATATCGTTGTCCAGCTACTAATAATCCTGGTGGTTGCGGCTCTAGTCCAGTAAGGATAACGATTGTAAGGCCTATCCCTTACAACTACTTCCTAATCCCATCCGTCAATTTAACACCAAGTGGTGTCTTTGAAGCTGGCTCGCCAATCGTAGTCACGCCAAGTGTTCTAAACAATTTCCCAGATAACCAAGCTATTAACACCCGAAGTACATCAACTCAATGGACACTTTCTAGAATTATTCTACCTGTAAGTGGCGGGCTAACATTACCAGATCCATTAGCGGCTTACCGTGGCGAATCATCACTTGCGACAACACCCTGTGATTTTTTCAAGAGTACCTATGTGTATACTAAGTCACCGTCAACGACCTGTTCGAATCCCACATCTCCGCCACCAGCCACTCAGAGCCCATATATTTTCATAGTTGGTCCTAATACACTTAGCAACTACAACGATTACGACACAGATCTAAATGTAGGCGATAAAATCTGTTATACATTATCTGTTCAGCCTAGTTCTAATGTCAACAATATTTCAAACACTAACTGGGTTCACTCTAAGCCAGTTTGTAATGTTGTTGGCAAAAGACCCAAAGTTCAAATCCTAGGTGGTGATCTGTCAGTCGGCAAGAAATTTAGTGATGCTGGTGAAAATACTATCCAACTTGCCAACGTTCAAACCAGCACATCACTTAAACCAAGCCTTGGCAATAAAACATTCGGTAGTTGGGTAGAATATGGCATCTTTGCTACTGGTACAATAAGAGGTACAGCCTCTGCCTCGGCTTTTGCGGGAGGCTTACCATCCGCTCAACCAGCAGACATCCCTAGATTAAGTTTTGCAAATGATGGTATTGTTGGCACCTGTTCATCACCAGGCTGTTATGCCATGGCTAATTCCATCCCTGATGTCGCTGCTAGTTTCCCCACTGACAATAAAACAGTCGGGGCTACAATTTCAGACTTTTCTGGTATGCAGGGAACTTATAAAAATACAGAAACATCAATCACAATCTCTGGTGGAACAATAGCAAAAAACAAATGGATCGTGATTAACGCTCCTACCGCTAATGTTACTATCGAAGGCAACATAAACTACACATCTGATTCATTAAATAGTATTAACGAAATCCCACAGCTTGTCATCATCGCAAAGAATATTATCATTAATGATAATGTCACTAATGTAGATGCTTGGTTAATTGCCAAAGGCACTCCTGGTGAGGCTGGTGCTGGTGAAATTAAAACTTGTACCAGTGTAGCAACAACAGCTAGCACCTGTAACCAGCCATTATTTATTAATGGACCAGTAATGGCTAAAAAGCTATACCTATGGCGAACTGGTGGGTCAGGTAGCGATGACCATAGCGGTGACCCAGCTGAAATAATAAACCTGAAAGCAGACGCTTATCTGTGGGCAAAATCACAAACCTCAAGTCAAGGTCGTATACGAACTGTCTTTACTACTGAATTACCACCTAGGCTTTAGAAGAAAATGTAACCCTAGGTGTGTTATTATTATAATAAATAATCATAAGGAATTTTATTTTGTGAGTCAAATAAAACAAAACATTAAAAAGCCAAGAAATAAGAAGTGGTTAATTATTATTATCATTTTATTAATTTCCTGTTCAGTTTTCGGCGTTTATTATATTTATAATAATTTTTTTACCCAAAAGAAAAGCGTACAAACCATAAAAGAAAAAGATAAATTAGTAGATAATTCAAATATCCTAACTGTTAAAGTTGAAGCTAAAATCTCTGAGAGTGGATATCAAGCCGGTCAAAATTTATTAGACGAAGAACTTCAAAAATCCAGTGATCCAAAAGATCAAGCTCAAATATATTCACTGAAATCTATGTATACTGGCTCATATGGTGGTGGAAATGATAAAGTGAAAGCCCTAGAATATGCTTATAAAGCAGAGAATTTATATCCTGATAAAAATACAGCTTTATCAATCGCTACACAAGAGAGATATCAAAATAATATTCCAAATGCCATAAAATATTATAAATTATATCTGGAAAGAGCAAAAAATGGCCCTGTCCTAATTGGGCAGGAACAAGATGATTATGATTTCTATGAACTCGAACTAAAAAAACTTGAATCGGGTGTTAATTAAATGCTCAATCAAATTAGTCACCAAAAGAAAAAAATATGGCTGTATTCTTTATTAATATCTTTTAGTATTTTTGGTTTATTTGTAGGATTTCATAATGTCAGTGCTAATGGTAGGGGAATTTGTGTAGGTTATTTTTATGGAGAGGATTTTTGTGATACCGGCCATAAGGTAATAAAGGACGGCCTATCATTGGATATGTCTTCACAGGCGGCTGCAAAAGCAGATTTAATTTCTACAATTAAATCGATGAATAATAGTGATAGTACAACCCCTCGTCTTGCTGGTGCATATATTATTCAAACAATGCGTGGTCCAGATGCAAACGGTAATTGGGACCATCATATAAAGGCAAATGATGATGATGTGGCTGATTGGGAGTTAAAAGTCAATAATCCTGATATTGTTATAAAAGAAGAGGAATATTCTGCTAATATAAACACAAGGATGGATCCTGGTGGTGGTTGGGATGATAAAGATATAGCGACATATAATGGTGATGGTGAGTTTGACTCATATGTTTTTTATAAAGGGACTACAGCAAGATATGTTATCAAAAAAGCATGCGGTAACCCATTAGGTAATCTAGAAGGTTTACCAACTATTGTTCTTCCTAGCTGGCATTTAACACCTAGCATGGCAACCACCACCCCAGAAATTATTGAATCAGGTAATTCTATTCAGCTTAATTTGTTTGTCGACAAAGATGGAGATCCGAATCCTAAAGATGGTACTTGGATTTTAACAAGAAGAACTACAACTGGTGAAAGTGGTGAGATTTCTAGCGCTGCATCATTTGCAAATGGTACAAATACTTTGTCTCCCTACAACGAAGTTGCTAATTATCCGGTTGGTACTAGAATCTGTTTTATATTGTATGCTGAACCCGCTGCACACGATAACGCAGGTCGTGCGTCTTCGGCTGAGAAATGTTTTAAAATAGGCAAAAAACCCAAAGTTCAAATATGGGGTAGTGATCTATTGGTTGGAAGAGCTTTTAGTGGCGGTGTAGCACCCGCCAAGGTTCAGACCAGTACCTCAAATAACAATGGTACTATGTTCGGTAGCTGGGTAGAATATGCGATTTTTGCTACTGGAACAATAAGAGGTACTGCTTCTAGCTCCGCTTTCGCTACAGGTTTAAGTAGTGGTGACTATAGTAGGCTTAGTTTTTCAAATTCTGGTTCAAAAATACTCGCAGATGAAACAACTTGTGCTGCTCCTGGCTGTTATGGGCTTTCGGGATTTATTCCTGATGTAGCAGCTAATTTTCCAATAATTGATGGTATAACACCATCAATTACATCAACATCATCAATTGACTTATCAACAATAGCTAATAATATAGTCTATACTGCAACAGATAATCTAAAAATATCTGGTAATATTCCAAAGGGCAAATGGATTGTAATAAATGCTCCAACCGCAAATGTAATTATAGAAAATAATATTACTTATAATGCTTCTGATGAGGAATTGAAAACTATTCAAGATATTCCCCAGCTTGTCATAATTGCCAATAATATTACGATTAACAATAACGTTACTAATGTTGATGCATGGTTAATAGCCAAAGGCACTAGCGGTGAAATTAAAACTTGCACCGGAGAAGCAATAACAGCTTCTGAATGTAATAAGACACTAATATTTAATGGCCCAGTAATGGCTAAAAAGCTATATCTATGGAGAACTGCTGGTTCCAATGTAGATAGTCCTGGCGCACCAGCAGAGATAATAAATTTACGAGCTGATGCGTATCTTTGGGCAAAATCACGCTCTTTAAACGAAAGTCGAATCCGAACAGTCTATACGACTGAACTACCACCTAGACTATAGAATAAATGTAAGCTTGCTTTTAGTGCTAATGCTTCTGTATAATAAAATACAATATGGCTTTATTAAACGGATTGGGCAACTTTTTTGCATTAGACATAGGTACCAATGCTGTTAGAGTAGTGCAACTTTCTCCGTCTGGCCAAAATAATTGGGACCTACAACATTACGGGTATGCTCCTGTTGATGATAAGATTACTAGTAGCAACTCGAATGAAGCAATGCATCGTCTTGGTGAAGTTATAATGACCGCAGTTGGTCAAAGCGGCATAAAAGAAAAAAATGTTGTAATTGGCCTACCTTCAAGTAAAACCTTCACCACTGTAATAGATGTCCCTAATATGGGCGAAGCAGAGTTAAAAAGCACGATTAAATATCAGATTGACCAATATATTCCAATGGCTATTGATGAGGCAAAGGTAGATTGGGCACCATTAGGTCAATCACTTCATGACCCAAAACAACAGGAAGTATTGCTTGCAAGCACTGCCAACACTTATGCCGAACAGCAACTTGAATTTATCGAAGGCCTCGGATTCAATGTGATCGCAGCTGAACCTGATCCAATAGCAATGGTTAGGTCACTTCTACCATCAGATATTCTTGACGCAAGATTAATAATAGATATGGGTGAACAGTCAACAAATCTGGCATTAACCTTCGGCGATACGCCAAGGCTAGTTCGTACAATTCCAACAGGTTTGAAATCTCTAATTAAATCTGCGGTTCAGAATTTGAATGTCCAAGAAGACCAAGCTCGTCAATTTATATTAAAATTCGGCTTAGCCCCAGACAGGCTAGAGGGTCAAGTTTACCGTTCTGTCGAGGCCACACTCGATAATTTTACAAGTGAATTGGTTAAATCTATTAAATTTTTTCAAACTAGATATCCGAATACCCCTGTTGGCGGTATTTTATTATCAGGTTTTTCAGCAATAGTTCCTCAGCTAAGTGAATATATTACTGCTAAAACAGGTATTATTTCTACAATTGCCAATCCTTGGCAAAAAGTACGGGTTGCTCAATCCGACCAGCAGCAACTTAGTGCGATTGCCTCAGAGTTTGCCACCGTTATCGGACTGGCTCAAAGAAGGAATCTGTAATGATAGAGATTAACCTAGTCCCCGACATAAAGCAAGAATTGCTTAAGGCACAACGTGTTCGCTCAACCGTAATAACGTTTGCAATTCTTATTGGCATTATCGCAGTTGGTATAGTTGTGGCCTTATGTGTATATATATTTGCCGTTCAGTCTGTTAGACAGAATATCGCGAATGTAGCTATCGAAGACGGAAGTGAACAATTATTAAAGAATAGCGATCTTGATAAAACTTTGACAATACAGAATCAACTTACAAAAATATCTTCTCTTAACGCTAATAAAAAAATTGATTCGAGAATTTTTGATGTGTTGGCGGCTATTATCCCACCAAAACCAAATGACGTTCAGATATCCGAACTCACAATTGATTCCGATACAAGTACAATCACTATAAATGGTCAAGCGTCTAATAGTTATGCCGCAGTCGAGGTTTTCAAAAAAACAGTAGAGGGTGCAATTTTCAAATACAATAAAATTGACGACAAACCAAATGCTGATAAAAAAGAACTAGTTCTAGCTTCAGACATCAACACAAGTGATACTAGTTATGGAGAAAACTCATCAGGAAATAAGGTTTTGAGATTTAAATTAAGTTTTGTTTATGCCGAAGAACTTTTTTCTCCTGAATCTACCAATGTGGTTATATCAATAAAAACTAACGGGAACGCAACAGACTCATATCGAGGAATTCCGAGTAGTCTCTTTACCGCTCCAGCCAAAGATATTCCGGGGGTAAATTAATCATGCAATCTATAGGCGCCACAATCAGAAAGCGTACATTGATTACAAAAACAAATCGAATGATGTTTTTGTGGGTGGCTGGTGTATCTATCGTACTTGGTATTTCAGTTGTTGCGGTAATATTTTTGACACAAATGTTGTTGTTCAACGAAAAAGTTTTAACTGAAAAAAATCGTACCATTGAAATATTAAAAAACAATAACGATAATATCGCAGACCTAAAAAAAGAAGTCAGATTATTAGACACTAATCAAGCTTTGATTGATTCAAAAGCTAAATCCGATGACAAGGCAATACAGGTGATATTAGATGCGTTACCGTCAGACGCAAACTCACTTGCACTTGGAGCTTCGCTACAAAATAGACTACTGGCAGGTATTGATGGGCTTACGCTCGATTCTATTCAAGTTGATCCTGTTATTGGCGTTGAATCATTTAGTAGTAATGGTTCGACCGAGGGCAACACTTCTTCTTCAGGTGGATCAAATGAAATAACATTTCGTTTTTCGGTTCACGGCAGTGTGGCTGTACTTCAACAAGTATTACGTAATCTAGAGGTTTCGATTAGGACTATTGATGTCATTTCCTTAAAGATTGAAAGCCAAGCTTCGTTAACTTCAATGACTATTAGCGGTCGTGCCTTCTATGAACCACAACGTGTCGTAGAACTAAAAGATAAGGTGATAAAGCAATGAAAAAAGCAGATATAGCTATGATAGTATTAATAGCCTCAGCAAGTGTCCTGATTTCCTTCTTTGTCGCAAGAGGTATATTTGGTGATGTTTATAACGGTAGCGAAAAGGTGAAAACAATCGATGAAATAAATTCTACAGTTGAACAGCCTAGTAAAAACATTTTTAATAAAAATGCTATTAATCCTGCAATAAATGTACAAATTATTTCAACTGACTCTTCAAAAAATAATCCTACAACCCCTGGGACTCAGTAGGAGGTTTTAATGGCAATTCTAACTGTTGACATACAAGCAAAGCTGGTAAAGCTACTTATTGAGGAGGGATTAGTCAATGGAGGTGTGTTAGAAGATGCAAAATTGACTTCAGTAAACACCAACAGACCACTTCTAGAAATATTGTCAGAGAATGGTGTTGTCGATGACGAACTATTAACTCATGCAATCGCTCAAGTATCAGGTGTTCCTTATGTTAATCTAACTAATAGCGTTATTGACCAATCTATTCTTGGTTTGTTGCCAGAGAATATTGCTGAACGATTCATGGCTGTTCCACTTGCAGAAGTCCAAAATCGTCTAGCTGTGGCAATGATCGATGCAAATAATGTCCAGGCAGTCGACTATCTTGCCAGTCGTATTGAACGTCCATTGAAGGTGTTTATGGCGTCTGAAACGGGCGTACGCCATGTTTTAGGTCAATACAAAACTGATTTATCTAGTGTTGGTGAGGCCGCCAAGGCAAGCCAAGTGGAGGCCATCCAAGAGTCAAACAGTGATGTAAAAGTTATTGTTCAAGATTCTCCGATTAGCAAAGCTTTAAGTACTATCTTAGAGTATGCATTAAAATCACGGGCTAGCGATGTTCACATTGAACCACTAGAGGGAGCCTTAAAAATTAGATGTCGTGTCGATGGAATGTTACGCGAAATTATGCAGCTGCCAAAAAGTATCGAGCCAGCTTTAGTTAGTAGGATTAAGATTTTGTCTAATCTTAAGATTGATGAGCATCGTACTCCACAGGATGGACAATTTACCGTTAAGGTTGCCGGTAAAGAGGTAGACCTTCGTATCGCTATCAGCCCAGTTATATGGGGCGAGCAAGTCGTGATACGTTTACTTGATAAGTCGGGTAACTCGTTTGACATTGAAGAAATGGGATATGCCGGTAGGGCACTAAGGGCAATTAGAAAGGGTATTCACCAACCAAACGGTATGGTGCTTACTTCAGGTCCTACAGGAAGTGGTAAGACCACAAGTTTATATGCGTTAATAAAAGAAATTAAAAATGATTCAGTCAATATTGTCACACTTGAAGATCCTGTCGAGTATAAAATGAGCGGAGTTAATCAAATCCAAGTGAATGATGACGTTGGCTTAACTTTTGCTAGTGGTTTGCGTTCTATCCTTCGTCAAGACCCTGATGTAGTAATGGTAGGTGAAATACGTGATGGTGAGACTGCTAATCTTGCTGTTCAAGCCGCACTTACTGGTCACCTAGTGTTCAGTACTTTACACACAAACAGTGCCGCTGGAGTATTACCTCGTCTATTAGATATGGGCATAGAGCCGTTTCTGATTGCCAGTACGGTCAATACTATTATTGGCCAGCGTTTAGTCAGACGGGTTGCTAAAAAACGTGAGGTTTATCAATCTAATCCTATTGAAACACAAAACATTTTAGTAACAATCGGACATTTACTACCAAAGACAAAAGCTGATGTTGCAAGAGTTTCTCAAGATTTAGGCTATAAAGACTTGCCTCTTAGTGGGCAAAGCGCTTATACTTTAGTTAAAGGTATTGATTCCCCCCAAGCTCCAGCCCCAAGAGGCTATAGCGGAAGGGCGGGACTTTACGAAGTGATGGATGTCAGCGAAGAAATACAAAGTTTAATTGTTGCACATGCAACGAGTTCAGAAATACAACGAAAAGCACAAGAACAAGGTATGGTCACAATGAGACAAGATGGTTACCTGAAGGTTTTGCAAGGCATAACTACCATCGAAGAAGTAAATCGTGTTACATCAGATACAGCGTAATAGAAGGGTGGCAAAAGAGATATGAATAACCAGGAATTAAAAATTGAAATATTGTTAGAAGAAGTAGTTCGAAAAAAAGCTTCAGACTTACATTTACAAGTTGGTTTACCACCAATGTTACGTGTTGATGGTTCGCTGTTTCCTATTATGGGCTTTAATCCACTTGATGAACAATCTGTAGAAACACTTATATTTGCAATTATTGACCAGGATCAACGTCAAATTTTACTAAAAGATAAGGAATTTGATTTTAGCTTCGCATTTGGGACTTTGGGTAGATTTAGGGTAAATGCATATCATGAAAGAGGAAATCTTGCGGCTGCATTGCGTCTAATACCGAACGAGATAAAAACAGTGGTCGAATTAGGGCTTCCAAATGTAGTCATGGGTTTTGCTGACTATCCACGAGGCCTAGTTTTAATTACTGGCCCAACTGGAAGTGGTAAATCTACTACATTAGCAGCACTGGTCGACAAGATAAATAGTGAAAAATCACATCATATTATTACAATCGAGGATCCAATCGAATTTACTCATAAATCAAAAAAATCCGCAGTTGTTCAGCGAGAAGTTCATTATGATACCTATAGTTTTTCTGCCGCTCTTCGTTCAAGTTTGCGTCAAGATCCAGACGTTGTATTAATTGGTGAGATGCGTGACCTTGAAACTATAAGTGCAGCTATTACAATTGCTGAAACAGGACATCTGGTTTTTGCTACACTTCATACAAATAGTGCATCACAGTCGATTGATCGTATGATTGATGTTTTTCCTCCACATCAACAACCGCAAATTCGAGCTCAACTTTCAAATATTTTGATGGCAATCTGTTCTCAACGATTGGTACCTTCTATTGGTGGTGGGCGAGTTGTAGCGGCCGAAGTATTAGTTACTAACCCTGCGGTTCGTAATATCATTCGTGAAGGTAAAGCGCATCAGCTTGATGCAGTTATTCAAACTGGCGCTGACCAAGGAATGCAAACTATGGATCGTACACTTGTCAGCTTGGTTCAAAGTGGCACAATCACATATGATAATGCATATGAAGTTGCCGTTGACCTAGTTGAATTCGAGAGGTTAATGAGAGGCTAATAATGAAAAAGTTTTCCTACGAAGCCCGTGATCAAACGACTGATAAAATTACAAAGTCGACTGTTCAGGCTGATTCTGAAAGTGCAGCTGCAAAATTACTGACCGACCAAGGTTTAACTCCTCTAAATATAGAAGAGCATATTGATTACGATAACCCGATTGCTCGATTAACAGGTAGAATAACCACAAAAGACAGGGTTGTTTTTACCCGTCAATTAGCGACATTAATTGGGGCTGGTTTGCCATTAGCTCAAGGTCTTCATACTGTCGTAGAACAAACGCAGAATAAAAAACTACAATCTATAATTCAAGATATAATTGCATCAGTTGAGGGCGGTAAATCATTAGCCGAGTCTTTTTCGAAACACCCAGAGGTATTTGATTCAGTCTTCTTGGCACTAGTCGGGGCAGGCGAGATGTCTGGAACTCTTGATGAATCGTTGATGAGAATTGCAGCCCAACAAGAAAAAGATGCTGCAATTATGAGTAAAATAAAAGGTGCGTTAACGTATCCGATTATCGTATTGGTAGTTATTTTTGGGGTAATGGCATTTATGTTGTTCACAATTGTTCCGCAAGTTGAAAAGTTATATAAAGACCTAAAACAGCAGTTACCATTTATTACACAAGTGATGGTAGATGCAGCCAACATATTAACAAAATTTTGGTGGTTAGTATTGATAATATGTGGAATCGCGGGATATTTCTTTGTGCAATACCTAAAAACTGATTCTGGTGTTAAATTTAAAGATACACTAAAACTAAACGTTCCAATATTCGGTCAAATGTTTAGAAAACTATATATGGCACGTTTTTCTCGTACTGGCCAGACATTACTAAGCACGGGTGTCAGTATGATAGATATGTTAAACCTAACTGCAAAGGCAGTAAATAATACTGTTGTCGAGAAAAGTATTCTAAGGGCAATCGATAAAGTTAAGGGTGGAAAAGCCTTATCAGACGCTCTAAAGCCAGAAGAATACATTTTGTCGCTTGTTCCACAAATGATAAAAATAGGTGAACAGTCGGGACGAATTGATGAAATGATGGGAAAAACAGCACAGGTTTACGAAGATGAGCTTGATGAACAGATTAGAACGATATCAACGGCCATCGAACCAGTTTTAATGGTTTTCTTGGCGGTTGTAGCCGGTAGTATGGTCGCTGCCATTCTATTGCCTATATATAGTCTTGTAAATGGCATAAATATATAGACAACGATCATTTTGTAATGTAATATAAACATAAGTGTTTACTATGTAAACGAAAATTATTTATTGGAAAGGTGGAAAACATTCAATGAAAACCAATACAAAATCAAAAGGCTTCACAATCATAGAGGTGGTTTTAGTTCTAGCTATTGCTGGACTTATATTTTTAATGGTTTTTATTGCACTACCAGCCTTGCAACGTGGCCAGCGTGATACACAGCGCAAAAATGACCTAGGACGATTGAACACAGCGTTAAACAGCTACCAATCAAATAATAATGGCAATCTACCAGATTTATCAGATGCAACAGCTGTGTCATCTTTTATAAATAATTATGTAGCTGTTAACGGTGATACTTTTAAAGATCCTTCAGGAGAAGACTATATATTGTCATCAAATGATGCCGCTGAAATGCCAGCTTTTACTGAAAACACGCCAAATATATATGCCTCAAAAAAGGCTATTTGTAGTGGTGAACATGTAACACTTGGACAGGCCAGTCGAAAGATAGCATTTAGAATGAGGCTCGAGGGTAGTGGCGTCGCCTGTGTCAATAACTAAAAATTAAACTGGTTCATGTACACTTAAAACCTCGATATAATATCGAGGTTTTACATTTTATGAAGAACTACGGTATGATAGTGCTTATGGAACAATTTTTGGTTTATATGTCATTAATAATATTTGGGCTTTGTTTTGGAAGTTTTGCTGGCGCAACTATGTGGCGCTTAAGGGCAAAACAATTAATTCAGGATAAAAAAGATGGCGAACACGTTAATAAAGCTGAATATAGTCGATTAAACAAGCTAACAAAAACATCACTGTTAAATGATCACTCAATGTGTTTAAATTGCACCTATCAGTTAAAGTGGTATGATCTAATCCCACTAGTAAGTTGGTTATCGTTAAAGGGGAGATGCCGAAAGTGTCATAAACCGATTGGTAATCTTGAACCACTAATTGAAATAGGTTTAGCATTATTTTTCGTTATTTCCTATGCCTTTTGGCCATACCAACTAGATAGCAGTTTTGAAATTTTGCGCTTAATTCTTTGGTTATTATCTGGCGTAGGTCTGGCTATAGTATTTGCATATGATAAATTGTGGTCTTTAATACCTGATCAAGTAAATTATTCTGTAATAGGTATTGGGTTTGTCAGTGCTTTGCTTGTGATATTTAATTCATCAAATATTATGGAATCATCATTTAGTGTGATCGGGGCGATATTAATCCTCAGCGGATTATATCTATTTATATATATAATTTCTAGTGGTATGTGGATTGGATTTGGTGATATTAAGCTTGGACTAGGTCTTGCTTTGCTTCTAGCAGATTGGAAACTAGCTTTTATAGCACTATTTGCAGCGAATTTGTTTGGATGTTTAATCGTGATACCTGCAATGCTAATTGGAAAATTAAAACGCAATTCCCATGTTCCTTTTGGGCCTCTTTTGATAATAGGTTTTGTATTTGCAGGGTTATTTGGTAGTTATTTGTTAAATACCTATTTTTATAGCCTGTTATAGGCTTATACGAAAAACTTGCTTATGGTATAATCATTATCAAATGAAGCCTTTAAATAAAGCTGGTTTTACTATTATTGAGATAATGTTATTTTTGGGTGTTTCAGGCTTATTAATTATGGGTCTGATGATGGGAATTGGTACTTCAATAAATGTTCAGCGTTATAAAGACAGCGTAAAATCGCTCCAATCTTTTTTACAGCAACAGTTTTCAGATGTTAATAATGTAACTAATGAAAATGAAAAGATTAATAATAAATGCGGTAATGATCCTACTGCATTCAACAGAGGTCAATCAAATTGTGTAATTTTAGGAAAATTTATTAAACCAAATGATAGTGGTCAAACATTAGAAATTCGAACTGTTACTGCAGTTGATAGAGTTGTTACGTCGGCAGATGATATGACTGCTTTACATGGTTATACTTTATATATACCGTCAATTAGCTCGTACGATTACGATATTGAATGGGGCTCATCAATCGTAAAAACTAGTCCTGGTGGTCAAGCAAAATTTGCGATTTTAATGCTTCGTTCGCCAATAAGCGGAGTTACTAGAACTTTTATTAATAACTCGTCGTCTGATGTTACTCCAGGCGAACTACTAGATGATACCGAATCTTTAAAAAGGCAAGTTGAGCTTTGCGTTAATTCAAACGGTTTATTTACAGGCAATACGATGTCAGTTTTAGTAAAGCCGAATGCTACAAATTCAAGCAGTATAAAGGTATTAGGGGATGATAACGGATGTTAGGTCTAAATAAATGTGGCAGAAAAGGTGATACATTGATCGAAGTTTTATTTGCTATTACTGTTTTTAGTTTAGTTGCTGTTGGCTCAATATCAATAATGAACCAGGGAACAGCAACAGCCCAACGGGCATATGAAATAACATTAGTTCGTCAAGAAATTGATGCTCAGGCAGAAACACTAAGGTTCTTAAACGCTTCGTATATCGCTGCGTTTAACTCTGACATTTCTACAGACCCAGCCCTTTCTAAATATACAGGACCAGCTTTGGAATGGGTGAGATTAACAGCAGATACTTATGACCCTGGTAATCTACCCCTAAAAGTTAACTCAGTTTGTCCGGCAACTCATTCTGGTTCAGGTATAAAGTCGTTCATATTAAATACTCGTAAGGCAAAGTTTGTCTCTCCATTAGGAAATGGAGTTCCGATACAGGCTGAAACTTTTTCACAAGTTACTTATAATGATATAGATGGAACTTTTGGGAAAGCTTATGGCATTTGGATAGACGCAGTTAAATTTAAAACGGACGATTATGACGACAATTATCAAGATAAAGCCGATTACATAGATTTTCATATCAGGGCTTGTTGGGACAGCCCAGGCCAATCTGTTCCTGTATCGATGGACACAATAGTGAGGTTATATGAACCAAAAAAATAAAGGATTTACACTTATTGAACTGATGTTAGCGATGGGGTTTGTGTCTGCTTTACTGTTGGCAATTGCTATGACAGTAATTCAAATAGGTAATATATACAATCGCGGCATAACCTATAAAAACGTAAATCAAGTTGGTGGCTCAATAGCTAATGAGTTACAGCGTAGTATTGATAGTTCCAGTCCTTTTAATGTAACTCCCAATGGTACAAATTATATAGATAAACCATGGGGTGGTCGCCTATGTACTGGAAATTATAGCTACATTTGGAACAACGGTTCTGCATTAAGTCCTACTTTAAACACCGACAGGAATATATATAAAACATCTACAAATGAAATAAATTTTGTAAAAATATATGACTCTCAATCTACCTATTGCGCAAATCCACTACAAAAGATTGATGAAGTAAATGCTATTGAATTAATAGATCCTGGTCAATACGATTTAGCCATTCATGGTTTTAGTATAACTTCTTCAACAACCGCGGATGATCCTAATAGCGGGCAAAGACTTTATACTGTACAATTTACATTAGGTACAAATAATCAAAATGCGTTATTTATGGATACTTTGGACGGCAAAGTGAAATGCAAACCTCCAAGTGATCCTAATTCGGATCCACAATACTGTTCAACCAATGGTTTTACAATAGTTGCAAGGGCAGGAAATGAGGTAATCCAAAATGATTAAGGAGAGAAAAAACATGAAAAAAGTTAATGGACAATACGGCGCCGTCTCACTTTTTGTAGTTATTTTCGCTGCACTATTAATCACTGTCGTAACAGTTAGTTTTGTTCGTATTATGATACAGAGCCAAAAACAGGCTAGCACAGTAGATTTATCGCAAAGCGCATACGATTCAGCCCAGGCAGGCGTAGAGGATGCAAAACGTGCATTGTTGCGCTATCAAAGCTACTGTAAAAGTCATAGCGTAGGGGATTGCGCCACAGAGAAACTATCAGTAAATTCTGATCATTGCAATGAATATACAAATAAATTAGACGGAAGAACAGCATCTACTGACGAACAAAATGTTCAAACTGGTGATACCGCAAACGATTTAAACCAAGCTTACACATGTGTAACAATCACGACTGATACGACAGATTACCTAGGTTATTTAAATAAAGACGAATCAAACATTATTCCAATAAGTGGTGTCGGTAGTTTTGATAAAATAAAAATCGATTGGTTTTCATCAAAAGATCTTGGTTCTTCTCTTTCTAGTATCGTCTTACCTTCAGGAAAGTTGTTATCAACAAGCTGGCAAGATGGCCGTCCTCCAATTTTACGTTCACAGTTGATACAGTATAAAAACGATGGTTTCATACTAGATGATTTTAATGGCAATCAGGGTAATGGCAACTCAAATACACTTTTTCTATATCCAACGTCATTATTAACTCCCGATACAGATAGTTTTATCACAGTAGGCAGAAGGACTTATAGTCCATTAATATCACCTAATGGTATTAAATGTTTATCTGGATTTGCAACTTCTAATTATTCCTGCAGTGTAACATTAAAAATACCACCAATAGTTTCTCCGTTATCTAGTAATAATTATACTCACTTTTTAAGATTAACTTCATTATACAGAGAAACTAGTTATAAAATAAGTTTGATAAACGGTAATATCGTAGACGCAGATGGTAATCCAACTATTGTTCAATTTAATGGTGTGCAACCGAGTATTGATTCTACAGGTCGAGCCAATGATTTATTCAGACGAGTCCAATCAAGAGTAGAGTTTAGTACTAATTTCTCATATCCTGAAGCTGCTGTTGATATTTCTGGTAATTTATGTAAAGATTTTAGAATTACCGATGATCCCAACGAGTATTATAAAGATCCTAATTGTACTCCGTAGTTGTAAACGAATCATTCAAATGTGTTACTGTGGAACTTTTTATGGATTTCTTTTAGGTGCTGATCAGTCACATGAGTATAAACTTGAGTTGTAGTAATACTGCTGTGACCTAACATTACCTGGACACTTCTGATATCTGCACCATTCATTAATAAGTCAGTTGCAAAACTATGTCTCATTGTGTGCGGGCTGACATGCTTTGTGATTCCGGCAAGTCTTGTGTATTTATTAATAATCCTTTGAATACTCCGGGTACCTAGCCTACGGTAGTCACCACTATTTGTTGCTTCGATATTTCGGCTATAGCTTAAGAAAAGTGGCGGGAGTTCATCACTTCTTTCTTTTAAGTAGTTATCAACATGGACACTCGCACTTTCGCTAATAAACACCGGTCGGTCTTTTTGACCTTTACCACGGACTGTAAACTCACGTTTTACAGTGTTGATATGATCACGATTGAGGTTAACTAGCTCTGAAACTCGCAAGCCACTGGAAAATAATAGTTCAATAATTGCTCTATCGCGTAAACCAGTTTCTATACTAGTATCAATCTGAGAAATTATTTGTTCGATTTCATCATAATGAAGGAATGTTACTTGGCGACGTGACGTTTTTGGTAACTCAATTTTATCAGGTGATAGGCTAGGTATGTCACGTTTTGATAAATATCCTAAAAAACCACGAAGGGCTATTAGGTGATAACTTTGGGTTATAGTTGATAATTCATCACCATTGTTATTTTTATAACGGTTTAACCAAAGCCTATATTTACGAATGGTTTCAGTTGTTATTTTATCAACAGTGATATCATTTGTAAATTCTACAAATCTTTCAAGATATAATGTGTAGTTTTCGGCTGTATGCGCAGAACGACCACCTTCAACTTCAAGGTGTTCAATATAATCAAGTAATAATTCCGACATATACATACTATTAGCATAGCTCATATGTCATATTTTTGTTATATTAGACATAATATAGTACATCAAATAAGGAGTTTATAATGTCGAAAATTGAGCGATCATTGGTAATATTCAAACCAGATACTATTCAGCGTGGTATAGTTGGAGAAATAATTACTAGGTTTGAGAGAGCAGGACTAAAAATTGTTGCTATGAAGATGTTATCTCCCAACGAAGAGCATTTTCATGAACACTATGAAGGTATAAGCTCAATGATAAGTAGATGGGGTGAAGATATTTTTTATATAAATCTTTCTATGATGATGGAGAGCCCAGTTATTGCTTGTGTACTAGAGGGTGTTGAAGCGGTTTCTTATGTTAGAAAATTAGTTGGTACAACAAATCCAAAGGAATCTCCTCCCGGTACAATTCGTGGAGATTACACACACGTCACTCAGGATTACTCTAGGTCTAGAGGTTCTACTTTGCCTAATATTTTACATGCTTCAGGCAATATTGAAGAGGCTGAGAAAGAAGTTGCTCTATGGTTTGATAAGGATGAGATATATGATGCCTATGATACGGCTCAGGGTCCTGTAATTCGTGGGCATGTTCCAAAGAAAAAGTAACAAACTCTAGTATAATAAGTGGTATGCCTCGGTAGCTCAACTGGATAGAGCAGATCCGTCCTAAGGATAAGGTTGTAGGTTCAACTCCTGCCCGGGGTACCATTTATGATAAGGGGGAATATGGCAAAGCCAAAAAAAGAATTAAAGGAAAAGCCACAACTCGCTTTCGAAGGACAGCGTGACGGAGAGAAATTACTATTCGTATTTCGCCGTCATATAATTGCAATGCGTAAAGGTTTTTACCTATTATTAATTCCACTAGTTATTACATCTATTCCACCTTTAATATGGAGTTATAATCTTGAACTTTTTCTTTTACCAGTCGCAGGTCTAATACTAGGAATTATTTTATTCTTCTATCATTTTATATTATGGTATTTCACGATTTATATTGTTACAGACCAGCGTATAAGACAAGTTACTAGACTGGGCTTTTTTGGAAAGGATGTGATTGACCTACGCCTATCCAAGGTTCAAAACATAAGTTATAATATACCAGGATTTAGTGGTGAGTTTTTTCAATTCGGAACGATTGTAATTCAGACATTTGTAGGCGACCTAGTCATTCATAATGTGGAGCACCCAGACAAAATCTATAATAAGTTGCAGGATGCAGTAAGTAACGTTACTGATAATCAAGGAGATTATGAAGAAGTTAATTAAAAAATTAAGACTAAGACGAAAAAAAGTTGACTTACCACCGTCTTCACGTATTACTAGTGAAACTGTTGTTCAGCATCGCGAGAAAATACTTGCAGGTGGTCGAAGATTTAAGTACCCAATTCAATATGCTAGACACAGACTTGTTTATAACGCGATTGCGATTAGCGTAATTGCAGTAATTGTCGCATTAGTAATTGGATGGTGGCAGTTATATATTAACCAAAATACTAGTGAATTTATGTACCGCGTTACTACTGTATTGCCAGTGCCGGTAGCTAATGTTGATGGGCAGCCTGTACTATACAGTGATTACCTGATGGTTTATCGTAGTTCAGTTTTTTTCTCTGAACAAAAGCAACAATTAAGTCAAAAAACTGAAGATGGCAAAAGACAGCTTGATTATCTAAAGCAACAATCAATGCAAGAGGTTATATCTGATGCTTACGCTTTGAAACTATCGAAAAATCTTGGTATATCAGTCAGTGAAAAAGAAGTCGATGATGTTATAAAAAATCAGCGTCAATTAATTGATGGTGAGATTTCTCAGCAATCATATGATGCTTCAACTCTAGATTCATTTGGATGGACACCTACACAGAACCGTTACTACATAAAAAAGGGCATTCTTCGTAGTAAAGTGGCATACGAAATAGATAAAGACGCACAGAATGCATCGAATACTGCAATTACTGAAATAAAAACTAATCCAAGTATCGATCTTAAAACTTTATCAGCGACATTGTCTTCTGGAAAGTCAGTCAAAGCTATTTATGGAGCCTCAGGTTGGGTGCCAGCAAATAACTGGGATGGAGGGTTATCAAACGAGGCCGTCAAGTTGAAAAAGCTTGAATTTTCACCTATTATAAAATCTAATAAGGGCGATGGTTATTACATAGTAAGGTTATTAGATAGCAATGAAGATCATGTAAACTATGAATACATTAATATACAGTTAACAAATTTTATAAAATCTCTTGAAAAAGTCGAGAAAGATGGAAAAGTCAGCAAGTATATATCTATGCCAGAAGCTAATGGGACGAAATAATAATATTTTCATAATAAATTAATTTTTCATGAAAATATCTGATTTTAACTACAATCTTCCTAACTCGCTAATAGCCGATATTCCACCAAAAATAAGAGGAATGTCGCGTCTGTTGGTCTTAAACAGGAAAACTGGAGATGTTATCGACAAAAAATATTTTGATATCGCCGATTACTTACAATCAGGTGATGTATTAGTATTAAATAAGACTAAGGTTATAAAGGCTAGACTAAAAACGATTACTGAGAGCGGTTCTAACCGTGAACTAGTTATTCTTGAAAAACATAGTTTTGATAATGACTGGCATCGTCATAGGGTTATGTATCGCAAAAAACTTAACGTTGGCGACAAATTGGCTATTGGTGATTCAAAAATATTCGTTGAACAAATCCAAGGAGATGGTCTAGCCATAGTAAAGTGCAATCACGATTTATTAGATATTACTGAAAAATTTGGTGAGGTTCCACTACCTCCATATATGCATCGAGATGCTAATGAGTCTGATGTAGAAAGGTACCAAACTGTATGGGCAAAAGATGTAGGCTCTGTTGCAGCGCCTACAGCTAGCTTAAATATGACTGATGAATTATTAACAACACTTACAAATATGGGCGTAATGATAGTGTATTTAACACTACATGTCGGATTGGGAACTTTTATGCCAATCCGAGCCGATAACATCGAAGACCATCACATGCATCAAGAGTATTTCGAGATTCCATCTAAAACTGTAGAAACTATTCAAAAAGCGAAATTATCAGGGAAGAGAATTGTTGCTCTTGGCACTACCGTTGCACGTTCTTTGGAATATTCATATAAAGTATTTGATCAAGCCTCAGTTGATGTTTCGGGTGAGGCTGATATATTTATTTATCCTGGTTATAGATTTAAAGTTGTTGACAGTTTGATCACGAATTTTCATGCTCCAAAGAGCACTGTTTTAATGTTAACAGCTGCTTTTGCTGGTTGGGATAAAATACTTCCAGCTTATAATCATGCTATATCAGAAAAATACAATTTTCTAAGTTACGGTGATTCAATGTTAATATTATAAGATGAACAAGGCACCATTTTTCGAAATATCAAAAAAGCTCGAAGGTACATTAGCCCGTACTGGAGTAATACATACACCGCACGGTGACATCAAAACACCTGCTTTTATTGTTGGCGGTACTCAGGCTACTGTAAAAAGTCTAACTAATGAACAAGTTACATCACTTAATGGTCAGTCAATTCTTGTAAACGCTTATCACTTGATGCTGAGACCTGGTGCTGACACTATCGAGTTATCAGGCGGTATCCATAAATTCATGAACTACAACGGGCCAATCTTTTCAGATAGCGGTGGTTTTCAAATTTTTTCACTAGGAATGGCATATAAAAAGGGTATTGATATTACAAGTCACAGTGAAAAAGGTGACATCGCTCAAGCAGTTCATTCGTCAACACAACTTACAAAAGTAACTGACGATGGTGTACATTTTAGATCACATCTTGATGGAAGTAGTTTGTACATTACACCCGAGATATCTATGGATATCCAACACCAAATTGGCGCCGATATACATATGTGTTTTGATGAGTTAACATCTCCACTTGCTGGAGATAAATATATAAAAAGTGCTATGGATAGAACACACATTTGGGCAGAACGATGTCTTCAGAGGCATAACGAACTAAATGTAGACCATTCAAAAAAAGGTGATTTTTTACAATCACTCTATGGTGTTGTTCAAGGCGCTAGAAATGAATCTTTTAGAAAAGAAAGTGCAACCTTTCTTGGTAGTAAAGATTTTGACGGTTATGGTATAGGTGGAGTCTTCGAACCAGAGGAAATATCATCAACAGTAAGATGGGTGAACGAAATACTGCCTGAAGCCAAACCGCGTCATTTGTTAGGAATGGGCTCTCAGCCGGCCGACCTTTTCCTAGGTATTCAATATGGTATTGATACGTTTGATTGCGTCGCACCAACTAGACAGGCTAGGAATGGCGCACTTTATACATATGATGGTCGCATAAATATCAAAAACAGTAAGTACAAAAATGATTTTTCATCTATAGATCCCGAATGTGATTGTTACAGTTGTCGAAATTACACTAAAGCATACATTCACCATTTACTTAGGTCTGATGAAATATTAGGGCTAACACTGGCCAGTATTCATAATGAGCGTTTTATAGTTAGAACTGTCGATAATATAAGGGATAGTATTAATAATAAAAGCTTTTTTGAATACAAAAAAATATTTCTTGAACGCTATTACAGTCCCTTAAAAGCTAAGATATTTTTAGATTAGGTAGGTAATAATTCAATTATTGTCGAAAGTGTAGCTGTTTCATGTTGTTTTATCTGTAGTCCACCTTTTCCCATTTCTGGGTCGAATCCAACAGTTGGTTCAAAACAAATCGATTCAGTTTCAGGTCTGTGCCATATCAACATTCCAACAATTTCTTGTCTTGCGCCAGTTACTGTTACGCCAAGATTAATACTGTGTCCTGCAGGAAAATCAATAACCACTTGTCTGTCAAACAAAGACCAAAACAAAGGCACTCCGCTCATAATCTTTTTTAGTGAGCCTTCGCCCAGTAACTCATCAATTGTTTGGCCGTTAACTAATAGACCATCAGTCTCTTCATTTTCAAGTTTAAAATATAAGTGTTCTCCTAGACTTGTTTCGATACTTTCTGTTTCATAATTCGATACGGTTGTTTCGCTGGTTATATAACTCTCTCCCATTTCGAATACTTTAACGAGACCCATACCCAAGTCAGATCGTTTTGCCTGAAATGATACATATTTTTCTCCATTTTTTCCATCTGATCGAGTAAATTCGTGATAATCTGCCCAACGTGGAAAACCATGTTGACCACCAATGCCTTCACTTGATCCGATAGGTGACATCACATGACTAGCGCTTAGTTTCGCAGTGTTATGATTCGGATCAGAATATAATATATCTATTCTTTCGCCAGAGAGGGGATTTGTTAATTCACAATCAGTGATAAAACAACCACGCTGTCTAACCTCTAAACTACTATGTTCACCATCGATTCTAACTGATTCATCTGAAACTGTTTCAGAAGACTTATTTTTTTCTATTTCATCACTAAACTTGTTTGATTTCATTATCATATTTAAATAATATCATAAAAAAATTGTAAATTGTTTTACATCAAATTGTAAATATCACAGTTTCGATATATTTATTAATACAACTAAGCCATTGCAAATACATCCAGGTTATGCTATAATAATATAAACAATTAAAAACAAAAAAGGATACAACGATGTCAATAGAAAAATACCAACCCAGTAGTGTCATTGAAGCATTTGGTAAGAATAAAGGTAATGTTACAGCCGAATATATACCTGGAGAGTTTATTGAGGTTTCTCCAGATTCTTCTCATCAGGTAGGCGAAAAAACTGAGGTAGTTGATGGTTTGCCGAGAATTGGTGCAGAAGCACAGGATGCTGAGAGAGCAAAAAAATATAAGCATATATTTATAGATTCGCTTGTAAACCCATTTGCTTTACACTCTAGTCCAGAAGCTGTTATGGAAATTAGTAGCGAAAAAGCTGGCAAAAATGCTATGTCTAGAGAGATAGGAAAAAGAGCATATATCGCTGCCCGCAGGAGTGGTAGATTGTCAATCGGTGCTGATATTTTTGCAGCAAAAGCTGAGAAAAAATTTAGACAGAGTATATAAT
>Ga0194043_1000148_pt1 | contig 34643 bp, 32 predicted proteins | sample JunL4415m_MetaG_FD_161274 | JGI IMG/M metagenome (GOLD analysis project Ga0194043, IMG submission 161274) | Anoxic zone freshwater microbial communities from boreal shield lake in IISD Experimental Lakes Area, Ontario, Canada - Jun2016-L442-15m | ecosystem: Environmental > Aquatic > Freshwater >...
AACTGCTTGACCACGGTGTCGATTCCGTGACACTTCTGGAAGGCGATCGGGTCGTGTACGCGGGGATGAACCTGCACCCCGCCGATCCGAACTAGGGACGCGTGGGCGGCGACTTCGTCTCAACGGGATCGGTAATCACAACATTGCCTAGTGCCTGATCGATGAGTGTCAACGTCTCGGCGTCAAGCGTCACACCGGCGGCCCGCACATTGTCGATAACCTGCTCGGGTTTAGTTGCGCCAATAATCGCCGCGGAAATGCCCGGCTTCGACAGCACCCATGCCAAGGCAAGTTGCGCCATCGACATACCGAGGTCACTGGCAATGGGCTGCAACTTTTGTACGGCCTGCAGCACCTCATCGGCCAACAGGCGCGTCATGAATCGGTCACCGTCTTCGGTGGTGGCGCGGCTGCCTTCGGGGTGCGTCGCCCCCGGAAGGTACTTGCCGGTCAGAACTCCCTGAGCAAGCGGCGACCAGACGATCTGTCCGAGACCAAGTTCAATACTCGTCGGCACGACCTCGGCCTCAATCACTCGCCAGAGCATGGAGTACTGCGGCTGACTCGACACCAAGCGGTCGAATCCCATCTGCTCGGCCAACTCAACGGCGGCCCGGATTTCCTCCGCACGCCATTCGGACACTCCGACGTAAAGAACCTTGCCCTGGCGAACGAGGTCGTCGAATGCGCGCAACGTTTCTTCCAGGGGAGTGGCGTAGTCGTACCGGTGCGCTTGGTAGAGATCGACGTAGTCGGTTTGAAGGCGGCGCAGTGATCCGTTGATGCTCTCCATGATGTGTTTGCGCGAAAGTCCTCGGTCGTTGACGCCAGGACCGGTCGGCCAGTACACCTTGGTCAGGATTTCCAGTCCCTCGCGGCGCTGGCCCTTGAGCGCGCGGCCGAGTACTTCTTCGGCGCGAGTTCCGGCATAGACATCAGCAGTATCGAAGGTGGTGATACCGGCATCGAGTGAGGCATTGACGCATGCGCGTGCGGCATCTTCTTCGACCTGTGAACCGTGAGTGATCCAGTTGCCGTAGATGAGTTCGCTGACGAGGAGGCCGCTGCGGCCAAGGTGTCGATGTTCCATGCGTTGAGCGTAGTGCTCGCTTGCTCGTGCCGCATGTGAGGAGGGTGAACTGCCGGCACGTGTGCGGGCGCGTAGAAACAAACTACGAAACTGAACTACGAACCGAACTACGAACCTTTGGGCGCCTTGGGTTCTTTGGGTACTTTGGGCGCCTTGGGTTCGACGGGGCGACCGCCCGATCGGAACTTAGGCGGTGGAACGCGCAGCCGACGCAAGGTCAGTGAACGCATGACTCCGTAGAGGTAGTCACCAGCCTTGAGCGAGGTGTCGGGCAGTTCATCCTTGGCCTTCTTACGAAGTTGGATGATGATCCAAATGACGTCGAGTACGACGAGAGCGAGCATCACCACCCACACGTAATACGTGATCTTGATGATCAACTCATTGCGTAGAAACCCCGAAAGCAGCACGAGGATGGCAACGGGGATGAAGATCTCTCCGACTGAGCGACGGCCATCGACCGAATTGCGGATCATTGATCGTGCTGCACCTGAGTCGCGCGCAGGCAGGCGGCGCTCGTCACCGGCCATGAGCGCGGCGCGGTCGGCTGCGCGGGCATCACGATCGCGGTCGCGCATCGCCTTCTTGGCTTCCTTGGGATCGGACGGCACCTTGATCGACGCTTTGCGGGCGGCTTCGGCCTCTTTCCTCGTAGGAGTGGGCCGACCTTTGCCATCGGGTTTGACCACAGCGGCAGGCTCGATGACCTGCTCTGCTGAGTCTTTGCCCTTGCGTCCGAACATGAGCCACAGCCTAGGGGATCGGTGCTGGGTCTCCCTCGGCGCGCCTTGACCGCGTAAGGTGACTGTCGGACCACCTCGCAAGGTTGCGGCGTGGTCACGGTTGGCCGCATCCGGCGGCGCCGCTGTGAAAGGGGACTGTCCATGGGTGTGTGGGACCGCATCAAGATCATCTTCGGCGCCAAGACGAACGCCGTGCTCGACAAGGCTGAAGACCCGCGGCAGACCCTCGACTATTCGTACGAGAAGCAACTTGAATTGCTACAGAAGGTTCGCCGCGGAGTGGCTGATGTTGCCACCTCACGCAAGCGCCTCGAACTGCAGATTCAGTCACTCGACGGACAGGCCAACAAGCTCGAGTCGCAGGCGAAGGCGGCGCTCGCAGGTGGTCGCGAAGACCTCGCCCGCGAAGCGCTCATGCGCCGCAGCGGCATTCAGGTACAGATTGCTGACCTTCAGGTTCAGCTCGCCGACCTTCAGTCGCAAGAGGAAAAACTTACTGCCGCGAGCCAGGCGCTGCAGGCCAAGGTCGAGGCTTTCCGCACTCAGAAGGAAACGATCAAGGCCACTTACAGTGCTGCCGAGGCGCAGACGCGTATCAACGAAGCGTTCACTGGAATCTCCTCGGAATTGGGCAATGTCGGCGAAGCGATTCAGCGCGCTCAGGACAAGACGCAGTCAATGCAGGCGCGAGCAACGGCCCTCGATGAGCTGATGGCATCAGGTGCGCTTGATGACCCCACGGGAACGTCTAAGGACAGCATCACCATTGAACTTGAGCGCATGGCCAGTGCCAACCAGGTCGAAGATGACCTTGCCAAGCTCAAGGGTGAAATTGCTGCCAGTGCTGCACCGGCGGCGATCGAGGACAAGCCCGCGGGCGAGTAACGCGTTCGAGTTCTGATGACGGCGCCGGCTCTCGTCGAATCCGCGCGAGTGGATGCGTGGGCGTGGGCGGTGCGCCTGTTCCCAACACGCTCTGCCGCAACGGCGGCCTGCCGCGCCGGTCACCTCAAGGTGAACGGAGTCAGCGTCAAGCCCGCACACCTCGTGCGTACTGGCGATACCGTGCGCGCGTTCACGCATGGTGGCGAGCGAATCGTGGTGGTTACGGGTCTCATCACCAAACGCACCAGCGCAGCGCTCGCCGTGCTGCAGTATGACGATCGCACGCCACCGCCTCCACCACGCGAAGAACGAAAGCAGACGGTAGTTCGCGAGCGAGGATCGGGCCGGCCCACGAAGCGCGAACGACGTGAAACGGATCGACTGCGTGGTCGCGACGGCGCGTGAATGATGTGCACGCGCATGATGGGCGTGCACAGAACCTGCAGTACGGCGCGTGAACGACGCGGCTTGTGAGGACGCGTCAGTCGTGTGACGCCGGTGCAGCGGGGGTTCCGGGCAGCGCCAACATGCGTTCAAGTGCCACGCGCGCCCAGTGAGCCGTGTCGGAATCGACGGTGATGCGGTTGACGACCTGCCCCTCGACCAAGTGCTCTAGTGCCCACACCAAGTGGGGAAGGTCGATGCGGTTCATAGTCGAGCAGTAACACACCGCGCGGTCGAGGAATGCCACCTGCTTGTCAGGGTGGGCAAGAGCGAGTCGACGAACGAGGTTGAGTTCGGTGCCCAGTGCCCAACTCGTGCCGGGGTCGGCTGCGTCGACGGCGGCAATGATCTGCTCGGTCGAACCAACGCGATCAGCGGCTGTCACTACTTCGTGCTGACATTCGGGGTGCACCATCACCGTGACGCCGGGAATACGTTCGCGTACTTCGGTGACGGAATCGACAGTGAAGCGGCCGTGCACGGAGCAGTGACCTCTCCACAAAATGACTCGCGCGTTGCGCAACTGTTCGTCAGTGAGGCCACCACCAGGCTTGTGCGGGTCGTAGAGAACGCAGTCATCGAGGTTGAGGTCAAGATCGAATACTGCGGTATTGCGGCCGAGATGCTGATCGGGAAGGAACAGAATCTTCTCGCCCTGTTCGAACCCCCATTCCATGGCGCGTTTGGCATTGCTTGACGTGCACACGGTGCCACCGTGTGCACCGGTGAATGCCTTGATCGCCGCGGTTGAATTCATGTAGGTGATGGGAACGGTGACATCAGCAACGCCGGCCGCTTCAAGTCGCCGCCAGCAGTCGTCGACCTGGCCCGCCGCTGCCATGTCTGCCATCGAGCAGCCGGCGGCCATATCGGGCAGCACCACGTGCTGAGTATCAGAGGTGAGAATATCGGCGCTTTCGGCCATGAAGTGGACGCCACAAAAGACGATGTAGTCGGCCTCGGGATGGGCCGCTGCCTGCTGCGCCAACTTGAAGGAGTCGCCCGTTACGTCAGCAAACGCGATGACTTCATCACGCTGGTAGTGGTGACCGAGGATGAACACGCGATCACCGAGTGCGGCCTTCGCTGTGGCAGCACGGGCAACAAGGTCGGCGTCACTGGGTGGCGGTAGGTCACCGGGACATGACACGCCGCGTTCGCTCGCGGTGTCGGAATCACGGCCTAGGAGCAGCAGTGCGAGCGGAGTAGGTGCGGGCTCGGTAAACGCCTCAGACATGGAACCCAGTGTGTCACGCTACGGTTGCGTCGTGCGCGTCATGATCGCTCCTGATTCCTTCACCGGAACTCTGTCGGCTTTGGAAGCGGCGGGTGCGATGGCCGACGGATGGCTTCGACGGTGCCCCGATGACGTCATTGTTCAGGTGCCGCTTTCTGACGGCGGCCCGGGATTCGTTGATGTCATTGAAGCTTCACGCGGGGGACGGTTGATCGATGTCACCGTGACCGGACCGCTCGGTGAGCCGGTGGCCGCACAGTTCCTCTTGGGCGACACCACGGCCTACATCGAGTCGGCGCAAGCAGTGGGCCTTCATCTGGTGCCGCGTGAGCAACGCGATCCGGGCCGCACGACCAGTGCGGGGATGGGTGACCTCGTGCGGGCGGCCGTGGATGCGGGGGCCGAACGGATCATCGTGGGACTCGGCGGATCTTCAGTCTGTGACGCCGGTGCTGGAATGTTGGTGCGGCTCGGAGCAATCGCACGCAATGCTGCCGGCCACGACGTTTCCAACGCCATGCTCGGTGGTGGTGGTGCAGTGGGAGTTGTGACGACCTTCGACCTCGAACCAGCGCGACGGCTTGTCGACGGGGTCGACCTGATCGTTGCCTCCGATGTCGACAGCCCACTGCTCGGTGCGCGGGGTGCCGCCCACGGCTTCGGGGCCCAAAAGTTCGCTGACCCCAGTCGGGTGCTGCCCGTCGAGCTTGATGCGTTGGAGCAAGCGGTGGCCGCGGTGTCGGTTGCCGTGGGTCGGCGACCCGACGGTCGTGACCCGGCGGTTGCGCTGGGTGCCGGAGCGGCAGGGGGCTTGGGGTTCGCTCTCCTTGCTTTAGGTGGTGCCCGGGTTCCTGGCATTGCCACGGTGCTCGAGCAGGTCGGCTTACACGACCACATCGCGGCTGCTGACGTCGTGGTGACTGGCGAGGGCTCCTTCGACTGGCAATCCTTGCGAGGCAAAGTGGTCAGCGGAGTTGCAGCGGCAGCGCTGGAGCAGGGTAGGCCCGTGGTCGTTCTCGCCGGCAGGGTCGACGTTGGCCGTCGCGAGTATGCCGCCATCGGGGTGAGCGCTGCCTTCGGCGTGGTTGATCGCCCCCTCGATGTGGCGCAGATGAGCGGAGATTCGGCTGCCCCGATCAATCACGCGGGACTCCTCGCCGACCTCGCGGAGCGCGCTGCAGGTACCTGGGGCGGCGCTTGAGGGGTGCCGCGTGGCGCACATGGTGCCAGTCGGCCAAGCCGCCAGTACACTGGAACCGCCAGTACACTGGAATAGGCGTCGCTCGGACGACGTTGCGTCAGATGAACGTTTATCCATGACCACAGGTTAAAGCAGACGTCACAACAGACATCACAACAGACATCACAACAGACATCACAACAGACATAGCCGAACGACTTCGAATCGTCCGATCCGCACGCCACCCGAGCAGGAGATCATCTGATGACCGCTGACACCACCAGCACCGACCTGACCAGCGCCCCCACCGCCGATGGCATCGTGCTCACTGATGTCGCCTCGTCGAAGGTGCGCGCGCTGCTCGACCAGGAAGGTCGCGACGACCTGACCCTGCGAGTTGCCGTGCAGCCTGGTGGTTGCTCGGGGCTGCGCTACCAACTCTTCTTTGACGACCGCTCACTCGACGGTGATGTCGTCATGACCTTCGACGGCGTCGACGTTGTTACCGACCGGATGAGTGCCCCGTACCTCACGGGTGCCGTAATCGATTTCGTTGACACGATCGAGAAGCAGGGTTTCACCATCGACAACCCCAACGCCACGGGTTCGTGCGCGTGTGGTGACTCCTTCAACTAAAGCGACGCGTCAGTTCGAAGGTGGAACTGACACAGTGCTCAGAACTGACAGTGCTCAGAACTGACACAGTGCTATCGAAATCACGACCTGGCTTTGACTGGTCACAGCACACAACACGGCGCCCGATAACCTTGCACGGTCCTTGAACTACGGCCGTAGGAGTTTGTCGTGAAGATCGCTATCACCGGGTCAATTGCCACTGACCACTTGATGCGTTTCCCCGGCCGATTTGCCGACTCGCTGATCGCTGACCAACTCGACAAGGTGTCGTTGTCCTTCCTAGTCGACGATCTCGAGATTCGTCGCGGGGGAGTGGCGCCCAACATCGCATTCGGAATGGGCTGCCTTGGCCTACGGCCGATCCTCGTCGGAGCCGTCGGTCCTGACTTTGCCGATTACCGCTCGTGGCTTGAGCGCCATGGAGTCGACACCGAATCGGTGCACGTCAGCGAAGTGCGGCACACCGCGCGTTTCATTTGCACGACTGACTCCGAGCAGAACCAAATCGCTTCGTTCTACCCAGGCGCGATGAGCGAGGCCCGTGAAATCGAACTCGCGCCACTGGCCGAGCGGGTGGGTGGCCTTGATCTCGTACTCATCGGAGCCAACGATCCTGACGCGATGGTGCGGCACACCGAAGAGTGTCGATTCCGCGGGTTCCCCTTTGCAGCTGATCCGTCCCAGCAGTTGGCACGGATGGAGGGTCCGCAGATCCGCGAGTTGATTGAAGGCGCGGCCTACCTATTCACTAACGAGTACGAGTCAGCCTTGATCAAGCAAAAGACGGGCTGGTCGTCCGCCGAGGTGCTCGATCGTGTGGGGGTGCAGATCACCACCCTCGGCAAGAATGGAGCTCGCATCGACCAGCACGGTGCTCAGTCGCTGCATGTGACCTGCCCTGAAGAGGAGCGCAAGGCTGATCCGACCGGAGTGGGCGACGCTTTCCGGGCAGGCTTCTTGGCTGGAATTGCATGGGGGCTCACGCACGAACGGTCCGCGCAGGTGGGCTCGATGCTGGCAACGTACGTCATCGAGACAGTCGGTACTCAGGAATATCAACTGGCGCAGCAGCACTTCCTGACCCGACTGGCCGACGCCTACGGTTCCGAGGCTGCCGCTGACGTAGCGCCGCATCTGGCCGGCCCGCAGCAGTAAGCCCTGTCATGCAGCCCCTAGGTCCGTCGCGGTGGATGCTGCCCGATCCAAGGGAGGCGCCCGATGGTGAGGAAGTTATCGGGATGGGAGCCGATCTTGAGCCTGAGACTCTCGTTGACGCGTACAGCCGGGGGCTGTTCCCCATGCCGACTGAACCTGGTGGACCGATTGGCTGGTGGTCACCCGACCCCCGCGGAATCTTGCCACTTGATCAATTGCGAGTGACGCGATCGCTGGCCAAGTCGTATCGTCGTTATCGCACCACCGTTGACGTTGCGTTCGACGAGGTCGTGCGTGAGTGCGGTGATCCCACTAGGCCACTTGGCTGGATCGATCAGCAGATTCGCGATGCGTATGGGCGCTTGCATCGGATGGGCTGGGCGCATTCAGTGGAAGTGTGGGATGGCGATCAACTCGTCGGCGGTCTCTACGGCATTGAGGTCGGCGGACTGTTCGCCGGGGAGTCGATGTTCCACCACGCCCGCGACGCATCCAAGGTAGCGCTCGTGCGCCTGGTCACCGAATTGCGCGCCGGCGTTCCGCACGAGGGTCGACTCTTGGACGTGCAATGGCGCTCGGACCATCTGGCAAGCCTCGGAGTGATCGAGATTCGGCGACATGAGTACCTGTTGCGCGTCGCGCGCGCTGTGGAGTTGGCGCCTGCGCTCGGTGGATAGTCGCGGCTCACCTGCTCACCGGCGCATGTCGCCGAGTGAACTGCGGCGTGAGCGGAAGCAGTGGGTGCGGTGTAGGAGACAGTCCCTAATACTCGAGCCCTACTACTCGAGCGGGGTGCGCACGAGGTAGGCCAGTCCTTCTCCGCCGTCGCGAGGTGGACGTGTGCCGAGGTACTCCGCGCCGCGAAGCCGGCACCAGGCTGGAATGTCGGTCTCGGCCGCGGGGTCGGACGCCATCACAGCGACGACAGTTCCGGGTGGACGCGCAAACACCGCGCGAGCCAAAGCAATGACAGGTGCCGGGCACCGATTGCCTCGTTCGTCGTACCACGCTTGAGGTTCTGCCGAGTCGTCCATGGCGCCATCTTGCACCGTGGGATGTGGCGGGGCCACGGCACCGCCTACGGTCGGAACGGGCTCCGCTTGGCGCAACTCGGCAAGCGCCGGTGGAAACTGCGTGAGGAACAGTTCAATGGCGTCGTCGGGGCAACCCAGTGGAAGGCAGAGGCGCACGTTTCCGCCGGTCAGGACCCCCATGGCGGCGAGCACGTGACTCGGCTCTCCCGAATCGCTCGCGCAGGCCGAACCGCTGCCGACGCTGACTCCTCGTTCATCAAGGGTCCGCACAAGTGACTCACCGTCGACGTAGAGCGCCGAGAGGGTAAGCACGTGAGGAAGTCGGCGATCAGGATCGCCAGCGACGACCACGTCTGCAACGTGGCGCTGAACATGGTCGCGAATGCGGGCGATCTGCCCCCACGCCCGGTCTGACTCGGCTGCCCGCTCAGCTTCGGCGGCCTCGAGTGCACTCGCCGCGGCCACGATGAGTGCGACGGGCTGCTCATTGGCAATCGCTGGTTCGGACAATCGCCACGGGGATCCGGCAGCGACCATCAGCACTCCGGTGCCTCGGGGGCCGCCCCACGACACCGCGTCTGCAGCGAGCACCGACCAGCCACCCGGAATGGCAATGCGGCCGGCGCTTGCGGTGGCATCGAGCAGCGTGGGCACTCCGGCAGTCGAGAGCTGTTCAAGAATCGGTTCGACATCCTGCAGGGTTCCAACCTCTCCGTTGGCCAATTGCAGACATACCACCGTTGGCCCCGAACCCAACGCTGCTTCGAGCAGCGCCGCGGCATCGATATGACCTAGGGCATCGACTCCGACGGTGATGGTCGGATGCCCCTGACTGCGCCACCACCGAGCAACTCGCAGAGTGGCCGAGTGATCAATGGCAGTCACGACCAAGGTTGCGGTGGCTTCGGGAGTGCTCACTCCCGCGAGTAGTCCGGCGAGTCCGTCGGCGAGTGCATGCCCCCCACCTGGTCGGATCAGTACAGTCGCGGGGGTGATCGGAGCCAATCGGCTGGCCAACGAATCGTGTGCTGCGGAAAGGAGGTCACTGGCTCTCCGCGACTGCGAGGAGGCCCCGCTCGGATCGCTCCATCCGGCACTACCGCAGAGCGTGAGACTGTGAATTGCGGCGGGGCTAAGCGGCCCCCCACGCGAGGTGTCGAGCAGGCACCGATCCTCCTTCGACATAGACACGACGCTACCCCTACCCGAGGCTCCCTGAACGGGAGGTTCTGCGCTAGTGTCTGACCCGTGCCGGACCGCACTCGCGGACCACTGACCGCCCCTGAGGACATGCGCGTGAGCACCCCCTCCGTTGATCGGCAGACGCGTCCAGCATCAGGGCGCCTGCGTCCCCGTCGAGTTGTCGGCCTCGCCGGTGCTTTGGCACTGGTAGCACTGGTGGCAACCGGCTGTTCGCAGTCGGAAATTGAAGCCTGGCAGCGCGGCGGATTCCCCGCGCCCGCTACCGAGCAGGCGCCGATCATCTTGCAACAGTGGCAGTTGTCGTGGGTTGCGGCTCTGATCGTCGGCGCCCTTGTGTGGGGCCTGATCATCATCGCGATCATCGCGTTCCGCCGTCGTGGCAACGAGGTGCCTGAGCAGACCAAGTACAACCTGCCCATCGAGATGCTCTACACGGTCGCTCCGCTGATCATGATCATGACGATGTTCTACTTCACAGCCCGTGATCAGGCTGAGATTCAGAAGGTCACCAACGACCAGGCGCTCACTGTCAATGTTGTGGGTTTCAAGTGGAATTGGGCCTTCAATTACATCGATCAGGGCGCGTACTCGATCGGAACCCCTGAGCACCGTTCTGAACTTGTTCTTCCGGTTGACGAAAAAGTGAAGTTCGAACTGACCTCGCCGGACGTGATCCACTCCTTCTGGATTCCCTCGTTCCTCTACAAGATGGACGTCTTCCCCGGCCGCAAGAACGTTTTTGAGGTCACGCCTAACAAGATTGGCGTCTACGCAGGTCGTTGCGCCGAACTCTGTGGGGTTGACCATTCGCAGATGCTCTTCACAGTCCGGGTAGTGCCCAAGGCTGAATTTGAAGCATGGATCGCCTCACTCAAGGCGAAGGGGCAGAGCGGGATGATTGAAACCGGCCGAACCAACGATGCGGGAGCGACGGAATGACAACCCTCGGCGATCGTCCCACCATCACTACGGTGGCAGAGCCCGCACCGCGCGCGCCACGTCAACAGCGTTTCGGACGCACCTTCGTCAAGTGGGTCACGAGCACTGACCACAAGACGATCGCGTACATGTACTTCATCACGTCCTTCATCTTCTTCATGATCGGTGGCTCAATGGCCATGCTGATTCGTGCTGAGCTTGCTCAGCCCGGTCAGCAGGTTCTCACCAATGAGCAGTACAACCAGTTGTTTACGATGCATGGCTCAATCCTGCTGCTGCTCTTTGCCACCCCGTTGTTCGTGGCCTTTGCCAACGCGGTCATGCCGCTTCAGATCGGTGCCCCCGATGTGGCCTTCCCCCGTTTGAACATGGTGGGTTACTGGCTCTATGTGCTCGGTGGCATCACGGTCATGATCAGTTTCGTCACCCCTGGCGGAGCGGCTTCATTCGGCTGGTTCCTCTATGCGCCGTTATCGAACGCGGTCAATACCCCTCAGGTCGGAGCTGACCTGTGGATCATGGGCTTCGCGATGGGTGGTGTCGGCACGATTCTCGGTGGCGTCAACTTCATCACGACCATCTACTGCATGCGCGCACCGGGCATGACGATGTTCCGGATGCCGATCTTCACGTGGACCGTCCTGCTCACCAGCGTCTTGGTGCTCATGGCCTTCCCGGTGCTTGCCGCGGCGCTCGTGGTTCTGGAGGTTGACCGCAAATTCGGGTCCCTTGTCTTTGAGGCGTCCAATGGGGGCGCACTGCTCTGGCAGCACCTGTTCTGGTTCTTCGGTCACCCTGAGGTCTACATTCTGGCGCTTCCGTTCTTCGGAGTCGCCAGCGAAATCCTTCCGGTGTTCAGTCGCAAGCCCATCTTTGGCTACAAAGGTTTGGTCTTCGCCACCATTGCGATCGCGGGCCTCTCTGTGGCTGTCTGGGCCCACCACATGTACGTCACCGGTGCGGTGAACTTGCCGTTCTTCGCCTTCATGACGATGTTGATTGCCGTGCCAACCGGCGTGAAATTCTTCAACTGGATTGGCACGATGTGGCGGGGGAGTCTGACTTTTGACACTCCAATGCTGTGGACAATCGGATTCTTGGTGACCTTCCTGTTCGGTGGTCTCACCGGAATTCTGCTCGCTAACCCACCGATTGACTTTCAGGTGAGCGACTCATACTTCGTGGTCGCCCACTTCCACTACGTGGTGTTCGGCACGGTGGTATTCATGATGTTCGCGGGCTTCTACTTCTGGTGGCCCAAGTGGACCGGCCGGATGCTCGACGAGCGACTGGGCAAGTTGCAGTTCTGGCTTGTGTTCATCAGCTTCCAGGGCACCTTCCTGGTGCAGCATTGGCTGGGCGCTGAGGGAATGCCGCGACGTTACGCCAACTATGCCGAGTCCGACGGATTTACTACGCTTAACCAGATTTCGACGGCCTTCTCGTTCGTGCTCGGTGCGTCGACACTGGTCTTCTTGTGGAACGTCTACAAGACCTGGCGGCACGCGCCCCTGGTCACCGTTGACGACCCGTGGGGCTGGGGAGGTTCGTTGGAGTGGGCGACCAGTTGCCCGCCTCCGCGTCACAACTTCGTGAAGTTGCCTCCTATCCGCAGCGAGCGCCCCGCGTTCGATCTGCACCACCCCGAACTTGCCGGTCTTGATCACCCTGAGTTGGCGGCTGCGACCGAGCAGGCGAGTGGCGCATGAAGATTGAAGGCTGGCTCTTCGCATGCGGCGCGTTCTTCTACGCGCTTGTGGCCACCGTCTACTGGCTCATCACCGGAGAAATCGTCGGAACGACCGCGCTGACCCTCACCGCTGGGTTGGCCGGCCTAGTGGGCTTCTACACGCTCTTCACCGGCAAGCGAGTGGGAGTTCGTCCCGAAGATCGCTTCGACGCCGAAATCAGCGAAGCCGACCCCGACTACGGGTTCTTCAGCCCCCACTCGTGGTGGCCGCTCGTGGTGGGTCTGGGTGCTATGGCAACTGCTCTGGGCGTTGCATTCCTTACCTGGTGGTTGATCCTGTTCGGGTTCTGCACGCTGGTGTTCGCAGCAATCGGCATGGTGTTCGAGTACCTGCGTCCGCCGTACGTCGACGTCGACTAGTACACGTGCCTCTCCTCACAACCCCCTGAACTCCATCGGGGGCACCCAAGCGCGCTCCTAGCGCGTTCACACGCCCCAAGGGCAGCCATTTGTGACTATCGCCATGCGGATCCGAGCGCTGCCACGATGCGCGTGAGTCGTTCAGCGGAGGTTCCAATATTCAGCCGCGCGAACCCCTCGAAACCGGCGCCGAAATCTGCTCCTGCGCTGACCTCAATGCCGGCCGCCCTCGCTGCTAGTACCGGATCGGCCACTTCGGCGGGCCGCACATCAATCCACACCAGGTAGGTCGCCTCAATGCGGGTATAGGGCAGATGTGCCAGGTGCGTGGCCATCAGTTCGTCCAGCAATGTGCGTTGGCGATCAAGATGCACCAGCACGTTGTCGAGCCACGGTCCACCGTCGCGGTAGGCGGCCAGAGTCGCCGCCACTCCCAGGGGTGAGGTGCCATGGTTGGCGATGTATGGCAGGGAGCGCAACGTGGCGGCGTCTGCGGCGTTTCCGGCAATCACTTGCGCGCACTTGAGTCCGGGAATGTTCCATGCTTTGGATGCCGCAGTAACGGTTGTGGTGTGATGCGCCGTGTCGGGAAGAGAGGCGTATGGCGTGTGCTTCGCGCCGGCGAGAACGAGGGGGGAGTGGATCTCGTCGCTGATCACGCGCGCCCCGTGGTGGTTCACCACATCCCGCAGGGCCATCAATTCCGCAGGACCGAACACAAGGCCCAACGGGTTGTGGGGCGCAGTCAACAACACCGTGCGCGCACCGTGGCCGAGGGCGTGATCGATCGCGTCAAGATCAAGGCAGGCGGGCGCATTGTCGCTTTTGGTGAATTCCACCGGCACGGCGCTGCGTCCGCTCAAGGGCAGGATGCCGAGCATGGGCGGGTAGGCCGGCACGGGGACGATGACCGGACCCGGTTCGCACAGGTAATCCAGTGCCAAACCAACGCCTGACATCACGTCACCGCACCCCACCACAAGGTCGGAATCGACCTCCCAGCCGAATCGCGCCGCTTGGAATGCGGCGGTGGCCTGTGGAAGGCCGGTGAGGGAGTCGAAGGGGGAGTACCCGAAACTCCCGCGCGAAACGGCGTCCTGAACTGCTTGCAGAACGACCGGGCACGGCCGCACATCGAGTTCGGCGACCCAGGCCGCGACTTGCGGTGCGGGCGTTATGGCCCACTTGACCGTGCGGGCTGCGCGAAGGTCGTCATCGCTGAGGTCGAAATCGCAGTCGTCGGAGGTCACGAGGGGAGTCTGACACAGCTCATCCACCTCGGGGCCATGTCAGGACCCTGTAAGCGACACGCCCATCTGGGTGCCACCGTTCGTCACTATGGGTCACCGACACGTACCATGAAGTCATTCGAAGTGGGTCCGGACCATTGTCGGTGACATCAATGCAGGAAGACGGGCGAGGTACATGATGGAGCGGTTCCCCAGAGCGTCGGGGTTCACGCGGGGGCGTCTTCTGGTGGTCGTCGGAATCGCCGCTGCGGCGATGCCCCTCACTGCATGCGGTGCCACGAACGACTTCGCGAGCGGACTCACCGACGTGTCACTGTCGTCGAGCGCTCCCATCGCACCCAAATCATCTGCCAGACTCACCTTCACGCCTGCGCTGGGCGACACGGCGGTGGTGCCGGGTTCGGCGATCAAGGTTGTCGCTGACAAGGGACTCATTACGTCGGTCAAGGTGGTCAATGCAACGGGCAGCCCGGTCAAGGGCACGCTCAGTACCGACAATCGCAGTTGGGTAGCCCAGGATCAGCTCATCGGATATGGCACCAAGTACGTGGTTGCCGTCACGGCCGTTGACCGCGAGGGGCTTACCACGAGCACTCGGCAGCAGGTACGCACCTTGGTTCCTGAACACACGTCGGGAATTGCTGGTGTTGATCCTTCCCCGGACAGTACCTTTGGCGTCGGAATTCCTATCACGCTGACCTTTGATGACCCCGTCGAAAACAAGGCAGAGGTTGAAAAGAGCCTCATTGTGTCGACCAGTAAGCCAATTGTGGGCGCCTGGAGATGGCTGTCTGATACGCAGGCACAATTCCGACCCAAGACCTACTGGCCCGGCAACACTCAGATCGAGATCACGGCCCAACTCGTCGGGGTGCAGATGTCTCCGGGAATCTGGGGAGACCGCAACCACACTTACACCTTCACGACGTACGATTCCATCGTCGGTTTGGTGAACATGCGCAAGCACACGTTGGTGGTGCGCCAAAATGGCAAGGTCATCCGCACGATTCCAATCACGACGGGTAAGCCTGGGTTCGAGAGTCGCTCTGGCGTGAAGGTCGTCTTGACCAAGGAGCGCAACCGCATCATGGACGCTGCGACGGGCGGCACCGACCCGACAAGCCCCGAGTACTACCGACTTAACGTCGAGTACGCGATGCGCCTGACGTGGTCCGGCGAATTCCTACACGCTGCCCCGTGGTCTGAGGGCTCGCAGGGCTACGACAACGTCAGCCATGGCTGCACCGGAATGAGCACCGAGAACGCAGCGTGGCTATACGGAATCAGTAACTTGGGCGACGTGTACGAGTACGTCGGCAACGACAAGCAGATGGGCACCGGAGATAACGGGATCACCGTCTGGAACGTGACATGGGCCGATTGGCTCAAGGACTCCCAGGCCGGCGAAATCACGACCACCTCGTTGTAGCGCCGCTGCTAGTTCAGGGCGGGCAGCATCGCCCGAATCGCGTCATGGTGGTCGCTCCATGAGTTCCACACCGCGCGTGCCCAGAGTAAAGAACGCTGGTCGTACTCGGTTAAGTCCGCACATCCCACGAGCGAAGCCACTGTGAGGCCCGCAGGAGACTCAGGGGAGCTCAGGTGAGGGAATTCACGGGTGTTTGCCCATCGTGGCGCGTAGCGCCTTGAGGGTCGTCTCGTCGGCTTGGACCTCACCGAACAACCGCCAGCAGTCAGCGACAGCCCGAACGTAGGCGTGCGTGGGTCCGAGCTCGTCGGGGAAACATGCCACACAGGGCTCAGAACACAGGGCTCAGAACACAGGGCTCAGTGCTGGTGCGGGTTGGACTCGTGGCCACCGATGGCGGGGGAGTGTAGTACCGGCTCTGAGGTGATTTCCAAACCACGGAAGTCGTCGATGACGGCGTGCTGCTCGTGGTAGTCGTGAGCAGCGTGCGCCTCAGCGGCCTCAATCTCGGCGGCGGTCGGTAGGTACACGTTGTCACCGTAGAACCAGTGTGAGAACTTGGCACGGAGTCGTGCGGTGCGACCCTTGGGGTTGGCCACGCCGTTCTCATCGACACCTGACTCGAGGGCGATGGGCACGTGGTCGACCTTGCCCAGAATCTTGGCCTTCTCCTTGTCGCCGAGGGGTAGGTGAATTTCGATGAACTCACCCTCGGGCGTGCGCAGGATATTGCCGCTCTCAATACCGTGCAGCAACTTGTCGTGGTCGCGGCGCTGCAGCGAGAGGCAGATGCGCTTGGTGATGACGAAAATGATCGGCGGCACGACGAAGACTGCTACGCGCAACACGTAGGTGATGGTGTTGATCGACAAGTCGAAGGTGGTCGCGATGATGTCGTTTCCGCCCGAGATCCACAGCATTCCGTAGAAGCCGATCGCCATCACACCCAGTGCAGTGCGGGTGGGGGCATTTCGAGGCCGGTCGAGAATGTGGTGCTCGCGGTTGTCGCCTGTCGCCCAACGTTCGATGAAGGGGTAGGCGCCCAGTGCGGTGAAGATCGCGCCTGCCAACACCACAGCAGGCAGGAAGATATTCCACGAGATGCTGTAATTGCCGATATTCCATTCCCAGTTGGGCGTAATACGAACCGCGCCGTCGAGCCAGCCCATGTACCAGTCGGGCTGTGAACCCGCTGACACTTGGTCGGGGGTATACGGCCCGAATGCCCAAATCGGGTTGATGGTGATGATGGCCGCCATGAGAGTGGTGACACCGAAAACGATGAAGAAGAATCCGCCGGCCTTGGCCATGTACACAGGAAGCAGTGGGAAGCCCACGACGTTCTTCTCGGTGCGGCCGGGTCCGGGGTACTGGGTGTGCTTCTGGTGCCACACCAGCATCAGGTGCACGGTGACCAAAGCCAAGATGATGCCGGGGATCAGTAGCACGTGCACGGTGTACAGGCGTGGAATGAAGTCAAGGCCGGGGAACTGGCCGTTAAAGAGCAGGAACGACAGCCAGGTGCCGAGGATCGGAATCGCAAGCACGATGCCCTCAGCGATGCGCAGTCCGGTACCGGACAGCAGGTCATCAGGAAGTGAGTAACCCGCAAAGCCCTCGAGGATGCCGAGCGTGAGCAGGCCCGCGCCCATCACCCAGTTGAGTTCACGCGGCTTGCGGAAGGCTCCTGTGAAGAACACCCGCAGCATGTGGACCGTCATCGCGACGAGGAAGAACAGGGCAGCCCAGTGGTGGATCTGGCGCATCAGCAGGCCGCCGCGTACGTCGAACGAAATGTTCAGCGTTGAGGCGTAGGCCTCGGACATCTTGACACCATCGAGTGGAACGTACGAGCCGTTGTAGACGATCTCGGTCATTGAGGGCTTGAACCACAGAGTGAGGTAGGTGCCCGACAGCAGCAAGATGATGAAGCTGTACAGAGCGATTTCGCCCAGCATGAACGACCAGTGGTCGGGGAAGACCTTGTTGAGACTGCGCTTCATAAACGGCGCAATGCCCAAGCGCTCGTCGGTGTACTCGGCGAGAGCGCCCCCGGCCTTCACAACAGCACTCATGATGCTCCCTGCTCCCAGAAACTCGGTCCGACATGCTCTTGAAAATCACTGCGCGCAACGAGGTAACCCTCAGAGTCAACAGTGATCGGAAGTTGCGGCATGCGCCGAGCAGCCGGGCCGAACACGACCTTCGCCGAGTCGGCCAAGTCAAACGTACTTTGGTGGCAGGGACACAGCAACTGGTGAGTGCGCTGCTGGTAGAGCGAGATCGGGCAGCCGACGTGCGTACAAATCTTGGAGAAGGCGAGGATGCCTTGAACGTCCCACGGCTCTTCGGCCGAACCGCCCTGTTGTGACCGAATCTCGGCAGGAGTCATGCGCACCAAGATGGAGGCGGCCTTGGCGCGTTCGTTCAGTGTGCCTTCGGCCTCTTCGACCTTCTCGAGGCTTGCCGGCACCACGTTGACCAGACCACCTACGGGGATGTCCTCGGGACGAATCGGCCGGTAGGAGCCGTCGGTAACGATGCGCTCGCCCTTGGTCCAAATAGTTTCTGAGAGCAACTCGTTCGGACTGGGCGAGTCTGTGGGGGTGACCCACATGTCGCGCAGGATGATCACGAGGGGCAGTGGAAGCAGGACAAGGGAGGTAATCAGGCTGCGCCTGATGATCTTGCGTGATCCGAAGCCCGACTCCGTAGCCCCAGCTTCAAAGACACTGATTGCCTCTTCGCGGTCGGTGGGGCTGCTTTCGAGCACGTGACGCTCTTGAACGACCTCAATGTCGGGCATCAACTTCTTGGCCCAGTGAATGGCGCCAGCACCGATGAGGAAGAGAGCAAGTCCGAGGGTGAGACCGAGAGCAAGGTTGCTCGCGCTCATCGTGCCGATCACGGGAAGGGCAATGACAACGTTCTTGTCGATGCCGATGTACGCCGCGAGGAACGCGAGGAAGAGAAGGCTGGCCACTATGAACATCGTGGAAACCTGACGTTCGGCCCGGCGGGCAGCCTTGGGGTCGACGTCGGCACGGCGTGGTTCATGGGGGAGTGGCGCAGGAGCAGGCCGACCGTTGGGAAGTTCGAGGTCGCCCGAGTCGTGACCGTGCTCGTCCGCTGTGGTTCCGGGGGTGGCGATGTCGCTCACTTGGCCTTCACTCCGATCCAGATCGCGACGATGATGAGCGCTCCGAGGCCGATCACCCAGACGAACAGACCTTCAGTTACGGGGCCTAGTCGGCTCAGGGAAAGACCGCCGGGGTTGTCGTTGGCCTGCAGGCTGCCGATCCACTTGATGATCGACTGCTTGTCTTCGATCGTGAGAGTGGCATTGCTGAACACCGGCATGCTGGCAGGGCCGGTGACCATGGCGGTGTAAATCTGACGCGGTGTTGCGTTCATCAGCGTGGGGGCGGCCGTACCGTCACTGAGTGCGCCGCCCTTGCCGGCAAAGCTGTGGCATTGGGCGCAGTTGGTGCGGAAGAGTTCGCCACCCATGGCCAAATCAGCCTTGGAGGTGTCGAGCATGGCGTCGCTTGGAACTTTCGGGCCGGGGGCGAGTGAGGCGACCCATGCGGCCATGGCGTCGATTTCGGCCTGGCTGTAGATGACCCCCTTGACCGGGGCCTGTGATCCCGGAGCCGCCAGCGGCATGCGACCGGTGCTGACCTGGAAGTCAACGGCCGCCGAGCCTGCACCGATCAGGGTCGGCGCGATCGACGAACCCTGGCCGCCGAGACCGTGGCAACTGGAGCACCCTTCGGCGAAGAGCTTCTTACCGGTCTCAACCTGGGTTTCGGACCACTTTTGGTCTGCTGCCTGTGCTGAGGTGCCCGAGTCGACCGCGGCGTAAATGGCGCCCGTGGCGAGCAGGCCGAGCAGCAGCATCACGACGAGTGTCGCCGGGTGCCTCCTGCGGGCTGCCATGGAGTTCACTATGACCTCTCTCGACTCACGTGGTTCATGTCTAGGTGGTTCATGTCTAGGTGGTTCATTTCCAGGTGGTTCATTGTGCGTCGGCGTGCGGCGTTCGACGGTTGGCGATCAGCGGATCAGGTAGATCATCGTGAACAGACCCACCCACACCACATCAACGAAGTGCCAGTAGTACGACACCACGATCGCTGCTGTGGCCTGCTGGTGGTTGAAGCGCTTGACGTAGTAGGTGCGGACGAGAATGAACAGGAAGGCCACGAGACCAAAGGTCACGTGAAGACCGTGGAAACCGGTGGTGAGGTAGAAGACCGAGCCGAACGGAGATCCGGGGAGTGTGACGCCCTCGCTGATCAAGCCGATGTATTCGTAGACCTGACCCAACACGAAGGTTGTACCCATGAGCAGCGTGATCGTGAACCACACACGGAGCTTGTGAACATCGCCGCGTTCTGCAGCGAAGACACCCAACTGACAGGTCACACTCGAGAGCACCAGAATCGTGGTGTTGACCGCAGCAAACCTGAGGTTCAGCAGCGGAGATTGCTCGGCCCAGACCTCGGGATTCACCGATTTGCTGGTGAGGTACATCGCGAACAATGCCGCGAAGAACATCAGTTCGCTGGAGAGCCAGACGATGGTGCCGACCGCCACGAGGTTGGGTCGGTTGGCCGGGGCATGAGCCCGGCCTTGGTCAATTGCTGTCGCTGTCGCCACCCCCGCATTCTGGCAGATGAATGACCGTCTCGACAGTCGGGGTGACCTACTGATTCGGTGTGTCTTGCTGCGGGTGAGAGCTCTCAGTGTTCCGAGCGCGCAGGCTCATCCGACGGGAGGCCACTACGGTTGACACGGTCCAAGAATGGACCCAGTCTTGAGGGGTGACAAAGACCTCCGTCGACCACTTGCGCGAGCATGGTGTGCAGGTGACGGCCCAGCGCCTCGCGGTGCTGCGGGCAGTGGCGGACGAGCCGCACATCACGGCCGACGGCGTGACTGAAGCGGTGCGCAGTGAAATCGGGGCGATTTCGCGGCAGTCGGTGTACAACGCACTCGGAGTGCTCGTCGACGCGGGACTCCTGCGCCGAATTCAGCCCGTGGGGTCAGCCGCCCGCTTCGAAGATCGAGTCGACGACAACCACCATCACCTCGTCTGCCGCGAATGTGGGCAACTCGCGGATGTCGACTGCTCTGTGGGTTATACCCCCTGCCTCACCGCGTCGGATGACAGTGGCTTCGAAATCGACGAGGCTGAGGTGGTGTACTGGGGGCTCTGCCCGCAGTGCGTCGCTACGGGGAGAGTCGCAATGGGGAACGGTGACGGGGGAAAATCCGACGCGGGAAAATCCGACGCGGGAACGTCGACGCGGGAACGTCGACGCGGGTAAACACGTGAGGACGATAGGACACCAGTTCGCCAGCAAGCAACCAGCAAGCAACCAGCAAGCAGCAACCAACCAGCAACCAGCAATCAGGAACAACGAGGAGAACACATGGACAGCGAGAGCAGCACGGGAGCCTGCCCGGTCACGGGCGCACAGGACTTCCCGCGAGGTGGAACCGACAACCACGACTGGTGGCCCGAACAGCTGAACCTCAAGATGTTGGCGGCGAACCCGCCCGCCACAAACCCGATGGGCGAGGACTTCGACTACGGCAAGGCCTTCCAGTCGCTCAACCTCGCCGCGGTGAAGGCTGACCTGACCGCGCTGATGACTGACTCGCAGGAGTGGTGGCCTGCCGACTACGGCCACTACGGTCCCTTCTTCGTGCGTATGACGTGGCACAGCGCGGGCACCTACCGCATCGCCGATGGTCGCGGTGGTGGCGGAGCAGGCATGCAGCGTTTCGCACCTCTCAACAGCTGGCCCGACAACGGCAACCTCGATAAGGCCCGCCGCCTGCTGTGGCCGATCAAGCAGAAGTACGGCGCCGCCCTCTCGTGGGCCGACCTGATGATCCTCGCCGGTAACGTGGCGATGGAGTCGATGGGCTTCGAGACCTTTGGTTTCGGCGGAGGTCGCGCCGACGCGTGGGAGCCCGATGAGATGTACTGGGGCACCGAGGAGACCTGGCTGGGCGACTCGCGCTACACGGGTGACCGTGAGCTCGAGAACCCGCTGGCCGCCGTGCAGATGGGCCTGATCTACGTCAACCCCGAAGGCCCCAACGGTGTGCCCGACCCGATGGCAGCGGCGCGCGATATCCGCGAAACCTTCGCCCGCATGGCGATGAACGATGAGGAAACCGTGGCGCTCGTCGCCGGCGGCCACACCTTCGGGAAGACTCACGGCGCAGGTGACCCTGCCAATGTGGGTCCCGAGCCGGAGGCCGCACCGATTCAGCAAATGGGTCTGGGCTGGAAGAACAGCTTCGGAACTGGCAAGGGTGCCGACACCATCACCAGTGGACTCGAAGGTGCATGGACTCCCACACCCACCACTTGGGACAACAGTTACTTCGAGACTTTGTTCGGCTACGAGTGGGAGCTCACCAAGAGCCCTGCCGGCGCGAACCAATGGATTCCGAAGGACGGCGCTGCGGCCGACGCAGTTCCCGGCCCAGCCGACCCCTCGAAGCGCTATGCCCCGGTGATGCTCACCACCGACCTCGCGCTGCGTGTGGACCCGATCTACGAGCCCATCTCGCGCCGATTCCTCGAGAACCCGGCAGCGTTCGCTGACGCGTTCGCCCGCGCGTGGTTCAAGTTGACGCACCGCGACATGGGTCCGGTCGCGCGTTACCTCGGCTCCGAGGTTCCGAGCGAAGTGCTCATCTGGCAAGACCCGGTTCCTGCCGCGTCGGCTCCTCTGGTGAGTGCGGCTGAGGTCGCTTCTCTCAAGAGCGCGCTGCTTGGCTCGGGGCTGTCGGTGTCGCAGTTGGTCGCCACGGCGTGGGCCTCAGCGGCCACTTTCCGCGGCACTGACAAACGCGGTGGTGCTAACGGCGCCCGGGTGCGGCTTTCGCCGCAGACCGAGTGGGAGGCCAACGATCCGGCCGCCCTCGCCACGGCGCTGTCGACCCTGGAGGCTGTACGGAAGCAGTTCAACGACTCCTCGAGCGGCGCCAAGATCTCGCTGGCCGACCTGATCGTCCTCGGCGGATGCGCTGCGGTCGAGAAGGCGGCAAAGGACGCGGGCTTCGACATTGAGGTGCCCTTCACCGCGGGACGTACCGATGCCACCGCCGAGCAGACGGACGTCGACTCGTTCGCGGTGCTTGAGTCCACGGCTGACGGCTTCCGCAACTACCTAGGCAAGGGTCACGTGCGTCCGGCCGAGCACCTGCTCGTCGACCGCGCGTGCCTGCTGACGCTGACCGCTCCTGAAATGGCCGTGCTTGTCGGTGGTATGCGGGCGTTGGGCGCCAACACGGGTGGCTCGTCGCTCGGTGTACTGACCGACCGGCCTGGGGCGCTCACGAACGACTTCTTCGTGAACGTTCTGGACATCGGCATCGTTTGGGAGCCGACGTCGGACACGCAGGAGACCTTCGAGGGTCGCGATCGCTCCACCGGTGCGGTGAAGTGGACTGCCAGTCGCGTCGACCTCGCTCTCGGCTCGAATTCCGAGTTGAGGGCGCTGTCCGAGGTGTACGCGAGCAGTGACGCCAAGGAGAAGTTCGTTCGCGACTTCGTCGCGGCATGGGACAAGGTCATGATGCTTGACCGGTTCGACCTGTCCTAGGTCACACGACCTCGAGAGGGTCCCGCATCCATCTGGGTGCGGGACCCTCTCGCATGGGAGGTGCCGTTGCCGGCCAGAATCCTGGACACTGTTCGGCCGGGCGTCACGGCGCCTGACGTGCCCCGCCGCATCCGTGGCCCGCTGCCGGGTACGATCGTTTCGTGGCTCCCTCGACTCGACCGCTCACGGTCCTCCTGTATAGCAGCGACGCCAACTGCCGCGCGCAGGTGATCGCGGCGCTAGGACGTCGTCCCGCCCCCGAACTTCCTCGTGTTGAGTACATCGAAGTCGCGACCGAGCCGGTGGTCGCGCGACGCATGGCTGAGGGTGGAATCGACCTCGCCATCCTCGATGGCGAAGCCACCCCCGCCGGTGGCATGGGCGTGTGTCGGGCGCTCAAGGACGAAGTGTTCAAGTGCCCGCCGGTGTTGGTGTTGACCGGCCGTCCTCAAGACGCGTGGTTGGCGACGTGGTCGCGAGCCGACGGTGTGGTGCCGCATCCGCTTGACCCCGCTGTTCTTTCCGAGGCCGCTGCCTCGCTTCTGCGCAGCCGCGTTACTGTCGCGACTGCCTGATTTCGCGCCCGCCTCAACTCATGTCTGAGCCCATTCCCGTTCCGCAGGGCGATTCGTGGCCTGAGATTCTGACCGAACTCCTCGCGGGGCGGCACCTCACGCGTTCAAGTGCTGCATGGGCCATGGCGCAAGTGATGGAAGGAAACGCCTCGCCGTCGCAGATGGCGGCTTTTATTGTGGCGCTTCGTGCGAAAGGTGAAGACGCGGCCGAAGTAGGTGGCCTGGTCGAAACGATGTTGGACCACGCCGTGCGCATTACCGTGACGCAACCCGCACTCGACATCGTGGGTACCGGTGGAGATCAGGCGCATATGGTCAACATCTCCACCATGGCAGCTGTCGTGGCGGCTGCGGCCGGTGCACGTGTTGTGAAGCACGGAAATCGTGCGGCAAGTTCGCAGTGCGGATCGGCCGATGTGTTGGAGGCACTCGGCGTTGCCATCGATCTCGGTCCGGCTGGCGTCGTTGAGTGTGTGGACTCCCTCGGAATCGGATTCTGCTTCGCGCCTCGCTTTCACCCGGCGATGAGACATGCGGCTCCCACTCGCCGTGAAATCGGAATTCCGACTGTCTTCAATGTGCTCGGTCCGCTTGCTAACCCGGCGTCACCCGCGGCCGCGCTCATTGGCTGCGCGGACGAGCGCCTTGGTTCAGTGATGGCGACCGTGTTGGCGCAGTCCGGTCAGCGCACGTTGGTGGTGCGCGGCGCCGACGGAATCGACGAAGTGACTACTCACGGTGTGACCCAGGTGTGGGATGCGACCCGCGGTGATGAGTCAGTGGTGGATGGGCGCATTGACGCGCAGGCGTTGGGGATCGCGGTGCCGGACGCGGCTGCCCTGCGCGGTGGCGACGCCGCCTTCAACGCGCGGATTGCGCGAGATGTGTTGTCTGGAAGGACCGAGGGGACTCTTGCGGCGGTTCGCGATGCTGTGGCCTTGAATGCTGCAACCGCTCTGGTCGCAGACTCGGCGGCCCGAGGTGAACCGATCACAGGTGATCTGAACTCCCGAGTGGCCGAGCACCTCGTGCGTTCTTTCGATGCCATGGCATCGGGTGCCGCGGCTGATCTGCTCGACAGGTGGAGCGTTCTGTCAACGCAGGTGGCGACGGTTTCCTGAGCACTGCGGTTTGCTGAGCACTGCGGTTTGCTGAGCACTGCAGTTTGCTGAGCACTAGGTGCGTCTGATTCATCTGAGCGTGGAACTGTTCGCCGTCAGGCGTTGGAACGGTACGTGGCGATTGGGCGAGAGACGGTGCTCCATCCGGTGGTGGGGCGCCCGAGCATCTGCTCAGGATCTCGCGTGGGAGTGACGACTACCTGCTGCACGAGGCCGCCAGCGCCTAGGGCAGGGGAGCACCAGTCACCGGAAATGTGTACGAGTCGAGTTCCGGGTGCTTCCAGCCAACGCAGCAACATTTCAGCCTCTTCGACTGCCGCACCATCGTCGGGCGGCATCGCGGGCTGATCGGCGGTGAGGAGCAGCGCCTCAATGAGGGAATGGGGATCGGCTCCACGCGCGGCGGTGCCAGCGGCGACCAATCGCGCGTTTCGGATGATGTGAATCTGCCACCCTCGATCGTCGGTGGGGGCGGCCGCCACGATCTGATCAAGTGAGCGCAGCGACGCAAGCCGTTGGAATCGGGCGGCTCCTCGAATGAATGACGAGAGTCGATCACGCCACACGGCCGCATCTTCGAAGCGTTCATCGGCGACAAGCTGGGTGAGTCGTTGCTGCACCGCTTCAACAACCGGCCGAGGGTCGACGGTGATGGCGTGACGCGCGAGATCGGCAAGGACGGCGTAGTCGTCGGTGGACTGCTGCCCGGTACACGGAGCGCCACAACGACCCATGTCGGCAAGTGCGCACGCTGATCCCTGGGGGCTGCGCGGAGAAATGCGAGTGGTGCAGGTGCGAAGCGGAATGGCCTGGAGAAGAGCCTCGGTGGCGAGCTCGGCTGATGAGCGTGAATTAAAGGGTCCGAGATAGGCGGCGCCGCGATCGGAGTCGTCGCGACAACCACGCACAAGGGAAAGTCGAGGAAATGCATCGGTGGTGAGTTTGAGCCAGACCACGCGCTCAGGATTCTTGGAGCGGCGGTTGTAGGCAGGTCGATGCTCAACGATCAGGCGCAGTTCGCGAACGCACGCTTCGAGATCGCTGGAGCAGGCGATGGCATCAACCCGTTCGGTGATCGCGATCATCTCGGTCATCCGTCGCCGCTGTTCGCTGGCCGTGAAGTACGAACGCACGCGGGATCGGACCCGCCGTGACTTTCCGACGTAGAGCACGCGCCCACTGTGGTCTCGGAAAAGGTAGACACCGGGGGAGTCGGGCAGATTGTCGGCAAGATGACGCTTGTTGCGCTGTGCGCTGGAGACGCGACGGGTGACTCCGCTGAGTTCTTCAAGTGATTGCACACCGAGGCGACCGAGTCGTTCGAGGAGCGCATGCAACACATCAACCGTTGCGCGCGCGTCGTCGAGGGCCCGGTGAGTAGGGCTCGTGGTGGCGTGAAAGTGCGCGGCCAGCGTGGCGAGTTTGCAATTGGCAACTTCATCGCGCGGCAGCGTGGCACGTGCGATGCGTGCGGTGTCGAGAACGCTGAAGGTGGGCCACGGAATATCAAGGGATTCGCAGCCAGCACGCAGAAAGCCGATATCGAATGGTGCGTTGTGAGCGACGAGCACGCAACCGTGTGCGAATTCGAGGAAGGCGGGCAGGGCGGAACGTAGCGGCGGGGCATCGACGAGCATCGAGTCAGTGATGCCGGTGAGTAGTGCAATGAACGGCGCGATGCTGACCCCAGGATTGACCAGCGTCTGAAATTCTCCTAGTACCGCGCCGCCACGAATCTTGACCGCACCGATTTCAGTGATTCCGCAGTCAGCGGGTGAACCGCCGGTGGTCTCAAGGTCAACCACAACAAAGGTGACGTCGCGCAGGGGTGTGCCCAACTCGTCGAGAGTTGATTGCACGGCGACCGACATGACGACCACGTTAGGAGTGGGGTGTGACATGGGGGCGCACCGACGCGCGTGAGGGTGTCGGTAAATGAATGCCGTCGATTCACGCAGGAGGGAGTCGGCAGTGTCAGACCCTTCTTCTAACGTTCGATTTACGACGCGGGTCCCCTCCCGCAGGTCCCTGGAGGTCCACGTGAACGATCAGTCTCAAGCCCGCAGCCTTAGCCTTCCTGTGCTGTCCATCGGAGGCGGCCTCGCTGCCGGGTCACAGTTTGGCGGCGAACCGTCACTGGTGATCGACTGTGCGCAGTGCACTGCCCGGCCGGTGGGGTGTAGCGACTGTGTGGTCAGTTTCCTCTTGGCTGACCCCGCCGAGTGCGGCACTGATCTCGATGCTGCCGAGGTGGCGGCTTTGGCCGTGTTGGCCGACTCCGGTCTGGTCCCGCCGCTTCGGTTGATGTCTGACCGTGCGCCAGCCGAGCGCCCCGCACCCTGAACGAACTGTTTCGGGTTAGCGTGGTGCAGTGACTCGCCGCGCCGACTCTGCTGCTGGCGCACTCGTGTGCGCCCTGCTGGTGAGTTGTCTGGTGGCGGCCTGTTCGGTGGTGCCTCAGATGTCGCCAGGTTCGAATGCGTCACCTAGCCTTACCGCAGCGTCGGGTGTGCCCGGTCGCACGCTGGCGGGCGACATTCCCACAGTTGATCAGCGAACCGAGTCAGATTCGGCCTCAATCGCGATCGCTGAAGCCCTGAGTGCACGGGCTGCTGCCGTGCTTTCGGGTAACGAAGCCGCGTTTCTCGCGACTGTCGACCGTTCACGACCTGCCTCGCTGAGCGATGCTCGCCGCATGTGGAAGCGCATTGCGGTGGTTCCGTGGGCACAGTGGCGTTATGAAATCGTTGACAGCGGGTCGGCCTCCGACTCGACTGAAATGCGCCTGATCACTGTGGTGTTGCACGATCGAATTGAGGGAGTCGATTCGGCCGATTCACTCGCGCAGGAGTCGCTGCAGATGGTGGCAACGAATGCGGGCTGGAAAGTGCGAAACGAGTCGTCGGTGCATGCCGAACTTCCGTGGGAGGCCGGTGACTTGTCAATCGCTCGCGCTGGTGAAGTCGTGGCGCTGGGCGTGGGTGATGTCCCGCAGGATGAACTCGAAGAAGTGGCGGCACGTGAGCGTGCCGCAATGTCTGATGTGACCGCACTACTGGGCAGGCGACAGGTGACGGGCGGACCTCTGGTGGTCGTACCGGAAGACACGGAAATGATGGCTCGACTCCTTGATCGTCCCGAATCCGCGCTGCAGCAGGTGGCCGCTGTCACGACAACATCTGCCGCCGAGAACCAGTCGGGTGCTGACCGAGTGTGGCTGAGTCGATCGGTTTTCGATGCGCAGCCACCACTGGGTCGAATGATTGTGCTGCGCCACGAATCGACCCACGTGGTGCTGCGCTCTGCAAGTACGTCGTCGACACCCCTCTGGCTTGAGGAGGGGATTGCCGAATTTGTTGGATACCACGGCAGTGGCGTGCGGCTGTCGACTGCTGCCGCCGACTTGTTCACCGACGTGAACAACGGCAACCTGCCATCCGCTTTGCCCACGTCAGATGACTTTGATGGAGCCAACCCACACCTCGCGCGCGATTATCACGCTGCCTGGACGTTGTGCCTCTGGCTTGCTGATCGGCTGGGCGTCGACGGACTGGTTGCCTTCTACGATCAGGTCGCGTCCGGCCCCGCCACCGACTCGGAGAAGAACGTGGATGCGGCGCTGCGCTCGTTGTCCTTGAGTCGAAGCACCCTCGTGCAGCGTTGGCGAACCGCCTTGAGCAACTGGGCAACCGAGGGTCAAATGCACGCCTGATTCGCTCGGTTGCGATCCGCAAATGCCCGCAGGTTGCTTTCGGCACAATCAGCGCGACCCGCGACCGGGTGACTGCCCCGCGTTGTCGGAAGGGATGCGGGTCACCCGCTTCTGTGATGGTGTGGCCGACACAGTCAGGAACTGTGGACAACGAGTCGCGGTGGAACATCGCCGCGGCACTCTTGTTCGGCAGCCTCACCGTGAGGCGGCGACGACCCACGGGAGAAACCATGATGAATCGAATTCGCACCACGCTTCGCCGCGATGCGGGCGCATCAGCCGTCGAATACGGACTACTGATTGCCGCGGTTGCCGCCGTTATCGCAGGAGTTGTCTTCCTGCTCGGTGGCAAGGTCAAAACTGCCTTCAGTCAAGCCTGCACGTCGATCAGCACGCCGTCGTCAACGTGTTAGCTCACCTCTGACGGATGTGGCTGTGCAACGGTCTAAATCGTGGCCTCTCCCTGCTTCAGCAGTCCGAGGCGCAGGGCCGTCATCAGTGCCTGCGCTCGGTTGCCGGCTCCGAGTTTGTCGTAAAGCTTGGAAATGTGGGTCTTGGTCGTTGATTCGGAGATGTACAACTGCTTGGAAATCTGGGCGACCCCCAAGCCTTCGGCCAAGAGGTCAAGTACCTCTCGTTCACGCGGGCTGAGTTGGGGTCCACTGGGTGACATGCGGCGTTTCATCGCCTCGGAAAGATCGCTGGCGGTGAAGGCGCGCGGTGATGCTGCCGCGTGCCTCGCCGCCGCGACCACGTCGTCGGCCGGTGCATTCTTCGGAACGAAAGCGCTGGCACCTGCGTCGAGCGCTTCGAAAAGCTGCTCGTCCCCGGCGTACATGGTGAGCATGACGATTCCGAGTTCGGGGTTTTCAAGCCGTGCCGAGCGCGCGAGGTCGGCGCCGCTGCCATCGGGGAGGCGCACGTCGAGAATCACCACTCGCGGTTCGACCAAAGTGATGAGGCGTTGGGCATCGGCGACGGTGGCGGCTTCCCCGACCACCTCGAATTCACCGTCTCGCTCGAATGCGCGACGGAGTCCCTGACGGATGAGGTCATGGTCGTCGACGATGAGAACTGTGATGCTCACGTACTGCCCCTCTCGAGAGCGTGCAATTGCGAGTTGGAAAGTTCACCGAGCACGGCCTCAACGACCGTACCGCCGCCACCACGTGGGCGGAATTCAAGGGAGGCGCCGATCCGCGAGGCCCGCTCGCGCATGATCTCGAGTCCGAAACTGTCATCGCGTGCACTACCCAGCCCGATACCGTCGTCGGACACCTGAAGAAAGGCATGCGGCGGTTCGACCCGTAGCTCAACCCAGAGATTGCGTGCCTGCGCGTGGCGACGTGCGTTCGTGATTGCTTCCTGTGCGATTCGCAGCAGCTCGGTTTCAGTTTCGATGCCGAGGCGGCGAACATCTTCGTCTAACAAAAGGTGCACGGTAAGACCCGCCAATGCTCCGACCTGCCGTACGTAGTCACTCAGCGCCGTGCCAAGCCCGGTGCTCGGCTCCACTTGGCTGCGCAAGTCGAAGATCGACAAGCGCAATTCCGAAACCATGCGGGTGATCTCGGCCCGCACGTCACTGAGATCTGAGCGGGTGGCGTCGTCGGTTGTACTGCGGGTGAGTTCGTCGACGAGGAACCCCAGACCCGCAAGTTCCTGAGCGATGCCATCGTGAATCTCGCGAGAAAGACGGCGACGTTCTTCGACAGTGGCCCAGGCGCGCATGTCGCTAAACAATCGACCGGTGTCCAGCCGAAGTGCGGTGTCGTCGACGCGTTGGGAGATGAGTTGCTGTTCGTCGTCGCTGAAGGGTGCCGTGCTGCGACTCACTCCGACAACCCCGATGCAACGCGATCCCAACTGCAGAGGCGCGAGCATGGTGTGTCCCGCAGACTCATCGAGTCGGCGCGTGAACGTGACAGCACCGGCGCAGTTGAGGGCCTCCTGCCACGGACCGGTTGGTGCGCCTGCACCCCACATCGCGCGATCAGCGCCCACACTGGCAAGGGGTGCCAATCGACCACTTTCGGTCAGGCCCGACACGATGGCCTGTTCTGCCCCCACTTCATCGCGCAGTTCGGTCAGTAACGACGCGGCGATTCCGATTTCATCGAAGCCGGTCGGAAGAGTGCGCGCGAGGTCGCGCAATTGGGTGAGGAGGCGGTTCGCCTCGAGGTATTCGTTGATTCCGGCGATTGCGCGCAGTGTCGACCAACGGCCCCACGCGCCAACCAGACCCACTGCCAGTCCGAGACCCACCCACTGAATGAGAGCGGCGCGGTCGCTGACTGAGCCGAGGGAACCGGCGACTCCTCGAACGATGACCAGCGATGCGGCTGTGATGGCGGAGGTCACGAGTGTGGCAACGACACCGCGAAGAAGGCCGGCGGCAAGGGGAGGCACGAGGAGGTACAGCAGAAGTGGGTCGGGAAGGCTCGGGACGGACGCGACCACCGAAGCGGCCAATGCCGCTTCGATCATGGGGCTGACAGCGCTCCACGTCGGTCGCAGCGGCAGGCTCATGATTCCGGCCAGACCGGTCAATGCCAGCAGGGGAATGACGAGTTCGGTGAGTGCTCCCGAGGCGAGGGCGATCAGCCAACACAGGGTAAGAACGGCGGCTCGCGAGAGCAGCACCATGCGACGACTCCACGCTGGCAGTTCGCTGTGCTGCCCACGCAACCGAGTTCTCACGTCCATCAGGATGACACCGTCTGGTCCCTATGGACAGGTGCGGTAGGTCGATCGGTGAGTCGCGGCGCCCGACCGGGCACCTCCGACGGGTCAGGGGAGCATGCCGCCATTGATGATCGACAGGGCGGCAGGCCCTATGACCACAGCGAAGAGGGCGGGCAGGATGCACAGAACGAGTGGGAAAACCAAGGCAACCGGTAGTCGCTGTGCCTTTTCCTCAACTCGTAACTCATGGTGACTGCGCTGAGTGTGTGCCTGACTTCGCAGGACATCGGCGATAGGTGTCCCGACGCGGTCGGCGTTGGCAATGGCGGCGGCGAAGGCGGCAACAGACGTGAGGCCGACTCGATCACCGAGGTCTCGGAGTGCTCGATTGCGCTCGGTGCCAAGCGTGATCTCATGGCGCACGCGCCGCAATTCCTCGGCGAGTGGTCCGCGCAGTCCTGCGCTGACGCGGGCAAGGGCTGCATCGAATCCGAGCCCGGCGCTCACGGTGAGCGCCAGCAGGTCGAGAGCATCGGGTAATGCGCGTTCGATTGCGGCACGTCGGCGTACCCCGAGGTGATGGAGTCGAAGGAGAGGAATACAGAAACCCATTACGAATCCGACGAGTGCCGTTGTCTCTGGTCGTATCTGGGCGGCCGCTCCCAACCCCGCGCCGACGACAGTTGCGACCACGCTTGAGGTGAGGACAGCCGCAGTCAGGCGAGCGTGGTTCCACGCTGGAGGAGATCCGGCGTGCACGAGAAGGGGTCGGGTCAGTGACTCGGGGACGGCATGCGCGATCGAGGTTCTGAACGAACGTGTGCGCCGCAGAGCGGGGTGAGTTGGGCGACTGGGTGGAGCTGCGGCCTCGGAAGGTTGGCCGCGACCTGCGGTGAGGCGTTGGTGCAGTGTGAGGGCATCGGGCTCAGTCGAATGACGCCAGGGTGGTCGCACGAGCCCGAAGACCAGAGTGAGTGTGGCGGCAATAACAAGAAAGACGAGTGCCGTTGCGGGAATCGTCATCCTGACTCCTGATCTCGGACCAGCAGCCGCATCCAGACAATTCCAGCCATCAACAAGGTGACGGCCGTGATGGTCATGGCGTTACCAGCGGGTGTCGACACGAGGGGGCCTAGATAGTCAGGGCGCACTGCGGCGAGGTAGCCAGTGAAGACGAGGGGGAGCGCGCACAGAATGACCGCTGAGAGTCGACCTTCGGCAGTCAGCGCTCGAGTACGTCGTCGTTGGCGTTCGCGCGATCGAAGTGTGTCAATGATGGCGCGCAGCACCTCACTGAGGCTGCCGCCGATTTCACGGCTCGTGGTCATCACCACGACCGCCCACTCGAGCTCGACGCAGGACATGCGTGTTGCGGCACTCGCAAGTGACTCAAGAAGATCAGCGCCTAGCTGTGCCTCCGCAACGGCTCGGCTCCACTCGCGAGCGGTAGGACCGCGCGTCTCGCGGGCCACGATCTCGACTGCAGGCGTGAGTGCGTGGCCTGAAGAAAGCGCTCCGATAAGCAATTCCAAGGTGTCTGGAAGTGCTTCGCGAAAGGCACGCCTGTCTTGTGATCTCCTGCGCAGAATGAATGCAGCGAACGAAGTCACACAGATCACTGCTGCCAGGGTCGCAGCGACCAGCCCTGCGATGCAGGTGGTGATCGCAGTGACGACACCCACGATGCCGGCGGCGGCGCAGGTGGCCTGGCTCGGTGACAGCGACAACTGGGATTGCTCCAGAAGCGGGCCCAAGCGACTGACGAGTGGAAGAGTGTCGGCGAGCGCAGTTGCCCGGCTCACGCGTGGGTGACTTCGCTCACGGCTGGTACGCGGTCGAACGGTCGCGCCCGTAGCGGGTGCGCCTCCGCCTATTCGGGTGGTGAGGTCGTTGGATGTGCGGTGGTTGCCGCGGCGCAGTGAATCAACGCCGACATAGGCGAGACACGCAAGCGTTCCGACGAGTACGGCGACCTCGATGATCTGCACGAGAGTCATGCCGCATCCCTCCGGCCAGCCTCAGCAGGGATGAGGTGAACGCGGCTGAGATCGTCTCCTCGCTCGAGGAAGGTGTCAAGGAAGCGAGGGCGCACGCCGGTGGGATGAAGTATTCCGTCGTTACCGATGACGAACACGTCTTGAAGTGTGATGACCTCACCTTCTCGGCCGGTGACTTCGGTGATCGCAGTGATGCGACGCCGGCCATCTGCGGCTCGGTGCTGGTGCACGATGAGGTCGATTGCGCTGACCACCATCTCGCGTACCGCTGTGAGAGGCAGGTCGGCACCACCGGTGAGAATCATCGTTTCGATGCGACTGAGCGCCTCACGCGGTGAACTGGCGTGAACTGTGCAAATGCTCCCGTCGTGACCTGTCGCCATGGCCGCGAGCATGTCGAGCGCCGCCGAGTCGCGTACTTCGCCGACGATGATGCGGTCTGGGCGCATGCGCAAGGCATTGCGCACGAGATCTCGCACACTGACTTCACCTTTGCCTTCTAGGTTGGGTGGCCGACTCTCCAATCGCACGACATGCTGTTGCTGAAGGCGCAGTTCGGCGGCATCCTCAATGGTGATGATGCGCTGAGTGCTGGGGATGAATGACGACAACACATTCAGCGTGGTCGTCTTGCCTGTACCGGTCGCCCCTGACACCAACACGTTGACTCGCCCGCGCACTGCGGCCGCAAGAAACTCGGCGGCGTCTGTGGTGAGTGTGCCGACACTGACTAGGTCGCTAATTCCGAGCACGTCCGAAGCAAACTTGCGAATCGTGAGAGTCGGCCCGTCAAGTGCGAGCGGAGGAAGAATCACATTGATTCGACTTCCATCGGGTAACCGTGCGTCAACCATGGGAGACGACTCGTCAACGCGGCGCCCCACGCGCGACACCATGCGTTCGATCAGCCGACGCAGGTGTGCCTCATCGGTGAACTGCACGTCGGTGGGATGTACGACGCCATGTCGCTCGATAAAGACGTGGTGCGCGCCGTTGACCATGATTTCGCTCACGGTGGGATCGCGAAGGAGCGGTTCGAGGGGGCCGTGTCCCAAGAGATCGTCAGCAATCCCTTGCGCAAGTCGCGCTCGTTCCGCGGCTGGTAGTGACGCGTCGTCGGTGGTGAGCGCGCCGCTGAGCGCACTACGCACATCGCGCGCAAAGTCGTCAGGGTCAATGACATCGCGGCCGCGTAGCCCCTCGAGTAGGGCGTCGTGCACCGACTCTCGCATGCGTACGTGTGTTGGGGTGTCGAGTGAGTGGCGCTGGTCGGTTTGCTGAGCCTGAACAGCGGCGATGCGATCTGCCAGATTCATGCTGCACCTGCCGTGCTCGTCGCTGCTGCGCGCCGCCACGGACCCACACGTAAGCGATCTCGTAGGAGGGCTCCTGAGACGGGGGGTGTCGAAATCGCGGGAGATTCGATGTCATCGGCTCGTGAGAGGTCGGTTGCGATTCGTGCGATCGCCACACTGAATGGGTGACGCGGATTGGCCGTGACCAGAACTTCGCCACGGTTCACCGCACCCGGTACATCGCGTGAAGAAGGAAGAATGGCACTGACTGGTCGGCCGAGCGCTGCGGGTA
>Ga0194043_1000152_pt1 | contig 34554 bp, 34 predicted proteins | sample JunL4415m_MetaG_FD_161274 | JGI IMG/M metagenome (GOLD analysis project Ga0194043, IMG submission 161274) | Anoxic zone freshwater microbial communities from boreal shield lake in IISD Experimental Lakes Area, Ontario, Canada - Jun2016-L442-15m | ecosystem: Environmental > Aquatic > Freshwater >...
GACGCGCAGGCATCTGTCCCTCCCGACTCGGCTGCCCGGCGTTCTCGGACGGCCTGGTCTGTCTTCGAGAGGCGCGAGCGAAGGTCGGGGTCGGCTTCTGCGCGGCGAGCCCACTCGGCAGTGGCCCCTTGTGACTCCGCGGCTGAAGCGCGTTGGGCGAGCCAGGGACAGGTCAGCCAAGCAAACGTCGGAAAAGGTGTGCCGTCTGAGAGCCGAGATGGCGAGACAATCGCAGTCGCATACCCCCACCGACAGCGAGCCGCGACTCGCCAGGGATCGCGCGGTGCTCGGCCAACCTGCTCGGCGACGAGCTCCACATCACGACTGGAGGTTCTGGCCGACTGCGCGGGCGGCCGGCCTGATTCGTCGGCGTCGCTGAGCTGAGTGCTCACTCGTTGCCGAACACCGAGTCGAGGAATGCGGTCCACGGGCCCGCGGGAACCGCCACAGCCTCCTCGCTGTCCAGACGAAGCGCAGAGGCCACCGTGATTGTTGCAGGCATGGCGGCCGAGTCGTCAACAACCACGCCGACCTTCTCTCCCGCCTTGACCAAGCCGAGCTGCACGCGGGCGTAGTCCTCGACGCCTTCGGGTGTCTTGAGCCGGTCAACCTGGGTGGCCAGACGGTCGTTTCGTGCGCGCACTCCCGCAAGCTCGGCGCGAAGGCGAGAACGCTCGCGGGTCTCGCGGTACTGCACCTTGGCCACCGGGTAGTACGTCAGAACGAAGACCGTGGCCAGCCCGACAACCAACAGCGGCAAGAGCCACCAGCGCCATGACGAGGGTGTGCGTGAAGACGACGCAGCACGGGCCCCCACATTGGAGGATGCCCGTCGCGCGTTCGCTGAAGCCCCTTGCTTCGTGTTCCTCGGTGTCATACCTCAGAGTCCTATGTGCAGGCCAGCGATGAAGCGGCCGCGACGACCGCTTTCGCGCCGATGGTAGCACAGCGTGAGCGTCACTGTCGCATCAACGTCAGGTTGAGGTTGAGAGATGCGAACAGGTGTTCGCCAGGTTCTTGAGTGGCAGAATGTCTCTCGGTGGGACTACTCGGAGTGCTTCGGCAGCCGCACGATCTGGATGCCATCGTTCGTGCTTCTGACGGTAACCTCGTCGCGGCCAAGCCGGTGGGCCGCCGTGCGCAGATTTCCGTACAACCGCTCGACTCCATCCTTGTGCGTGCGGACGATGAGGGCCCTATCTCCACCCGTGAGAAAGTATCTGACAAGGCGCGTGGCCGTTCCGTGCGGCACCGGAAACGGAACCTCAATCTCGCGCGCTTCAAAGACCCAAGCGTCATCGCTAGGCAGTTGCGGAGTCCAGTCGCGCACATCGGCGACCAAGAGTACCGCCCGCTTTCTTTCCGCCGAAATTCCCTGAGAATCATCGACGATGATGCTCAGCCGGACTTTGAAGCCCTGCACCGCGGCTGCGCGAGCGAGATACGCCCAGTCAAAAGTGTTGTCTTCGTCGAACAAGACGATGACCTGATCGGTCACGCGAGTAGCGAGCTCGTGCAAGAGCCTCAACAGCCCGACACCACGACGCGGCGTGAACGTCACAACGGCGACGTCGAAGGTTTGGTCGTGAAGAAGATCCTCCGCCATGCCCTTGACCACCGTCAGGTGGGGTGATTCGGCGACGTCTTTTGCGACGAGGCGTCGTAACATGCCCTCGCTAGGCTCGAGCGCCGTCAGATGACCGGCGCGCTTGAGCAACGGCGCCGTCAGGAGGCCGGTCGCAGCCCCCACCTCGAGCAAGCGGCAGCCATCGGGCACTTCTTGAAGCAGTGCGTCGACAAGGGCGGGGAATACACGCTCCTGGCCAAACTCGTAGTCGTAGCGGTTTGCCAAGCGCTCGCGCTGCTGCAGGGTGGCGTCGATAGGCACGCCAAAGCGGTCGAGCAGTCGGCGATTCTGCTTTCGACTCTTCCCGCTCCCTGCCGGCTTCGAGTCAATGCACCCCATCGCTAGCCGTGAATACTGTAGAACGCGGATAGACCAGGATACGAAGCACTCTCGCCGAGCTCCTCTTCGATACGGATGAGCTGGTTGTACTTGGCCACCCGGTCACTTCGCGCGGGGGCGCCGGTCTTGATCTGACCGGCATTCACCGCAACCGCGAGATCGGCAATCGTCGTGTCCTCGGTCTCACCTGAACGGTGACTGATCACGCACGTGTAGCCGGCCCTTGTGGCCATCTCAATGGTGTCGAGTGTCTCGGTGAGCGAACCGATCTGGTTGAGTTTGATGAGAATCGAGTTGGCGACGCCGAGCTCAATCCCTCTGGCCAGACGCTCTGTATTCGTCACGAAGAGGTCGTCGCCAACAAGCTGGATGCGCTTGCCGAGACGATCGGTGAGCAGCTTCCATCCATCCCAGTCATCCTCGGCCATGCCATCTTCCAAACTGATGATGGGGTAGCGGTTGGCGAGGTCCTCGTAGAAGTCGACCATCTGCTCGCTGGTGAGCTCTCGGCCCTCACCGGTGAGCATGTAGACACCACGCGCTGCGTCGTAGAACTCGGTGGACGCCGGGTCCAGTGCGATGCGTACTTGTTCGCCGGGCGAGTAGCCGGCCTTCTGGCATGCGTCGACGATAAGCTGCAAGGCTGCCTCGTTGCTGTCGAGATTGGGCGCGAAACCGCCTTCGTCTCCCACGCTGGTGGCTAACCCGCGCTCCTGCAAGACCTTCTTGAGCGTGTGGTAGATCTCGGCACACCAGCGCAGGCCCTCGGCAAACGTCGAGGCACCCACCGGCATGATCATGAACTCCTGCAGGTCGACGTTGTTGTCGGCATGCGCTCCGCCATTGAGGATGTTCATCATCGGGACCGGCAGCACGTGCGCGTTGGCGCCGCCGATGTAGCTGTAGAGCGTGAGCTCGGTCGACTCGGCAGCAGCACGGGCTGCGGCGAGCGAGACGCCCAGGATGGCGTTGGCCCCCAGCTTGCCCTTGTTCGCTGTGCCGTCGAGCTCGATCAGCACCGAGTCGATGGAGCGCTGGTCGGTGGCGTCGAGACCGACGATCTCCTCGGCAATTGGACCGTTGACGTTGTCGACTGCGGTAATGACGCCTCTTCCTAGGTAGCGTGCGGTCTCGGTGTCGCGCAGCTCGACGGCCTCAAAAGCACCCGTCGAAGCGCCCGACGGCACCGCGGCCCGTCCAAAGCAACCGTCGTCGAGAACAACCTCGACTTCGACGGTGGGGTTACCTCGGGAATCGAGGATCTCGCGCGCGTATACGTCGGTGATGATGCTCATGGGGTCAGCCCTTTCTCGATCTGCTTTGCCTGTTGCCAGAGCGCTTCCTGTTCGTCGAGCGCGAGTTGGTCGACTGCGCGCCCCTCTCGTCGTGCCATCTCCTCCATCGCCGACCAGCGGGACCGGAACTTCTCGCACGTGCCCCGGAGCGCCGTCTCGGCGTCGATTCCCTGCTTGCGGGCGAGATTTACCACCGTGAACAGCACGTCGCCGATTTCGTCGGCGGCCTCAGGGCTGCCCGGCTCAGTCGCAGCCAGCTCATCAAGCTCCTCATGCACCTTATCCCAGACGCCGTCCAGCGTCTCCCACTCAAATCCCGCCGAGACCGCCTTTCGCGAGATCATCTGCGCGCGCATGAGCGCGGGTAAGGCATGCGGCACCGTGTCGAGAAGACCTTGCTGCTTCTCGGCGCGCTCGCCTGCTTTGATCCGATCCCAGTGTGCAAGTACTTCGCCTGCACTGCCAGCAGCAGCCTCATCGCCGAACACATGCGGGTGACGCCGGACGATCTTGGCGGTGATTGCGGCAACCACGTCATCGATCGTGAATTCGCCATCATCTGCAGCGATCTGGGCGTGAAGAATCACTTGCAACAAAACGTCGCCGAGTTCCTCTCGGAGCTCAGCGACGTCGTCGATCTCTATGGCGTGGACGGCCTCATAGGCTTCTTCCACCATGTTCTTCGCAATCGAGCGGTGCGTCTGTTCGCGGTCCCACGGGCACCCATCGGGAGCTCGTAGAGCCGCAATCACGTCAACAAACTCATCGAACCCGTGTGTCAAGGCTCCCCCGACCGATGCGGACGAACCCTCTTACTTGGTAGCAGTAGCCGTCTTGCTGCCGCCGGCCGCCTTCAGGTCCGGTGCGAGAATCTCGATCTTGGCCGTCTTGCGCAGGTCAGCAAGGAACGTCTGGTAGGCATCGGCCTTGCGCTGCTGGACGATAATCTGCTCGATCTGTGTCTTGACCTCGGCAAGAGGCTGCTGGACCGCAGTGCGCTCGTCAGTCACCCGAATGATGTGCCAACCAAATGGGGTCTGCACGAGCGCAGAGGTCGTCTGGCCCTTCTTCAGCTTGTCCAGCGCTGCCTGAAACTCCGGAACGTACGCCGAAGTCGGATAGCCGAGGTCCCCGCCCTTGGATGCACTGGCTGTGTCGACCGAGTACTTCTTGGCAAGAGCACCGAAGTCATCCCCGGCCTTGACCTGCGCGAGCACCTTTTCGGCGGTGGCCTTGTCCTCGGGCTTGAAGAGGATCTGGCTCGCCTTCTTGGCGGCCTTCTGGAGGAACTGGTCCTTGTTCTTGTCGTAGTACGCTTGGATGTCGGCCTCGCTGACCTTGCTGCTGGCTGAGAGCGACTCGATGAGCTTTTGGGTGACGAGCTGATTGCGGATCTGCGTCTTGAGGCCTTCGACGGTCATCCCCGCGCTCTTGAGCGCCGCATCGAACTGCGCCTGGTCCTTGAAGCCGGCTCTGAGCTGGTCAATCTGCTTTTGGACGTCGGCGTCAGAAACACTGATTCCTTTGTCCTTGGCGGCCTGTTCGACGAGCTTTTGGTTGATAATGTTGTCCAGCAGGCGCTGCTTGAAGTCCAGCAGCCTTCCTTCGCCGTCAGCCCCCGTGAACATGTTGGGATACTGCTTCTTTAGCTGCTCGAGCTGCTGGTTAAGACTGTCTGTCGAGATTGTCGCGCCGTTGACCTTGGCCACGACGTTCTTGTTGGAGCAGCCCGACACGCCGAGCGCCCCGATGAGAAGTGCGCCGCACAGCGCGGCGATGAGCAAGTTTCGTGTGGACTTCATCGTCCGATTCCTCCTGATTAGTGGCGTAAACTCACGCGAGTATAGCATCGAGCATGCCGAGAGCAGCTGCGGTCACAGACTCTCCATACTCCAGCGGCATCGCCAACTTCTTCTCCCGCTCGATCCAGACTGCTCCTCGTGCCGCAAGCTCGCCGCGCTTGGCGTCTGTGAGCGACAGTGGGGACACGGTGAGACGCCGTCTGGCCACGCTGACGTTGGTGGCTCCGGCCTCAGCGGCCATCGCTCGGATGCGTGCGACGTTGACGAGATTCTTGGCCGGCGCGGGAGCAGCACCGAAGCGCTCCTGCATCTCGGCGTAGACCGCATCGACAGCCTCAATGGAGGGTGATCCAGCCAGTCGCCGATACACCCGCACGCGTTCGTCGACAGCATCGACGTACTCATCGGGCAAGAACGCCGGAACCGGCAGATCGACGCGCACTTCCGCGTGCGCGACCACCGGCTCCCCGCGTGCTTCGCTCACGGCTTCCATGAGCATCTGCGCGAAGAGGTCGAAGCCGACCGCCGAGAGGTTGCCGGACTGCTCGGCGCCGAGCAGAGAACCTGCGCCACGGATCTCCAGATCGCGCATGGCGATCTTGATGCCGCTGCCCAGGTCGGTGTTCTCGCCAATGGCCGCGAGACGCTCGGCGGCCTGCTCGGTAAGTGACTGGTGCGCGGGAAAGAGGAAGTAGGCGTACGCCTTGATGTGGCTTCGGCCAACTCGGCCCTTGAGCTGGTAGAGCTGTGCGAGGCCAAGGCGCTGCGAGTCTTCGATGACCAGCGTGTTGGAGTGTGGGTTGTCGATGCCGGACTCGATGATGGTCGTGGCCACAAGCACGTCGTACTCGTTGGCTGCGAACGCCTCCATCACGGCTTCGAGCTCCCGCTCAGACATCTGCCCGTGCGCCACGCCGATGCGCGCCTCGGGCGCTGCCTCGGAAACACGCCGGACAGCATCGTCGATCGTCTTGACCCGGTTGCTCACGTAGTAGATCTGGCCACCGCGCGCCAGCTCGCGCCTGACGGCGCCGCTCACAATATCCTCGTCCCACTCGCCCACATGCACTTGCACGGGGAAGCGGTTGGGCGGCGGCGTGTCGATGACGCTCATGTCGCGCACACCCGACAGTGACATCTGCAACGTGCGCGGAATGGGCGTCGCCGAGAGAGCCAGCACGTCAATCTGCTCTCGCAGGTTCTTGATGTGCTCCTTGTGCTCGACGCCAAAGCGCTGTTCCTCGTCGATGATGACGAGCCCTAGGCTTGCCGGCGTCACGTCACGCGAGAGCAGCCGGTGCGTGCCGACCAGCACGTCGACCTCGCCGCGCGCGAAGCCCTCCAGCGCCGCCTTTTGCTGAGACTCGCTCCTGAAACGAGACAGCACCTCGACGCGAACCGGGAACGGCTCGAAGCGCTCCGAGAAGGTGGTGAAGTGCTGCTGGGCAAGAATCGTCGTGGGACAGAGCACCATGACTTGCTTGCCATCCTGGGTCGCTTTGAACGCCGAGCGAATTGCGACCTCGGTCTTGCCGTAGCCCACGTCGCCGCATATTAGGCGGTCCATCGGCTTGTCGGACTCCATATCCGCCTTGACGTCGGCGATGGCCGCCAGCTGGTCGGGGGTCTCCTCAAACGGGAACGCCGCTTCCATCTCGCGCTGCCATGGTGTGTCTTCTTGGTACGCGTAGCCGTCGACCGTCGCTCGACGCGAGTAGAGGTCGACAAGATCGAAGGCGAGCGCCCGCGCCGCTTTTCGCGCTTTGCCGGTGGACTTGGACCAGTCGGCAGTGTTCAGGCGCGTAATGCGGGGCGAGTGCGCGTCCGAACCCACAAACTTTGTGATGCGATCGATCTGCTCGACCGGCACGTAGAGCTTGTCGCCCTTGGCGTACTCAAGCAGCAGGTAGTCGCGCTCCTGGCCGAGCACCTCCTGACGCACAATCTCCTTGAAGAGCGCGATGCCGTGAGTGGCATGCACCACATAGTCGCCAGGAGCAAACGCGAATGTGACCTTTGTGGGGTCGATCTGACGGCGTGCTCGGCGGACTGCGGAACGCGGGTAGACGTCGTCGATGGATACGACGGCGATCTTGGCGTCGGTGATGACAAACCCGGCGGGGACGTCGGTGTCGGCAATCTCGATGACGCCCTTGGTGAGCGGTGAGAACTGGAGCGGTGCGGATTCCTCGGGATGGGCGACGTGGTCGCGCTCGGCCTCGATGCGCACGCCAGTCTCGGCTAAGACATCGGTGATGCGGCGGCGGGCTCGACGATCAGGGACCGCCAGCGCGACGGCGTAGCCCGTCGAGAGCAGCGAGCGAACACCGCCCACAAAACGCTCCTCGCCACCGGCGACCTCAGGCCGGCGCGCGGAGAGCTCGGCGTCAGCTCCCGCGCCGGCGCGGAAGATCGAGAGCAGCGTCAGCCGCTGGCGGGCGCCGAAGTCGAGCTCGGCTGGCTTGAGGTAGAGGCCGTCGAGCGGGACGCGGGCCGCCGCGCCAAGAACCTCGAGTTCTTCTCGGCGGCGAACGGCGTCGTCGAAGAGGGAGCGCGGCTCGGCGACCACGGTCAGGACGTCGGGGCCGAGGTACTCGGTCGGCATCCCGGGACGCTTGTAGAGCAGCGGCAGGAAGACCTCGATGCCGTTGAAGAAGACGCCTTGCTCGAGCAGCTCAAGCTGGTGAGCCAGGAACGGATCCTTCAGGGCCTTGTCGCGGAGCGTCTTTTGCGCGTTTTCGATGCCGCGCGAGCCGATGCTGAGCTCTCGGCAGGGGAAGACCTCGACGGGCTCGGAATCGCCGATCGCCTGACCGGTCGAGGGTACGTAGCGTAGGAGCGTCTCGATCTCGTCGCCCAAAAGCTCGGCGCGCACCGGCGAGAGAGTGCCAGCGGGAAAGACATCGAGGATACCGCCGCGAACCGCGAACTGCCCGGGGTTCTCGGCGAGCTCGACGCGCTCGTAGCCCATTCGCGAAAGGTGGGCCGAGTACTCCTCCAGATCGATAGTGAGCCCGGCCGCGAGGGTCAGCGGGTCGAAGACGCGGCTGCCGTGCGGCGGCACCGCTCTCAGGAGTGCACGAGCCGAGGCGACCACGGTGACCGGGCGGTTCTTCTCCAGCGCGTACAGAGCGCGGGCACGAGCGCCTATCTGCTCCAGATCGGGAGCGATCCCGCTCCACGGGAAGTCGGTGCGTTCCGGGTAGCGCAAGACGCGCCGCTGGCCGAGAAACGCCGCGGTCTGCCTCCAGAAGCGCTCGGCGTTCTCTTCTCCGGACACGACTACCAGCGTCGGGCGCGGTTCCTGGCTGTGCAAGGCAGCAACAATTGCAGGCCGGATGAGCCCAGGCGTGGCAAGCGTGGCGTCGGATCCCTCGCCGAGCAGCGCGGTGATGGTGGCGTAGGGCTTTGCGGCGGCCAGTGAGGCTGCGAGACGGTCGATGAGCATGGTGCGACTCCCGGAAACGCGTAGGCGAACAGCACGAAAGCCCGCAACCGGCAAGCCGGGCGGGGACACCGCACACTATCCCCGAGCCCGGAGTCGGTCAAGCGACAAGCGCCAAAGGGGTAGACTGTTGAGCGCCCGCCGCGCCGAAAGGACCCCTCCCGCATGCCCTCTTCTCCCCCAAGAGAACCTGACTCAAAGACCACATCGGCGGCCGCTGCTCGTGCGACCGTCGATGACGAGAACGCATGCACTGGCGCCGACCGAATCGCACTCGAAGAAGCTGACATCGAAGCTCCCCCGCAGGCCGTTGTTCGCAGGGGTGGCACCTTCGAGTCATTTCGCGAACGCGATTTCACGCTCTTCTGGTTTGGCTCCCTGGTTTCGAACACCGGCACCTGGATGCAGACCACCGCACTCGCGCTGGTGGTCTTCAGTTTTCGGCAGTCCTCAATCGACCTGGGAGTCGTGAACTTCGTCTCGGGCATCCCCATCCTGTTCTTGGCTCTGCCCGCCGGCGCACTGGCCGACCGCGTCGACAAGCGGATGCTGCTCATCATCGCCCAAGCGGTCCTAATGCTTCAGGCCGCAGCACTCGGAATCCTGTACTACCAGGGTCGACTCTCTAGCGTGGACCCAGTCACTGCCATGGTGTGGGTCTCGGCACTGGGACTCTTGGGTGGAGTGATGTCGGCCCTCACCTTTCCGGCGTGGCAGGCGCTGCTGCCTGATCTCGTCCCTCGCGACAAACTCATGAACGCAATCGCTCTGAACTCCGCTCAGTTCCAGAGCTCCCGGCTTCTCGGACCGTTGGTGACCGGAGGCTTCGTGCTCATCGGCGCCAGCTTCGGGAATATCTTCATGCTCAACGCCGCAAGCTTCCTGTTTGTGATCGCAGCACTGTGGGCGATCAAACCACATCCCGAGTCAGAATCGGCCGGCCACAGTCGCCCACATGGGGCACCCACCGAGAGTGCTTGGGCGCGATTGACCGCCGGAGTCAGCTACGCGCGAGAGGATCGCACAGTTGGGGCGCTCATCGTCAGCACCGCATTCATGACCGTTTTCGCGATGCCCTACATGATGCTTCTGCCGGCCATCGTCCACAGTAGCCTCGGCGCCACCGGACAGGCCGAGCAGGCTCAGGTCTCGTGGCTCATGGCAGCCAACGGCCTTGGAGCCGCAGCAGGTGCCCTGATAGTCGCGAGCATGCCGACCACCACGCGCCGAGAGCGCCTCATTCCTGTCGCAATCATCGCGATGGGCGCACTCCTTGTCGCCTTCGCGCTGTCGCACAACTTCTGGCTGAGCATCCCGCTTTCCGTGCTCGCGGGCGCTGCGTTCTTGACGGTAAACTCGCTGACCAACACCTCGATCCAGGCCGCCGTTCCCGGTCGGCTGCGCGGCCGGGTTATGGCCCTGTTCGTCATGGCGTTCATGGGCATCATGCCAATCTCGGCGGCGGTCTTTGGGCCCATCGCCCAGGCCGTCGGGCCTTCTGAGGCCGTGTTGGCCGGCGCCGTGGTGCTCATGGGCTGGGGGATCTTCCTGCTCGTGACCCGTGCACTCACGCGCGGCCTTGCCGAGAACAACCAGGCGTGACCGCCCGCCAGTCCTCAGAGTCGACTCGCAATCTGCCCTTGTCGGAACGAAAGCGACTCGCTCCCATCTACGCCGAGCGACTCTCGGCGCAGTATGGTGACCCGCATGCGGCGCTGCAGTATGCCGACGCCTATCAGCTGCTGATCGCAGTGATTCTCTCGGCACAGACCACGGATGTGGGCGTGAACAAGGCGACGCCGGCGCTCTTCACGCGCTACCCCACCCCGGCTGACCTGGCAGAAGCGGAGCAGCTCGAGGTCGAGGAGTATGTGCATACGCTGGGGTTTTACCACCAGAAGGCGAAGAACATCATCCGCGCGTGCCAACTCATCGTCACCGAGTTTGACGGCCACGTGCCCGACACAATGGATGGACTGACTTCACTGCCCGGCGTCGCGCGCAAGACCGCGAACATCGTGTTGGGCGAGGCGTTTGGCAAGGTCGAGGGGATCGCGGTGGACACACACGTTTTCCGGCTCTCCCATCGCTTCGGGCTCTCCACCGAGGCCGACGCCAACAAGGTCGAGCGTGACCTCATGGCAATCTTCCCGCCCGCGATGTGGCACCGCGTCAACTACGACCTCATCACCCACGGGCGCGCGGTCTGCACGGCCAAGCGGCCGACGTGTGGCGCGTGCTTCCTGAGCGACGTGTGCCCGAGCGCGTTTACACCCCCCGGCTGGCGCGAGACACCCTAGACGCTCTCGGGTTCGACCTCCGCCGTCGCGGGCGCGGGTGCCGGTGCAGGGCCGGACTCAGGCGGGATATTCGCGTCGACTTTGCGCGCCTCTCCGACCATCGCTCCGTCAGTTCGCGCGTAGTTGTCGCTGTACTCGACGACGTCGACCTTGCAGTCGGCCCCGATGGTCACGTTGCGCCCGCGCACGGTCTTCGCCGTGACGCCCTCAAGGAAGACGTCGTCGCCTTCGATGGTCTCGGCGGTCAGGCGTTTCTCGGTCCAGAAGGTGAAAATCTGCGTGATGCTCTGGAAGCCCTGGGGCGAGCGAATCGTGATCTTCTCGCCACCGATCTCCGTCGCGGCGCAGGTGCCGTAGACCTTGAAGTCGATCATGTCGGCCGACAGCAGCCCGCCGATCGTGAAGGCGCCCTCGCCCGAGAACTGCTCGGCCTGGCAGTCGCCGGCCCCTCGCAGGAAGCCGCGAACGCTGATCTCGTGTGCAGCGATACTTCCGCCCACCGTCGCGTTGCCCTTGATAGCGAGCTGGCCGATCCCCACGCCATCTCGGATGCTGACGTCGCCATTGACCGTCATGGCTGCCGACTGCACCTCGCCGTTAAACGTCCCTTGCCCGTTAACGATGATGCTTTGCGCCACGACGCGTCCGTTGCTCGTCCCCGCACCGTTGATGGTGTACTTCGCGCACTCGATATCCCCGTTGAGCGTACCCGCGCCGTTGATGGTCACGTCGCCGTAGCTGCCGCCCGAGAGGCTGCCATCGCCGTTGATCTTCACGTCCGCCCTGCTGTCGTCCACCATGTCCGTTCCCTCCGCTACTTGATCCTGGTGCTGAGCGCCTCGGCGCAATCAGCGAGATTGAGCCGGGCCACGACGCGCGCCGAGGACTCGAACCGGACCTCAGCGGCACTCGATACCAGCAAGGACGTCGATAGCCCCATGCGGCGCACAAAGATGAGGTCGGCAGGTCGCCCTTCGAACGCCGGGTAGTTCTCCTGAAGTGATCGGAGCACCGCTCGACCTTCGTCGAGATTCACGTCGCCCGTCTTGAGCAGCATGTCCAGCGCCGAGAGGGACACGACCTCGCCGAAGACGAGCGGCACCTCGCAGTCGCACGCCTCGGCGGAAAAGATCTCGAGCGCCTCGGCTGATACCAGTCCGCGCTCGCCTATCTCGGCGATTGTCATGCTGACCTCGCCCAGGTCCGGTGAGACCGCGTCGGCGATCTCGTCGAGCGACGCGTCCTCGTCCTGCATCGACTTGATCTTGTCGATGCGGGTGAGAGCCTTCTCGCGCGGGAAGAACGTCTCTTGCCCCGTGAACGTCGACTTGCGGACGAACCACTCCTCCGGGATAAGCCCTTTGCGCTTCCAGCGGTACAGCTGGCCGTAGCTGATCCCGGCCGACTGAAGCAGGTCCTTCTTGGAGATGAGATCGCTATCCATGGCCGTCACCTTCTGCCGCCTGCATTCAATACCCGCCGAGAAGCCATGCCTATACCGCAGACGGATTGACAGGCGGAACGGGCGGGGCAGGCGGAGCAGGCGGAGTCTGGGGTGCGGCGTAGGTCGCCGGTGCCGACGGTACCGGCGGCGCAGCGGGCGGCGGGCCCTGCACGCCAACGGCGAACTGCTCCTCTGGAACCACAGCCATCGCGATGACGTAGAGCAGGAATCCAAACCACATGCCGGTGAGAATGGTGGCCACAACGTACCCCAGTCGAAGCAGTGTCGAGTCGATTCCCAGGAAGGCTGAGGCGCCGCCCAGTACTCCTCCGATCTTGCGGTCAGTCCGAGAGCGGTGCAGCTTGCCGTTCGTGATAAGGCCACCTGATCGGCCACGCATGATGAGCAGCGCCCCCAATGCGACCAGCAGCAAGGGCCAGCCGACGTTTCCTATGATGTGAAGCACTCGCGCTAGTGGGAAGGCGATCCAACCTAAGAGCCGCTCGGCGAGAAAGAGGACGCCGATTCCAAACAGCGTCACTCCCAGCAAGATGGTCCAGTCCGACCTGCGCGTATTCGAGCTCATCGAATCCTCCTACCAGGTTCGTATCGTCGGGACATCGCCCGGCTCGATGGTGATGTTCAGGGTCGATCCGTTGGGTCCAGCACCCGGAATGCTCAAGACCGCGCTCCCGCGGTCGACCACGCCGAAAGATGCGCTGGTCAGCGAGAGGTAGACGGCTAGGCCCAGCGTTGCCAGAACCAGGAGCCGAGCGCAGATCCTGAGCCACGCAAGCCCCGCACCTCGACCGATGATGGTGACGCCTAGAGCGATGAGCAGCACCGGCCAGAACGAGATAAACGCGATCCAAACCGACCACGCCACGTAGCCTGTGGTATTGCCGAGAAGCACCGCGCCGACCGCCATGGTGCCCAGACCCTCAAACACCCGTGCGATCGTCCACGAACCGTCGTGCTCGGGCGTCACCATCTGGGCGGCACCGGCAACGACGATCAACAGCGGCCAGAGCATCCACCACGAGACCGACGGAACAAACTGGGCGGCCAGGAACGCGGCCCCCATGACGATCAGCAGAACGCCCCAAAAGGTCGCGCTACGCCGACCGTGCTGTTGCACGGTCGGCGGCGTGGGCTGCGGCACATCTGGCGCAGCGGGATGTGTGTAGTTCGTGTCGGACATCGCGGATCACTCCCCACGTGGAATCTGCCTTCCCAAACAGCGTAACAACACATTGTTACGCTGTCAACACTTTGGGGGCGCAGCAGGCCGGACATCACGGAGAGGTCGTCAGCCGAGCATGCCCCCCACCACGGCAGCGATGATAATGGCCGGCAGCATGTTGCCTACCGGCAGCCGCTTAATGCCGCTCAGGTCGAGCCCGATGCAGAGGATGAGCGCGCCGCCCACACAGGTTATCGACGGGATGACGCCGGCTGTCAGGAACGGCTGGATGGCGTGCGCCGACAGAGCGATACCTCCCTGCACGATGATGACAGGGATGATTGACAGCCCGACGCCAATGCCGAGCGTCGTGGCCAGAAGGAGCGCGGCAAAGCCGTCGAGCAGCGACTTGAGGTAGAGCACCGAGTGGTCGCCGAGACCGTCCTTGATCGAACCGAGCACCGTCATCGCGCCCACGCAAAAGAGCAGCGACGCGGTCACGAATCCCTCGACGAGCGTGTGCCCCTTCTCGCCGGGCTCATCGGACGCCTCCTTGGGGGCCGTGTTGAACCAGGGGATGCGATAGCTGACGTCTTGCAGCCACTCGCCAAACTTCTCGAGCCAGTACTCGATGCCGATAAGCTCGCCGAGAAGCGAGCCGATGACAAGGGCGCCCACCAGTACGAGCGGCGCATAGTCGCCCATGCGCGTCTGGCCCATCTTGGACAGTCCGCCAATCGCCATCGACAACCCGATGATGAAGGTGGACAACCCGATGGCCTTAAACGCGATGGACCGAAATCGATCGGGAATCGCCTTGCCAAAGGCCAAACCCATGGCCGTTCCCACCACGATTGTGATGACGTTCAGAAGCACTCCGCTCACAGATGCAGTCCCCTCAGTCGTCCTCGGTAAGCCACAGGTCTTTCAGTTCCTCTGTGATCTTATTGGCGCCAGGCGGCAGTCCGGCCTCTCGCGCCATCGGTGCCCTTCTCGGCGCGTGAGACGACGCGGCCAACCCGGCGGCAGACACGCTCGCGCCGTCACGGTACTCCACTTGCCTGCCCACGTCTTGGCTGATGCGCGCGCGTAAGCGCAAGTCATCGGTCACCACGCATACCTGTCCCGTCGCCTGTTCACACCGGCGCAGGATCTCGTCATCGGCCACACGCGCGAAGACGGCTCTTACAGGCCGCTCGGAACCAGCTGACCGACCCAGCTCAGCGTGAGCGTCAAACACCACGACAATCTCACCACCGGGGGCAAGGCGTCGAGCATGCACGCGCAGCCGAGCCAGCAAAGCCTCTCGCTGGCCCTCCTTGGAGAGACCCGAAGTCGCTGAGTCTCGCATCGTGACATTGTAGCCATCCACCAGAAGAATCATGCGCACATCGTACGCCCCTTGCGCCGGCACCTCACGGCAGACGCTCCACGCCGAGGAGTACAATTCGACCGACCGGTCAGTTCAGAGGCGGTGACTCCCATGTCCACCAGATCGGACGCGACCAAAAGGCGGCTCTTCGACGCGGCGATGGAACTCATCGGCGAGCGCGGATTCACGGACGCGTCAGTCGACGAGATCGTCGAGCGTGCCGGTGTGGCCAAAGGCACCGTCTACTACCACTTCGCTGGCAAGGCCGAACTGGTCGAGGCGCTCATCGCCGATCGGATGAAGCCGCTCGTCGAGAGCTTCCGAGAAGCTGCCGCCAACAACTCCGACGACCCTCCGGGCGCGATCGAAGCGATAGTTCGGGCCGAACTCGAGTTCCTCCTTGAACACAAGTCGTTCTCCAAGCTGCTGCTTACCGAGATGTGGCGCGAGGATCGAGTGTGGCGCGAGACGCTCGTGATGTTTCGAGGCGAGCTGATGACGGTCATCCGCGACACCATCGCGCAAGGGGTCGAAAGCGGAGTGTTTCGCGATGATGTCGATCCGGGATTCGGCGCGTCGGCCCTCTTTGGGATGACCGCAACCGTCGCACTCGACTGGCTTGCCTTTGAGCCCGACAAGCCGTTGCAAGACGTGCACGACCAGATCACCAAGGTCGCCTTCAACGCGTTGCGACCAACCGACTAGAGAGAGGTACCCCATGTCCCAGTCTCCATCGCCAGAAGTCGGACAAACAGCTCCCCCTATCCACTCCGCCACCGCGACCGGAGGGCTATTCGACCTGTCCGAGCATCTCGGCGAGTACGTGGTCGTGTACTTCTATCCGCGCGCCAACACCCCTGGTTGAACGCATGAAGCCAAGGACTTCCAGGAGTGGAAGTCGCAGTTCGAGCAGGTCTCGGCCACGGTCGTGGGCATCAGCGCCGACAAGCCCGACACGCAGATGAAGTTCGTCGAGAAGTTCGGGCTAACGTTCCCGATGATCCCGGACACCAGCAAAGAGATCATCGACGCGTACGGCGCGCGCGAGGTGCTCGGCGTCACCGCAAAGCGGCGCACGTTCCTCATCGGGCCGGACGGCAAGATCGTGCGAGTCTGGCTCAACGTCAAGGTCGAGGGGCATGCAAAGGACGTGCTCTCGGCGATTGGCTAGAGTGCCCGAACCAGCTCGTCGACATCGACCGACGTCGTGTCCCAGCTCGTGACCCAGCGCACCAGCGAGTGCTGATGAGCGAGTCCTTCCTCCCACGCGTAGAAGTGGAAGCGGTCCTGCAGCGCCTGAATCGAGTCGTCGGCCAGGAGTGCGAACACCTCGTTCGCCTGCACCGGAAACGCGATATCGATCGTCTTGGCCTGCGCACCCTCGGCTAGTCTGGTCGCCATGAGGTTGGCGTTGGTCGCCGCTCGACGCCACAGGTCGCCCTCGTACATTGCGACGAACTGGGCCGAGATGAACCGCATCTTGCTCGCCAGCTGACCCGACTGCTTGCGCACATAGGCCAGGTCGTCGGTGCGCGCCGCGCCAAAGAGCACGACTGCCTCCCCGGCGAGCATGCCGTTCTTGGTGCCCCCCAGCGACAGTACGTCGACTCCCGAATCCCCTGACAGCGCCCGAAGCGACGAACCGGCACCGACCGCCGCATTGGCAATCCGCGCTCCATCGACGTGCAGCAGCATCTTCTTCGAGTGCGCGAGTTCCGCCAGCATCTGTAGCTCACGCGCCGTGTAGACCGTACCGAGCTCGGTGACGTTGGATACCGAGATAACCTTGGGCTGTATGTGGTGCTCGGAACCGAAGCCTGTTAGCGCCGGCTTGATCAGCTCGGGTGTCAGCTTCCCGTCTGGAGTCGCCACGGGGATGAGCTTCACCCCGGCGATGTGCTCGGGCGCGCCGCACTCGTCGGTCATGATGTGCGCGCTCTCGGCGCAGATGACGCTCTCCCACGGTCGGCACACGGCCGCGAGACCGGCCACGTTGGCGCCGGTGCCGTTGAAGACGAAAGCGACCTGCGCCTCGTCGCCAACCTGCGCACGCACTGCTCTTGTGGCTCTGGCCGTCCAAGGATCATCACCGTAGGGATGGGCATGCCCCTCGTTGGCCTCGACGATTGCCGAGAGAACCTCCGGGTGGATTCCCGCATGATTGTCACTCCCGAATCCACGCCACGATTCCATGGTGCCAGTCCTCTCGGTCGCGAGCCTGGAAGTCAGATTCCCACGCTACCATACGCGCGCTGGGAGCCAGTGAATTCGCGGGCCGTTCGCGGGCCGTTCCCCAGCGGCGGCCTTCAGATTTCCGCTATCCCTCGCAGTTGTTCTGGAAGCGCCGCCGCGTCCCCCTGCTCGACCGGTCGTGAGTTGTAGGTGTCCCAGAACAGCACGCGTTTCCCAGCCAACTCCCCCGCCTCGGCATCGGCCAGCATCGCACCCAGTGCCTTGCCTGTGTACGTCGTCTCTAAAGTTATGTCGTCCTCGGCGGCCAGCGCCACGGCGCGCCGCGCCGACTCAGTCGGCACAGCGTAGCCCTCGCCTAGGAACTGCTCGCGCACGTCGAGCCCGAGGTCGGACAGCGACAGCAGCGGGAAGTCGCTGTCGGCAGAACACAGGAGCGCGACCGCCTCGTCGACGATCTGAGAGAGCGCGGTCGGGTCAAGCAGTGATGCCGGCACCACGCGAACTGCCTGCACGCGCGTGCGGAGTCCTTCGGCTGCAAAACCGATGGCGAGCCCGATTGCCGTGCCCATCGAGCCCATCGGCACGTAGACGACGTCGGGTTCGGGGAGCACGCCGGCCTCGATCTGGTCGGCCAGCTCAAACGCGGCGTTCACAAAACCGAGTGTTCCCAGCGAGCTCGTGCCGCCAAAGGGCACGACGGCGGGTTCGTCGCCTGCGCGGCGAAGATCGGAGCGCACGCGAGCTGCAACACGCAGTGCGTCGTCGAAGGAGTCGGCGAGGTGGAAGGTGACGCCGGCCGCGACATCGGCAAGCAGGTTGCGATGCAGGTTCGGCGTCACCGGCTGCGGCATCACCACGGCGTGGACATCGAATCCGAGCCGCGCACCGTGGACCGCAGTGGCAAGCACGTGATTGGAGCCGTACGCTCCAAAGGTAATGACGGAGCGGCTGCCCGCAGCCTGAGCAGCCGCCAGCAGGAACTCCAGCTTGCGCACCTTGTTGCCGCCGTACGCGCGCGCTGCGACGTCGTCATGCTTGATCCACAGCGAGGCCAGACCCGTCTGCTGTGACAGCTTTGGGGCGGCGCTCACCGGGGTAGGCCACTCGCCCAGCTCGACGCGAGGAATCGAAGCGGTACCCGGGAATCGCGCAGTCAGGGGCAGTATGGTCATCAACGCCTCCTCGGCGAGACAGAACGGCTACTCATACGAGATCGCGTCTCGCACGCTGACGCGCGAGGCATTCCACGCCGGCAGCAGGCTCGAGAGCACTGCGATAACCACGACCGAGACCAGCCAGAGAAACACGCCGGCCCACGAATACTTGTAGGCGAGCGGCAACGACATGGCCCCGCCCAGCGCGTCGACGAGCCAGACCGAGAGCGGCCACGCCAGCACCGCTCCGACGCTCCATGCCATGAGCGCCACCACAACACCCTCGGTGATGAAGATGCCAAAGATCGATCCGTGCGAGGCACCGATGGAGCGCATGACACCTATCTCACGTGTGGATTCAAGCACGTTGATGGTCATCGTGCCGGTCAGCCCGATCACACCAACGATCGACAGAATGGCTGCCATGATGACAAGGAAGGTCACGAGAATTCCCAGCTGGCTCGCGATCCCGTCCTTCCAGGCAATCTGCGTCTCAGCTCCCGAGACCGAGAATCCTGCCTTGTCGAGCCGCTTCTCAAGGTCGTTGGCCACCCGCTGCTGCTCTTGGTCGGTGTGGATGCTGGTTTTGACCAGCACACGCGTGACCCCGCCACCAACACCGGTCGCCGAGTCCAGCGCACCGCGGTCGAAGAAGATGATTGGCCCGCGCATCTGCCCTGTGGCGACTCCGACGATCTTCCAGTCATCTTCGTTGCCGCGAATCTTGAGACGCACGCTGTCCCCCACACCCAGATTCGGCTGATCCTTGAGCACGTCGGCGTTGATGACGATGCCATGCGAGTCCCCTGGCTGAAGCCACCGCCCCTCCGAGATGGTCGGGTTCACAAAACGCGAGTCCGGCGGAAGCCCGATAGCTAGGATGCCCTGATTCTCGCTGCCATCGGCGCGCTTGAGCGAAGCGCTCGCGTTCAGCCGCGTCTCAACCTCGGTCACGCCGGTCACCTTCTTGGCCTCACGCATTAGGTCGGCCCCGGGTTCCGGAGCACCAAAGAACACCTGCGCGTCGTAGACCCAAAACGCGCCGATATCGTCGACAGTCTTGAGTGTCGACGCCCTCACTGACAGAACTGCCATTACCACCGCCGAGGCGAGAACAAGCGTCGTAAGCGTGAGCGCGAGGCGGCCCTTGCGCAAGAACGTGTTGCGGAGCGAAAGCGCCACCGGCCGAGGCAACCCCCGGATGAGGCCGAGACCGCGATCGATGAGCCCATGACCGAAGTTGGGCGAGATGCCAGTGGCGTTGAGCGCAGACACGACGCTGGTCCTGGCTCCTCGGCGTACCGGAATGATGGCGGCGAGTACGGGAACGAGCAGCCCCACAGCCACTTCGAGCGCGATGACGTAGGCCGGCGGATTCCAGTCGATGATGCGGAAGTTCAGCAGGCCCGACGCGTAGCTGATGAACCAGCGGCCAGCCCAGAGCGCCACGGGAACGCCTACCAGCACCGCGAGCACCCCGTAGAGCGCCACGGTAGTCAGATACATGCGCATCACCTGGCCCCAGCGCCCGCCGATGGCCTTCATGATGCCGATCTGCCTGATTTGCTGCGCCATGAGCGCCGAGACGGTCGTGACCACCAAGAACCCCGATAGCGCGAGTGAGAGCACCCCTAGCGCGAGCAGCAGCAGTGAAACAGCCTTGAAGATGTCACCCAGGAAGTGGCTGCCCGGCTTGGGCACGGTCGTCTGCAACGCCTGTACGCCAGCGGCCCCTAGGTCCTTCTCGCGCACGTCAACAGCGATCCGGCTCGCGGCGGCCTGAGAGAGCGCAGGATCGAGTTTGAGCGCCAGGTAGTTGAGCTTGTCGGGCTCCTTAAGCGTCGAAAGCGTCCCCATAGACGTGTAGCCGACCACCATATCCGAGAACATCGCCGGTACGGCGTTGATGTCATGTGCAAAGCCGACGACCCGGAGCTCAGCTCGGCTACCGGTGTCGGTCTCGACCGTGATCGTTTCGCCGATGTTGAACCGTTCGACCTGCTGGACGCTCTTCTCGAGCACGATCTCGCCGGCGCCCGGCGGCCACGAACTCGCTTCCTCGCGCGTAATCTTCTGCACCTGGATGCTGCCGAAGTCGGGCAGCGCCCAGATCTGCATGGTGCTCCAGCCCGCCGTGGACGTGGCAGGCGCCGAATCCGTCGAGTAGCGCGCGAGCAACTGTCGGCGTCCTTCAACCCCTCGCACGTCGCTGCGCCCCTCGATGGAGCGCACAAGCGAGCTGTCGAAGTCGGTGGTGATGAACTCGGCCGAGGGCGCCGAGGAGGACAGATAGTCGCTGTCAAACTCGCGTGTCAATACACCGCGCCCGCCCATAACCACGCCAATCGCGAAGATGCCCACGGCAATCGAGAGCACCACGAGCAGCGTGCGCAGCTTGTGGGATGTGAGGTCACGGATGACCTTGTGCCAGCGCGGAGGAAGCGGCACGGACGCTAGCGCCGTTCCTCGGCTAGCACGGCGGTCAGCGTGTTGAGGCGCTCCTCGACAATCTCGCCGTCAGAGACGTGCAAGCTGCGTCGGACGCGCGAGGCGATGTCAGAGTCGTGCGTCACCATGATGATGGTCTTGCCGTCGTCGACCAGCCGCTCAAACAGGCTGAAGACCGAGTCGGCGGTCTTGGAGTCCAGGTTGCCGGTGGGCTCGTCGGCAGCAAGGATCGGCGGGTCGTTGGCGAGCGCGCGGGCGATGGCGACGCGCTGCTGCTGGCCGCCCGAGAGCGCCGAGGGGAGCTTGTCGGCCTGGTCGGCCATCTCGACCTGCTCGAGCAGGTGCAGGGCGCGCTCGGGGCGCTCGGCGGTGGTGTAGACGTTGCAGAAGTCCATGGGGAGCATGACGTTCTCGGCGACAGTGAGCGTGGGAAGCAGCTGAAAGAACTGGAACACCACGCCGATGGTCTTGCCACGCCACACGGCGAGCTGGTTCTCGTTGAGCTTGTGGACCGGCGTGCCGTCGATGATCACCGTGCCCGAGCTGGGCCGGTCGATACCTGTGATCATGTTGATGAGCGTCGTCTTGCCGCTCCCCGACTTGCCGATAAGCCCGATGAACTCGCCAGCAGCCACGTCGAGATCAATGCCGCGCAGGGCGGTGAAGGGAACCTCACCGGTGTCGTACGTCTTGACCACGTCAGTCATGCGTATCAGGGGCGCGGCGGTTGGCGGTGTATCGCTCACGGAGAGCTCTCCTCTTGCAGAATCAGTTGCGGCTCAAGATGCTTCATGTAGGTTTCTACCACAGAGCAGCTGCGCGAGCGCCATGCCGAGCCCAGAAGGAAGCCACCTACCGCGTCCGATAGACGTCAGCCCTGTGTTCGATTCGTACAATGTGCACGACGCGCGACTCTTCGATAATCCGGTAGACGATTCGATACTCGCGGATGCGTGCCGAGTGACAGCCGAGGAGTTCTCTGGCGAGCGGCTTGCCGACCCGATGCGGATTCGCGCACAACGGTCCCAGCATGAATTCGGCAACCCCCGTGGCAGCTCCCAGCGGAAGATTCTCAAGTGATCGTCTTGGAGAGGGGTCCAGGCGCAACTCATACGAGCGCACCTATTTCTCCCGCATACGTCTCTCCAAGTCGGCGCGGATATCGTCGGCCGTGCAGTATTCTCCGGCCACGTAGCGAGCCTCAGCTTCGCGGATCTCCTCGCGAGCTCCCGGCGTGCTAAGAATGTCGAGCGTCTCAATAAGTCCCTCATACTCTTGGTAACTCATCATGATGGCCGCCGGCCGATCGTGACGCATAACGACAACGCGCTCGTCAGTGCTCTCGATCATGTCGAGGACTTCCGACAGCTCCTGCTGCACTTCCTGCATGGGTTTGAAAACCGTCATGGTCATGAAGTTACGCGCCCTCCGTCTCGTCGGCAACCGCCACGCCCCGACACGTGTCGGGCTCGTAGGAGATGCTAGCGGGCGACCCTTAGCGGAGTCTTGCCAAGAACTTTCTTTGAGCCCCTCGCTCAGCGGCTCTTCTTCCCTGGGTTGTCCTTGAAGAAGCGCTTGGCGGACTTGCTGATGTCCTTGCTCACTTGCTCTTTGGCCGCCCAAGCTTTCTTGTCCTGGCGGTGTGCGAGCGCGACGAGCTCGGCCTGTAGGAACCGATAGCTCTCCAACCGACGAAGAGGCAGCGTCCCACTCTCCACCGCTGCAGTGACCGCGCATCCCGGCTCGGATACGTGCGTGCAGTCGCGGAAGCGACACTTCTCGGCTAGCACGTCGACGTCGGGGAATGCGCTCGCAATCCCGTCGCTGGCATCCCAAAGTGCGATGCCGCGCATGCCGGGCGTGTCGATCAGCACGCCACCGCCTGGCAGCAGAACCATCTCGCGCGCCACGGTTGTGTGGCGCCCCTTGTCGTCGCTTTCGCGGACGGCGCGAGTCTCCTGCGCATCCGTCCCCATCAGCCGATTCACGAGCGTCGACTTGCCCACACCCGACCCGCCGAGCAGCGCTGCCGTCACCCCGACACCGATGCGATCGCGAATCTCGTCGAGCCCGAGCCCGGTGACGGCACTCTCCACGATGATCTCGACGTTAGGCGCTGACTCCGAGGCGAGATTGCGCTGATAGTCCACATCCTCGGCGACGTCCGCTTTTGAGAGGATGACGATCGGCGTCGCCCCGCTCTCCCAAGCGAGCACGAGTTCGCGCTCAAGCCGACGCACATTCAGGCCACGCCCCGACAGCGATTGGACGACAAAGACCACGTCTACGTTGGCGATGAGCACTTGCTCGACGGTGGTCTCGGCTGGGTCTTTGCGGGCGAATGCGGTCGCGCGCGGCAGAATCGCCTCGATGATTGCAAGGTCATGCCCCTCCGGGTGCGACAGCGCGACCCAATCGCCGACGACAGCGCGGCTGCCCACTCCGCGCGTCTTTACCAGATGGACCGCGGGCTCGGCCCGGACCGCGCCGGCTTCGGTTGCAACAAGCGGGAACTCGCGGTCGACCCGTGACACGCGGCCGGGGAAGAGACCTCTCTCGGCGAGTGAGCCAAAGAGGGCCTGCTCGCGCGCGGTCCAGCCGAGGTCGGCGAGCGTTGGGATTGCGCTGTGGGATGCGTTAGGCACGACCACAGGATAGCGCGAGCGGGGATGCGCGGTTTGACATTGCGAATCCCGTCGAATGAAGATACACTTGTGGTGTATCCGTTTGGTGTATCTTTCGATGAGGTGAGCGCCGTGGCCGTCTACAAAGTGAACGTCTCTCTGCCGCCAGACCTCGTGGCTGAGATCGATGCCGTTGTCGCCGAGCGCGGTCTTTCGCGCAGTGGCTTCATCGCCGAGGCAAGTGCGCGCTACTTGGCGGACCTACGGACCCTCTCCGCCGAGGATCTTCGCAAGCGCGACATCGACCGCGCCATCGCCGATATGCGCGAGCGCGGAAAGAAGCTGCCGCGGGACTTCGAATATGTGGCCGCCATCCGCAAAGCCCGCGAGGAGCGACGGATATGGTAGCCCGGCGGCTTGTGGTCGACACGTCCGTCGCGTTCAAGTGGTTCGTCGCCTATGGAGAGCAAAGCCTGGACGAGGCTGTCGAGTTGCTTGAAGCGCACCGCAACGACGAGGTCACCCTCATCGCGCCTTCGACGGTGCTTGTCGAGATTGCCAACACCCTTCGGTATGTGGTTCCAAATCCGCACGAGGCGCTCGGATTCCTCGACGACTTTGAGGCGATGCACATCGTGCTGTTCGATCCGACTCCCCAACGAGTTAGGCATGCGGCGCTGAGGGCAGCTGAGACCGGGATGGGAGTCTACGACGCTCTGTTCCTTGCGCTGGCCGAGGAGCTCGAATGCCCGCTGGTATCTGCCGATCGCAAGGCGTTCGCTGACATCGAAACGAGTGCCGAGATCCGCATTCTTCTCTAGCAGCAACCCCGCCTACCCCCGAGCGCGCACCACAGCGACCGCCGTGTCGGCGAAGAGGTTGGGCGCGAAGCTCACGCGCCGTACGCGCTCGCGCCACTCCCCCGCGATCAGCGGAATCTCCTGCTCGATCACGCCGCCGTTGGCCGCGACAAAGTCCCGGAAGTCCTTGAGCGTCGTGTGATGGATGTTGGGCGTGTCGTACCACGAGAACGGGATGGAGTCGCTCACGGGCATGCGGCCCTTGAGCGCCAGATAGCCTCGGACGCGCCAGTGGCCAAAGTTGGGGAAGGTCACAATGGCGTGCGTCCCCACCCGAAGCATTTCGCGCAAGACCAGAGATGGATTGCGAACGACCTGCAGTGTCTGGGACAGAATCACGTAGTCGAACGCCCCGTCGGGATAGCCGGCAAGCCCTTCGTCGAGGTCGGCCTGCACCACGGACAGCCCTTGGGCGATTGCTGCCGAGATTTCCTGCGGCAGCAGCTCGATTCCGCGGACATCGCAGCCGCGTTCGTCGCGAAGATGAGCGATGAGCGAACCATCGCCACAACCTAGGTCAAGAACGCGGCTGGCGGGTGCAACAAGCGAGATGACCAGCTGAAGATCGGCGCGCAAGAGGTTGGCCGCGGTCACTGTGCATCACCCCCGGAAGTGTGCGGAGCAATCTCGCCGCGCGCCTCGGCAAGCGCCCGGGCCAGGAACGGCTCAATGTAGCGGCGCTGCTCTTCGGGCTCAAGCAGGAACGCGTCGTGGCCGTACGGACTCTCGATCTCGGCGAAGCTGACTTCACCGCGCGCAACTCTGATGGCGTCGACCAACCCTTGCGTCTGATACGTCGGGAACAGCCAGTCGCTGGTGAACGTGAGCAGCAAGAAGCGCACGGGTGTCTCGGCAAGTGCCGAGGCGACCGAGTCTGCGCCGCTCGCGAGGTCGAAGTAGTCCATCGCCTTGGTCATGTAGAGGTACGTGTTGGCGTCGAAGCGCTCGACGAACTTGCGGCCCTGGTAGGCGAGGTAGCTCTCTACCTCAAACTCGGTCACGAAGTCGAAGGCATGATCGCCGCGGTTTTGTAGCCGCCGCCCGAACTTGGCGCGCATCGATTCGTCGGACAGGTACGTGATGTGGCCAACCATGCGCGCGATTGCGAGGCCCTGCTCAGGTTGCGCCCCGCCGTAGTAGTCGCCACCCGCGAAATCGGGATCGCCGAGGATTGCCGTGCGTCCAACCTCGTTAAACGCGATGGCTTGGGCGGCGAGCCGAGGCGTTGTCGCGACGCCGATGCAGGTCCGGACCCGCTCGGGATAGAACTTCGCCCACGCAAGCGCCTGCATTCCGCCCATCGAGCCGCCAACCACCGCCAGCAGCTTCTTCACACCCAGACGATCCAGAAGCACCGCTTGGGCAGCGACCATGTCCTCCACGGTCACCAGCGGGAAGCGCGTCCCGTACGGCGTGTCGGTTGCAGGATCAAGCGAGCCGGGGCCGGTGGTGCCTGAGCAGCCACCGAGCACGTTGGCACAGATCACGAAGTAGCGATCGGTATCGATGGCCTGCCCCGGACCGACCATGACTTCCCACCAGCCGGGTTTCTCGGCACCGTGCTTGTCAGGTCCGGCGGCTACGTGGGCGTCGCCCGAGAGCGCGTGGCAGATGAGAATGGCGTTGGTGGCGCCCTCATCGAGCGCACCAAAGGTCTCGTACGCAATGTCGACGTGCTCAAGCCGGCGGCCCGACACGAGGTCAAGGCCGTCCGGCAGTGAGCACACCTGTGTTCCTAACGCGGACGGCGTTGCCGCCGCCGCGCCAGTTCGTGCCTCTTGGGACACGCGCTACACCTTCTCCAGAGCCTGCTCGAGGTCGGCGATGATGTCCTCGATGTTTTCGATGCCAATCGACACACGAATAAAGTCGTCCCCGATACCCGCCTTGACGAGCTCGTCGGCGGACAGCTGACTGTGGGTCGTCGATGCGGGATGAATGATAAGCGATTTCGCATCTCCCACGTTGGCGAGGTGGCTGAAGAGCTCGACGCTTTCGATGACCTTCTTGCCAGCATCCAAGCCGCCCTTGACGCCGAATACCACAACCCCGCCAAAACCGTTGCTCAAATACTTCTTGGCATTGGCATGCGTGGGGTGGCTCTCGAGACCCGGATACGCAACCCATTCCACCTTGGGATGGCTCTCAAGGTACTTCGCAACAGCAAGCGCATTGTCGCTGTGGCGCTGAACGCGCAACGAGAGCGTCTCGACGCCCAGAAGGAACTGCTGCGCGTTGAACGGCGACAGCGAGCTGCCCAGGTCTCGCAGCAAATTGACGCGAGCGCGAATCCCAAAGGCCACGTTGCCCAGCCCGGGGAAGTCGCCAAAAACGTCCCAGAACTTCAGGCCGTGATAGCTCTCGTCGGGCTCGGTGAAGAACGGGAATCGTCCGTTACCCCAGTCAAAGTTGCCGCCGTCGACCACGATGCCGCCGATGGACGTGCCGTGACCGCCGAGCCATTTGGTGAGCGACTCGATGACGACCGCTGCACCGTGCTCGATCGGACGGCACAGATACGGCGTTCCAAAGGTGTTGTCGACAAACAGCGGGATGCCGATCTCACGGCCGGCCGCCGCAAGCCCGCCGATGTCGGGTACGTCGAGACGCGGATTGCCGATGGTCTCGACGAACCAGGCGCGCGTGCGGTCATCGGAGGCCGCAGCGAAGCCGTCGTTGTCGGTTGTCTCGACGAAACGCACCTCGATGCCGAGGCGGCGGAATGTGTGCAGGAAGATATTCCAGGTTCCGCCGTAGAGTGACGTCGACGAGATGATGTTGTCGCCGGTCCCGGCGACGTTGAGCAGCGCCAGTACCTCAGCCGCATGGCCGGAGGACACGGCGAGCGCGGCGCTGCCGCCTTCAAGCGCGGCGATGCGCTGCTCGAGCACGTCGTTGGTGGGATTCATGATGCGCGAGTAGATGTTGCCGAAGGCACGAAGGCCAAATAGGTCGGCGGCGTGGTCGGTGTCCTTGAAGTTGTACGCGACGGTCTGATAGATGGGGACAGCGCGCGAGCCGGTGGTGGGATCAGGTGCGGCGCCGCCGTGGACGGCGATGGTGTCGAAACGCGGAGTGGTCGAGTCGCTCATGGTAATCAAGCCTCACTTCTGGGTTTGTGTCTGATGGGGACGATACCCGACTTTGCGCTAAACGCGGTTGTCGGCCGAAGGCCGCCCGGATCCGGCGTATACGCCGATAGACCCGGGCTGGGTCATCATCATGTCCATCATCATCACAAACTCAGACGGGCGAACCATGATTGCTCGATCACACCTCCTTGCGTTTGACTCGTGGCCGACGAGGTCGGCCGCTGGTGACGGATCGCCATCGGCGCCCATCGCGTTTCGCACATACTGGCTGCGATTCGCGGGTCGGTCAAGGGCACAATCCGCACGCACAGGGTGCGTTGAAGGCGACGTGACCGACGCACACGGCCCGGCCCGAAGCGTCAACGCTATGATTGAGAAGCCAGCGGCAGACACGACCCGACAGCCATCCAGCAACGACCGCACGACGTAAAGGAACCAGACATGAAGCGAAGCCTTGGACCACTCGAACGGCTCTTCCCGATGCCATGCGTCCTCGTAGTCGGCGGCAGCATTGAGCTTGCCGACACGCTGACTGTGGCGTGGATCAACGTGATCGCGTCAACGCCCCCGACCATCGCGATGGGCCTGCGCAAGACCCGCCGAACGCTTGAACTCATCCGAGAGAACGGCGACTTCACCGTCAACATCCCGGACACCGCCCTCGTTGCGGCCGTCGACTATTGCGGCATCACGAGCGGGCGCGCGACCGATAAGTTCGCCGACGCCGGCCTCACGCTCGCTCCGAGTGCGCTCGTCACCGCCCCGATCATCGCCGAGTGCCCCTACAACCTCGAATGCCGAGTGACCAGCGAAACCACCCTCGGCGAGTACGTCCTCGTCTTAGGTGAGATCGTTGAGACGCATGCCGAGGAACGCGTCTTGCGGGCGGGAACCGACGTCGTCGAGATGGGCGCGCTCGACCCCCTCACCTACATCGCCGGGGCACGTGAGTATCGCTCGATCGGTCGTAAGGTGGCGGACGCCTACAGTGTCGGCAAGACGGTGACTTCCTCGGACCGGGAGGCCTGAGCCGGACTGCGGGGTCATTCCCGACAAAGTCAGTCAGGATTTCTTGACGCACGTCAAGGCTCTCGCCCAGACCCGCGGGTACAACTACTAGTGACGTACCCCGCGAGAGGAGCACTTGCCATGCCCATCACCGCCGACACCACTATCTTCGACCTCATCGAATCGCACCCCTACCTGCGGGAATGGCTCACCGCCTACAATGCGCACTTCGATAACCTCAGCAACCCAGTGCTCTACAACGCCATGGCACGGACAGCCACGCTCAAGACCGCAGCGACTGTCGCAGGCGTCTCGGAGGAGCAGTTTGTCGACGATGTCCGCACTGCAATCGCACAGCACGATATCGTCGCCGAGGAGACGTCCACTGGCACCGGCTCCGGAGACGTGCTCGACGCTGACGAATCGGCACGACGCGCCCAGGTCCTCAAGGGCATCATCAAGAAGCTGCACGACGGCGCGTCTGTCGCGTCGGTCAAAGCCGAGTTCGATGCGCTGGCGCAGGGAATCGACTCCGTGGAGATCGCCCGGATGGAGCAGGCGCTCATCGCCGAGGGTATGCCGATCGAGGAGGTCCAGCGCCTGTGCGACGTCCACGTGTCGGTCTTTAAGGACTCGCTCGATGTCGCCGAAGAAACCGCGGTCGACGGAAACCATCCTGTGGACGCTTATCGGCGCGAAAACGAAGTAGCCGCGAGAATCGTGAGTGAGCTGCGTACCGCGCTCTCGACGCTCGAGACCTCCTCCACGCCAGAGGCTCAGAACGCCGCGCTGACTGCGCTGGGCGAGGGGCTCGGCCAACTCGCCCAGATCGACACGCACTACACCCGCAAGGAGAATCAGCTGTTTCCCGTACTCGAGGCCCACGACGTGGTCGGCCCTACCAAGGTGATGTGGGCGCTGGACGACGACGTTCGCGGCCGCATCAAATCCGCGCGAGCCCTTGTTTCTGCGAACGACGCTCGGTCATTGGCCGCGACGTTGCCCGAAACGCTGACGATGATCGACGACATGATCTACAAGGAAGAGAAGATCCTCTTTCCCACCGCCCTCGGAGTGCTCAGCGCCGAGGAGTGGGCGGCTATCTCGGCAGGGGACGGCGAGATTGGGTACGCGTGGGTCGAAGGGCCGGCCGGCGAGGCTGCGCGCGTCGCGGCGACAGCTGTCGCGACGGCCACCGACGGCGAGCTGCTGCTCCCGCTGCCCACCGGCGCGCTGACGCTCGCGCAACTCGACCTGCTTTTCCGCGCGCTGCCCTTTGACGTCACATACGTGGATGAGAACGACCGCGTTCGGTTCTACTCGGAAGGCGATCGGGTCTTTCCGCGTTCCCCTGGCGCCATCGGCCGAGAAGTCCGAAACTGTCATCCGCCCAAGAGCCTGGACAAGGTCGAGAAGATCCTCGCCGAGTTCAAGGCCGGCACCAAAGACGAGGCCGAATTCTGGATTGAGATGGGGCCCAAGTTCGTCCACATCCGCTACTTTGCGCTGCGCGACGAAGGCGGCGCATATCGAGGCTGCCTCGAGGTCGTGCACGACGCGACGCATGTGCGGTCGTTGTCGGGTAGCCGCCGGATCGTCGACTGGTAGGTGAAGGCGCGGCGCGGGCGCTTCTGCACGGCAGAATCGCTCTCGCGGTACCATGGCCGCATGCCACGTGAACTGATTGTCCCAGCGACCATCATGTCCCTCGCCTTCGTGTTCTACACGAGCGGCGTTTGGGCCGAGCGCATCCAACGCGACCTGCTGCCCTGGCACGTCGTCGCCTTTTGGCTGGGACTGGCGTGCGATGGTTTCGCAACAAGGATGATGGAACTGATGAGAATCGCTGGCGAGAAGCCGGGCCTGATTCACGGCGTCACTGGCTTCGCAGCGTTTGGGCTGATGGCGATCCACGCCGTGTGGGCGACGTGGGTCCTCGCGCGAGGCAGCGATGAGGCCCGGTCCGGCTTCCACCGCTACAGCATCGTGGTCTGGTCGATCTGGCTGATTCCCTACCTTGGCGGCATGATTGCGGGGATCATGCGGGGAACGAGCGGCTAGCTTGCCTACAGCCGCATGTCCGGTGGATAGAGTCCGGCGAGTTCCTCGGTAAGCCAGTCCACCAACGGCTTGACCGCCGAGAACCGCTCCATGCACCACTCCACAAACGCCACGCTCTGCATCTCAACGGGCGGTGGCGAGATCTTCGCAATCACATGGATCTCAGTGAAGCGCAGCAGGTCGGCACGCGCCTGTTGGGCCGAGAACCCCGCCGGCACACGCTTGAGCGACGGCTCGCCCATCTCGTAGCCTGCCGCTGCAAGGTCGCTCAGCACCGACTCAATCCACCGCCCACGGACTCCGTCGGCCACGGCAGCACGAAAGCGCCGAAGCCGGTCCGGGTTCATCTGGTACTGCCCGCCGCCAACCCAGATCGCGTCGGGCAGGATGCGGACAAAGTACCCGGCCGCAAACTTGCGGTCCTCCCCCACCCAAAACCACAGGTCGGAGAAGGTCTTGTACGGCGACTTGTCCGGGGTAAACCGGATGTCGCGGTTGATTCGGAAGATGGAGCGATTGACTGCGGGCACCGCCTGCACGCGTTGGTCGATCTGCGCGAACTTGGCGCCGATGGCGTCCACAAAGTCCTTCTCCGGACCCAATAGGTCGCGTTGATAGACCTCGCGGTTCTCGGTAAACCAGGCGCGGTCGTTGTTCTGAGCGAGCTGGGCGAGGAACTGCTGCGCTCCCGGAGGAAATCCTGTGAACCTCATGAGCAGCTCCCTGAAGACGTCGCATCGGGCATTCGCCAGTGCTACCCTCGGTACCTTCCCCCAACGCGCACACTACTCGCGTATCAGCGCGAAGAACCTGGAGTCCCGTGAAAGACCGTCGTCTTCTCATCATCTTCGGCATCGTTCTGGTGGACATGCTGAGCTTCTCGCTCGTGCTGCCACTGCTGCCTTACTACGCCAAGGAGTTCGGTGCCTCGCCCATGGTGACGGGGCTGATCTTCTCCTCCTACCCCCTGATGCAGGTGATAGCCGCGCCGTTTCTCGGCAGACTTTCCGACGTCTGGGGACGCAAGCCTGTGCTGCTGCTCAGCATCGCGGGCACTGCATGCGCGCTCGTGATGCTCGGCTTCGCAAACTCGTTGTGGATGCTGTTCGCGAGCCGGATGCTGGACGGGATCACGGGCGGCAACATCTCCGTCGCGCAGGCGTACATGACAGATGTCACCTCCGAGAAGGACCGCGGCAAGGCCTTCGGGCTGATCGGCGCCGCTTTTGGCATCGGCTTCATTCTGGGTCCGGTCAGCGGTGGGCTGCTCTCGGCGGTCAACCAGCACCTGCCGGCGTTCATCGCCGCAGGTCTTGCCGCGATCAACCTACTGCTGGTGCTCTTCATCCTGCCGGAATCGCTGTCGACCGAACGCCGCGCGCAGGTGAAGGCCGAACCGGCCAAGGGCTGGGGCCTGAGCGAGCTCGGCTCGACGCTGCGTCTGCCCCGCGTGGGACCGCTGCTATGGATCCGCATCGTCGTCGGATTCACGTTCGCGGTGTTCGAGGGCGGCTTCAGCCTTTGGGCGGCCGACGCCCTCGGGCTTACCGCCGCACAGAACGGTCTCGTGCTGGGCTACGTGGGCGTGCTGTCGGTGGTTATCCAGCTCGCGCTCATCGGCCCACTGACGAAGCGCTTCAGCGACGCTCGGCTCATCGTGGGCGCGACCGCATTGGCGGCGATCTCCCTGACTCTCTGGGGCTTCACGCCCACCATCTGGGTGCTGCTCGCCATCATGCCGTTCTTGTCGCTCGGCCTCTCGATTACCAACACTATCCTCGGCAGCGCGCTCACCAAGGCCGTCTATGCCGATGAGGTCGGCGGAATCGTCGGACTCTCGACCGCGATCGGATCGCTCACGCGCATTCCGGCGCCGTTCGTCGCGGGCGCGCTGCTGCAGCTGGCGGGCGGTTGGGGCCCAGGCGTGCTGGCAGGGCTCATGACCGCGGCGGCGGTGCCCTACGGGTATGCGCGCCTCATCAGCCGGCCGGATGCACCGCTTCCGCCACGCGAGGCTCCGGTCGCGACCTCAGCCAAAGCCGGTCAGCCGCCGACGTAGCCAAAGAGATTCAGCCGCCTACGCCGCGATGCGAACATCCTCGGCGCCCGCGCCGCACGCAGCGGCGAGTGGCGTCGGTGGCTTTGTGGCGAAGGTGAGTCCTGCAGCCAGCACGCACAGCCCGGCGGCGATCGCGTACGCGACGCCGTAACTGCCGGCCGAATCCACGATCGAGCCCGCCGTCATTGACCCGAACACGCCACCCACACCCCATGCGGTGAAGACGAGGCCGTAGTTAACGCCCAAGTTCTTGGTGCCAAAGAATCCTGCAGTCGTCGACGGGAACAGCGAGAGGTTCGCGCCGTAGCAGAAGCCCACGGCAGCAGCGACGGGCACGAGAGTAGCAACCGTGTGTGAGAACGCGAGCACTCCCATCATCGCCGCCTGCGCAACGAAGACGATCAGCATCGTGCGCACGCCGCCGATCTTGTCCGAGACGATACCGGCGACCACGCGGCCGAGGGCATTCCCGATAGCGAGCACCGCAACCAGCAGGAAGCCCAGATCCAGCCCGGACATCTGCAGAGCCGCGATCTTGGCCATGTGTCCGATGATCATCAGCCCGGCAAAGGCCGAGCAAGCGAACATCAGCCAGAGCAATGCGAACTGGGGCGTCCGCAACATCTGGCGCCAGTCGTACTCATCTGCAGCGACGCGCGTGGAGTCCGTCGCGCTGACCACCTCGGCTGGACGGGATCCCGCCGGGACATAGTTGGTCGGCGGGTTGACCAGGAGCTGTGCCAATCCCACGGTCACGATCAAGAACATGACGCCGAGGAAGCGAAAGGAACCGGGGACGCCGTAGGATTCCAGCAGCACCTTGGTCAGCGGCGCGATGTAGACGCTCGCTAGGGCGAACCCTGCCACGACGATGCCAGTGACCAGGCCCTTGCGCTGCGACGGGAACCACTTGACCGCCGCCGGCGTCGCCGCCGCGTAGCCCAAGCCAATTCCGATGCCAGTCAACACGCCGAATCCCAAGCTGATCGGGAAGATGTTGGACGCAGTGCCAAAGCTCGCGATGATCATGCCGATGCCACACAGCGCGCCGCCGACCGAGGCAACGAGCCTAGGCCCTAACCGGTCCTGCGCTCGGCCCGCAAATACCATCGATACCGCGAACACCCCAACGCACACCGCGTAGGGCAGACTCGCCTGTCCGGCGCTCCAGCCCCAGCCGCCCTCGGCGACGGACTTGGAGAGCACCTTGGCAATGACGCTCCACGAGTAGAGAACGCCGAGAGCCAGGTTGATCCCAAGACCAGCAAATGCAACGACCCAACCTCGAGCGTTTCCGCGCGCCATCAATGACCTCCGCTGTGGATTGTCGAACGAGCGATGATTCGTTCATCCCCGTTCAGGTGCTTCGGCAGTATCACCGAAAACACCGCTAGCGACAACCGCCACATCGATGGCCAAGCGAACTGCGGCCCGGTCGTGGTGACCCGGGCCGCTTGCTGCTAGTAGCCTTCGTCGCCCAGGCGGACTTTGCCGGCGAAAATGCGGTATACGAGGAAGATGTAGAACAGCACCAGCGGTACTCCGATGGCGGCAATAATCGCCATAACCGTGAGCGTCAACTGCGACGACGCCGAGTTCGCGATGTCTAGGGACAAAGCGTCATCGTTGATGGCCGGAACGAGCCTCGGGAATATCGACACCGCCCAGAGTCCGACAAGGGCAAGAGGTGCGAGTGAGGCGGCATACCAGCTGTGCAGGTCTTTGCCGCCATGGACGAAGCGTCCCCAAGCCATCGAGATGAGAAGCAGCGCCAGGAACGCCCAGCCGACCGGGCCTGCCAGGATCAGGCTCGCTGCGCGGGGCACCAGCAGGAAGGTCACCACCGTAGCGAGCAGGACCAGGACGACGAACGCCCACGCCATGAGGGAGCGTGTCTTGACCGCCCGATCGTAGAGTTCTCCTTCAGACTTAACTGACAGCCACGCGGCACCTTGCCACATGAACATCACGAGGCCGAGCACCCCCAGCACAAGCGCGTAGGGGTTCAGCAGCGTGAAGAAGTTGCCAGTGAATTCGCCCATCGCGTCGAGCGGTACGCCTCGGACGATGTTGCCCGCTGCGACGCCGAAGAGAAGCGCGGGCAGCGCGCTACCAAGGAAGAACGCCCAATCCCAGACCCTACGCCACTCCTTGTCGTGCGCGTAGAACTCAAATGACACCGCACGGAAGATCAGCGCGAACAAGACGAGCATCAGCGCAAGGTAGAAGCCAGAGAAGACGGTCGCAT
>Ga0194043_1000153_pt1 | contig 34499 bp, 29 predicted proteins | sample JunL4415m_MetaG_FD_161274 | JGI IMG/M metagenome (GOLD analysis project Ga0194043, IMG submission 161274) | Anoxic zone freshwater microbial communities from boreal shield lake in IISD Experimental Lakes Area, Ontario, Canada - Jun2016-L442-15m | ecosystem: Environmental > Aquatic > Freshwater >...
ATCCTCGTGGTCGGCAAGCGCGAGAACGTCTGGAGCCATCACTGCGAGGGCATCTTCTGAGGCACGCGCGATCGAGATCGTCTTGGTAAAGGCGGCAGCGGTGACACCGCTTGTCACGCGCGCATAGCCACTCGTGGGCAGCGTCGCCGGAATACCAATTAGATAGTTGCCGGCGCTAAACGGCGTGTGCTGGCCCAGCAACACCTCGCCGGCATGCACGATCTCGGCCAGGATCGCTTCGTCGTCGGCCGTGGCGAGCTGCATGTGCTCGGGGGCGTAGAGGTTTGTGACTTCGATTGCCTCGGCCTTGTCACGCACGAGAATCGCGCCACCCACCACACCAATCGCGCTGGCCGCATAGCTCCGACGGGGCTCGGGGAGCAGGGCCAGCCGTTGCGCGAGCTCTGGCTGAACGCGCTCGATCAATTGCTCGCTCCACGTTACGAGCACGCTCGCAGAGTCGGCACCGTGCTCCGCCTCATTCAGCAGATCGGCTGCGAGCAGACCAACGTTGCACGAGTCGTCGGCAATGATCAGGCTCTCGGACGCCGCCAAGATCTGCATGCCCACCACGCCGTGGCGCTGAATTTCGAGCTGCGCGCTGGCCACGGGTGGGCTACCGGGGCCGAGCACCTTGCGGCAGGCGGGGATCGATTCGGTCCCAAATGCGAGCGCTGCCACACCCGCCGGTCCGTTGGCACGAAACACGTTGCGCAGCCCGAGCTGCTCGGCCACCACCAGCACTGCAGGGTCGACCTTGCCGTCCGAGCCGGGGATTGGTGGCACGACGACGGCGATCTCGGGTACGCCCGCCACGACAGCCGGCGTGCCAATCTGGACCAGCACGCTGGGGAAGGAGCCCTTGCCACTCGGCACAAACAGACCGGCACTGGCGATGGCTGTTCGCTTCTCGCCGACCATCAGACCCGGCTCGAGCTCCAGTCGCCAGTCGCCGTGCTGCAAGACCTGTTCGTTAAAGCGACGTGAGTGGTCGATCGCATGGCGGATTGCCGTCTGCACCGCCTCTGGTGTCTCGCTCTTGGCGGCCGCAAACTCGGCCTCAGTCACCCGCAAGCCAGCCGGCTCCACCTGGCAACCATCGAATTGCGCGAGCGCTCGGCAGACGGCAGCGTCGCCGTCGCGGCGGACCTCAGCGACGAGGTCGACAATCGCGGTCTGAAGAGCTGGTTCGAAGACATTGCCGAGGCCGCGGTTGAGCACGGCGTCACGATCGTCGGGACCGAGATCGGCCCAGCGGAGGATTCGTAGCGGTGCACTCATCGCCGGAAGCGTACCCGGACCGGGGTGGGAAGCAGGCCTTAGTGGGGCTTAACGATGATGCGTGTGCCGACCACAATCACCTTGTTCGAGAGAGGCGACAGTCCTGTCGGCGTGACGGTACGAACCTGGAACACGATGCGCTTACCCTTGCCGATCACGAGGCGGGGGTGCGACGACCGGGTCGTCAGCACGAGCTTGCCGTCGCGGTAGATCTTGTAGACGGCGCCCTTGGTGGTTGGCAGAGTCAGGATCATTGCGTTGCCGACGCGAGTCGCGGTGGCGACGCGGGGCGTAGCGGCCAGCTGTGCGGAGACGATGCTGCTTGCACTGGCAGGACGGCTCGTGGTCGGGGTTGCGGCGGGCGGCGCTGGAGTCGAGGGGGCACTGCCGTCACGTGCGCTACCGATGTAGAGCAGCCGATTGGGCGAGCGGTCGCCGGCATTGCCAACACGATTATTCGAGGCGCTGTTGACAACGCTGGTGGAGATCGTGCCGACTGAGGTGCTGCGGGTGCTGGCAAGGGTGAGCGCGACGGCACCGGCGACGTGCGGCGAAGCCATCGAGGTGCCCTAGAGCGTCGCGGTGGCGGTCGACGAGTCGAGCCAAGCCGACGTGATGTCGACGCCAGGAGCGAAGAGATCGACGCAGGAACCGTAGTCAGAGAAATCGGCGCGCTGGTCGCTGGAGTCGGTCGCGCCGACCGTGATCGCTGCAGGTACGGATGCCGGCGAATTGCCACAGGCATCCCCACCGTCGTTGCCGGCGGCCACGACCATCGTCACGCCGTCGTCGATGACGGACTGGACGGCGGTGTTGAGTGCCTCAGAGTAGCCACCACCGAGACTCATGTTGGCCACGGCCAGCTGGTCGGGTGCGTGGTTCGCGACGACCCAGTTGAGGCCGGCGATGACATCGGAAAGGTAGCCCGAGCCATAACAATCCAGCACGCGGACCGGGACGATACTGACCGACGGTGCAACGCCGTAGTCGGCGCCACCAATCGTGCCCGAGACGTGCGTGCCGTGGCCGTTGCAGTCCTCGGTGCCGTTGCCGTCGTCGGTGCCCTGACCGACACTGACGAAGCCACTCTCGACACGGCCACCAAACTGGGCATGGTCGGAACGCACGCCGGTATCGATCACGTAGGCCGTCACACCCGAGCCACCAGCGGCCGCAGCATTGGCAGCCTGTAGATCCATGTTGCCGTCGAGTGGGAGGTCGCGCTGATCGATACGGTCGAGGCCCCACGAGGCGGCGCGAGGCGAACGTGCTGGCGCGCCGGGGGTGACGGCTGCGGATGGTGCCGATGCAGGGCTCGTGCCGATCGCATTGGTGGCAGTCACGGTAAAGGTGTACGCGGTGCCGTTGCGCAGGGAGCCAATCGTGCAGGCGCGCGTGCCTGCCGTCGAACACTTGCCGCCACCAGGACTGGCCGTGGCGGTGTAGCCCGTGATCGCACTATGCCCATTGGATACTGGTGTCAGCCAGCCGACACTGACCTTGCCATTACCAGCGGAGGCTGTGACTCCAGTTGGCGCGTCGGGCGCAGTCGGTGCTGCAGTCTGGGTGAAATTCCATCCGAGGACGGTGCTGCCACGAATACCGCCGTAGCCATCGAGCGCGATCTTGACCGTCGTGCCGGCAGCGACAGCAACCGTCACGGCACTCCAGAGACCGCCACCGGAGTCGTCATTGGCAGCGAGAGTCGTCAGCGTTGCGAGGTTCGAGCCCGAGTAGGCGCCCAGAAGCGTGTCGTACGAGCTGCCTTGCGTGCTGAGGGCGAGCGTGCCGTCGGACGGTGCCGTCCAGCGGTACCAGATCGAAGCCGAGCCGCCATACCCGCCATGCGTTGGTTCGTTGGCTTCGCGAGAGGCGTTGACGGTCGAGCCGGCGAGCGAGCCGGTTGCACCCGTGATCAGCGCGGCGTCGGCGAAGGCATCGTTGGTCGCGGCGGGAGCAGGCGTGGCCGTAATGGCACCCGAGTAGGCACCGGTACTGGCGCTGTTGACTGCCGCCACGCGGAACGAGTAGATCGTGCCGTTCGTCAGGCCGGTGATCGTCGCTGTGGTGGCATTCGAGATGCCGTCGGCAACGGTTGTCCAGGCACCGCCACCGGAGGCCCGCTGGATGACGTAGTCGGTGATTGCAGCACCGCCGGTGTCGGCGGGCACGTCGAAGGTCAACGTAATGCGAGCATTACCGACAGTCGCGACGAGATTGCGTGGTGCGCTGGGCGCTGTCACAGGTCCGGGTGTGAAGGTGCCGGACGCCAGCAGCAGATTGGGTGATCCTGCTTGGGGGTCGGTGACTACCGACGGCGTGGCGGTGGCGAGCAGGCGCGCCGTGATCGTGGCGGGAGTCGCGGTGGAATCGGCACTGAGCAGCAGGGCGGCAACGCCAGCGACGTGCGGCGTCGCCATCGACGTGCCAGAGATGGTGTTGGTGGCCGTCGTCGAGTTGATCCAGTCCGAGGTGATGCCCGAGCCGGGGGCAAAGATATCCAGGCACGTGCCGAAGTTGGAGTAGGAGGCGCGAGCGTCGGTGCTTCCGGTGGCGCCGACGGTAATTGCAGTGGGTTCACTGGCCGGCGACGCCGTGCAGGCATCGGTGTTGGAGTTGCCGGCCGCGACTGCATACGTGACGCCATCGGCAATGCTGCGTGCAACAGCCGCATTGAGCGAAACTGAGGTGGAGCCGCCGAGACTCATGTTGGCGACGGCGGGAGTGCCTGCTGCATGGTCGGCGGTCACCCAGTCGACACCTGCAATGACACCTGTGCTCGACCCACTGCCGGCGCAGGACAGTACGCGCACGGGCACGAGGGTGACACCCTTGGCGACGCCGTACGTGATACCGCCGACGGTGCCCGAGACGTGGGTACCGTGGCCGTTGCAGTCGGTTGTGCCGTTGCCATCACTGATAGCTGTGTAGCCACTGACGACACGCCCACCAAAGTCGCTGTGCGTGCCCAGAATGCCGGTATCAATGATGTAGGCCTTCACACCCGCGCCCGTGGCGGTATACGTGTAACTCGAATCGAGTGGCAGATTGCGCTGGTCGATGCGGTCGAGACCCCAGGTGGCGGGGTTCTGCGTGGCGTCGATACCGACCACGCGATCCTGCTCAATGCGTGTCACCGCGGGGTCCTGCGCGAGCGCTGCGACTTGGCTTGGCGTGAGGTCGGCGGTAAAGCCGTTGAGCGCGTGAGTGAAGACCGCGAGCGGTGTTGCCCCGGTGCTGCGGGCAAACACTGCAGGCTGCTTACTCGCCACGACCGTGACGATGTAGCGGTTTGGAATCACGGAGCCGATTTTGGCGCCCGCAGGCACATCGGCGGCGCTGACTGTGTCGAGGGCATACAGCTGGCGATCACGCTCGACGACCAAGACCTGAGGGTCGTTGCGCAGCCGACGAACATCGGTCGAGTCGAGGTTGGCGACAAAACCGTCGATGCCGTGGCGGAAGACCTGGCTGACGTCGTTCTGGCGTGCCTCCTCCGAGTTGACCTTGCTGGTGAGGTTGGCGCTGTCGTCCAGGATCACGACGTAGTCCTGGGATGGTGCAGCATGCGCGAGCGCAGGCGTCACCACGAGAGCGGAGAGGGCGATCAGGAGAGAGGCAACGCGGCGCATTAACGAGACTCGATTCGAGTGTGGGGGACACCGAAATGCTGAACCCATTGTAGACGACGTTCGAGTAACCGATATCTGACGGTCTGGTTTGGCGTGGCGCGCATGGAGGGAACCATCGCTGATCAGTATTAAGAAGCTGTTGCGCCCGTATTGTGATCGGGCGCACACGAAAAAAGCTCCTGCGTTAGACTGCCCTAACTCGTGACGGTCTCGCCCCTTACTCCCACCGATCTGGCCCGTATTCGCGCAGATTTTCCGATTCTTGCGCGGGAACTGCACGGGCTACCGCTGGCCTATCTCGACTCGGCCTCAACGTCGCAAAAGCCGCAGCAGATGCTCGACGCCATGACGAGCTTTTACTCCACCTCGAATGCCAACGTGCATCGCGGCGTCTATACGCTCGGCGTGGAGAGCACGGATGCCTTCGAAGCGGCCCGCGATGCCGTTGCTGCGCTGCTCAACGCACCGTCTCGTCGCGAAGTGATCTTTACCCGCAATACGACGGAGGCACTCAACCTCGTCGCCAAGACGTATGGCGCGCAGAACTGTGGTCCAGGCGATGTGATCGTCTCCACCGTGCTCGAGCACCACGCCAACCTCGTCCCGTGGCAGGTGCTGGCCGAGCAGACCGGGGCGACGTTGCGGTTTCTCGACATCGATGACGAAGGCAACCTCCAGCTCGACGCGCTCGATGCGATCGCGCGTGAGGGCAACGTCAAGCTCGTCGCGGTGACCCACCAGTCGAACACGCTCGGGGTGCGCCCGCCCGTGGCCGAACTCGTCGCCTGGGCGCATGCGCAAGGCGCCGTTGTCGTGCTCGATGCGGCGCAGACGGTGCCGAACCGGCCCGTTGATGTGCAGGCGCTCGATGTGGACTTCCTCGCCTTCTCGGGACATAAGACGCTCGGGCCAACAGGCATTGGTGCACTCTGGGGCCGCGAATCGTTGCTTGCCGATCTGCAGCCGTTTCTGACGGGTGGCGAGATGATCCGCTCGGTCAAGCTCGAGCGCACCTCGTGGAATAGCCTGCCTTGGAAGTTCGAGGCCGGCACCCCCGCCTATGCCGAGGCCGTCGGACTCCACGCGGCAATCGACTACCTGCACGCTGTCGGTCTCGAGGCGATTGACGCTCACGAGCACGCGATCACGGAGTACGCGCTTGGACGTCTTGCTGAGGTGCCGAGCCTGCGGATTATTGGGCCTCAGACTGCGGCAGCACGAGGGGGCGTCGTCTCCTTCTTGCTCGACGACGTACACCCGCACGACATTGCGGAGATCCTCGATAGGCATGCTGTCTGTGTGCGCGCCGGACACCACTGCACTCAACCCTTGATCGAACGCCTCGGCGTGGCGGCGACCGTGCGCGCCTCGTTCTACCTGACCACCACCGAGGCCGAGATCGATCGGCTCGTCGACGGATTGCTCGACGTCCGCCGAGTGATGGGAGTCTGACAATGGACGATCTCTACCGCGAGAACCTGATGGACCACTACCAGCATCCACGCCACCACGGCCCGATGGCTGAATGTGATGCGGAGGCCGAGGGGCAGAACCCACTCTGTGGAGACCAGGTCGTCGTGCAGGTCAAACTGACCGACGGGACGATTGAGGAGATGCGCTTTTCGGGCCACGGCTGTGCCGTCTCCCAGGCGGCCACCTCGATGTTGACCGAACTCGTGCAGGGGCTGACCGTCGAAGAGGCGGCCGCCCTGCCCTCGCAGGCCATCCTGGACGAACTGGCGATCCCGCTATCGGCGATGCGCGTCAAGTGTGCGGTATTGGGACTTGGCACGCTCAAGCTCGCGCTCCATCGCGCCACAGGCACACCGCTGCCCGCTGAGTGGGGCGATACCGACGAAATGGTCTGGTCCTAGTCGGAGACAGCGTCCAGCAGGCGCGAGCCACGCAGGGCGAGCTCGAGTCGAAAACGATCGTCAGCGTGCTGGAGATCGAGTGACGTCAGCTTTGCGATCCGGGCCAGGCGGTAGCGCACGGTTCGCTCGTGGACGTCGAGTGCTCGTGCGGTAGCCGCAACGCTGAGACCCTCCTGGAGCCAGGTCGTGGCCGTCTCGACGTATTGCGGCCCACTCTGGCGATTGCTATGCAGAGGCTCGAGTGTGAGCTCGACCAATTCGCGGAGCGTCTCTCGATCTTGCCCGATCAGTGCCTCCGGCAGCACGTCGGCGAACGGGACGACGCCACGCAACCCGAGCCGACGGGCGACTTCGAGTGCCCGCTCGGCCTCACCGCATGAGGTTCGGATACCGGTCACGCCAAGCCCCGGGCGACCGAGGCCTGCCGTCTCAGCACCACGAGGGACGCGGCCACTGACGATCGCGACAATCGTGCCGCTCCGAACGCCAACCAAGAGCGCGGCGTCACGGAGGCGCTCCAAGACGGCCGCCGAGACCGTACCCACGACGAGCACACTGCGCCGCCCACCGAGATCGATGCCGAGTTCCGTGGCGTGCTCCATCACCTGATCAGGCGGCGACTGCGAGAGCACCTGGTCGAGCAAGACGACGCGGGCCTGTTCGCCACGGATTGTCGCGAGCGCGACCTCTGTCGGTTCGTTTTCGGACACGGCGGAACGTTACCGGTTTCCGGCAACTCGTGTCAGGCGCCATGGACCTGCGCCCGCACGATCGCCGGGTCGAAGCGATACCGCACAATGCCTCCGACCTCGGACCGCACGCCTCCTGCTTCCCGCAAGAATTGCGCCCACGGGCCCGGTGCTCGGGCGTCGACGAGGACCCATGAGGTACCCGTGAAGGCGAGATACCGGAGTAGTTCTTGGCGTGGATTAGAAGGGAGCTGATCGTTGTAGAACCCGAAGACGACCGGAAATTGCGTGTAGGCCAGCGGTATCGCCGCCGCGCTGTAGCCGCCTGCCATGCGGTAGCGCATCTTGGCAATCGATTGCCAGTACATGCCGTTGCCGCGAAAGGAGTAGGGCAGGATCAACACGACGGCATCGTTTGGAATCGCTGCCGTCGCAGCGCCACTTTGGATACCAGTAGGCGTCTGGAGCTCTGTGCGCCAGAGGTCGGCGCGTGGCACCGGCAAGAGGCAGACGAGGGCGATCACGAGGAGGCCTAGGCGCGCGGCGAACCAATGCAGGCGGTCGCCGCGCCGCCGCGCCACAAAGAGCGAGCCAAGCAGCGCGATGCCGAGCCAGGCGTAGACGACGATGCGCGTTGGCAAGGCGAGTCGAATCAAAGGCAGATGGGTAAAGACCTGCCAGGGCATGGTCCAGCCGGGGTCGCCACTGATCGTGAGATGTGCACCAAAGGACAGCACGATCGCGGCCATGGTTGCGACGACAATCACCCAGACGAACCGCTCATGACGCCAGCGCCAGATGCCGCCCAGCGCAACGAGGACAAGGACAGGGCCCAGGTAGGCCAACTGTTCGGTGAGGTTGCCAACAAACTGCAACGAGTCGGCCTGGAAGCGCGCACCGCCAACCCAGGTGATGATCGTTGGCACGACGAGATTCTTTAGATCAAGGGGGTAGAGGTCGGGACGAATCCGGTCGTCGATTGGGTTGGGGTGCAGAAACGCAGCAATCAGGAGTGGCGAGATGATTGCGATTGCGAGGGCGTAACCGGCCGCAACCCAGGGCAGTGCCCGCACGATCCGCCCGCGGAGCTCACTCGGACCGATCGCAAGGGCGGCGAGGAGGGCGATCCCACCGACGACCGTGGCGGTCGCAGCAATCTCGGTGAAGATCAAAAACTGCATCGCGATCAGCCCCGCGAGCGCCAAGGCACCACGCCTGGGACGAATCGACTCCTCGACGAGGCGAATGACGACCAGCACAATCAGCGGCAGGGCGGCGACCAAGGCGAGGTCGAGATGGTTGAGGGTCTCCCCCAGAACGTACGAGGAGAAGCCAAAGATCCAGCCGCCTACAATCGCGGCAAGCGAGTCCTGAGTCACGTGACGGCAGAGCAGGTAGGCCGTCCAGGCAGCCAGGGCAGGGGCAGCAATTGCGAGCGTGTTATAGGTGACGAGCGGACCAGCGAGCGCGGTCAGGGGGGCGAAGAGCAACGCGGGCCCGGGGATCGTCGTCGCCCAGGCGAGGTTGAACCCCATCGGCGCGTCAATGCGATCGGTCAGAAAGGGCGACTGGTTGCCGGCCAGCACCTCAACCCAGTGCACCAGCGACCAGGCGAAGAACCCTTGGTCGGCGCCGAAACTTCCGACGACGGCGTCGTGCGGTGCTCGGATCACGAACCGTCCAACGAGCACGACCGAGACGACCGCGTAACCGAGCAGCACTAGGAGCGGCTCGAGACGTCGCATACCGCGGAGTGTAGGCGGCAACGAAGAAGGGCCGGGTGGTTGCCCACCCGGCCCTTCCGGTCGAACGCTGGTCATACGTAAGGTGCGCCGCGGCATCGCGCCGCTGCCCCAACGTTGGCTAGACGATTCCCTGTCGGTCCAGGGACGCGCCCTTACGTGCGCCGACCTCCACTTGCCGTACAGTTGCTACTCAAGAACGGACCACCTCCCTTCCGCGGTAGCGCGAAGATATCAATGGGACCGGACGTGGTTACTGGAAGTTTTTCCAGTACGCACTTGGTGTCGGACCAACTTGGCCCTGGTACTTCGAACCGAGTGCTCCCGAGCCGTACGGATGCTCGGCGGGACCGTCGAGATTGAGGAACGACAACTGGCCGATCTTCATCTCGGGATAGAGCGTGATCGGGAGATTCGCGACGTTCGCGAGCTCGAGCGTGACGTGTCCGTCGAAGCCGGGATCGATAAAGCCAGCGGTCGAATGGACCTGCAGACCGAGGCGGCCAAGCGAGCTCTTACCCTCGAGGCGCGAGACGATGTCGTCGCCCAAGGTGACGCGCTCGAGTGTGGCACCGAGCACGAATTCGCCCGGGTGCAGAATGAACGGCCCACCGTCGGTGATCTCGATCAGTTCGGTCAGTTCCGCCTGCTCTTGCTTGACGTCGATGTGGCCGTAGCGACTGTTGCGGAAGACGCGAAAGCGTCGATCGCAGCGAACGTCGACGCTCGCAGGCTGAATCAACGCCTCGTCGAACGGATCGAGCGCAATACGCCCTGCCGCAATCGCGGCGCGGATTCCACGGTCAGAGAGAACCATCTGGCGGCAGTTTGGCAGGCGTGGGGGACGGCCGGTGCCAGCGCGGTGCAGTACGCTGCGCCGTGTGAGCAGTCGGGTCATCGCACGCCGCTACACGTTGGAGGTCCCAGAGGCCCCGGCGCCGGGGCGCATGGTGTGGCGTGGGCGCGATGCCGTCAGCGGTGGAGCGGTCGTCGTGACACTGCTCGATGAGCATCCGCAGGTCGATGCCACGCTCGCAGCACTCGTAGCCGTGCGTCATCCATCCTTGCCCGTGATCTTGGATCACGGCATCGATGGCGTCACGCGGTATCTCGTAACGCCGGCGCGTGCGGGGCAGACGGCTCGTCTGCGCTTGGCCGACCGGGGTCAGCTGACGGGCGCCGATGCGGCCGCGCTTGGTGCGGCAATCGCCGATGCGCTTGCGACGTTGCACGAGCGTGGCCTCGTACAGGGAGTGGTCAGCCTCGATGCGCTGGTCCTTGACGAGACAGGGCCGCCGCGTCTGGAGGACCTCGCTACCGGTGGTCTGGCGCGTCCAGCCGACCAGCCGGACGATGACGTGCGCGCACTCGCGGCGATCCTGCGCGAGGTGCTCACGATTCCGGACGATGCGAACCTGCTCGAGTTCCCCGGGTTGACTCCGCGTTTTGCCGGGCTGCTACAAAGCATGGCCTCAATTAATCCGCCGGCCGCAGCGAGTGCTCGCGATGCCCTGCGCCGAATCGGTGACGGACAGCAGCCGCTGGCAGGCGCCACTGGGTGGGAGCCGTTTGTGCCGGTCGAGACGCCGGTGCGTGAGCAGAGCGAGCGCAGCAATCGGGGGCTCAAGGTGCTCGTCGGTGTACTTGCGGTTGGGGTGGTGGTCCTCGCTGTTGTTGCTGCCGTTGCAGTTGTGGATCGGCGCGATGCGAACCAGAGCGCAGTGATAACTGGTCTACCCGGCCCTGTCACGACCGTGATCAACACAGACACCGTCGAGGGTGGGACGACGACAGAACAGCAAACGACCGCAACCGTGCCAACGGGTGCAAGTCATGTGCCGAGGCCGATCCGGATCGTGGGCATCACTCCGCTCGACCCTGCGGGTGATCGTCAAGAGAATAATCAGGACGCACACTTCGCCATCGACCGCTCGCTCAGTACCGGGTGGTCGACGGAGATCTACAAGAAGAGCACGCTCGGCAACAAAGGGGGTGTCGGCCTTGCGCTGCGCCTTGTCATGCCAAGCCGGGTGACTCAACTCGTACTGCGCACCGCACCCGTTGGTGCGACGATTGCGCTCTACGCCGTCCGCGGGACCGAACCGACCACGGCGCCGCGTGGATGGATCACCCTGACCGAACCCGTCACGCTCCATCGATCACGCGCGGTACTGAGGATTCGCCACCGGGCACCAGTTACGACCGTGCTGGTCTGGATTAGTGGGTTGCCGGCAGAGCGTGGGGCCTACGTTTTACGCATCAACGACATTCGTGTCGTTGGCGCACCCAGCGGCGCTTAGCGCAGCAGCGACGACTCAGCTGTAAAGCGCTCGAGTGCGAGCTCGATCAGGCGGGTGAGCAGATCGCCGTAGGCGATTCCGCTGGCTTCAAACATGCGCGCGTAATAGCTCGTCGCCGTAAAGCCAGGGATCGTATTGATCTCGTTCAGTACGAGACGGCCCTCGTGCGTACGGAAGAAGTCGACGCGGGCCATTCCGTGGCAATCGCAGAGCGTGAAGGCGCGGGCGGCCGTGTCGCGCAGGCGACTGGCGGTCTCTGATGGGATTTCGGCTGGGACCTCAAGCCACGAGCCGCCGTCCGAATACTTGGCGTCGTAGTCGTACCACTCGTTGTGAAAGCCAATCCGCCCGACCTCCGAGATAGTCAGGTTCGGGGGCAGGCCGAGCACGCTGCACTCCACCTCATCGCCGACGAGTAGCTCCTCCACCAACACCTTCTCGTCGTGCGAAAGAGCAAGGTCGAGGGCAGCGTCGATTTCGGCCGCAGTCTCCACCCGCGAGATGCCAACACTCGAGCCCAGCCGAGCGGGCTTGACGAACACGGGATAGCCCAACGTGGCGATCTGCTCGCGCATGTCGGGTCGCGACTGGTGGCGGTGCACGACAACCTCGCGCGCAACGTCGATGCCCGCATCGCGTAGGACCGACTTGCAACGCTCCTTGTCCATCGTCAGCGCAGAGCCAAGGACGCCGGAGCCAACGTAGGGGACACCGAGCATCTCCAGCAGGCCTTGGACCGTGCCATCCTCGCCGAACGGTCCGTGCAGGACAGGGAACACCACATCGGAGCCCAAGGGTCCGCCGGCACCAGGCGTCACGGCAACCGGCTCACCTGCGGCATCGGTCCAGTGACCGGCCCGACTGATGGTGATCGACACGACGTCGAAACGGGCTGGGTCAAGGCCGGCAGCAACACTCGCAGCCGAGCGCAGCGACACATCGTGCTCCGACGAGCGACCGCCGCCAAGGACGGCAACCCGCAACCGCTCAGCCACTACGTCGTTGTTCCTGTATAGCGGCCAACGACGATCGTCACAGTCGAGCCCTGTGGTTGCGATGACCCGCTCGCGGGGTTTTGCGAGATGACGATGCCATCTTGAGACGGGTCGGTGACCGCGCTCTCCTCTGTATTCGCGACGAAGCCAGCGTTGGTGATCTGTGCCTCGGCATTGCTCCGCGACATGTTCACGACCGAGGGGACTGTGGCACTGACGGGGCCCTTGGAGACGACAACGTTGACGAAGCCACCCTGCGGGAGGCTCGTGCCGGCAGCCGGGTCCTGGCTGATCACCTGCCCGATCGGTGCGGCGTCATTCGCCTCGGACTGGGAGCCGAGCACGAGGCCTGCTGCGATGAGCGTGTTCTGCGCATTCGTGATGTCCATCTTGGTGACGTTCGGGACGGTGCTGGTCTGCTTCCCCTTCGAAACGGTGAGCGTGACCGTCGAGCCTGGTTTGACATCGACGCCAGCCGACGGTGCCTGTGAGATGACGTTGCCCACCGCGACACTCGAGGAGGAATCCTCGACCGTCGTGACCACGAGTCCGAGAGCCTCTACCTGTGCAGTCGCATCGGCTACGCCAGCGCCCTGAACGCTTGGCACGGTCACGAGGTTGGGTCCCGACGAGACCTGGAGCTCGATCGTCGTCCCGGTTGGCACTTTGCCCCCTGCGTTTGGCCGCATCGCAATGACCTGGTCGGCGGGAACGTCAGCGGAGGCCTGCTTCGTGATCAGTACGACGAGCCCTGCCTGCTTGAGCGCTGCCGTTGCATCGGCCTGCGTCTGGCCAACGAGGTTAGGAATCTCGACGAGTGCACTGGTCGTCGCCGTGGACGAAGTTGTCGCGCCGCCACTGCCGGAGCCTCCGCGGGTAAAGGCGTAGACACCCGCAATCCCCGCGAGCAGCACGATGCCGACGATGATCAGGAGAATCCACAGGCGCTTGCGATTCGGATTTCCGCCGCGCGTTGGTGGGGCCTCGCGCGGTGGGAGCGGTGGTGCAACGAGCGTCTCGCTCGCGAGCTGCGTCATGGCGATCGTGGCTGCACCAATGACGGCGGTCTCGTCGCTGATCGGCAGACCCTGGCGGACACGGTCGAGCTCGATACCCATCTGGTCAGCACTCTGGTACCGCTGTGTGGGGTCCTTCGAAAGCGCTCGCATTACAACCGACTCAAGAGCAACAGGTACGAGCGGATTGCGATCGGTCAGCGCCTCGGGGGCCTCCTGGACGTGACGCATGGCGACCGTTACGGCAGCTTCGCCTTCGAAGGGCACGCGTCCCGACAGCATTTCGTAGAGGACGATGCCGACGGCATAGAGATCGGCGGGGGGTCCGACGGGCAATCCTCGTGCCTGCTCGGGTGCGAGGTACTGGGCCGTACCAACGATCGAGCCAGCCTCCGTCATCTCGGTATCACCGGCACTCGCGATGCCGAAGTCGGCGACCTTGATCTTGCCGTCGGGCTGCACGAGGATGTTCTGCGGCTTGACGTCGCGGTGGATCACGCCCTGTTGATGTGCGACACGAAGGGCGGCCAAGATCTGCAGCCCAATGGTGATCGCCCTGCGTGGCTCGATCGGCGACTCGCGCCGAATCAGGTCCTTGAGTGTCTCGCCTTCGACGTACTCCTGGACGATGTACGACATGCCTGCGGTCTGCGACTGGTCGTAGACCTGCACGATGTTCGGATGGTTGAGTCGCGCGGCTGCACGGGCTTCGCGCTGAAACCGCTCGATGAAGTGCGGGTCGTCACTGTGGCGATCGGCCAGCACCTTGACGGCAACCTGGCGGTGAAGCGATTCGTCCTGAGCCAGAAAGACGCGCGCCATGCCACCTTGGCCAAGGCGGCCAACGATGCGATAGCGACCGTCAAAGAGGGCGCCGGGAGAGGTGTCGTCCATATGGCTCATTGTGTGTCCATCGCGGATTGTCTCACGTTGTCAGCGCAGTCAGCGCCCGTAGGACGGCAGCGACGATTGGTGCGGCCACATCTCCACCGGTTCCGGCGACGTCTTCGACGAGGACGGCAAAGGCGTAGCGTGAGGCCTCGGCTGGTGCAAAGCCAATAAACCACGCATCGTTTTTACCGGCACGGCCCGTCTCTGCCGTCCCGGTTTTGCCCGCCACATCAAGTCCCGCGACGGCTGCCGCTCCGCCGGTGCCTTCGTCGACGACCTGCTTCATCAGCCCGCGTAGGGTGGCCGCAGTCTCCGTTGTCATGGCGCGCCCGAGGTAGACCGGGGAGGGTCGTCGCACCACGGAACCGTCTGGAGCGCGTACCTCTTGGACCGGCTCGGGCTGAATGATTTGGCCACCATTGGCAACCGCGGCGGCAACTTCAGCCATCTGGAGTGGCGTGGCGAGCAGCCGCTCCTGACCAATCGCGACGCGCGGCACATCAATCGGTGCGTTCGCACTGATCATGTTGCCGCTGCGGTTGAAGATGCCAGACGGCAGCGTCTGCTCGGGTGGGTAGTCCCACGGGAAGCGCGAGAAGAAGCCGAAGCCACGCATGGTTGCCTCGAGCTTGTCCTGCCCGAGTTCTGCGCCGACCTTGGCGAAGGTCGTGTTGATCGAATGAATCAGCGCGTAGCCAAAGTTATGGGGACCGTAGGCGTGGCCGTGGTAGTTGCAGAGTGGCTGGCCGCCAGAGTTGATGCACGCCGGGCCAGGAAATTTCGTGTCGGGCGTGACGACGCCGGCATCGAGTGCACTGGCAGCTGTGACGACCTTGAAGGTAGAGCCCGGTGGGTAGAGGCCTTGGGTCGCGCGATTGAGAAGCGGCGAGCCCGGATCGCTGAGGGCCTTCTCGAGGCCCGTGTTCGGATCGTATGTTGGTGTCGAAGCCATCACGAGAATACCGCCGCTGCTCGGGTCGAGCACGACGACACTGCCGCGCACGCCGAGACTCGTCAGCTGCTCCATGGCGACCTTCTGCGCGGCTGCGTTAAGCCGTAAGACAACCTGATCGCCACGGACGGTGTCGCCCTTCATGCGATCGAACGAGTTGACGACGCCAGCCAGATCGCCCGTGCTGCCCGTCAGTTCGGGATCGAGTGACCGTTCGAGACCAGCGCGGCCGGCGAGGAGCGACGAGTAGCCAACCAGTTGTGCGGCCAGACCGGCCGTCGGATAGTGGCGGTAGTAGACCGTGCGGCCATCGAGCGTGCCGGGCTTTGATTCGGCGAGGGTGACGCCGTCAGACGAGACGATCGCGCCACGGTCGATCGCAAGGTCGCGGTAAACCAGCCGCACGTTGGCCTGACGCGCCTCGAGTGACGAACGCGCCCACACCTGCCAATACGTCGTCATGCCGATTAGAGCCAAGAGGCCAACCGCGAGCACGATGAAGAGGTTGCCAATGCGCCGATTCATACGCGCTCTCGATTAGCGCGCTGCGAGATACACAGCAGAAGGCCAGCGATTGCGAAGTTGGCCGTCACGCTCGAACCGCCATAGGACACAAACGGCAAGGTCAGCCCGGTCAACGGGAGCAGGCGAATGACGCCGCCGACGATCACGAAGACCTGAAACGCGACCGCGGTGGCGAGGCCTGCGGCCAACAGTTTCGAGAACCCATCGTCGGCCGTGGTGGCAATGCGAAAGCCACGCCAGGCGAGTAGGAGGTAGAGCAGGATCACTGCCGCAGCGCCGACGAGCCCCATTTCGTTGGCGATCACGGAGTAGATGAAGTCCGTCTGGGCGAACGGGATGATCGTCCCGCCGGCGCTGTTGAGGATCAACCCGCGGCCAAATCCTGCGCCAAGCACACCACCGTCGGCGATCGTGTAAATCGACTGCGTGATCTGGTAACAGCACTGCGCCTGCTCGTTGGCCCACGGGTGCAGCCAGCCGTCGATACGGGTCTGCACGTGCGGTGTGATCTGCACGGCGGCGGCCGCACCGAGGGCAAACAGGCCACCACCAAGGGCGACAAACAGCAGGCGACCCGTTGCGATGTAGAGCATCGCGAGCGCGATCACGTAAAAGAGGAGTGAGGAGCCAAGGTCATTCATCGCCACGAGCAACACCAGTGACGCACCGGCGATGATCAACAGCGGCAGCGAATGGCGCAGTGCCGGGATACCGACGCCGAGTAGCTTGCGTGTCGGTGCGGCCAGGACCTCACGACGCTCGCGGAGATAGCCTGCGAGGAAGATCACGAGCAGGATCTTGGCGAACTCGCCTGGCTGGATCTGCAGCCCACCAATCCGGATCCAGAGGCGGGCACCGTTGACCTGTGCACCGAGCGTGATCGTGGCGAGCAGGAGCACGACTGCGAGTGCACCGCAGGTATACCGCAGCGTCTCAAGTCGACGAATGTCGCGGAAGGCGATGATGACACCGATAAAGAGCGCGAGGCCAATCAGGATCCAAATGCCCTGATCGCGCGCGAGCGTCGCATCGATGCGATAGATCTCAATCAAGCCGATCGCGGTCAGAACGGCCGTGATGGGCAACACGTAGGGATCGGCGTCGGGCAGCGTGAAACGTACGACGAGGTGAGCGACGAGATAGGCGCCGGCGAAGAAGGCAGCGGCAATCAGGGGGGACGAGGCGAACTCTTGGGCGCGGGCGAGTTGTACAGCGGCAAAACCGGCGGTGGTGATCAGCAGCGCAAGCCCGATCAGGCTGAGTTCGCGGTTACGCATCGGCAGGCGGAGAAATCCGCGGTCCGGCGTCACGGCGTACTCGGTGGCAAACGCAGCCACGGCGAAGCAGAGGTCAGCGCGGCGACCCGATCCTCGGCGCTCCCAAGCGAGCCGATGCGCTGATCGAGCAGGCTGGCACGTTGGTCCGTGGAGAGCACGGCCGTCGGGACGTCGGTAATCGTGACCGCGCGGTAGAGCGTCATGCTGCTCGTGACCTCGAAGGGCAGGCCCTGATAGATCGCAACGCGACCATCAGGCGTTGCACCGACGAAGTGAGCCCATTGCAGGCCCACCGCGATTCCGACCGCGAGTGCGATACCGACCGCAGCGACGATGCCGATAGCGAGCAGGTTGAACCCGCGGCGACGCCGTGACGTGGGAGTGGTCGGTGGGGCGATCGGGCCACTATCGAGCGCGGTCGGGGGCAGGATCACGATCGGTGGGCGCTCGGGCTCGGTGTCTTCGGCGCCACGCGTACCCATACGCAGGAGCACTGCGGTGACGTTGTCTTCGCCACCGGCGCCGTTGGCTGCGGTGACGAGTTGCTGGGAGAGCTGTTCGAGCGAGCCGCCGCCCCGCAAAATCCGGGTGATTTCGGGATCAGAGACCATTCCGGTGAGGCCGTCACTACAGAGCAGGATCAGATCGTCGGCCTCGATCGCGACGCGCAACACATCGATATCAACGCGCCCCTCGGCGCCGAGGGCACGGGTGATCACCGAACGCTGCGGATGCCGCTCGGCCTCGGCTGGGGTGAGCGTGCCGCGGCGCACGAGTTCTCCCACAAGTGAGTGATCGTCGGTCAGCTGTTGCAGGCGACCCGAGCGGAACAGGTAGGCGCGCGAATCGCCAACGTGCCCCACGACCAGCGCGTCGCCATCAAGCATGGCTGCGGTAATCGTCGTACCCATCCCGAGCAGTGACGGGTCGTTTTGGGACGCATTGTGGATTCGCAGGTTGACGTCTTCGATGGCGTCAGCAAGAGCCTGCTCCCCGCCCTCGAGCCCGTGGAGAGCCGCCACAGCCATCGCACTCGCGACCTCTCCCGCACGGGCTCCGCCCATACCGTCGGCGACCGCAAAGACCGGATCCGACAGGAGGAGTGCGTCCTCATTAGACTGGCGGATCTGACCGACGTCGCTGCAGGCACCTGTCTCGCGCACAACGAGCATCATGCGTCTACCCCAGGCTCGTAGACCATCCGCGTGGAACCGACCGCAAGCTCATCACCCTCATGCAGGGGTGTCTCTGCCGCGATGCGATCGCCATTGACGTAGGTGCCGTTCGTCGAACCGAGGTCGGTCACCGTGGGCGCGCCACCGCGTGCACGCACCATCGCGTGACGTCCCGAGACGAAGTCGTCACCGTCGAGCACGGCTGCGGCGCGGGGATCGCGGCCGAGGAGTACTTCTGGCTGGTCCAAAACCACCGCCGCACCGATCGGCAGGATGTCGCTCGCGACCACGACGAGCCGGCCCGGCGAGAAGGGTATCGCAGGAGCGGCGACGGGAGCGGGCTGCGGGTCGAAGCCATGGCCCGGGCTGAGAATCATGCTTTCGGACGAGCCACGAACATCACGAATCGCCGTCCGCGCAATTCGCCAGACAAAGAGATAGAGCAAGACCAGCACTCCAATGCGGAGCAGGAGGAGTGCCTGATCGATCATCGCTCAGCCGTGCCGCTGCTCGATTCGCAGCGTGCTCATCCCAATCGTGATCTCATCCCCGGCGCCGATCGTGGCGCTGCGAATGCGGCGACCGTTGACCATCGAGCCGTTGGTCGAATCGAGATCACGCAGGACGAACCCTTCCTCGCTGCGGCCGAGCTCGGCGTGGCGCCGCGACACATTGCCGTCGGCAAGCGGGACATCACAGTCCTTGCTGCGACCGATTACCAGTGCCTTGTCGCCGATGGCGACCTCGCCGCCAGGCCAGACCAGTGTCCAACTCGCGACCGGTACCGGCGCCGCGACCGGTGGCTCTGCGGCTGCGGGCGGGGTCGCTGCGACCACGGCGGCTGCCGCGACCACTGCGGGTGCTGGCGGGGTCGGGGCGGCGGGCGGTGTCGGGACCGGCGGAGCGGCGGGTGGAGTCGGGACCACCGGGGCGAACTCGTCCGAGGCATCGACGGCAAAGGGATCGATGATCGGGGCGACCGGTGGAATTGGGGCGCTGGGCGGTTCTGGTGCCACCGGAGCCACGGCCGCGGCGGCCGGGACGGCACCGCCACCGAATTCTGCCGGGAGTTCTTCGGCCGGTGGTGGGCTATCCATGGCGACCGGTGGTGGTGTCTCTTCCATCTCCGCGGCAATCCCAAACGTGCCAACCTCAAGCTCGTCGGCGGTCTCGATCATCACGCGGGCCCGACCCGGCAGCGAGTAGCCCTCACGGCGTGCGTGCTCCGTCAGGTAGCCAGCCAATTCTGTGCGGAGACGGGCTTCGTAGGCGAGGAACTGTTCGCGATCATCGGGTGCGAGAAAAACCGTATAGGCGTTTGGGACGTAGACCTGTTGGACGGAAATGACCTTGTTGTCATCCATCTCTTTCGTCAGTTTGCGGGCCAATTCGACGGGTTGGACGTGGGAGCGGAAGGTTCGGCCGATGCCGCCCTCAAAGACCCCCTCCAGTCGACTCTCGATACGTCGCAGAAAACCCATTAGAACATCCTCTGATTGCCAGTTGACTTGCTGTCCACGGCCGCCAAGGTGGCGGTGTCAAGGCTACGAGAGCGGACAAAAATCACTATACCCGCCGCCCCAGCGCCCATCACGATTGGGACGGGTGCGAACAGTGCGCCCGTCAGCACGACCGGGATTGCCAGAGTGGTCAATGTGCCGAGGCTGAGCCACAAACCAGCGGTAATTCCGAGTGCACGTCCGGTTGTGGAGAGCACCATTGGCGCAGTCACCGAGAGTGTGGCCCAGAGCACTGCCAAAAGCAGGGGGCCAAAGCCAATTGCCGCGGCAACCGTGCCGGCAGTGGCGATCGCATCATCAGCGCCTGCCAGTTGGGTACCGAGCGTCGCCAACTGTGGGGTGGGGCTAAACGGCGAGCCGTAGCCCGACAGTCCGAGGGCCACGGTCATCGCCAGGGCGCCGGCGGCACCGAGGGCACCACGGATGTAGGCGCGCGGGGACGAGCCCGCGAGGAGGGGATAAAGCGACCACGCGAAACAGAGTGTGCAGAGTGGTGCGAGGAGGGGAAGCAGGATTCGCTTGCCATCACGGGCCAGAAGAATCATCCACGCGACCGCAATCAGCGCACCGCCCGGCACGAGGCCAAAGGCGAGGTTCCCGAGCAGGGGCAGGGCTGCAGCCAGAACGAGGGCACCGGCGATCAAGGGCAGGCGGAGTGCCACGACGGCTGCGAGCAGTGCGATCGCAAGCGGCCAGCCGGTTGGATAAAACGGCAGGGCACCGAGCAGGAACAGGCTGGCGACACCCGTTAGGGCCACGGGCCAATGCGGCTGCATGCGGGTCAGGGCGGCGGTAATGCGCGCCTCGGCCTGGGACTGTTCGCCCGGCTCTGCGTGCTCGTGGCGCTCGCGACGTTCGTCGATCAGGTCTGGGACGGCCCGCAGCCAGCGCTTGCGGAGCCGAACGCGCGGTTCCATCGGCGGCATCTCGATCGACGGATCCAGTTCTGCGCCCCCGCGTTCCATGGCGACGGCGCCGCGCAGGAGAGCGTCGCGCAACTGGCTTGGCAGGGGCCGGCGTTGGTTATCGAGATCGAGAGCGCGATCGATCATCTTGGTCGCGGCCTCGGGTAGGTCGGGGCGTTCTGCCCGCAACGAAAGGCGCAGCTTGCGATGCTTCTCTGCGAGCTCAACCGGATTCTTGGAGCGGTACGGGTTCTTGCGGGTCAGTGCTTCGTAGGCCACGAGCGCCGCTGCCCAGACGTCGACGGAGCCCGTCAGCATCTCGCCACGCACCTGCTCGGGCGCCATGTACGAAAGCGTGCCGAGCAGGCTCTCATCGACGGTGGCATCGGGGTGGTCCATCTGCGCGATACCGAAGTCGGTCAACTTGAGGATGCCGTCATCGCGCAGCAGGATGTTGCCGGGCTTGACGTCACGATGGATGACCCCGCGGGCGTGGGCATGCTCAAGGGCATCACAGACGGCAGCGACGGCGCGCAGAATTTCGGACTCCTCGAGGCGCTTCTCGCGCAATACGACAGAGAGATCGTTACCGCGGACCAGCTCGAACGAGACGAAGATGTAGTTCTCATCTTCGGCGTTACTGAGCATGCGCACGATGGCGCCGTGGTCGAGCGAACTGACCGCTCGCATCTCGCGACGGGCGCGTCGGCGCAGCTTCTCCTCAGCCGGAATCGCCTTGAGGGCAACCATTTCGCCGGTCTGAAGATCCTCCGCCTCGAAGACGGTGGCACTACCACCAACCCCGATTGTCTCGATAATTCGGTACCGATCAGCGACGATCCCCTCAGGAAAAAGTGGCGGCACACCGTGCGGCGCACTACGGAGGGGACGGACGGTCACAGCTCCTGCCGCAGGTAATTGGGAGGATCGAGTGGTAATGTGGCGAAAGACCGGGACAGCACTGCTCCCGATTCGCCATTTATGCCTGCGTTCCTTTCCTTTTTTGACGACGAGTACGACGAGGCCCCGCCCGAGCGTTCTGGGCGAAAGCGGCCTTCCTTGCCGGGCGCTGCGCGTGGCAAGGGTCCTCAGCGCCTGCTCGTCCTCGCGATCGGCGTCCTGATTGTCGTCGTCGCCGGCTACTTCCTTGTTCAGCGTTGTCAGCGCGACCGCGAGGTCTCGTCGTATCAGTCGTTTGTGGCGCAATCGAACGAGGTTGCCAAGGCATCGGGTGCGGTTGGATCTGAGTTCTCTGCCGCGATCCTGACCGCAGGGCAGACACCCGACGGACTCAACAAGTCGCTGACGCGCGAGATTCAGGCTCAGCAGCAGATCGCGTCGAATGCCGCGGCCCTCGGCGCGCCCGACGGACTGGCGCCGTACACACCGTTTCTTGTGCAGTCGATGCAGTACCGCGTGAGTGGGCTTCAGGGTCTGCAACGCGCACTCACCGACGCCTTTACGGCCGCTGGTACAACCGGTCAGGTACCGCTCGAACAGTCGGCAGCAGTCGCGGCCACCTTCCAGCGCCTGATCGCATCGGACGTTGTCTACTCAGACTCGTATCAGGATCCGAGTAAGCAAGTCCTCGCGCAGAAGTCCATCGACGCCACTGTTGATGACTCGCAATTCGTCGATCCGAAACTGATTGAGTTTGCCGCGCCTCAGCGTATGCAGTCGATTTTGAATGCGCTCCTGGGGGGAACACCCGTCGATGGTGGCGGGACCGTTACGACGAGTACCGCGACGGATGGCTCGATCGTTACGTCAACGAGTAGCTCGGGCGTGACGACCGCCGGCGCGTTGCATGGCACCACCCTGATCAGCACAGCCTTCAACCCGGGCACGGTGCAGCTTGACCCCGCATCGGTCAACCAGGTCGACAGCGCGAACAACATGTCGTTGGCTGTGACCGTCCAGAACTCCGGCGATGCCACCGAGGTCTCCGTCAAGATCAACGTCGTGCTGCGCGCCAAGGGCATGGACGACCGCGCGTTGCCAACGGGCGAGATCACGACCCTCGACCCCGGTGCTCAGGGCACGGTAGAGATTCCGTTTGGCCTCTCCGACATTGTCTTCGACAGTGTCGTGACGGCAAAGGTGACGGTCGAGAAGGTACCGGGCGAGCAGAACATCGATAACAACATCGGCGTCTACCAGATCCAGTTCCGCCTCAAGCCCGCCTGAGCACAGGGATTGCGGTGACCACCGAATTGCAGGGCACGGTGGCGTTGGTCGTGGCCGGTGTCGGCGTGGTGCTGGCAATCGTGGCGCTCGTGATTGCGGCCCGCACAGCAATGTGGGCCGGGCGGTTGCGTCGTGCTGAGCAGGCACTCCTGGCGGGCGAACCGGTCGATCTCGTGGAGTTTGCGGTTGGTATGCAGGCCCGGATGGAGCGGCTTGAACTCGATGGCGTGCATCTGCGGGATGAGGTCGTGTCTGCACTGGGCACTCTCGACGTGGTGCTTCGTCGCCGTTCGATTGTTCGCTTCGACGCCAATGACGACGAAGACGGGCGTCGCTCGACGTCGCTCGCGCTGCTCGATCGCAACGGGTCCGGCATTGTGATCAGTGCCGTGCACGCGGGGACGGTCACGAGCCTGTTCGTCAAAGATGTCCTCCGTGGTGGGGCCGGCTCACTGGCGTTGACGCCTGAGGAGCAGCAGGCGATCACCCACGCGTTGCGCTGACGGTCACATTTCGGTAAACGCCGGGAGGGCACTGCTACCCTCGCGGTGTGATGACAGGAAGCGTGCTCGTGTTGAACGCGACGTACGAACCGCTCAACGTGACCAGCGTTTGGCGGGCGTGTAGTCTCGTGCTGTCGCAGAAGGCCGTCGTCCTCGAGGCGCATCCGGAGCGCATGATCCGCTCTCCCTCGACGTCACTGCCTCATCCCGTGGTGATTCGACTGGTCTCGTACGTCAAGGTGCCACGCTTTACGTCGCGGCGCATTACGCGGCGTGCGCTCTTCGCCCGCGATGGCAATGCCTGCCAATACTGCGGCAGCGGAAATCGCCTCACGCTCGATCACGTCAACCCACGCTCGCGTGGTGGCGAGTCGACGTGGGAGAACGTGGTCACGGCCTGTTCGCCGTGCAATCTCCGCAAACGTGACCGGTTGCCACATGAGGCCGGGATGCCGTTGCAGAAGACACCACGGGCACCTCACCCCGATGTCTATCTGACGCTCGGCACCCGGTCGATCCCCCGTTCTTGGCATCCGTATCTTCCCGCCCGCGCTCGCAAGGCGGCGGAGGAGGACGCAAAGCTGTCGCTGGCGGCCTAAGGCGTCGAGACAGCTACGAGTCCCGTGCTACCGTCGGCACGAGGCGCCATGACAGACCCAACGAACGCATCGACAGCACGCGCCGTACGGCATCTCAGCCTGCTCTCGGAGACCGTTGAGGCCGTCACGAGCTCGCTCGATCTGGCGGAGGTCACCGACGCGGTGGCGGTCGCCGTTGCCCGTGCCTTCGGGACGGACGCCTGCTTCGTCTACGCGTATGACGATTCGGCCGACGAGCTGGTGTTGCAGGCGGTCCACGGCACACACGTCGAGGCGACGGCGGGGCCGCCACGGATGCGGGTTGGCGAGGGCCTGACGGGGTGGGCAGCAGAGACCCGCGAGGCCGTCGCGATTGCGGCGGACGCGCATCTGGATCCACGCTTTAAAGAGTTTCCAAACCTTCCAGAGCGTCGCTTCCAGAGCCTTCTCGCCGTCCCGATCCTCGATCGCCGCGAGCGTCTGGCTGGAGCGATGAACGTGCGTACCGTTGAGCCACGCCAGTATCACGACGACGAGATCGACCTTCTGCAGACGATCGCTCGCCAAGTCGCGCAGGCCATCGAGAACGCTCGGCTGTACGAACGCTCGCAGCGCCGCGTGGCTGAGCTCGAGGCATTGGGCAGCATCTCGCAGGCGGTCACCGAGTCGCTCTATCTCGAGGAGGCCTTGGCGCATATCGCCGAGGCGGCTGGGCGTGCGGCCCACGCCGAGGTCTGTGCGCTCGTGCTCGATGGTCCGGAGGGTTCGAGTGTTGCTCGGCGTTCTAGCGGCGATGGGCCTGACGATCAGGAACTGGCGGCGCTGGGTCTGAGGGCGCCTGTCGACGAGCAGGGCGTATTTGCCGTGCCACTCGTCTGGAAGTCACGGCGGCTTGGCGCCCTTGTCACGACAACGCCCGCCGGGCGCGCCTTTACCCCCGAAGAACAGATGCTCCTGCGCTCCGTTGCCAACCAGGCGGCAGCGGCAGTCGAGTCGAGTCGTGGTGTGATGCGCGGCATCGTGGCGCAGGAGATTCATCATCGCGTCAAAAACAATCTGCAGACCGTTGCCTCACTGCTGCGGCTGCGGGCGGGCAGTGCAGATCCAGAGCGCGCGTTGACGGATAGCGTGGACCGGATTTTGTCGATCGCTGAGGTCCATGACCTCCTAACGGCGAGCCGCGAAGGCGATGTCGACCTGTCGGACCTGCTCCGCCGAGTTTCGGCGATGCTTGGACACGGGCTCGGCACGCCGGCCGCCGCCGAAGAACTTGCCCACGTCGAGGTGCCAGGCGATGTGGCGACCGCGGTCGCCCTGATTTTCTCTGAGCTCTACGCGAACGCGCACGAGCACGGTGGTGGTGATGTGCACGTGGCGCTCCGTCAGGACGCCAAGCAGATCGAGTTGACCGTCACCGATCGCGGGCCAGGCCTGCCCGAGGGTTTCGATCCGGACCGCTCGCTCGGACTCAAGATCGCGCGAGCATTGACGACCGACCAGCTGCGGGGTGACTTGTTGCTCGAAGAAGCGACGCCGGGCGTTCGTGCCCGACTGGTCTGGAGCACGGCGTGAGGATTCTGATCGCAGAGGATGAGACGATCATCCGCCTCGACGTGCGGACGCTGCTTGAGAAGGCGGGTCATGAGGTGGTCGCCGAGGCCCGTGACGGAGAAGAGGCCGTCGCGCTGGCGGCCGAGCACGATCCGGATGTAATCGTGATGGACGTACGGATGCCGCACCTGGACGGGATCGAGGCGGCGCGGCAGATTACCGACCGCAAGCCTGTGCCGATCGTGATGCTGACGGCGTACGCGGAGCAGGACCTCGTCACGCGCGCCTCTGAGGCCGGCGCCTTCGCCTATCTGGTCAAGCCGTTTCGCGAGGTTGATCTCTTGCCAGCGCTCAACACGGCCCGGGCACGCTTTGAGGAGCTCGAGGCGCTGCGCGAGGAGGCGGCCGATCTGGCTGAGGCCTTGGCGTCGCGCAAGGCCGTCGAACGGGCGAAGGGGATTTTGATGAGCAAGGACGGCATCGATGAGGCCGAGGCCTTTCGTCGGATCCGAGCCGCCAGCCAGAAGACGGGCCGCACGATGCGGGTTGTTGCAGACGCGTTGATCGCCACCTTCGAGACGGATGGCGCCGAGTGACCACGACGCCCGACGTTATCGAGCGACGCAAGACAGGCGACGGCACGGGCCTCGGTCCACCGTGGCGCGTGATCGTCTTAAACGACGACCACAACACCTTCGAGGGCGTCGCTCGCTCGCTCGCCGCGGTCCTGCCTGGCGTCGACTATCGCCAAGGCATGGGGTTTGCCAACCGCATCCATAAATCGGGCCAGGCGATCGTCTGGACGGGCCACCAGGAACTCGCCGAGCTCTACCATGAGCAACTCGCCGCGCATGGTCTGACGATGGCCCCACTCGAACAGGCCTAGGCGTAGAGCCGTTCGGCGATCGCCTCAGGCGTAGTGAGCCAGGCGCCGACCGACTCGAGCCGACTGAGGAGCTCGTCGTAGAGCAGGAGTTCGGTGGCACCGTGCTCGCCACTAAAGCGCTCCATCGGCACGCTCAGAGCTGCAGCGCCACCGACGGAGAGCAGCGCTGCCAATCCATCAGAGACGGCGTCGTCGAGTAGCGGAAACTCAATCGTGTCTGTCGGACGGTCGCCGGCGGTGTCGAAGCCACGGCTTGGAAATGCCGTGCCGCGGCGAAATCCCGGGCGGCCGGCGATCTGGATACCCACGCCGGCCCCTAGCGAGAAGCCGAGCATGCGGATGCGTGCCTGCTGCTCAGGCTCGAGCAAATCGATCGAACGCAATGCGGCCGTAGCGCGGTACTGCTTTTCGATCGCTGCGAGCTCGGTGTAGGCAGCAAAGGGATTAGAAGGCGTCGAGCGGCGCAGCTTGCGTAGGAAACCGGTCCGAGGTGGTGCAATCGCCTGAGCCTCGTGCACCAGAGCGATCGCGCAGGTGGCCCCACCCGGCCAAGGTGGGGTGACGCGGAGGCGCTCGGCGGCGACCCAGTCGCCAACCAGAGCTCGGGCGGCATCGACGGGGTTCTGCCAAACACCCGTGGTGCTGCGTGCGGTCAGATGGTGGAAGGCGAAGGCGATTGGATCGGCCTCGAGCGTGTCGAGAGCCTCCCAGGCCGAGGCGGAGAAGGGCAGCGTTTGCGACGGCCAGTCGAGCACCACGCTGCCCGTGTGCGCGACAGTGATGCCACTGGTGGCCAGCAGGTCGGTCAGCGTTGCCGACGCTCGAGCACCAATCGCAACGGGGCCACCGATCGCGAGGCGGACGACCTCATTCATGGTGCGACTCCGTGCGCGGCATTCCACTCGGCCGCACTCTCGCGCAGCCCCGGTCCCGTTGCCCCCTCGAGTGCATTACGGAGGTGGAGATCGAGTTCGGTGCGCGGAAGATTTGGCTTGAGGCGCCGAAGAGGCCCCGGCAGGGTGGGCAGCCTCGAGAGACCACTCAGAGCCGCGTACTGGCCCGCCAAGGCGACGCGGGCGGTGGTGCCGGAGAAGCCGGGGTGATACTTCGCCCAGTAGCGCCGGCGACCGCGCCAGAACTCGACGATCCGGCGCGAGGGATCGGCGCTGGTCGAGGCACGTACGTGGTGGCGGACGACTGCCTGGGGCACAACATGGGTCTCGAAGCCACGCTGGTGCAGGCGCTGCTGGAGATCGGTCTCCTCCGAGAACATGTAGAACCCCTCGTCGAACGGACCGGTGATTTCGATCGCGGAGCGGCGCACGAGAAGGGCGCAGCCGCTCGCCCAGTCGACGGCGCTTGCAGTGCCCGTGACGCGCTGCTCCACCCCGGCCTGGCCGAGGGTAACCAGACTCCGCAGACAGGTCGCTGGGTCAGGGAAGCGGAACGACGTCGCCTGATGGCGTCCATCGGGGTAGATCACGGCCGGAGCGGCGATTGCCACCTCGGGGTGCGCGTCGAGATACGCCACGAGCGTGTCGATTGCCCCGGGCTCGACCGTCGCGTCGTCGTTGAGGACGAAGTGATAGTCGGCGGTGCTGTGCGCGAGCAGCCGATTATGGTTGGCGCCAAAGCCGGTACGAAAGGGTTGCTCGATCAATTCGACGGCAGGGTATGCCTCGCGAACGGCGGCACAGGTGCCGTCCTCTGAGGCGTTGTCAAGCACGAGAATCGCGTAGGGCTCGTTGGGCGCCCCAGGTCCTGTCAGCGCAGCGAGCGCCTCGAGCAGGAGGGCACGATTGCTGTGAGCGACGATGGCGACGGCGAGCCGTGCGCTCACCTCTCGAGACCTCGCTGACGCAACTCATCCATCGCTTGGTCGACGTGATCGTCGGCCTCTTGGTCGGCAAGCCAGGTGGCGAGTTCGCCGAGGCCAGCCTTGACCTCAATCTCCGCACGGAAATCGAGCAGCTCGGATGCGCGCGTGGGATCGCCGATGCAGTGGCGGATGTCTCCCGCGCGATAGCGGCCGACCAACTCTGGTTCGATCGCGAGGTTGAGACCCTGTGCGAGGCCCTGAGCAACGTCGAAAATGCTGGAGGCCTCTCCGGTGCAGACGTTGAGTGCCGCACCTGTGGCAGTCGATTCTGTGGCGAGATGAAAGGCACGGGCGACGTCGGTGACGTGCACAAAATCGCGCGTCTGGAGCCCATCCTCGAACGCAACCGGGGCATGGCCGTTGAGGAGTCGACTCGCGAAGATGGCGGCGACGCCCGTGTACGGGTTGCTGAGCGCCTGGCGCGGGCCGTAGACATTGAAGAGGCGCAGCGCGAGCGTTGGCACGTTGTAGGCCGCGCCGATCGAGAGGCACAGTTCCTCATGGTCGCGCTTCGAAACGGCATAGACGCTCGTCGGGAGCAGCGGCTTCGTCTCCGCCGTGCGCTCCGGCAGGAGCGCGTCACCCGCCGGAGTCTCGAGTTCCCACCGGCGCGCAGCCAATTGCGAATCGGGGCGGAGTCCCGGAGCAAGACCACCCTCACCTGTGCGGGCGTTGCGGTATTGCCCTTCGCCGTAGATCGACATCGACGACGCGACGACGAGACGTTGAATGCGTTCGCGACGCTCGACCAACTGTTCGAGCATGACGGCACAGCCGACCGTGTTGACATCCATGTAGCGACGAATCTCGTACATCGATTGGCCAACGCCGACGACGGCTGCAAGGTGGACGACCGCGTCAACGTCATCCATCGCTTTGCCGAGGGCAACCTCGTCACGGACGTCGCCGACGACGAGCTCGACGTTCGAATCAAGATAGTCGGGAGGCCCGCCGGGGTGGACCTGTGGATCAAGCGAATCGAACGCACGCACGTGGTGGCCTGCAGCCAGCAGGCGGTCGGCAAGGTGCGAGCCGATAAAACCGGCACCGCCTGTAACCAGAACGCGCATACCCGCATGGTACGGGGCACAGCGCGTCGCGTGCGTCTATCAGCGCAAGGAGGTCGGCGTGGTACGGCCGTGTGGGATGTCGCTCAGTGACGTCAGCGGCTGAAGCACAGAGGTATCGGCACGTTGTGCGCCGTCGATTGTGAGTGCGTTTCCAGAGAGCGTCGCCTTCCGCGACAGGCTGACGGTATCGAGGATCACGACCTGTCCACCACGGGCAACAAACCCCTGCAGGCGAGCCAGGAGGCCCGCTGTCCAGACCGGAGCGTCAGTGATCACGAGGACGCGCGCACTGCGGGGCAAGCCTCGGGCCTCGATCGCCTGGTCGGTAATGGCTCCCACCTTGTGAATCCCGCTGCTCTGCGTCGCCGCAACCGTGCGACTGATGGTGGCAATCTCGGTCTCAATCCCAGAGGCAAATGTGCGATCGAGCGGAAGTGGAGCAGGTGGCACATCCGGAAAGCCAGAGAGGTCGGCGTCGGTTGGGTTTGTGGCCTGCCACGAGTACAACGGCTCCATCACAAGCACGCCGGCATGCCCAGCTTTCGCCTCAGGCGCCCACGCCTCCCAGCCCCCACCAGCGATTTGTACCGCGTAAAAACCGGGAGTCGTAGCGGGCAATGCGACTGCGCCAGGAGCGCCCTTGGCCCGCGCGATCACTTCGCCCGGAAAGCTCGCGCCGGGATGGTGACGCACGAGTGCCACGTCTGCCAGCAGCGTGACCGGTTGCAGCGTTGGGGTCAACGCGACCGTTTCGACACCAACGACCTGTGCGGGCGCGAGCTCGTTCGGCTTGACCACCTCTGGCGCGTTGACGAGATTGCCACCGCGGTCTTCGGCGTGCCAGCCGACGATGTACGAGCCCGGCGGGACGAACGTACCAACCTTGTCGAGTGGGAGGTTGCCGGCGTCGGCCGACCAATGCATTTCTTTCTGTTGCGTCCACTTGAGGGCCGTCTCGCGGCGTAGTAGTCGGGCTGCACCACTCGGTTGGATCTGTCGCACGTCAAGGCGGAAGCGGACAGGCTCGTTGGCATTCAGCGTGAACGCGTAGGTGCCCGCAGTGCCGTCAAGCCCGGGAGAGATGCGTTGTCCTGGCTTAGCTGTTGATGCCACGACGGGAGGTGTGGCGTCGAGGATGATCGGATCCGGTATCCGAATCAATCGTTCCTGCCGCTTCAGTGAGATCGCAAAACGGTACGGCCCGTCGGAAGCGAGCGTGCCGTTGGCGAGCTTGCCGCCCCACGACGCCCGTACGCTCTTGCCCTTCTGTACCGTTGTTGCCGTGGCGACGGTGTGGTCATTGAGGTCGAAGATCAGCACTGTTGCCGTATCGGGCTTGCGTAAGCCGACGGTCAGGGTGGCCTGACGACGCTTGGGCTTATCGGCGTTTGGCGAGAACGTGGGGCTCGCGATTTTTGGCGCGACGATTGGCGATGGTGCACTCTTGACGACCTGTGCGCGGACAAACATCACCGCGGCACCCGCCACCAGTGCGAGCATCAGCAGAGCAGCCAGAATCCGAACGAGTCGCTCCACAGCACCAATGCTAGATGGGATCGTCGTCGAGCGACTGATCATCAGCGGTCGCCTCGAGAATTCGGCGGGAGGCGTCGCGCAATCCACGCAGCACCGCAAGGGCCTCGGGCCAGGCGCTATCGGGCACAATCAGGTGGTCGCGCGAGGCTGTTCCGACCAGCACAATGGGTACGCCACGCTCGGCGAGTGCGCCGCTGATGGTCGAGGCAAAACCGGTGAGTTCGGGGGGCAGTGGAGCGACGAGCAGGATTACGCGCAGCCGATCTTGCCGTGTGTCTGCGGCCGGCAGCGTATCTGCGAGCGTGCTGCGCAGCACAAACGTGGTCTCAAGCGGGTCGTCAATGCGGGCACTAAACCCCTCTGCGAGGAGTGCTTCAGGTGACGGTGGCGCGGAGCCGCGCCCGTAGCCGAGCAGGGTGAACTCCTGCTCGAGCAGCATTGGGTCGAGCGCAGCCAGGGCCGCGATCAGAAGAGTCGAGTCTGCAGACACGGAGCAGAGGGTACGCGAACGCACCAGGCCAGTGCTTACGGCAGCGTTGGCAACTGCTCGGCGCGCAGCACGTCGAGGTAGCGCGTACTGCGAAAGCTGATCTCGCCGCCGTCGGCGTGAGGTCGACCGAGGGCTTTCGTGGCGAGCCGCTTGAGCGCAAACTCCGGCAGCCAGCGGTACCAACGCTGCACGCGATTGAGGCGCTCGTAGCCACCGAGGTGTTGGGCGTGGAGCGCGGCGTAGCGCGTACGAGCCTGTGTCGACGTGAGTTCGCCTCCGAGGGCACTCCTCACGAGGCGCCCGGCGCCGGCACCAAAGTAGACGGCCGGCCGAATGCCTTCCAGCGTGACGGGCAATGCCTGTCCAGCCGCATCGCCAATAAAAAGCACGTCATCAACGACGGGATCACGTGGGATGCAGGCAATGGCGCCGCCGTGGTGCTCGCGGCCGGGGCCAAGGTCGTCCCGCTTGCGCAGTCGACCCATCGGTGGTTGCAGCGGCTCCTTGATAAACGAGCCGACACCGGCACGGACATGATCGCCCGCGGGGAACGACCAGCCGTAGCCCGACTTGAGCAGATGCTTTTCGAGGTAGAAGGCGAACCCGTCGGCCTGGGGGGCCGCGACTGTCGGTACGTGGTCTTCGGTGCCGATGACGAGGCTTGGGTGCGAGCCGCGGGTTGGGCCGGCATGGTCGAGCACTCTCCGCCAGCCCGAGGCGTCGATCAGCCAGTCGGCCTCAAGGCGCTCGCCAGACGACCCGAGTACCGTTGCGCCATCGCGACCGACAACGCGGATCTGTTCGAAGCGCGCATCGGTCTGGTGAGCGATCGCCAGGCAGCAGGCTGCGTAGTCGATCACCGCAAACTCCTCCGGAAGCCGTACGTTCCACTGCACATCGCCAATTTCGACGCGCATCCGCGACTCGGCGTAGAGGACGGATTCCTCCGCGCCAAGCCACCGCACCAGGCGTAGTGGAAGCGCACAGGCCGAGGTCTGGTGGGCGCCGATTGGAGAGCGGTCGACGATCAGGACATCGCGGCCTTTGAGTTCCCGCGCGGCCGCAAGGCCCGCGAAGGAGGCACCGACGATCAAGACCTCAGTCATCAGCGCACCGAGGCGGCCGCGGCCGCACCCGCTCGGCGGCCGAAGACGCAGATGTCGAGCAAGGAATTGCCCATCATGCGGTTGCGACCATGGATGCCGCCGGTAATCTCGCCCGCTGCCCAGATCCCGGGCACTGTGGTGGCGCCGTCTTCGTCGATCACCAGACCACCGTTCTGGTAATGCAAGACGGGGTAGACGGGGATCAGTTCCGTCAAGGGGTCGAGGCCGGCTTTGCGGTAGCGACGCAGCATGTACGGAAACGAGATCTCAGCGTCAGCGGGGTCGACGGGACGGCAGTCGAGATGGACGGCCGGACGACCCGTGGGTGTCGTGATGCCTCGCCCGTCTGCGCACTCTCGGATGATCGCCTCGGCGACGACATCGCGTGGTGCAAGCTCGTCGACAAACTGCTCGCCCGCTGCGTTACGCAGCAGCGCACCGTAGGCGCGGGTGGTCTCGGGGACGGCGTAGCCCGCCAGCGATTCTGGCCAGGCGGCACCGGTGGGGTGTCGCTGCAGCGAGTCGTGGTCGCGCTCGGCACAGCCAACGGCGACTGCGAGCGCGGCGACTTCGCCCGTTGCGCCGTCACCGTTGGTCGACAGCTCGCCGGTCTCCTCAGCCTCCCTCTTGCAGCGTCCGCCCGCAGCCAGGATCAAGGCGCCTGCCCGAATCTCGACCTGCTCACCGTCGCGCTCGAGGAGTGCCGTCCCGTCGGTTGCCAGGGCAATCAACGGCGCGTGGTCGAGCACGGTGATGCCCTCGCGCGCTGTTACGGCATCGCGTAGAGCGGTCGCGATCGCCAGCCCCGTTCGATCGCCGACCTGCAGGAGGCGTTTGCGCGTCGCTCCACCACAGCGGGCAATCCGTAACGAGCCATCGCCGTCGCGCGTAAACGCCACGCCGAGTTCCTCGAGCCAACGCACCGTGGTGGGGCCCTCTTCAACGAGACGTTGGGCGAGTACCGGGTCGGCCGTGTCATGTGAGGACCGCATGACGTCGGCAAAGTGGGTCTCGATCGAGTCGTCATCGCCGATGGCGGCCTGGATCCCGCCCTGCGCCTTCGCCGTGTTGCACGAGGCCACGCCCAACTTGGTGGCGAGCACGACCGAGGCACCGGCATCGTTCGCCGCTAGTGCAGCGGCAAGCCCCGCACCGCCCGAGCCGATCACGAGCACGTCAGGCATCGTCAGTTTTCGAGACCGAGGATCAGCGACAGCGTGTCGCTCCTCAGGCCCCGGCGAAGTGTCTCGAGCGGGATCGCCTCGTCTGGGGGAATGTTGCCGAGATTGACGTCGGGGCCGAAATGCTTGATAAACCACGCCTGCTGGGCCTTCTGGGGAGCCTCAAACAGCAACGAGGTGACATCGATTTCGTGCGCGATCTCGTCGATCAGGCCGCTGCGGACCTCGCCCGTGGTGCGGAAGATGCCTGCGGTGCCAGACTCGCGCGCCTCGGTGATGACCTTCCACGAACCGGCAGCGAGCTCTTCTTTGATCCATTCGACCCACTGGTACGGCGCGTAGATCTCCTCGGCGTCCTTCGAGCCAACCTCACTCAAGACCTCGAAGTCCTTGGCAAACATGCTGATCAACTCGAGCTTTCGCTCACGCGACATGTCAATCGTGCCGTCAGAGACCTCAACGTGGGTAAAGCCCTGGGCAGACAACCACGTGCGGTAGTCCTCGATGCGTCCACGCGCCTCGGCGACCTCGAGCAGGGTGCCGCCACAGACGACGGGAATACCGAGCGACTTGTAGAGATCGAGCTTCTTGCGCAGGATCGGTGTGACGTACGACGTGCCCCAGCCGAGCTTGACGATGTCGATGTAGTCACCGCTCATCTCGATCATCGAGTCGATGTCGGCGAGGCCAAGCCCCTTGTCCATCACGTGTGTGATGCCGACGTTGCGAGGCTTCGTCACACGGGGTGGCAGACCGAG
>Ga0194043_1000154_pt1 | contig 34365 bp, 33 predicted proteins | sample JunL4415m_MetaG_FD_161274 | JGI IMG/M metagenome (GOLD analysis project Ga0194043, IMG submission 161274) | Anoxic zone freshwater microbial communities from boreal shield lake in IISD Experimental Lakes Area, Ontario, Canada - Jun2016-L442-15m | ecosystem: Environmental > Aquatic > Freshwater >...
GTATAGGGCAACGCTCGCAACCATCGGTGCTGAGGCCATTGGCTGAGACGGCCGCACGATACGGTGCCACCATGCGTATTGGAATCTTCAGCGGAACTACAAACGACGGCACTATCGATCAGGTGGTGGCCGAGGCCGCTGCTGCGCAGGGCGCTGGCTTCAGCAGTTTCTGGGTGCCACAGATCTTCGGACACGATGCACTCACCGTGCTTGCAGTGGTGGGTCGCGAGGTGGCCGACATCGAGCTTGGCACCAGCGTTGTGCCTACCTTCCCTCGTCATCCAATGATGCTTGCTCAGCAGGCACTCACCGTAAACGAAGCTGCATCGGGCCGTTTGTGTCTCGGCATTGGCCTGAGCCACAAGATGGTTGTTGAGCACATGTGGGGCATGTCGTTCGACAAGCCTGTGCGCCACTTGCGCGAGTACCTCACGGTGCTGATGCCACTGCTCGAAGGCAAGCCTGCAGCGTTGCAGGGCGAGGCCTACAGCGTGGCCGGTGGACTCTCGATCTCGGCCGCCAAGCGCCCTAGCGTTGTTGTTGCTGCGCTGGGCGAGCAGATGCTGCGCGTTACTGCTGCGCTTGCCGACGGCACGCTCACGTGGTGCACCGGCCCAGCAACATTGCGCGATCACACCGTGCCAACGCTGCGCGCCGCGGCCGAAGCGGCGGGTCGTCCTGATCAGCGCGTCATCGCCGCGTTGCCGGTGTGCGTCACCGACGACAAGGCCGGTTCGGTGAGCCGTGCTGCAGCGATTTTCCAGATGTATGGCCACCTGCCCAGCTATCGCGCGATGCTCGATCTCGAGGGCGTGAAGGGTCCCGAGGAGATTGCCATTGTTGGCAGCGAGGCCGAAGTTGCCGACCGCATCGGTGCCCTCGCCGATATCGGTGTCACCGACTTTGCTGCAGCCGAGTTCGGCGGCAACCCCGACGAAGTAGCACGCACGCGGGCTGTGCTCACCACCCTGCTGTGAGCTACGACGGCTACACCACGCTCAGCGTTGCCGTGGCCCGCGGCATCGCTCGCGTTGTCATCGACAACGGCGACATCAACCTGTTCGACGGCACGATGTTCGGCGAGATGGCGCGTGTGGCTGGTGCCCTCGCCGCCGACGACAACGTGCGCGTCGTGGTGTTGTCGTCTGCGAACCCCGACTTCTTCATTGCTCATTTCGATGTTTCGCTCATCTTGCAGTTCCCCATCGGCCAACAGGTTTCGCCCACCGATCTCAATCCATTTCATGCAATGTGCGAGGCATTCCGCACAATGCCCAAGGCCACTATTGCGGTCATCGAAGGACGCGTTGGTGGCGGTGGCAGCGAGCTTGCACTGAGCTGCGATATGCGGTTCGCGCTCAGCGGTAAGGCTGTGTTCAACCAACCCGAAGTGGCGTTGGGCATTATCCCTGGCGGCTCGGGCACGGTGCGTTTATCGCGCCTCATTGGTCGTTCGCGTTCGCTTGAGGTTGTGCTCGGATGCGACGACGTATCGGCCGATCTTGCCGAGTCGTGGGGTTGGGTCAACCGCTCGATGTCGGCCGAAGATCTCTGGCCACACGTGAACACGTTGGCGGCACGTATTGCCTCGTTCCCTCCGCACGCAGTGGCCGCGGCCAAGGCATCGGTGTTGCGATCCGACAAAGAGATCGTGCCCGACCTCATTGCCGAGGGCGCAGCGTTTCAGGCAACCCTCGGTGGTCCCGGAGCCCGCGAAGCAATGCAGCGGTTTATGTCGTCTGGCGGCCAGACTCCGCAGGGCGAATTGCGTCTGGGTGCATTGGCCGGCGAGCTGGGCGAGCCCACCGCCTGAGCTGGCTGCTCAGTGCAGATGAACAACGGTGCCCGGCATGGGCTTGTTCACGAGATCGAAGAAGTCGTTGCCCTTGTCGTCGACCACGATGAACGCAGGGAAGTCTTGAACCTCGATCTTCCAGATCGCTTCCATACCCAACTCGGCGTACTCGAGCACTTCGACCTTGGTGATGCAATCTTGGGCGAGTCGCGCAGCAGGGCCACCGATTGAGCCGAGATAGAAGCCTCCGTGGGCCTTGCATGCGTCGGTTACTTGGCGGCTGCGGTTGCCCTTGGCGAGCATGATCATGCTGCCGCCGGCAGCCTGAAACTCATCGACATAGCTGTCCATTCGACCGGCAGTGGTTGGGCCAAACGAGCCCGAGGCGTAGCCAGCGGGAGTCTTTGCCGGACCCGCGTAATACACGCAGTAGTCCTTCATGTATTGCGGCATTGGCTGGCCCGAGTCGAGCAGATCTTTGAGCTTCGCGTGGGCGATGTCGCGAGCCACCACCATTGGCCCGTTGAGCATCACGCGGGTCTTCACCGGGTACTTGGTGAGCTCGGCGCGGATCTCGTGCATCGGGCGATTGAGATCGATGTGCACCACGTTGTCGTCGAGATCATCGTGGGTGATCTCGGGCAGATATTGCGCTGGGTCGGTCTCGAGTTGCTCGAGGAAGATTCCGTCTTTGGTGATCTTGCCCAACGCTTGCCGGTCGGCCGAGCAACTTACGGCCATCGCTACCGGACAGCTGGCGCCGTGGCGGGGAAGACGAACGATGCGCACGTCGTGGCAGAAGTACTTGCCGCCGAACTGGGCGCCGATGCCGGTTTCTTGCGACAGCTTGAGCGCCTTGGCCTCAAGCTCGATGTCGCGAAATGCGTGTCCGGTCTTGCTGCCGCTGGTGGGCAAGCTGTCGAGATATTTGGTGCTGGCGATCTTGGCGGTCTCTACGGCGAACTCGGCCGACGTGCCGCCGATGACAACGGCCAGGTGATACGGAGGGCACGCAGCAGTGCCGAGGGTCTTCATCTTTTCGAACAGCCACGGCAGCAGCGTCTTTTCATTGAGCAGTGCCTTGGTCTCCTGAAACAGATAGCTCTTGTTGGCGCTGCCGCCTCCCTTGGCGATGAACAGAAACTTGTACGCATCGCCATCGACTGCGCTGATCTTGATCTCGGCGGGCAAGTTGTTGCCGGTGTTCACTTCGTCGTACATGTTCAGCGGCGCCATCTGGCTGTACCGCAGGTTGCTCGTGAGGTACGTGTTGAACACGCCGCGGGCGATGGCTTGTTCGTCGCCGCCACCGGTGAACACGTATTGGCCCTTCTTCGCCTTCACGATTGCAGTGCCGGTGTCTTGACACATCGGCAGCACGCCACCGGCTGCGATGTTGGCGTTCTTGAGTAGATCGAGCGCTACGAAACGGTCGTTGCTGCTTGCCTCTGGATCGTCGAGGATGCTTGCCAACTGCTTGAGGTGGGCGGGTCGTAGCAAGTGGGCAATGTCTTTCATTGCCTGCTCGGTGAGTTTGGTGATGGCCTCGGGGGACACCTGCAAGAAGGTGCCGTTGGGTGTCTCGAAGGTAGACACGCCCTCGGTGCCAATGAGGCGATATGTGGTCTCGTCAGCGCCTAGGGGTAGCAACTCAGTGAACTCGAAATCAGCCATGGCCTAACCGTACCGGCGGGCTGAACCGGGGTGAAACTCTGCGGCCGGGGCAGCAGCGCGTTGAGGTGCGATTAGAACTGTTGAGCGAGCAGGATCAATGCGCTTGCGGTGGACATCGTCAAAATCGCCGGACGCGAATAGCGAGATCCCATCAGGCCTACGAGCCACCGGGACGCCACGATGCCCACCACGACACCGGGCAACAAAAACGCCGACAACGTGAGTTGGCGTCCACCAAGTTTGTCGGTGAACGCCAGCACGCAAACACTGATGACCGACCCCACACCGAAGAATGCGGCAAGCGTGGCCTGACGTTCGCGAGGATCGGCATGTTGATAGGCGATGGCCATCGGGGGACCACCGACCGAGGTGATAGTGCCCATGAAGCCACTGGCAAGGCCAGCAACGGCGAGGTTGGGATGCGTGGGGTGAATACGCCAACTCGTGAGTGACACCGCAACGGCAACCAACACGGCGGAGCCAACGGCTATGGAGAGGCCGCGTTCGCTGAGGTAGGCCAAGGCCGCCGAGGCTGCGAAGATGCCAGGAATTCGTCCGGTGATTGCCCATCCGAAACCGCGCCAGTTGATGTACTGCCGTTCGCGAATGGCGACCCCCGCCGACAACGGAATGACGGCGATCAACACGGCCCCGGGCACAAATCCGTGGTCGATCATCTTGAGTAACGGCGAGATGAGCATGCCCATGCCGAAGCCCATTGCGCCCTGCACCGAGGCGCCGATGGCCGCCAATGCAAAGCATGCAACGACGATCCAGATCGAGAAGCCAACGATCATGCGTGATGCCGCATTAGCGGTCTTTCATTCGTTTGGGCGCGGCGTTGGCAGGATCGGCAGGCCATTGATGCTTGGGGTAGCGGCCGGCCATTTCTTTGCGAACCTCGCTCCATGATCCGGCCCAGAAACCCACAATGTCGGCGGTGATTTGAATGGGGCGATCGGCGGGCGACAACAGATGGAGCACCACGGCGACGCCGGCGGCGGTTGGGTGCACGTTGGTGCCAAACAGGTCTTGCACTCGAACCGAGGCAGCGGGCTTGTCGCCGCTGTAATCGAGCATCAGCGATCGTCCCGATGCAAGCTCGAGATGTGTGGGCGCAAGTTCGTCGAGTTGGGTTCCGAGTGGCCACTGCAATCCGGCGCGCAACACCGTTGCGAGATTCAGTGAGGCAACATCGGCGATGCTGGTCATGCCGTTGAGGTACGGGGCGAGCCATTCGTCGAGTGATCGTACGAGGCCCGAGTCGGACCAATCGGGCCACACGTGGGTGCTCTCATCGGCGGTGTGTTTGGCGCGGCGAACGAACTCGACACGTTGGCGAAGCTGTGTTGCGGTATCGCTCCACGACAGTGGACCAAGTCGGGTGACTCGAATGCGATCGATGAGCGCTGCGGTGGTCTCTACAGAGGCCCCGGGTCGGCGCACGCGCTCGTCGAGTTTCATGTTGCCGAGCCTGCGTTCGAGACGCTCGACGATGTCGCCGCGATCGCGGTCCCACACGAGAATGTGTCGGGTCTCTACCGCGGCGCCGAGTGTTGCGGCTACTTCGTCGGCATCGATGCCTGCCGCAAGACGCAAGCGGGTGTTCTTGCGATCGCCGTCGACATCGGCCGCCACGACGAACGCTTCGTTGGCTAACGGATCGTCTTTGGCAACCCACGCGCCCACGCCGGTGCGCAGCTGAAATTGACCGGGTTGGCTGCGGCGCACAGCAAGCCGGTCGGGATACGCCAGCACCAACACGGCGCCAGCGCGATCGGGGTTGATGGCATCGAGATCGAAACTGATACCCACCCGTTGTGCGATATCGCGGGCCCGGCGAATCAAGCGATCTACGGCGCCACGGTCGGCGCGCTCGTGGCGTTCGCGTCCCATCACCACGCGGATGCGCAACGACATATCGCTGGGTAGCTCGTCGGCGCGTCCGCGCAGAATGTCTCGGTCGTCGAGCAGCGCAGCGATCACACAGGCCAACGATTGGTCGGCGGCACCAACAGCGTCGACCACCATTCGTGCGAGTCGAGGATGCGCTGGAACCTTGAGCATCGAGCGGCCAACTTCGGTGATGCGCTGGTTCGCATCGAATGCGCCAAGTAGTTCGAGCAGTTCGGCGCCCTGCGCCAAGGTGCGCGGTGGGGGAGCATCGGGAAAGGTGAGCTCGGCTGCCGATGTGCCCCATGCAGCAAGTTCGAGCGCAAGCCCGGCAAGGTCGACCTGGGTGATCTCAGCCTCGAGATGTGCGCGTCGAGTGGACTGTTCGAGCTTGCTCCACGCCCGATAGGCCACACCCGGCTCGGTGCGCCCGGCGCGGCCCGCACGTTGGTCAGCCGAGGCGCGACTGGTGGCAACTGTGGTGAGCCGAGTCATGCCGGTGCGAATGTCGTAACGCGGCACTCGGGCCTGACCGGCGTCGACCACGATGCGCACGCCTGCAACAGTGAGCGAGGTTTCGGCGATGTCGGTGCTGAGCACTACCCGACGGCGACCCGCTGGCGATGGCGCAAGTGCGCGGTCTTGGTCGGCTAGCGACAGCGCTCCCGCAAGTGGATAGAGATCAACGTTTGCAGCAACCAGCGGATCGAGTGCCTGATACACGCGGGTGATCTCGCCGATGCCCGGCAAGAACACGAGAATGTCGCCGATGTCGTTGCGTAGGGCGAGCAACACAGTCTCGGTGATTGCCTGCTCGAGCCGCTGCCCCTTACCCGGTGGCGACCAGCGGATCTCGATTGGGTGGGTGCGACCTTCGCTGCTGATGATTGGGCACGGGCCAGTGTCGTTGCCGAGCAGCGCTGCCAGCGTGCCAGCCTGCGCTGTGGCCGACATCGCCAAAATCTTGAGGTCCGGGCGCAGCGTGCGCCGCGCATCGAGCGCGAACGCGAGGCCGACATCGGTGGGCAGATTGCGCTCGTGTACTTCGTCGAAGATCACTAAGCCAGTGCCGGGCAATTCGGGATCGTTCTGAAGTCGACGCGTGAGCACACCTTCGGTGACTACTTCGATACGGGTGTTGCGTCCGATGCGACGTTCGTCGCGGGTCTGATAGCCAACGGTGTCGCCGATGTCTTCACCCAAGAGGAATGCCATGCGGTGACCGGCCGCCCGCGTCGCTAAGCGTCGAGGCTCGAGCATCACGATCTTTTGTCCGTTCAGCCACGGCTCGTTGATCAAACGCAGCGGCACCAATGTTGTTTTGCCGGCGCCAGGTGGGGCCACAAGTACGGCCGAGCCATGGGTTTCGAGTGCCGCTGCAACATCGGCGATGACCTCGGCGACGGGAAGATCGTCGCCAGGTTCAGGAGTGTGACTCAACTGTTGGCGCTGATCACGCCAGCGCTGGCGTGCCCTTGAACGGCACTGGGTCGGAGGCAGCGGGGATGCTCTGCTTCGCCCACGCAGTAGCCACTGCGATCTTGTCGGAGACCGTGCGCCACTCGGCACCGTTCCAGCCCTCGGCCGATGCGGCAATGGTGCCGTCCATCGCGACGAACACGAACGCAGGCAGTTCGCCAAGACCGAGCGACTTTACGAATGAGCGGTCGGGATCGCAGAACACCAAGAACTGATCGGTGAGCGGACCAAGAAACGCTTTTGCTTCGTCGGCGGTGCAGGTGACCACGAAATTGCATCGTGCGTCGGCGCCACGGAACCCGGCGAGGATGCGCGCTGCGGTCTTGAGAATCCACGAGCTCTCGTTGGTGAACGGGTCGAGAACCACGCTCGCCAAGTTGAACATGGTGAGCCAATCCTCGAGGGGTCGGCTTTCGCCGTCGAGAGAGGTGAGTACGACATCGAGCGATGGATTGCTTGCCACGGCTGCGACGCTAGCGCAGCACGTTGCAACTGGCACAGCTAGGTTGGCGAGATGCACCCGATTGAACGGCTTCGTTATGTGGCCCGCGCCTCAAGTGGCGACCAGCGGATGCTCGTTCGCGAGACCGCATCGGCCATTGCGGGCCTCGATCTCGACCCCGCTGGCCTTGTGGTTGCATGCCGGCGCATCGTCGAACGGCATCCCACGGCTGGGCCGTTGTGGTGGTTGTGCGCCAGCCTGCTGGCGGCCAACGATCCGTTTCGCGAGGCGTGGGGGCTGGCCGACTACGTAGACGACGACCCAACTCCGAACCAGCTGATGCATCTGTTGCCCGACGATGCCACGGTGTGCGTGGTTGGATGGCCCGATCTTGCTGGCGAAGCGTTGCTGCGCCGCGGCGACGCCACCGTGTTGGTCATCGATTCCAACGACGAAGGTTCACGCCTGGCGCGCCGGCTTCAGCAAGCCGATGTGATGGCCGAGACGGTGCCTGCGGCTGGCATCGCGGCAGCAGTGGCCGCATCCGATCTTGTGCTCATCGAGGCCGTTGCTGGTGGGCCCGACGCGGCGTTGTGCTCGTTGGGTTCGCATCCGATTGCTGCGGTTGCCTATTGCTCAGAAGTACCGGTGTGGTTGGTGGCCGGGCGGGCTCGCCGCTTGCCCGAGCCGATGTGGAAAGCGATGTGTGAGCGTTTGGCCACAGCCGGCCAAGCGTGGCACCACGACGTAGAGGTTGTGCCGTTGGCATTGTGTTCGGCCGTGCTTGGTCCGGCCGGGCTGATGCCAGCCGACGCAACCAGCATGGCTGCCGAATGTGCGATGGCCCATGAGCTGCTCCGTATGAGTGCAATGTAGGCGCCGGCCATTAGTGTCGCCGCCATGGCAAGCAAGCGCGGCAACATCACCATGACCGACGACGAAGTGACGGCATACCTTGCCGATCAAAAGGTTCTCAACGTCGCCACCATCGGCCCATCCGGACACCCGCATGTGGTGGCGATGTGGTACGAGGTTGTCGACGGCAAGATCGTGTTCTGGACCTTCGGAAAGAGTCAAAAGATCATCAACCTGCGTCGCGACGCAAAGATGACAGCCCTCATCGAGAGTGGCGAGACCTACAACGAATTGCGCGGTGTCGAGCTGGTGGGCACTGGTCGCATCATCGAAGACTTCGACCAAATTTTGGCCATCGGCAAAGCAGTAGGCGTGAAATACAACGGCGCCGACATTCTGAGCGACGCTGCGTTGCCGTTTCTTGAGGCGCAAGCGCACAAGCGTCTTGGTGTGATCTTCGACGTTGAGCGAGTGATCAGCTGGGACCATCGCAAGCTCGGTGGCGGCTACTAGCCCCAACCATCGCAAAGGCCGAGCATCGTTGGCGCTGCAGGCCGTCGCGATCTACGATCACAGCGCACCTGTCGGCTGGCGACGGGTCTTCCCAAGGGGGAAATGTGGCAGAGATCGTCAGAGCAGCCTTAGTTCAGACCGATTGGGCTGGATCAAAAGAGGCGATGATCGACAAGCATGAGATCGCCGCGCGTGAGGCTGCCGCCCAAGGCGCGAAGGTGATCTGCTTTCAGGAGCTGTTCTACGGCCCCTACTTTTGTCAGGTACAAGAGATCGAGTACTACGGCTACACCGAGTACATCCCCGACGGCCCCACCACCAAGCGCTTCCAAGCGCTGGCTAAAGAGTTGGGCATGGTGATGGTGCTGCCGATGTACGAAATCGTGCAGCCCGGTCTGTACTTCAACACCGCAGCGGTTATCGATGCCGATGGCACCTATCTCGGCAAATATCGCAAGCAGCACATACCTCAGACCAAGGGGTTCTGGGAGAAGTTCTATTTCACCCCTGGCACCGGCGGCTATCCCGTGTTCAACACTGCGGTTGGCAAGGTGGGTGTCTACATCTGTTACGACCGCCACTTTCCCGAGGGCTGGCGTGCGTTGGGCCTCAACGGTGCGCAGATCGTGTTCAACCCATCGGCAACGCATCGCGGTCTCAGTGAGTACCTCTGGCGCCTCGAGCAGCCCGCTGCTGCAGTGGCCAACATCTTCTACGTAGGAGCGATCAACCGGGTTGGCATTGAAGAGCTTGGCGAGAACGACTTCTACGGCCAGAGCTACTTCGTTGATCCCGAAGGCAAGTTCGTGGGCGATGTGGCCGATGCGTACAAGCCCGAACTCATCGTTCGCGATCTCAACATGACCAAGCTGTCCGAGATCCGTGACCGCTGGGCGTTTTACCGCGACCGTCGTCCCGACGCGTATTCAGAACTCACCGCACGCTGATCACACTGGAGCACACCATGGCACGCACACTCATCACCAACGGCACCGTTATCAGCCCAACCGGTCGCCAACTCATCGACGTTTTGATCGACGGCGAAACCATCGTCGCGATGTATGCACCGGGGCAGGTGCAGGCGCAGGGCATCACCGCCGAGACAGTCATCGACGCCACTGGCAAGTACGTGATTCCTGGTGGCATCGATGTGCACACGCACATGGAGTTGCCGTTCGGTGGCACCAATGCCAGCGACACGTTCGAGACCGGCTCGCGCGCTGCGGCGTGGGGTGGCGTCACCACCATTGTCGACTTCGCTGTGCAGCGTTACGGCGAGAACGTCATCGACAGCCTTGGTGCATGGCACGAGAAGGCCGCGGGTCAGTGCGCCGTCGACTATGCGTTCCATCAGATTGTGGGCGGCATCGATGACGAAGCATTGAAAGCAATGCGCTACCTCACCGAGAACGAGGGCGTCACCAGCTTCAAATTGTTCATGGCCTACCCAGGCGTGTTCTACAGCGACGATGGTCAGATCCTGCGTGCCATGCAGACAGCCGGCGACATCGGCGCCACCATCATGATGCATGCCGAGAATGGCATTGCCATCGATGTGCTCGTGGGGCAGGCGTTGGCTCGCGGTGAGACCGATCCCAAGTACCACAGCTACACGCGGCCATCGCTGCTCGAGGGTGAGGCCACGCATCGCGCCATCGTGCTCAGCAAGGTTGCGGGCAACGCTCCGCTGTACATCGTTCACGTATCGGCATCCGATGCGTTGCTCGAAATTGCTGCGGCTCGCGATGCCGGTCGCAACGTGTTCGCCGAAACGTGCCCGCAGTATCTGTACATGACGCTCGAGGAGACCTTGGCCAAGCCCGGTTTCGAAGGCGCAAAGTGGGTGTGCTCGCCGCCAGTGCGCTCGGCGCACGACACGCACAATCACCATGGCGACCTCTGGAAGGGCTTGCGCACCAACGATTTGGCCATCGTGAGCACCGACCATTGTCCGTTCTGCATGAAGGATCAAAAAGAACTCGGCCTCGGCAACTTCTCAAAGATTCCTAACGGCATGGGTGGCGTCGAGCACCGAATGGAACTGCTGTATCAGGGTGTGGTCAACGGTGAGCTGTCGCTCGAGCGCTGGGTCGAAACGTGTTGCACCACGCCGGCGCGTATGTTCGGCATGTATCCAAAGAAGGGCATCATTGCCCCGGGTGCCGATGCCGACATCGTGGTGTGGGATCCAAAGACCCAGACCAAGATCGGCATCAACGACAAGCACCACATGAACATCGATCACTCGTCGTGGGAGGGCTATGTCATCGACGGCAGTGTCGACACGGTGCTCTCGCGTGGATCCATCATCATTCAGAACAACGCCTATCTGGGTCGCAAAGGTCACGGCCAGTTCGTGCGCCGCGGCCTGTCGCAGTACTTGGTCTGACCTGCGCCCGAGCGCAGCAGCCCCTAGGTTTCAAGCAACCCCGAATCCCCTCGAATAGTGGAAGAAGTCACGTTATGAAGAAGATCTCACATTGGATCGATGGCAAAGTCGTCGAAGGTACCTCTGGCCGCTCAGGCATTGTGTGGCAGCCCGCCACCGGTGAGCAGCAGGCAAGCGTCGACTTCGCCTCGGTAGAAGAAACGGCGCATGCAATTGCGGTCGCCAAGACAGCCTTCGCATCGTGGCGCTCAACCAACTTGTCGCGCCGAGCCGAGGTCATGTTCCACATGCGCGAACTGGTCGATGCGAATCGCAAAGAGATCGCTTCGTTGCTCTCGGCCGAACACGGCAAGGTGCTCGGCGACGCACTCGGCGAAGTAGCCCGTGGTCTTGAGAACATCGAGTACGCGTGTGGCGTTCCCAACTTGCTCAAGGGCGGCTACAGCGAGCAGGCCAGCAGCGGCGTCGATGTGTACAGCATCAAACAGCCACTCGGTGTTGTGGCCGGTATCACGCCCTTCAACTTCCCAGCAATGGTGCCCATGTGGATGTTCGCCAATGCCTTGGCGTGCGGCAACACCTTTGTGCTGAAGCCAAGCGAGAAGGATCCTTCGGCAAGCATGTTCATCGCCGAACTGCTCAAGCAGGCTGGCCTTCCCGATGGCTGTTTCAACGTGATCAACGGCGACAAGGTTGCAGTCGATGCAATCTTGCATCACCCCGACATCGCTGCGGTCAGCTTCGTGGGTTCAACCCCAATCGCGAAATACATCTACGAGACAGGTACTGCAAACGGCAAGCGCGTGCAGGCGCTTGGCGGCGCCAAGAACCACATGCTCGTGTTGCCCGATGCCGATCTCGACATGGCCGCCGACGCTGCGGTCAGCGCTGCATACGGCTCGGCCGGCGAGCGGTGCATGGCGATCAGCGTTGTGCTCGCCATCGACTCTGTGGCCGATGCCCTCATCGAAAAGGTGAAGGCGCGCATCCCGAACATTCAGGTCGGACCTGCCGCTGAGACGGGCAACGAGATGGGCCCACTCATCACGGGCGAGCATCGCGACAAGGTCGCTGGCTACATCGCCGGTGCAGCAGCCGAGGGCGCCACTCTGGTTGTCGACGGACGCGAAGGCGCTCCGGGTAGTGGCTTCTTCTTGAAGCCGAGCCTCATCGACAACGCTCGTCCGGGTATGAAGTGCTACGACGACGAGATCTTCGGCCCAGTGCTGATGGTCACGCGTGTCAAGACCTATGCCGAGGGTCTGGCCCTCATCAACGACAACCAGTACGGCAACGGCACGGCAATCTTCACTCGCGATGGCGGCGTGGCGCGGCAGTTCCAATTCGACGTGCAGGTGGGCATGGTCGGCATCAACGTGCCCATCCCAGTGCCCGTGAGCTACTACAGCTTCGGCGGCTGGAAGGCCAGCCTGTTTGGCGACCAGCACATGTATGGTCCCGACGGCATCAACTTCTTCACCCGCTCGAAGGTGATCACGTCGCGCTGGCCCGACCCGGCCACATCAACCGTCGACCTCGGCTTCCCGACCAACCGTTAATCCATGGACTTCGGCGTCGTACTGCAAACCACTCCGCCATCGGCGCGGGTGATCGATCTCGCCAAGAAGGCCGAGACATACGGGTTCAGTCATGTGTGGACCTTCGATAGTCACATCTTGTGGCAAGAGCCATACGTGATCTTTAGCCAGATCCTGGCCGAGACCCGCAATGTCATCGTCGGGCCAATGGTCACGAACCCAGCCACCCGAGACTGGACCGTTACCGCCAGTACCTATGCAACACTCAACGAGATGTACGGCAACCGCACGGTGTGCGGCATCGGCCGTGGCGATAGCGCAGTGCGTCTCACCAACGGCGCGCCTTCAACGCTGAAGACTCTGCGCGACAGCATTCATGTCATTCGCGAACTCGCCAATGGTCGCAGCGCGCCGTATAACGGATCTGAGATCCGATTCCCGTGGGCGTCAAAGAGTCGCTGCGAAATGTGGGTTGCCGCCTACGGACCCAAGGCGTTGGCGCTTACCGGCGAGATCGGCGATGGCTTCATCTTGCAGTTGGCCGATCCGTCGATCGCAGAGTGGACCATGGCCGCGGTGCGCGACGCTGCGTTGGCGCTCGGTCGTCCGGCCAGCGATGTCACCATGTGCGTGGCGGCGCCGGCATATGTCACCGACGGCACCCCCGAGCACCTTGCCTACGCCCGTGATCAACTTCGTTGGTTTGGCGGCATGGTGGGCAACCACGTTGCCGACCTCGTGGGCCGCTACGGCCAAGGTTCTGATCTTCCAGTAGCACTCACCGACTACATCAAAGATCGTCAGGGCTACGACTACAACGAACACGGACAAACCGGCAATAGCCACACCACCTTTGTGCCCGACGAAGTGATCGATCGCTTTTGCATCATCGGCCCAGTCGAAGAACACGTGCGTCGACTTCGCGAACTCGAGGCTCTTGGCGTCGATCAGTTCGCGGTCTATTTACAACATGATGCGAAAGACGAAACATTGCGTGCGTACGGTGAGTCCGTGATCCCAGCAATCGCCGAAAATGTGAAAGCTAAATCGTGAGTTCAACGCCAGTCGCCGCACTCGAACTTGAGGGCATTACTAAGTCCTTCCCCGGCGTGCATGCGCTGCGTGGCGTCTCGCTCACACTTCGAGCGGGCACGGTGCATGCGATCTGTGGCGAAAACGGCGCAGGTAAGTCAACGCTGATCAAGATCGCTACCGGGGCACAGCATGCCGATGGGGGCGTGATCCGCATCGGTGGCGAAGTAGTCGATCGTCCGAATCGGCGCCAGGTGCAAGCACGCGGAGTTCGCGCCATCTTTCAGGAGCGGCAGGTAGCACCCGACTTGTCGGTCACCGAGAATGTGCTACTCGATCGACTTCCAACGCGATTCGGCAGAGTCGACTGGCGTCGCGCTCGGCAGGCGGCCCAAGCTCGGCTCGATGAGCTCGACATCGATATCGATATCAACGCACCGGTTCGATCCTTGTCGGTGGCCCAGCTACAGATGATGGAGATCGCACGGGCCGTTAGCTTCGATGCTCGCCTGATCGTGATGGATGAACCCACAGCGTCGCTGAGCCGTCACGAACTCGATCCGCTCTTTTCAGTGATCAACCGTTTGCGTTCGGCTGGCGTTGCGATCTTGTTTATTAGTCATCATCTTGACGAGGTATTTGCCGTTGCTGACGATGTCACCGTGATGCGCGATGGTGCCGTCGTTGCTCAGGGCCCGGCGTCGGAGTTCACCACCGACTCGGTGGTGCAGGCGATGTTCGGACGCTCGGTCGATGCCGAACGCGTTGCTCGCCATGATGCCGAGGTTGCTGCAGCGCCGCTAATTGAGCTCCGTGGCGTCAGCAGTGGTCGGCTCGACAATGTCAGCGTCAGCGTGGCGGCTGGTGAGATTGTTGCCGTCACTGGCGGCGTAGGGGCGGGCGTCTCAGAACTCGCACAGCTCGCAGCGGGCGGAGCTATCCCAGCGTTGGGAGCCGTGCACGTAGCCGACTCAAGCGGCGTGATGCGCAAGGTGCGCAGTCGACGTCACGCCCTCTCGCTCGGTGTCGCGTTTCTTCCCGCCGACCGCAAACGGCAGGGGCTCTTGCTCGACAAGAGCGTTGCCGACAACATCGTGCTCGGCCGTCAGGCCAATGGTCGGTCGTTGGTCTTCGGTCCAAAGCAAGCGCGTACTGCGGCGGCGTCGTTGGTGCCGCTCGCGAACGTGCGCACAGCGAACACCGATGTCATCGTCGGCTCTCTCTCTGGGGGCAATCAGCAAAAGGTGATGATCGGTCGCTGGATGGGAGTCGACAGTCGTGTGATGGTGTTCGACGAGCCCACCGCGGGTATCGACATCGCCTCGAAGTTCGATATTTACGCCGAATTGCGTCGTCTCGCCGACGCTGGTGTTGCTGTGCTTATATGTTCCACCGACTTCCAAGAAGTGGGGCAAGTGGCGGATCGAGTGTTGGTGATGCGGTCCGGCCGCGTGGTCGGCGAGGTGCGGGGCGAGCTCGCTACTGAGCATCAGCTGTTGGAGATGGAGATGGCCCAATGAGTCAATCGTCAGTTGTTCTTGCTCATCGGGCACCGCTCCGCCAGCGGATGCTGCGCTCCGATGCGGTTCGTTTTGTGTTGCCACTGCTGGTAGCGATCCTTGCCATTTCGTTGTTCACCAACAACAAGAACGACAAGTTCCTCGGCAGCGACAACATCAAGAACATTCTGCTGCAGGTGTCCGTGCTCGGCATTATTGCCGTGGGCCAGACCTTCCTGATCGCCGCCGGTCAACTCGACCTCTCGGTGGCCACGTTGGCTGCTCTCGCTGGCGTTATTGGCGCTACGCGAATCAAAGATGGCGGCTCCGAGCTGTGGGCCGTGGTACTTGTTGTTGCCATTTGCGCGCTTATTGGCCTGGCGTGGGGCCTGCTGGTGGCCGGTTTGCGAATCCCGCCGTTCATTCTCACGCTGGGCGGAACAAGTCTGTTCGCTTCGGTGGCGCTGCGCGTGTCGAAGAGTTCGCCGGTGCCTGCCCGCGAGCGTTTCGATTGGCTTGGTCGCATGAAGGTCTTCGGGTTGCAGACGCCCATTTGGTTCTTCCTGATCGTTGTCGTTGTGGCGGCCGTCGTGATGCGCTACACCCGCTTTGGCCGGCATGTGTACGCAACTGGTTCTAACGAGGAGGCCTCGTACCTCACGGGCATTCCCACGGCGCGCACCAAAGTGCTGTGTTTTGTTATCTCAAGCACACTTGCGGGATTCGCTGGGCTTGTTGCGATGGCGCGTATCTCTACTGGCGATCCTCGTGTGGGTTCGCAACTCGCCCTGCAGGCAATCGCTGCAGTAGTGCTCGGTGGCGCAACGCTCGCCGGAGGCCGTGGATCGCCGCTTGGCACTTTTGTGGGTGTCGTTTTGTTGGCCGTCGTGCAGTCGGCTCTCACGTTTAACAATGTGCAAACATTCTGGAACGACGCCGTCTTTGGCGGCGTCCTCATTTTTGCCGTGGTGGTCACAGCGGTCGGCGATCTTCGCCGTCGCCGTGGTAGTTCACGGCCAACAGGGTTGGGTGCGGTGTCGACAACATCGGCGTCACCGGGTCCGGCGATAACAGATCCACTACAAGGGGAGAACAACCAATGAATGAAGAATTTACCAATATCGGTCGGCGTCGGTTCCTGCTCGGTGCAGCAGGTATCGCGCTCGGTGGTGGCCTCTTGGCCGCCTGTGGCAGCGATGCGAAGACGCCTGTGGGAACAACCGCGGGTACCACTGGTGGCTCAACCGAAGGCAGCACTGCGGCAACAACCGCTGGCACGGCCGGCCCACAAGAAGGCCTCATCGGTCTCACGCTGAATGGTCTGAACGACTACACCAAGGGTGTCACCACGGGCGTCTACAAGGCGCTTGAGGGCACCAAGTACACCCTCGAAGTAGTTCAGGTGAACTACGACGCTGCACAAGAACTGTCAGCTGCTGAGGCATTCCTTGCCAAAGGCGTTGTGGGTCTTGTCATCCAGCCGAACACAGCCGAATCTGCCGGCGCTGCTGCAGAGAAGGCCGTCGCCAAGGGCGTTCCCGCTGGCAACTGCATCTGGCCCGGTCCAAGCGATGCCGACAAGTTTTTCGTTGGCGTTGCCGAGATTGATTCGGTCGAGGGTGGCCGCCTGATCGGCGAGTACCTCAAGGCAAACGCGACCCCAGGCAAGGTCTGTGTTGTTCAGGGCGTCGTGGGCCAGGGCTTCTCTGAGCGCATCGACGAAGGACTCGACAAGGCACTCGAGGGCTCCGGCTTTGAGATCGTCGTTCGCGAGCAGGGCTTCTTCGATCGCACCAAGGCGGTCGGCGTGGTCGAGCAGGCATTTCAGGCTCATCCCGACCTCGGCATCGTCGTTGCCTACTCGGCATCGATGTCGAACGGTATTGCTCAGTGGCTCAAGGACCAGGGCAAGGACAAGGTGTTGCACGTCTCGTCTGACGCCGACGAGGAGATGGTCGGCTGGATGAAGACTCCGTACCTCAAGGCCACTCGCTACTACTCATCGGCGCAGACCGGCTTGATCGCCGCAAACGCAGTTCTCGCCACACTTCGTGGTGAGAAGCCACAGTTCCGTACCGTGGTCGAGCAGGTCATCGCTACGTCCGACACGATCGACAAGATCGTCGAAGCGAATCCATACATGTTCATGGATTACAAGGACAAGGTTCAGAACATCTAAGGCGGTGTGGCCTGCCCGCGATGCGGGCAGGCCACCTCGTAATCACACATTGTGAAGAGAAGAGTCAGCCCAACAGTGGCCGCTGGCGGGCTCAACGAGATGAGGAAGTCATGGACACTGTCCCAGTTATCGATATAGCGCCGTTTCTCGCAGGTACGCCCGAAGGTATCGACAAGGTGGCGAGGGAGATCGCTCATGCGTGCGAGCAAATTGGGTTCTTTCAGATCACCGGCTACGGCGTATCTGAAGAGTTCATTCAGCAGGTGTACGACATCAGCCGCCGCTTCTTCGATCTGACCGAGTCGGAAAAGGCCGTTGCCGCCCAGCCTGCGCCCGATCAGGTGCGCGGCTGGACCGCGGTTGGCATGGAGGGGCTCTCGTATTCACTCGATGAGGTCGCCCCCGGTGACCTGAAAGAAAAGATGGACATGGGTCCATTCGCGGTGCCCGCCGACGAGTACCACACGTGTGCCGAAGCTGGACCCCACTTCGCTCCCAACGTCTGGCCCGACGCTCTCCCCGAGATGCGTGGGCTCTGGGAGCGTTACTTCGCTGAGATGAGCGAGGTCTCCCGTCAGGTCATGCGAATTTTCGCCGTGGCGCTCGACCTTGATATCGATTTCTTCGAGGACAAGATCAATGAGCACATCAGCATGTTCCGGGCGATCAACTACCCCGATCAGGTCGAGCCGCCGTTGCCCGGTCAGTTGCGCGCCGGCGCGCATTCTGACTACGGCAGTCTCACGCTGCTTCGCCAAGAGCAGCGCCCCGGAAGTCTGCAAGTGATGACCAAGAGTGGCGAATGGTTCGATGTGCCTGCCATTCAAGGAGCGCTGGTGGTGAACATCGGCGACTTGATGGCCGAGTGGACCAACGACCGTTGGGTGTCCACCTTGCACCGCGTCATCAACCCGCCACGCGACTTGGCCAACGATTCTCGCCGTATCTCGTTGGTGTTCTTTCATCAGCCCAACTACGACGCGATGATCTCATGCTTACCCACCTGTCTTACGGCTGGCGAGCAACCAAAACATGCGCCAATGTCGTCGGGCGAGCATCTGTTCTCAAAGTTCGTGAAGCAGTCGACCTTTGGGCAAGGCGTCGAGCAGTGAGCGTCGGCATCTCGCTCGCCAGCTTCATCAGCGCTGACTTCGTTGGTTTGTTCGAGTTCTATTCGAACACCTTTCACTTGCCCGAAGTTGTCGAGTTGCACAGCGACATCTTCCGTGGGGCCGATGCGTCTGGCGTGACCATTGGTTTTTCGGCGCCAGTTGTCTACGAGATGCTGAACATTCAGGAATGGGCGAATGCCAAGGGCACTACGCAGTACCTCACGTTTGAATGCGAAAGCGATGAGGCAGTCACCGAGGCCACGAATCGAGCGATTGCCAATGGGGCGCGACTCCTTCATGACCCGTACGAGACCTACTACGGCGCCTTTCAGTCGGTGATGGCTGACCCCGACGGCAACGTGTTCCGAATTAACCACTTTCGTCCAGCGCCGTAATGACCGAGCCAGCAACACCCGTCAGCGTTGCGACGACGCGGCGCGTGGCGTTCGTGGCGCATTGCTTGGTGAACCAGAACGCCAAGGTTCAAGAATTTGCTCGTTCGCCAGGCGTCGTTCCGGGCGTTGTTGAGCGCCTGCGCAAGCACAGCTACCGAATCCAACAACTGCCGTGCCCCGAGATGGCTTTCGCCGGAGTGAACCGATGGTGGCAGGGGCGTGAGTTGTATGACAAGGCCAACTATCGGCGGCACTGTCAGGTACTTGCAAACAACATGGCCAGCCCGATTGCCGAGTTCTACCGTCGCGGATTCGAAATTGTGGTCATCGGTCTCGATGGCAGCCCGTCGAGTGGTGTTCGCTACACCGGCAAGGCCAAGGACTGGGGTGGTCGGCCTCATTTCGTCGATGGCGACTACGAGGTCGTCGAGGGCATGGGCGTGTGGATGGAAGAACTCAAGATTGGTCTTGAAGCTCGCCAGATCCCGTGGCCACGTGCAAGCGGAATGTTGCTCGATACCACCGATTGGGACGAGGCTCGCGATCTCCCTCGGTGCCTCGATGAACTCGACGAGTTCCTCAGTGGCGGAGGCCGCGCAGTCGACGCTGCCACGTTGCCCCCGGTGGAAACCAATGCTGCACCCTGACCCGCGCGCCTACCGTGTCGCCTTGCTGGCCGATTCAGTTGCCAATGAGCCCGACCCCTCGTTCGACGTGCTCGGCATGCTTGATGCGGCTGACTTCGGCGTCGTGGTGCTTCCGCCATCCGACTTCGTCATTGACACGATTTCCAGCATCGTCGAATACGTGGTCGACGACCTGGTTGACTACCGCTCGAACGGCTACCGCGTCGTGGTCATTGGCACGTCCGATGTCGACCAGTTTGGGGTATGGCTCAATCATGTTGACCATGAACTCAACCGTCGATCAGCCGACCCATTCGAGGTCTTCGATATTGTCGGTGCTGTTGCGGCGGACCTTCAGCGGTTCCTCGACGCAGCGCTGCCGGCAGCGCAACAGCGCCATTAACAACAAAGGGTGAGTGGGCAATGCCAAAACGCAACAGGGCAAACGAAAAGCGTAAGCAGTTCGGAACAGCGGCCGTCATACCAACGCCTGCTGCGGTCAAGTCCGATACCGCGCCTGCGGCAGCGGTGGTGGCTGCGCCAGTCGACGATGCTGCTACCCGCGACGCAAAGCGATTCGCTGAGGCGCTCAGGGCTCACGAGGCAGCCGACCAAGCCGAGCGCGAACGAGTGCGGCTCGAAACCGAGCAGATGCAGCACCACGAAACGCTCAAGGCCAACAAGCAGCGTGCCGCCGATCTCATTAAGCAACTGCGCGGACAAGACCGCGCCCGCCAACGTCGTGTCGAAGCCGAGGCCGCGTATCGCGTTGCGCTCGCCGAACTACAAGAGTTCGAAACTGGCGAGCGGCCAGCTTGGGCCCCGGAAGTCGAAGTTGAAGACGACATCGAATCCGATTCGCACGACGACTCTTCTGAGTCCGCCGACGACAACTCCCTAGGTGACGACGCGGCGTCTGCGCCCGAGTGACCATCGTGAGCGGCGAGCCACCCATCGCCAGGGCGGCCACTCTTGAGCGTGCCGCGCCGTGGCTCTTTGTGGCGTTTTGGAGCACCGGTTTCATCGTTGCGCGCTACGGCACCGAAGACGCAGGCCCGCTTACCTTCCTGACAGTGCGCCTCGCCGCAGCTGCTGTATTGCTCTGGATCGTTGCCGCGGCCACGCACGCCCCAGCCATCAATCGGCGCCAGATCACGTGGGCTTCAGTCACCGGCCTCGGCATGCACGCGATGTATCTCGGCGGAGTGTTTGTAGCCATCGCTCATGGGCTCCCTTCCGGACTCGGCGCGCTCATCGCTGGGTTGCATCCAGTCATCACATCGTTGGCAGCGCGTTGGCTGCTCAACGAACGGCTCTGGCCTCGCCAATGGCTTGGCGTGTCGCTGGGCATGGTCGGCGTGCTTGCCGTGGTCGTCGATCGCTTGCGCGCCCATTCGGGCGGCATCACCACCTTTACCTTGTGCGCAATGACCGTGGCCGTTGTTGGCATGGCTGGCGGAACGTTGGTGCAGCGGTCTCACGGCGCGCGGATGCCGTTACTGCGCGGCACAGCAGTGCAGTACTCGGCCGCTGCTGTCATCGTTTCAGTCGGGGCTATCGGCAACGAGCACTGGAAGTTTCACTCGACACCGCGCCTGTGGTTCTCGCTGGCGTGGGCGTTGCTGGTGCTATCCATCGCAGCAGTGCTGATCATGATGGTGCTGTTGCAGCGTCATGCAGCGGCGCGAGTGAGCAGCCTGTTCTTTCTCACGCCAGCGCTCAGCACCATCGAAGGCGCGATCTTGTTTGGCGAACGCCTTGGCCTGCTTGCGCTGATCGGTTTTGTGGTGGCGCTTGCAGGAGTGTGGTTGACCACTCGTCAGCCGGTGTAGTGCTGATCAGCCAGTTCGAGAACTTCGTCGATGATGGCGATGCCGGCACGGGCTTCGTCGGCCGGTGTGTTGATTGGCGGCACCACGTACAAGCGGTTGAAGTGCGTGAATGGCCATAGGCCACGCTGCTTGCATGCTGCTGCAAGATCAACCATTGGTTGGGCGGCGGCGCCGACAGCGTTGAACGGAACCAACGGGGCACGTGTCTCGCGGTTGGTCACCAAATCGAGTGCCCAGAAGGCACCGAGGCCGCGCACTTGTCCGATTGATGGGTGCTTGGCGGCGAGCTTGGCAAGCTCTGGCCCGATGACATCAGAGCCCAGTGTGCGGGCGTAGTCGATGAGGCCTTCTTCTTTGAAGATGTTGATGCTGGCGACGGCCGAAGCGCACGCCAACACATGGCCGCTGTAGGTGAGCCCGCCGGGGTACTGGCGATCGCGGAACGTGTCGGCGATGCGTTGGCTGATGATGACGCCACCGAGTGGGATGTAACCGCTGTTGCTGCCCTTGGCGAAGGTGATCAGGTCGGGGGTGACATCCCAGTGGTTCACAGCGAACCATTCGCCGCAGCGGCCAAAGCCAGCCATCACTTCGTCGGCGATGTACACAATGCCGTGCTCGTCGCAGATGTCGCGCACACCCTGCAGGTAGCCAGGAGGCGGAACGAGAATGCCGTTGGTGCCCACCACGCTCTCGAGGATGATGCAGGCAATGGTGCCCGGACCCTCGACCATGATGGTCTCGCGCAGGTGCTGCAGGGCGCGCTCTGATTCTTGGATTTCGTCGGCGCTGTGGAATGGGCTGCGATAGGCGAAGGGTCCCCAGAAGTGAACAACGCCCGACACGCCAGTCTCACCGCTCCAGCGGCGTGGGTCGCCAGTGACAGCAATGGCGCCGCCGGTGGCACCGTGATAGCTGCGGTAGGTAGCGAGCACCTTCTGGCGGCCGGTGTGCAGACGCGACATGCGAATCGCGTTGTCGGTTGCCTCGGCTCCACCGTTGGTGAAGAACACCATGTTCAAATCGCCGGGCGCCAACTCGGCAATGAGTCGTGCGGCCTCGCTGCGGGCTTCGTTGGCATGGAACGGAGCGATGGTGCACAACTTGCCGGCTTGCTCTTGAATCGCCGCAACAAGCTTGGGGTGTTGGTGCCCAATGTTCACGTTCACGAGTTGGCTCGAGAAGTCGAGGTAGCGCTTGCCGTTCTCGTCCCAGAACCAGCTGCCCTCGGCGCCGGCGACCACGATGGGCTTCAGCGCGCCCTGCGCTGACCAACTGTGGAACACGTGGCTTCGGTCGTTGATGTAGGCGTCTGATTGAGGAGCTTCGAGAGCAGTCATGGGTGCATCGTATTCGCTTGAGATGAGGCGTGCAGGTTCGATCTGTGGTCACTTGTCAAGATTCGTTGAATCTTGCTGCCCGGCGACCGCACTACAGTCGCACCCATGGGCGAATCGATCACATTCAGGAGCAACGGCGGCACATGCGAGGGGTACCTCGCTGGAGACAGCGGACCCGGAGTCGTTGTCATCCAAGAGTGGTGGGGTCTGAACGATCACATCAAGGACATTGTCGATCGTGTGGCTGCTGAGGGGTTCGTTGCTCTTGCCCCCGATCTGTATCACGGCGCCTCGGCCACCGAGCCCGATGGTGCTGGCAAGTTGATGATGGGCTTAAACATCGTTGAGGCCGCCAAAGATATGTCGGGCGCTATCGATGTGCTGCAGCAGCGCACGGGTCGCAACACGGTTGGCGTCACCGGATTCTGCATGGGCGGCGGACTCGCGCTGGTTGCTGCGTGTCATCGTCCCGACGCGGTGGCGGCGGTGGCGCCGTTCTACGGGCTTATCCCGTGGGTAAGCGCTCAGCCCGATTGGTCGGCATTGGCCGCCAAGGTCGAGGGCCACTACGCCGCCGACGACGCGTTCTTCACGCCCGACAACGCGGCGGCGCTACAAGCCCAATTGCGTGATCTCAGCAAGGACGCCACGCTGCACGTGTACGACGGATGCGACCACGCATTCTTCAACGACACGCGCCCCGAGGTCTACAACGCAGCGGCTGCCGCCACCGCGTGGGACCGCACCATCGACCTGTTCCGAACCACGCTCTAGCCGTGCTTCGGCGGCATCCACCGTCCCACGTCCCACGTCCACCGTTCCTGCACCCCCAAGTTTGTTGAAGACTTCAGGTTGGGGGTTGACCAATTGTCTTCAACAAAACGTTTGTTGAAGCGAAATGGTGAGCGGTGAGCGGTGAGCGGTGAGCAGTAATCGTTGATCGGATGGCGGTGACGGTTACAGCGCGGCGATGGCGTCGGCAGTAGCGATGGCCCGTCGGGCGTTTTCTACGTGCAGATTCTCGATCATGCGGCCATCGACCGTGATGACACCGCGGCCGTCGGCGAGGCCCTCTTGGAACGCAGCGATAACGCGACGGGCGTGATCTACTTCGTCGGCAGTTGGCGCCCACACGTCGTTGGCGATCTCAACCTGCGACGGGTGGATGAGGGTCTTGCCGTCGAAGCCCATCTCGGCGCCTTGCACGCACTCGGCGCGGAAACCGTCGAGATCTTTCACGTCGTTGTACACGCCGTCGAGGATGACTTTGCCGGCCTCGCGTGCTGCGGCCAAGGCAACGGCGAGATGCGGCACCAATGGTTGACGGCCTGGCACCAGCCGAGCGCGGAGCTCGCGGGCAAGGTCGTTGGTGCCCATCACGAGCACCGTCACACGTGAATGTGCGGCGATATGGCGCACGTCGAAGATGGCAGTTGGGGTCTCGATCATCGCCCAGATGTTCATGCTTTCGGGAGCGCCAGAGGCGCGCAGGATGGACGACACCAACTCGATGGTTTCGACCGAAGACACCTTGGGGATCACCACGGCCGACGCGCCCGACTTCGCGGCGGCAGCGAGATCGTCGGCTCCCCACGGGGTGTCGAGACCGTTGCAGCGGATGGTCAATTCGCGATGGCCGTATTCGCCAGAAGCCACAGCGGCGCATGCGTTCACGCGGGCTGACTCCTTGGCATCGGGGGCAACAGCGTCTTCGAGATCGAAGATGATTGCATCGGCAGGCAATGTCTTGGCCTTCTCGAGCGCCCGCTCGTTTGCGGCGGGCATGTAGAGCACCGAGCGTCGTGGGCGCAACGAAGCACTGTTGTCAGAGTGGGTTGTCATGATGTGTTCCTGTCAGAAGCCGTACGAGGCGGCGAGTTCGGGATCGCGTGAAGCGAGTTGGCGGGCCAGTTCGACGACCACTTTGCACTGCTTGACCGAGGCGTCGTCTTCCATCTTGCCGTCGAGCATGATGGCGCCAGTGCCGTCGCCCATTGCGTCGATGACGCGCTGAGCCTGAGCGACATCGGATGGTCGTGGGCTGAACACGCGCTTGGCAATATCGATCTGCACAGGGTGCAGGCTCCATGCGCCAACGCAGCCGAGCAGATAGGCATTGCGGAACTGGTCTTCGCACGCAACAACATCTTTGATGTCGCCGAACGGGCCGTAGAACGGCAGCAACCCAAACGTGACGCACGCATCGACCATGCGCGCAATGGTGTAGTGCCACAGGTCTTGCTGATAGGTGGGTCGAGCGGCATCGGGGTTGGCTGCATCGGGGTCGGCGCGCACCAAATAGTCGGGATGGCCGCCGCCCACGCGGGTGGTCTTCATCCGTCGATTCGCGGCGAGGTCGGCAGGTCCGAGCGAGAGGCCTTGCATACGTGGCGAGGCGCCGCAGATGGCTTCGATGTTGGCAACGCCGCGGGCTGTTTCGAGAATTGCATGCACGAGCAACGGCTTCTTCAAGCCAGCTTTTGCTTCGAGCTGCGCAAGCAGGCGATCGACGTAATGAATGTCTTCGGGACCCTCGACCTTGGGGATCATGATGACATCGAGCTTGTCGCCAATCTCGGTGACCAGCGTGACGAGATCGTCGAGACCCCATGGTGAATCGAGGCTGTTCACGCGGGTCCACAACTGGGTGTTACCCATGTCGATAGTGCGGCCCACCTCGACGAGGCCAGCGCGAGCGGCCTCTTTCTCGGCCATCGGAACGGCGTCTTCGAGGTTGCCGAGCAAGATGTCGACAGTGGGGACAATGTCGGGAAGCTTGGCCACCATCTTTGCGTTTGCCGGCGGGAAGAAGTGGATCACTCTGCTCGGACGGAACGGAATTTCGTGGATGGGGTCGGGAGCTCCGACGGCCAGCGGTTTGAAGAAATCTCTGGGACTACGCACCTCGTCAGGCTAATGGATCAGCCCTCCATCGGTATTGTGCCGAGGTGACGAAATTTGATGCGATGCTCTTCGATGCCGGCGGCGTGTTCCTCCTTCCCGATCCCACGGTGTTGGCTCCGCTGTTGGCGCCTTACGGCGGCGACCCGAGCATTCAGGCGCATGTGCGAGCGCACTACAGCGGCATGGCAGCGAAGTCGGCCGCCGGATCTACCGAGTCGTTCTGGGGCGACTACAACCTCGCCTATGTCGAGGCGGTTGGTGTGCCTGCCCACGATGTTGACTACGCGGCCCACGTACTCGAACGCACCCGTAATGCCTTTGTGTGGCGATGGCCGATGGCCGACTCGGTTGAGGCGCTCGCCCGGCTGGTTGCCAACGGTATGCCGGTGGGCGTGGTGTCGAACGCCAGCGGCCAGATCGAAGAGGTCTTGCAGCGAAGCGGCGTGTGCCAAGTTGGCGACGGTCCGCTCACCTCGGTTCGCGTCATTATTGACAGTCACGTAGTGGGCGTGGCCAAGCCAGATGCGCGCATCTTTGACCACGCGCTCGTTCACTTCGAGGGCATTGATCCGGCTCGCATCGCGTACATCGGCGACTCGGTCACGATGGACGTAGGCGGGGCGCGTTCCGCTGGCCTTCATCCGATTTTGCTCGACCCATTTGGCGACCACGTGGGCGCCGACTTTGATCGAATTGAGTCGATGCTCGAACTGCTGTAATCGGCCCGAAGGCCAACCGGCACGAACGCTTAGGCGTTGCTTGCCTCGACGAGACGACGTGCGATCACCTTGAGGCACAGTGTCTCGTCGGCACCTTCGAAGATGCTCAGCACGCGGGCGTCGACGAACAGACGGCTCACTGCGTATTCCTCGGCGTAGCCCATGCCGCCATGAATCTGCATGGCCTCACGGCTCACCCATTCGGCGGCACGACACACGTAAGCCTTCACCATGCTGGCCTCGGTGGTGCCTTCACCCTTGCCCATCAACGTGGCTACGTGGTACGAGAACTGACGGCCGGCCTGAATGAGTACAGCCATGCGGCCAAGCTTGGCCTGCGTGAGCTGATAGTCGATGATGTTCGAGCCAAACACCTTGCGGTTCTGGGCGTAGTTGAGCGCTGCTTCGTAGGCGGCCTGCATCAGGCCAACGGCGCGCGCTGCTGTTTGCAAGCGTCCGTTCTCGAAGCCCTCCATTTGGTAGTAGAAGCCGCGGCCCTTGCCGGTCTCTTCGCCGATGAGGTTCTCGGCGGGCACCCACCAGTTTTCGAGAGCGATCTCGTAGCTGTGCATACCGCGGTAGCCGATGGTGTCGATGGGGCGACCCTCCATGCGGCCAGCGGTGCCGTCGGCGCGGGTGGGCTGGCTGAACTCGAAGCCGTGGGCTTGGCCCAGCGGCTTGGGCACGATGAAGACGCTGAGGCCGCGGTGGGTCTTGCTGCGATCGGGATCGGTGCGGGCCAACAGCATGAGCACGTTGGCGCGAGCGGCAAATGTGCACCAGGTCTTTACGCCGTTGATCACGTAGCCGGGCTCGCCATTGGGGCCGTCGGCGGCAACGGCACTGACCGTGACGCCAGCGACATCGCTGCCGAAGTCGGGCTCGGTTACTGCAACAGCAGCCATCACTTCGGCGGTTGCCAACTTGGGCAGCCACTCTTGCTTTTGAGCTTCGGTGCCGCCCTTCACCAAGGCGCGGGTGAGGATCTCGGGGCGGGTAATCAGCGAGCCGCCAATGCCGAGCGAGCCACGCGACAGTTCTTCGGTGGCCACGACCATCGCCATGTATTCGCCGTCGCCGCCTTCGCTGAAGCCGCCGTATTCGACTGGAACACTGAGGCCAAAGGCACCCATGTCGGCGAGACCGCTGATGATCTTCTCGGGCACATCGGCGTTGTGACGATGTACGTGCTCTGCCTCGGGCGCAATGACTTTGTCGGCGAACGAGCGGAACGTGTCTTGCACCATCTCGAAATCGCTGTCGAGGTGGCGAGGTCCGGCGAGATGCGCCAAGGATGCCAAGAACTCGGGGTTGCGGTATGTCTCAAGGAACGAATGCACGGCACTCATCGGTGCTGTCTGCACACCCCACGCTGACTCGCGTCCGGTGATGCGAGTGATCAGATCGTGAGCCATGTCGGCGGTGTAGGCACAAGTGATCTTGCCCTCGGTGTCGCCTTTGGCGCCGTAGTCGAGCATGGCGCGTGCAGTTGCTACCGCTGAGGCAGCATGAGCGATGTCGTAGGCCACCACTTGGTGGATATCGGGACCGCCGCTCGCGGCCATGTGACGGATTGCTTTACCGACCACGCTCTGGGCGAGTTCGATAACTTCGTGGGCGGCCTGCAGATCTGGAGCGGTCATGGGCGCAAGATTATCTATTCACCAGTAAAACGCAGAATCTGAAGGACAAACGTCACGTTGGGTGGCAAACTCGGCCAATGTCCGATATTCCACGACGGCAACTCAACGTTTGTGTGTACTGCGGTACCAATCTCGGCGATACACCCGCGTACGAACAGGCGGCCCGCGAACTCGGAACGGTCCTTGCCGAGCGTGGCATGGGGCTTGTGTATGGCGGTGGCAAGCTCGGGCTGATGGGTGCGGTGGCCGACGCGGCACTCGCCGCCGGGGGTCATGTCATCGGCGTGATACCGCAGAGCTTGATGCGAGCCGAGGTAGGTCACACCGGCCTCAGCGAACTCGAGGTGGCCGAGACAATGCACATTCGCAAAGCACGCATGGCCGAGTTATCCGACGCTTTCATCGCCTTGCCTGGCGGCTTCGGCACGTTCGAAGAGTTGCTCGAAGTGCTCACGTGGAACCAGCTCGATTTCGTTCGTAAGCCGGTTGCAGTGCTCGATGTCGACCACTTTTATGCGCCGTTATTCGAGATGTTCGATCGAGCTGTATCGGCCGGATTCGCGCGCGAGGCGCATGCTCAATTGGCGCAACGAGCAACCAGCGTGCAGCAGGCGCTCGACATCGTGACCGCTGCACCGCCACCTACGGTGAGTAAGTGGATCGACCCTGATGGCGCTACCGGTTCAGTGTTTTGATCTGACGCAGTGCCTCGGCCATAGCGCTCAGCGATGCTCGCAGCAGTGCGAGATCTACAGGTTGATCTGGTGCGGCGCGTAGCGCCACAACCGATTCGCACACACTGCGATGTTGCTCGCCAAGAACCTCGGCGGCCCACAGACCTGCCGCCGATTTTGAAGTGACGCCCCCAGTTGTCGCCGAATACAACATGCGGCACGCGCCAAGCAGACACCACTCCGCGACCGAACTAGGCAACGTGTCGGCGGGTCGCATCTCGCTGATCGCAGCTTCGAACTGATCGTGCACGGGCTTCCAATAGTGTTTGCTGTTGTCGGTGATGAAGCGCGCGAATTCATCGAGGTCGAGCGGAATATCTAACTCGGAAGCTTCGGGTCCGCGAACTCGAATGCCATGTGTGGCGAGCGTGTGCCACGTGACGGGGTTGAGCTCGAAGCACTCGGCGTCGTGATGGAAATCGCCGCTCAGTGTCCACGGTCGGGTGACCCCTTGCGGCGACAGCGTGAGGTCGCTCCAAGCAAGGAATGGTCCGTCAACGCGCGCCCCCGGGCAACGCTCACTGAACACGGCATGTGCAGTGAGCAAGGTGGCTGCCGTCTCTTCATCGGCTGGTTCAGTGGTAATGGCGACGATGTCGATATCGCTCGAATGCGGCTTCCAGTCGTCGAGCGCAATCGAGCCAATCACGTAGAGACCTTCGATCGATCGCGGAGCAATCTCGTCGTATGTGCTCATCCAGGTTCGGATGGTCTCGAACCACTCGGGGCTTTGGGTCACCTCGAAAGTCTTGCACGGACTACGTTCGGGCTGTGCATGAGTTGCGTACCCATCCGCTTGGCGAGCAGTGGCCCACTTTGGCGTGGCCGATCGGCAGTCCTGATCAAGACGTTGATACCGCAGCGGCCCGTGCTGCGCTGCGGGCTATTCGCGATACTCCCGAAGAGGCGGGCGTTCCCTTGGCCACCGCGGTGGTGCATCGCGGACGATTGATCTACGAGCAATACGCCCCGGGTTTCGATGCAACGAGCACGTTCATTTCGTGGAGCGTTGCCAAGAGCATCGTGCACGCAGTGTTTGGCATCTTGGTTGGCGATGGTCGCATCGATATCGATGAGCCTGCGCCGGTACCCGAATTCGTGGGAACCAACAAGGCTTCAATCACCATTCGCGATCTGTTTGCGATGAAGTCAGGCCTCGAATTCAACGAGGACTATGTCGATGAATCGACATCGCATTGCATCGACATGTTGTTTGGTGCAGGCACCAACGATCATGCGCACTACGCCGCGAGCCAACAGTTGTTGCATGCGCCGGGCGCGGTGTGGAACTACGCATCGGGCACCACCAACATCTTGGCGAGAATCGCCGGCAATATCGTGGGCGGTGGCGAGCAGGGCATGCGCAAGTTCCTGAACGATCGCCTGTTTACGCCGCTGGGTATGACCAGCGCTGAGCCGAGCTTCGACGCATCCGGCACGTTTGTCGGTTCGTCGTATGTGTTCGCCACGGCTCGAGATTTTGCTCGGTTCGGATACCTCTATTCGCGCGATGGCGAGTGGGACGAACACCGATTGTTGCCAGCCGGTTGGGTCGACTACGCGCGCACCCAAGTAGTGGTTGACCCGGACCCTCCGCATTTTGGCTACGGAGCTCACTGGTGGATCTGGACCGATCAGCCAGGCAGCTTCGCCGCGCACGGATACGAAGGCCAATACGTAATCGTTATCCCCGAGCGTGACCTTGTGGTGGTGCAACTCAGCAAAGTTCCGTCAGCGTTTCGCCCGCTACTAGTCGCCAAGTTGCGTCAGTTGATCAACGCCTTTCCGTCGCTCGGCTGAACACCCATGAGCAGTGAAGTCGCTGAACACGGTTCTGTATCGGCTAGCAAATAGGGATGGCCAACGACCCGCAGGAGCAACAGACCGCCGCGTCTGATGTCGTCGCGGCCAAAGTTGCTCGCCGCCCGCTTCGGTCGGCGGTCAAAATGGTGGCCTTTGCGGCGGTGATCTACTTTTTTGTGTTGCCGCTGATACCTGGATTCCGCAACGCTGCGCATGAGCTTCGTCGTGTGTCGCCGCTCTTGCTCGTACTTGGCCTCGGGCTTGAACTCGCGTCGCTGTATTCGTACTCGTTGCTCACACGAGCAGCGCTTGGCGAGTCTGGTTCATTGGTCTCCTCGTGGCGCATGTTTCGTATTCAGCTCAGCACGCGCGCCCTCAGCAGCGTGGTGCCGGGCGGCACTGCCGCTGGGTCTGCGCTTGGTTATCGGTTGATGACAGTCTCAGGAATCCCTGGCCCCGATGCCGGCTTTGCGCTGGGCACAGCGGGCCTCGGATCTGCGGTGGTTCTCAACTTGCTGTTCTGGGCTGGGCTCATCATCTCGATCCCATTGCGCGGCGTGAACCCCGGATACGCCACTGCGGCCATCGCCGGCGTTCTCATCATGGGCCTCGTCGCCGCGCTTGTGTTCGGACTTGTCGAGGGCCAAGCACGCGCCGAACGAGTGTTGCGGTGGATCGCTCGTCGCGCGCACCAGAACGAAGATCGCGTCGGCGACGCGGTGCGGCACATTGGTGATCGACTCGAAGAGTTGGCCGAGGATCGCGCGTTGCTTAGGCGGGTCATTGGTTGGGCGGCCGCGAACTGGTTGCTTGATGCAGCAGCGCTGGGCGTGTTCCTCAGAGCGTTCGGTGGTTCAGTCAGTCTCGATGGCTTGATCATTGCCTTTGGCATCGCCAATATCGCTGCGGTCATCCCCATCACGCCGGGCGGACTCGGCGTGATCGAGGCGCTGCTGATCTCTACCCTCGTGGGCTTCGGCATGGGGCGCGGCATAGCCACGCTTGGCGTTGCTTCGTACCGACTGAGCCAGTTCTTCTTCCCGATCTTGCTCGGGGGTCTCAGCTATTTGAGCCTGCGGCTTGGGCCATGGTCGGTCGAGCGGCGCACCGCGCTTCGGCCGCTGCGCGAGGTGGCCACCGAGGCTGCCAACGTTGGCGAGAGTCCTCTCGACTTCGACGAACGTTTTGCTCCGCGTCGGCCCAAGGGCGACCGAACCCGCGAGCTCGAACGGCAAGCTCAGCTGTTCGACCCCACGTTGCTCGACGGCGACGACGATGCGGGTTCGCATCGGCTCTACTAGCGTTCGACCCATGAGCATTTACGAACGCCCCTTTGGTCGCTGCCTCGAAGACTTCGTCGTCGACGACATTTATAAGCACTGGCCTGGAAAGACCATCACCGAATACGACGATCACCTGTTTTGCATGATCACAATGAACCATCACCCGTTGCACACCAACGATTGGTTCGCAAGCGAAAGCGTTCAGGGTCGCAACGTAGTTGTGGGCAACTTGGTGTACTCGCTGTGCCTCGGCATGAGCGTGCCCGATGTCAGCGGCGCCGCTATTGCCAACCTCGAGGTTGAGACCTTGCAGCACAAGTTCCCTACCTTCCACGGCGACACCATTCACGCCGAGACACGGGTGCTCGAAGTGAAAGAGTCCTCATCGAAGAACGATCGCGGCACGGTGCTCGTCGAGACCAAGGGCTTCAACCAAGACGGCAAAGAAGTGTGTTACTTCCGCCGTCGAGTAATGGTGTGGAAGCGTGACTTTGCTCCGGCCCGTCGTCGTCCATACGACGGCCAAGACGTGTGGACCAACAAGCCCTCCTGAACTGGGGGTTGCCGCAGCTGCGCGATCTGCCGTGGCGACATACCCGTGATCCGTGGGCGGTTCTCGTTAGCGAGGTCATGCTGCAGCAAACCCAAGCGCATCGGGTGATACCGAAGTGGCATGCGTTTATGTCGGCGTACGCCACACCGTTGCAGTGCGCCAACGCCGCGTTGGGCGATGTGCTCGAACTCTGGCTCGGATTGGGCTATCCGCGTCGCGCCCGAAATTTGCATCTGGCCGCGCAACAGGTCTGCGCGCTCGGTGAGTTTCCGCGCACACTCGATGGGCTCCTTGCGTTACCCGGTGTTGGTGCCTATACAGCGCGGGCCGTGATGGCGTTTGCCTTCGAGCTTGATGCAGCAGTGGTCGACACCAATGTTGCGCGCGTCTACGCGCGCGTCGGAGGTTTGTCGCTCACCGCCCGACAGGTACAAGTAGCGGCCGATAGCGCGCTGCCAAGTGGGCTCTCATGGGAGTGGAACCAGTGCCTCATGGATCTCGGCGCTGTGCTGTGTCGGCCGCTGAACCCGGATTGCGACTCATGCCCGCTCGCTGCGCGCTGCGCGTGGCGAGGCCGCGGTGATGATCCTGCGATTGGGTCGGCTGGCGTGAGCACGCGCCAGAGTCGGTTTGCTGGCTCAGATCGTCAGGGCCGCGGTCGGTTGATGAAGGCTCTTGTAGATGGGCCGGTGCCAGCGCATCGGCTTGCTCACACGATGGGTTGGCCCGATCAAGGCGAGCGGGCTGGTCGCGTCGCAGCAACGTTGGTAGCCGACGGACTCGTGGTGCTCGATAACCAGTGGTATCGGCACCCCTGAGCGGTTGTTGTTTTACTGCGCTTGTGTCGCGGTAATAGCTGCCACGATCTCATCGAACGCTGCATCGGCATACGCCGACATTTCGTCGTCGGTGCGATCTTGGATGGGGTGTGGGGTGAACACGCGAGCCACCGTTGGGAAGCCCAACGATTGAGATTGCGATTCAGCTGCAGTGACGAACTCACCAGAAGCGACGAACACGCCGGGAATGCCGCGGCGCTCGAGATCAACGATGTCGTGCACACTGCACGACGTACAACTGCCTCAATCGGCGAGCGCTTCGATGACCACATGACACTGGCTGGCGATCTCGTGACGAAGATCTACGGGAGCCGGCTTGGTGAACGTGGGCTTACGAAATCGCTTGACCTCTGCGCCGATCTCGACAAGCCGCGTTTCGAGTCGATTCAAGAACACATCGCCGCGAGCTTTGGAGATATCGAGCAGACCAACCGTGAGGCCAGCCAGCGATGCTGGGCGCGTCAAGCGGGTGATCTCTGCCACGCGTCGTTCGTTGGTTGGGTCGAGCAGCACTGCGCTCATGAGAAGGCTCCTTGGGTCATTGGGGCAATCATTGTGGTCAGTATCGCACGGCGTGGGTGACGGGTTGACTGCCAACCTCGCCGTTGGCCCAGCCGCCGATGATCACCGAGAACAGTCCGGCGCCGCCGCCCGCGTGAACGAGCAGCAGTCCGTCGGGTCTGAACTTGGGCAGGGTGAGATGTTCGAGATGGCTCGGAATACCTTCGGCGATGCCGTGAGCGCCTCGGGCAAGCTCGGCGCCGCTGATCTGTAGCCGGGCGTGAATCTCTTCGAGCACGCGCTCGCGATCCCAGCCCGCATCGCTAAAGACGCGGGCATGTTCGGGACCCATGATGATGACTGCGTCGAACGCCAAGACCAGCTTGGGGTTATGCAGCGTGCGCAGACAGCTCGCGAAGGTGTTGGCCAAGCTCTCGGGATCGCGTGCGAGTTGATCGACAACGCAACGCGGCCCTTCGCCAGCGAAGACCGTGACTGCATCGGCGCCATCGGCCACTCCGCGAGCGGTTGCCAGCGATGTCCATGGCGAACCCAGTTCGTCTTCGGCGAAACAGAAGCTGAGCTTGCCAGGATTGCCGTGAGTAGCGCGGTCTACCTCGCCGGGGCGACCGCCACCCACGTTGCGGATCACCAGTTGCAAGGCGCGGCCAATGGTGAGGTTGGCGCGGTTGCCCTGACCGAGCACGTTCATACCTGAGTTCATGCCGATGTCGCGCGTGCCTGGACCATTGCAGATGACCACGGGACCCACGGGCATGGTGGTGGCCAACAC
>Ga0194043_1000155_pt1 | contig 34302 bp, 25 predicted proteins | sample JunL4415m_MetaG_FD_161274 | JGI IMG/M metagenome (GOLD analysis project Ga0194043, IMG submission 161274) | Anoxic zone freshwater microbial communities from boreal shield lake in IISD Experimental Lakes Area, Ontario, Canada - Jun2016-L442-15m | ecosystem: Environmental > Aquatic > Freshwater >...
AGCGCTTCCACCGCACCCTCAAGGAGCAAATCATCCACGGCCGCTCCTACAAAAACCTCGCCCAACTCCGCACCGCCGTCGCCACCTTCGTCCCCATCTACAACCACCACTGGCGCCTCGAAAAACTTCGTTACCAATCTCCCACTGAAGCCCGTCTTGCTTTCCAATCCACCATGCCCTTAGCTGCCTAAATACTCTTGTCCGGTGTCCAATCAACCGGGTGCGGTACACGGATTGATGAAATCGGCGGCAGTAAAGTTCTGCCGTTGCCACGCCTCGAATGTTGTCGGCGCTGCCGGAGGGGCGGAGACTTGGACGCGAAAATCCACATAGTCGTAGTTGACGTCTGTCCCGGGCCCCGGCGTGAGGACAAAATCCACCTTCGCCCCGACACCGATCGATGCCACAAAGCTGAAGTTGGCGGCGGGCGCAACGTCAGACATCAAACGCTCAACGCCAAACTTCAAAAGAGAAAGCCTCTGCCGAGCGAGGCACTCACCCCGCGACGAGGAACAGCCCGCCGCAGATCAGCGCGACGCCGATGGCAATGCGGGGCGTGATCTTTTCCTTCAGAAAAAAAGCGGCGGCGGCAATGACGAGGACGCGCTCGATGCCCTCGAACGGGTAAAACTTGCTGAGCGGAATTTGCGAGAGCTGCGAGAGGCCGATGAAAAAACTCAGCGCCATCGCGAGGATACCGCCGGCAAATGCGACGACGCGCGTGCGCTTGTGTTTCGCGCCGGCGGTCTCGTCCATGGCCATCTTGAACGCCACCTGCCCGGCGACCTGGAGCGCGAATGTGAGCGAAACGAGGATGGCCGTGATCAGCTTCATGCGTGCTCCTTCTTCTCCGCAAGCTCCTCGGCATGCGCCACGGCGGGCGCAGTGATCATCACGCCGAGAAAGACGAGCGCGATGCCGATCCATTGCCTTGTGCCGATGTGCTCACCGAGCAGCCACCATGAGCCGATGGGGACGAGCACGTGCTGAAGGCCCGTGAGATTGTACGCCACGCTGAGGCGGATGGTGCGCAATGCATTCAACCAGCAGAGCAGGCTGCCGATGCCGAGGATCACGCCGAGCCACACCCAGACGGACCGGAGCTGCGAGACATCAATCACCGACTTCGCCACGGCGGAATCCGCGCCGCGCTTTTTCGCCATCTCGGACGCCGCGACGAGCAACGCGGCGAGGAATACCTGGTTGACCGGGTGCGTGACGCGGCCCCAAAAGCGGGCCCACAGCAGCGCGATCAGAGTTCGTGGGCGTTCGGAAATTTCTTGATCGTCTTGTCGTGCCGCGCCGGCTGGAGATAGCGGATTGCGATGCGGAAGATCGGATTGATCAGGCGGGACGTGTGCCATGCGTAGAGGTCGAGCGGCGCGAGTTCCATGCGGAGGTGGAACTTCGGGTCATAGTTGAGCGGCGCGGTGTAGTAGCGTTTGAGGCCGTTGTCCAATGCCCACTGCACCACGTCGCGCCAAGTGACGAAGTAGAGGTGCAGATCCAGAGCGACCGCGTAGTCGAGGCCGACATTCAGATCGTGGATCGTGTCGCCGTGGATGATGCACAGCGCGAATGCGACGATCTTCCCGTTCTGCCTCCAGAGGAAGAAGCGCGCGCACTCCGGCATTTCCTTGCCGATGCGGACGAGGAAGTCTTTCGTGAGTTCCTCGAAGCGCAGCTCCGAGCGCTGGAAGGTCTGCGTGTAAAGCGGGTAAATCTCATCCGCGATGTGCGACACATCGGTGACGACTTCGAGTGTGAGCGGCGGATGTTCGGCGAGCTTCTTGAATTTCCGCCGCAGATTTTTCCGGAACGAATAGCTCACGCGTTTCTGCAAAAATTCCTCGAAGCTCGCGAAGTCGAGCGCGAGTCCGCACGCAGGCATGGACGGCGCGCGGCTGTATCCGCGCGAGAGCAGCGGCTTCAACGCATCGCGGTATTTCGATGGGTAATCCTTCAACAGCACGATCGAGACTTTCGAACTGCGCGCAAATGCCGCGAGCGCATCGCACAGCGCATCCACAGCCCACGCCGCCGTGCTGTCCAGCGAACCCTCGCTCGCGGAACAGCCGAGCATGAGCATCCGCAGTTGCAGCCAGCCGCCGAAAAACTTTCGCGGCCAGTTCAGCATCGCGCGCAGTTTGCCGGGCATCCCCGCGGTGAGATCCTGCCTCACGAAAAAGAGCTGCTGCATCGCGACCTCGCCAGTCGCGGAGTTTTCGAGGAAAAGGTAGCGGTGGTCGAACTGCCCCGCGAGCGTCTCAGCGGTGATCCGGTGGTAGCGGTGATCCTTCGCGTGCCCCGCGAATGCCTTCTGCCACCGCGCGAGATCGTCGCCTGCCAGCGAGGACACGATGCGCGCCCTGCCCGAGACAGTCGCGAACTCAACCGGTGCCGCAAGCGCGCCACCGCGCTTCGCATTTCCGGCATCCGCCGCCGGTGCGGGACTTGCGCCTTCCATCACGCGGGCAGCGCAGCGCATCCGCACGCGGCGCGGGTTTCCACGGCGCGGCTCAGCGCGCGGACACTCGGAAGGGATGATGGTTCGGCAGACACGCGCGCAGTTTTCGGAAAGTCCGCCTCAGTTCAATCTCCTTCGCGCACTTTGTGTCCCGGGTCCTCATGCGCTTCGGAGCCTCGAAACACCCGCTCACAGAAGTTCGCAACAGCCATCCGCCGTCTGCCCTGGCCTCTCCGCATTTTCGCAAATCTGATTCACTTTTTTCTTGCCGGAAATTTTCCCCCGCGGATATTCCGCAGCCTCAGTTTCAACCACGGGGAGTTAGCTCAGTTGGTAGAGCGCGTCGTTCGCAATGACGAGGTCAGGGGTTCGACCCCCCTACTCTCCACTTTTTCCAAGGCGGAAAAAGCCCGTGGTTTCGCGGTCAGCGCCAGTTCGTGGCAAGCTCCACCAGCGTCCGCACGCCGAACCCCGTCGCGCCTTTTGCGAGCGATGCCCCGTCCCTGTTGCGGTGCGAAGTGTAGGCGATGTCGAGGTGCGCCCAGGGCGTCTTATCCGCGAACGTCCGCAGAAATGCCGCCGCCGTGCATGATCCGCCCATGCGTCCGCCGCTGTTCTTGATGAGCGCCACGTCGCTGCGGATGGCCTCGTCGTATTCGGGAAAATGCGGCATGGGCCACAGTCGCTCGCCGGATTTTTTCGCGGCTTCCAGCGTGGCATCGCGCAGCCGATCGTCGCTGCTCCAGAGCCCGGCTGCACTTTCACCGAGCGCGACGCCGACCGCGCCGGTGAGCGTCGCGATGTCCACGATTGCGGCGGCCTTGTGATCCTTGCGCGCAAAGCCAATCGCGTCGGCGAGAATCATCCGGCCCTCGGCGTCGGTGTTCACGATCTCGACGTGACGCCCGTCGTAGCAGGTCACGATGTCGCCTGGCCGGTATGCCGCGGCACCGGGCATGTTTTCCGCGGCCGGGATGAGGCCGATGATGTTGCGCTTCACGCCGAGTTTCGCGATGGCGAGCATCGCGCCGAGCACAGCCGCGCCGCCGCACTTGTCCCAGATCATCTTCTCCATGTCCGCGGCGGGCTTGATGGAAATGCCGCCGGTGTCAAACGTCACTGCCTTGCCCACGAGCGCGAGCGGTGCCTGCGTGCGCGGGCCTCCGCGGTGCTCCAGCACGATGAGCCGCGGCGGACGCGCGCTGCCGCCGCCGACCGCGGTGATGCCGCCGAATTTTTTTGCGCGAAGCTGCTTCTCATCGAGCACCGTGCAGCGCAGGCCGTGCTTCTTCGCATGCCAGCGCGCCTCCTCCGCGAGAGTCTCGGGGAATACGACATTGCCGGGGCGGTTCGCGATGCCGCGCGCGAGGTTTGTAAATTCCCCGAGCGTCTGCGCGTGCACCGCGGCCTTCTTCGCCGTCGCGACGTGGTGCGCACCGACGATCACATTCACCTGCTCGATGGCGCGCGTGCGTGTCGTCTTGAATTCCTCATACGCAAAATCCGCGAGCACCATGCCCTCGACTGCCGCCCCCGCGAACTGCGCCCACTCACCGAGGTGCAGTGTGAAGCGCGTGCGCCCGCTGCGCTTCATCGCCATCGCCGCGCTGCCCGCCGCCGTCCGCATTTCGTCGGCGGTAATTTTTTCCGCATCGCCGAGGCCGACGAGCAGGACATTTTCGCCGTGATGGAAAATGCGCGAGCCGGGCTTCAGCGAAAGCTCGGCCTCCGAGATTCCGTGCGGAAGCGCCTTGCGCTGCGCGGTGGTAAAAAGGCGGACGTCCGGCAATCCCGCCGGAGCTTTGCTGAGGATGGAAAATTTCACGCGCGCGTTTACACGCGGAAGCCCGCCCGCGGCGAGGCGATTTCGCGGAGGGCCATGCTACAACTGCACGACCTGCGCGGACTTGATGTCCGGCTCGGCGAGCATCTCCTTCAGCACGGCTTCGCCGGGAACGCTGTCGAGGTTCAGTACGGCAAGCGCGAGGCCGCCGGCTTCGTTCCGTCCGAGGCTCATGTTGGCGATGTTCACGCCGTGCTTACCCATGAGGTTTCCGATCCAGCCGACCATGCCGGGGCGATCCTTGTTCTCGTAGATCAGCAGCACGCCGTCGGGCCGTGCCTCGATGTGGCGTCCATTCATCTTCACGATGCGCGGCTGGCTGCCGAAGAACGTGCCCGCGACGCTCACCCATCCACCCTCGCCCGTCGCGGTGAGTTCGATGAGTTCCGCAAAATCGCCGCCGATGCTCTCGCGGCTCTCGGTAACCTTGAGGCCGATCTGTTTTGCAAAATCGGGTGCATTCACCTCGTTCGCCTCGCCGCCGCTCGCGATGTGCAGGAAGTTCTTCAAAATCGCGCGCGTGATCGCCGTCGTATCGTGTTCGTTGATCTTGCCGGAAAAATTGATATTCAGCGTGTCGCAGCGCTTCGCCGCGATCTGGCGGAGCAGCGTGCCGAGTCGCGCGCCGAGCGCGATGTGAGGCCCGATGATCGCGAGCGTCTTTGCGTCCACGTTCGGCATGTTCACCGCGTTGCGCACTTCGCCGCTCATCAGCATCGCGCGAATCTGCTGTGCGACCTCGATGCCCACATTTTCCTGTGCCTCCGCCGTGCTCGCACCGAGGTGCGGCGTGAGGACGATGTTCGGCAGCGAACGCAGCGGGAAATCCGCGGGCGGCGGCTCGACTTCGTACACATCCAGCGCGGCTGCTGCGACCTGGCGGCTCTTCAGCGCATCGTACAGCGCCTTCTCGTCAATGAGCCCGCCGCGTGCGCAGTTGATGATCCGCACGCCCTTCTTCGTCTTCGCGAGCCGCTCGGCATTGAGCATGTTCTTCGTCTCGTCCGTGAGCGGCATGTGCATCGTGATGTAGTCGGCGAGCGGCACGATTTCATCGAGGCGCTCGACCAGTTCCACCTGCAGCGAACGTGCGCGGCTTGCGGAGAGATACGGATCGTATGCGAAGACGCGCATGCCGAACGCGATCGCGCGCCGTGCGATCTCCGTGCCGATGCGGCCCATGCCGAGAATGGCGAGCGTCTTGCCGTAAAGCTCCACGCCCTCGAAAGACTTGCGGTCCCATTTGCCCGCCTTCACCGAGGCATCCGCCTGCGCGATGTTCCGCGAGATCGCCATGAGCAGGCTGAACGCGTGCTCCGCCGTGGAGATCGTGTTGCCCGCGGGCGTGTTCATCACCACCACGCCGCGCTTCGTCGCGGCCTCCACGTCCACATTGTCCACGCCGACACCGGCGCGTCCCACGACCTTCAGTTTCTTCGCCGCCTCGATGACGCGCGCATTCACCTTCGTCTGCGAGCGCACGACGAGGCCGTCGAATTCGCCGATGATCTTGAGAAGTTCGTCTTCTTTCAGGCCGGTCTTCACCGTCACGTCGAGCAGACCGCCCTCCTGCAATTCGGCAATGCCGCGCTCACTCACAGGATCTGCCACCAGGACTTTTGGTTTGTTCATTGTGCTTTATAGAAAATGGGCGCGCAGTCTGCGCAGCAATCGACCGCTGGCAAATCGAAAGTTGGCGGGGGATGAAGTGCTCAGTGCTCAGTTCGCAGTATTCAGTTCGCGGCAGTCCGGTCTGGAAGACTGAGCACTGAGCACTTGCCTGCGCGCCGCGCTTTCCCGCAGTCTGAAAAAACACCCATGCGCATCGCACGCCTCCAACTCCCCGACAATTCCATCACCCACGCCCGCCAGCACGACGGCGGAAAATTCACGCGCCTCACGGGCGGGCCGTTCGGGCCGTTTACGGACACTGGCGAGACTGTCTCGGGCAAGCTGCTCGCGCCGATCGTGCCGAGCGCGATCCTCTGCATCGGGCTGAACTACCGGAAGCACGCCGCGGAATCGAATTCGCCGGAGCCGAAATTCCCCGTGCTCTTCGTGAAGTCCGCCGGTGCCGCGCAGGATCCCGACGCGCCCATTCTTCTCCCGCGCCGCCTGCGCAGCGACAAGGTGGACTACGAGGCGGAACTCGCTGTCGTCATCGGCAAAGCCGCAAAAAATGTAAGCCGTGAGAAGGCGCTCGACTATGTCCTCGGCTACACCTGTGCGAACGACGTGAGCGCGCGCGACTGGCAGAAGGACGGCGGCGGCGGGCAGTGGTGCCGAGGCAAGTCGTTCGACACGTTCTGCCCGCTCGGCCCGGTGATCGTGACGACAGACGAAATCACCGACCCGCACACGCTGAAAATCGCCGCGCGCGTGAACGGCGAAACGCTGCAGGACTGGAACACGAACGACATGATTTTCGACATCGCGACGATCATCGAATTTCTCAGCAGCAGCAACACGCTGATCCCCGGCACGGTGATTCTCACCGGCACGCCGCATGGCGTCGGCATGGCGCGCACCCCTCCCCGCTGGCTGCTCGCCGGCGATGTCGCCGAGATCGAAATCGAGAAAATCGGCATCCTGCGCAATCCCGTCGCCGAGGAACCGGCGGCCGAAGGGCGCTTCAAAATCGCGTAGCCGCTGACGGCAGAAGGCGGGCACATTTTTTCCGCAAACGAAAGGGCCGGATGCCTCGCGGCATCCGGCCTTTGTGACTTTTGATCAGCCCGCTACGGTGGCTACGCGAGCAGCGCCTTGATTGGTGATCCGTTGCGCGTGATCATCACTGGGCGTCCGCTCGGAGTCTTGTATTCCTTGTGCGGATCGATTCCGAGCGCGGTGAAGAACGTCGCGGCGATGTCATCGGGCGAGATCCCGTGGTCCTTCGGGCCTTCGCCCTTCTCATCGCTGGCTCCGACGACCTGGCCGTTCTTGATGCCGCCGCCCGCGAGCAGCGTGAACATCGCGCGCGGATAATGGTCGCGTCCGCCGCGCTGGTTGACCTTCGGAGTGCGGCCAAATTCGCCGGTGACATACACGACCGTGGAATCGAGCAGCCCCTTGAGCGCGAGCGCCTGGAAGAGTCCGGCGAGGCCCGCATCGAGCTGCGGGAGCAGACGGTTTTTCAGCGAGCTGAAGTTGTCCGAATGCGTGTCCCAGCCGCCGAGATTCAGCGTGACAAATTTCACGCCGCTCTCGACGAGGCGCGTCGCGAGCAGTGCGCTCTGCGAGAACTGCTCCGTGCCGAAGAGGCTCGTGATGTTCGAGGTTTCCTTCGAGAGGTCGAACGCCTCACGCGCCTTCGTGGAGCGCATCATGGCGTATGCCTTGCGTCCAAATTCATCCATGCCCGCGAGGATCTTGTCCTCCTTCGCGAGTTCGCCGAACGCCTTGTCGTAGCGGCTCACGAGGTTCTGGCGGCGATCCACGTCTTCGAGCGTGACACCGCGCAGCGCGAGACCGCGGATTTCCATGGCCTTGCCTGCCTGCGGCGTCGAGCCGGTGTCGAACGGTCCGTATTCCACGCCGAGGTAGCCGGTCGGGTTGTTGCCCTGCGAGGGCACCGCGACGAATGCGGGCAGCTCCGGCGGCGCACCGAGTTCCTTCGACACGACCGAGCCGAGGCTCGGGAAATGCAACGAAGGCAGCGGACGGTTGCCGGTGCCCATGTAGATCGAGCCGAGTTCGTGCGCCGCGAGCGTGTGCGAGACGCCGCGCAGGATCGCAAATTTGTCCGCGCACTTCGCGAGCTTCGGCAGGTGTTCGGAGATCTGCATGCCGTCCACATTCGTCGCGATCGGTTTGAATTCGCCGCGGTGCGTGTCGGGCGCGTCGGGTTTCAGGTCAAAGGTGTCCATGTGGCTCGGCCCGCCGCCGAGGCGGACGAAGATGGCAGCCTTGCCCTTCGCTTTGGATGAGACGCCTTCGGTCGCGGCGTGCGCGAGGAAGTTTTGCAGGCCGAAGCCGAGACTGAAGCCGGTGATGGCACCGACCCGGATGAAGTCGCGGCGGGCGATGCCGTCGCAGCAGATGTAGTTGCTCATGGGATGTGGTATTTAAGAATGAAGATTTAGGATTTAAGATTTGGAGCGAGGCGGGTGTAGTCGTGGCGGTCGATTCGGTGGTCAGGTTTTGGCGTTCAGATTTGGAGCGTGCGTCTCATACGGGCGGTTGTGGTGGGTTGTCGGAAGGCAGCGGAAAAAATCTAAAATCATAAATCTTAAATCTTAAATTTCCCTCAGTGGTTCACCATGAACTCGCGCGTATTCAGCATCGCCCAGAGCAGGTCACGGACGCCATCGAAGGGCGTCTTCGCGGCGGCGACGTCGGCCTTCGCCTGCGCGATTTCCTCGGTGGTGGCGGGACGGCTCACTGTGCGGAGGAATATCTCGCCGATCGCGGTATCGAGATCGAATTTCTGCTGCGGCTTGTCCGCCTCGGCGAGCTGCTTCGCGAGATCGGCACGCATCGTTTTCACTTCCGCCACGCGGTTTGCATACTGCTTCATCTGCTCCTGGTAACGCGCCTCGGCCTCGGCATTGCCGGCCTCGGGCTTCTTCGGCTCCTTCAGCATTTCCGCAGCTTTCGCATCAATCTTTGCGATCCTGCCGCGGATGGCCTCGACGCTGCGATCCTGCGCCGGCGCGAGTTGGCTGCGCACCTCGTCCATCCAGCCCGTGCGGTTGAACCCCTCCAGCTTGCTCAACATGCCTGGATCATTCCGCGTGTAGATCGTCTGAAGCAAGGTCGGATCGGTCGTCCGCTCGCAGTCGCAGTTCACCTCGCGCGCGGGCTTGCCGAAGATCGTCAGCGCGTAGCCGTCGCCGCCGCCACGGTTCTTCCCGTAGCCGGAAAACGCGTTCGGCCCGATCGTGCGCTCCGTGATTTCTGTCGCGAACTGCTCCGCGCGATCCGTCGAGGCCGTCGCCATCGCGATCGCGTCAAAGACCACCTCGGCAGGCAGTCGGCGGATCACCGCATGGCTGAAGTTTTTCTCATCGAGCTTGTTCGTCGCATTCGTCTTCCAGCTCCGCTGATACGTGTCGCTGTTCAGGATCTCGCGGTGCAGCCACTTGATGTCGAAATTGTGCGCGATAAATCCGTCCGCGAGGTAGTTGAACAGCTCCGCATTGCTCGGCGCGTTCGCGAGGTTGAGGTCATCCGCGGGTTCCACGATCCCGCGGTTGAAATACGACGCCCACACGCGGTTCACAAATGCCTTCGCGAAGTACGGGTTCTCCTTGCTGCGCAGCCAGTCCATGAGCGGCGCGCGCGGATCGTTATACTGCGACATCATCACTTCCGTGCCGCCGAGAATCTTCGGCGTGATGACCCGCGAGCTGTTCTGGAAATCCTTCTTGTCCTGTTTCATCGGCTGGCCCACGCGCTTGATGTCCACGTAAAGCTCATCCCACGGAATCGGCTCGCCCGCGCTGATGCGCCGACCCATCTCGGTCTGTTCAATCTTCTGCCGCTCGTTGTTCTTCTTCGGATCCTCCACCTTGCCCTCCATCGCCTTGTCCACCTTCGCCTTGATCTCCGCGCGCAGGCTCGTGGGCGTCATCTCTCCCGACGCGACCGCCGCCGAGGCATCGCCCTTCGACATCTTCTCGCCGCCGCCCTTGTAGGCGCCCGCGACGCCGGAGAAAAATGCCTGGAAGTGCTCGAAGTCCGTCTTCGTCCACTGGTCGAACGGATGCTTGTGGCACTGCGCGCACTCGATGCGCACGCCGAGGAATGTGTGCGCAAACGACATCGCCTTTTCCTCCGGCTTCTGCACATTTTGCCGCATCCAATAGTATGGGAGATTCGGCCGCTTCGCGAAGTCCGCGGGATTCTCCGTGCGAAAATAGCTGCCCATCTCCTGCACGAAATCCGCGTACTTTTGATCCGCCGAAGTGCGGCTCGTCGCGAGCACGATGCCCGCCGCGAGTTGATCATACGGCGTGTTCTCTGCGATGCGCTTGTAGATCCAGTCGTACCACTGGTGCGACATCGCGCCGCTCAGGTTCTTCCCATTGTTTCCGTTCGCCCGGATGTGCCGCGGATTGTTGCCGGTAAAATCGCAGAGCTTCGTCGTCCACCACGCCGCGTAAGCCGGGCGCGTGAGCAGCTCGTCAATCTTCCGCTTGCGCTTGTCCGGCGCGGTGTCCTTTGTAAAAGCCTCCACCTCGCGCGCCGTCGGCAGCGTGCCCGTGACATCGAGCGCAGCGCGCCGCAGGAATTCCGAGTCCGTGCAAATCTCGCTCGGCAGGATGCCCGTCTTGCGCAGCTTCGCGAGCACCAACTCGTCCACCTTCGTCGCCGTCCGCACCTTCGGAAAATTCGCGCCGACCTTGTCCGAAACCGGCAGCACCGCGGGCACGGGCTCCACGCCATTGTCGTAAAATGCCACGATGTGCGTGTCGCCCGGCGTCTTCGATGTCACGAGGCCCGTGTCGTTCACGAGCGCGACCGATTCGTCATTCGTGCGGAAACGCGTGAGCTGCGTGACATCCTCCACCGTCCCGTCCTTCCAATACGCCAGCACCTTCAACTGGATCGCATCACCGCTCTTCTTGAAAACGAGTTCCTTCGGCAGCACGTCGAGCTTCGCAAAAGCGCCCGTCTCCGCGACGTCCGATTTCGCACCGGCCTGAAGCCACTTCAGGATCAAATTGTATTCCCACGATCCCTTGTCGAAGCGCTTCTTGCCCTTGTGCTCCTCGCCGTCGAGCGACGGCTTCGCGAGGATGAGGCTCTTCATCGGCTCCTTCAGATCCACGCGAATCTCCTCCGCGCCACCCTTGCCCTTTGTGATCGCCTCGTGATCCTTTTCAAAATCGTAGCCGAAGAGCGAAAGCTGAAATCCCCCGCGCCCCTGGAACGACCCGTGGCACTCGCGCCCGCTGCATCCCGAACGCGACATCAGCGGAACGACATGCCTGCGGAAACTCGCGTCGTCCGCCTTTGAAATATCCTTCCACCGTTCGCTCGCGGGCACCGCTATTTTTGCGGCACCGGCAGACTTCGATGATTTCTCCGCCGCCGGCTCGGCGGGACGGATGGCATTTGCGAGGACGACGGCAGGCAGAAGCCCGAGGAGGAGGAAGGATCGTTTCATGGATTAGGGGACAGGAAACTCACACTCACCGCCATGTGAGGCATTCCTTGGATACAGGGTTGCAAGTGAGGCATTGATTTGGGAATCAGGAACGAACCGATTCCTTAACTGCTTTTTCACTCGTGGGTGAGAAAAACTTCCGGTGGAACACTTCGCCTTCCCCTCGCACGCCCGCCGAGCCTGCTCAAACATCCCGGCTGTAGCCCACTCCACATTCCCCCTTTCTGTGCGACCCTGCGCGGATTGTCCCACACCATGATCGCTCCCCGCCTTTCGCTCCTCGTCCCCCTGATCGGCACCGCGCTCGCGAGCGCCGCAGATTTTCCGCAGCCCTTCAACACCGAGAAGGACACAAGCATCCCGCTCATGCCCGCCGCCGAGGCCGCTGCAAAATTCAAAGTGCCGCCGCGAAGGAGCCCGCAGGGAACCCTCGCCGCAGAAGTAAGCCGACGGCGAACAGCGCCGGCTATTGCGATCCGCCGCGGTAGATGCGCGCAATTTTCAGCAGCAGCACCTCGAGTTCGCGGAAGTATTCGTCCTCCTTCATCGTGGCCTTCCGATCGCGCAGGCCTGCAAGTTCGCGCTCCAACGCATCCCGCTGCGTGCGCTGCTCCGCGGTGAGCGCACGCTCGGCGGCGCTGTGGACCAGGTGAATCTGTGCGGCTCGCAACCCGTCCGGCGCGGAGCCGTCCTTCGTCTTCTTCACCGCGCGCACACCGGAGAACCAGTCGGGCGGCGTGCCGAGGCCGTCACCGTTGTCTTCGAGCAGCGAATGCTCGGTCGCGATCCGGCCCTCATCCTTGTAAAACTCCGCAGTCCTGCGCGCCGCCGTGAGCCACGCTTCGAGCAGCGAAGTCTCGCCATCCTTGTCAATGTCCGCGGCGGGATCGGCGATGGCCTGCGAGAGATAGCCGCCGAAGCGTGAGTAGTTGTTCTCCGATCCGTTCTTCGTCGCAGTGACGATGATACGGCCCCGCGCAGCGAGCGGCTTCAGCCACGCACCGCCCGCAGAGAACGCGCACACGACGATCACTGGACGCTCGAACGGCTTCAGCCAGGCCGCGATTTCCGTGACCGAGACATCATCGCCACGCAGGTTGAATTTCGCATCCTTTGCATCCGCGGTACCGTGACCGAGGAGCACGAGCCAGAGTTCGTTCGCGCCGTCCTTCGGTTCCGCTTCGAGCGCGGACTTCAACCGCTCGCGATCGACTTGCTCGGATTTTTCGAGGCCGATGGTGACACCCTTCGCTCCAGCCGTCTCGCACGCCTTCTGCCAATGCGTGGCCCACTTCGCAAAGGCATCCGCGTATTGATCCTCACCGCCTGCGCTCACTGCGATGAGCACCGAAGCGCGCTCCTTTTCCCCATCCGCGCGGACATGCGCGGCAGTGAGGATGACGGTGAGCAGCAGCAAAAAGCGGATCATCATGCGAGCCCGGTGCGTCGGCGGATGCCCCATTCGCCAAGAAAGCACGCGAGGGCAAAAAGAAACATCCCGCTCGTGTGCCAGAGCGGTTCGGTGCTCGTCTCCGTGATCGGCGCCTTCCGCTGCGGCATGTCCTTTGCGAATTTCTCCAGCCGATCAGGTGCGATGACCTCGCCTCCGGTCTTGCGCGCGAGCTGCTCCATCAGCGCGCGGTTCGGGGCGAGCAGGCGGAATTCCTCCGCGTCGAGATTCGTGCTCCAGCCCGTCTCCGCAGTGCCCGCGGTCGCGCCATTTTCATTCAGCACGGTCGTCTCCACGCGGTAGCCGCCACTCTCACGCGGCGTGTAGCTGGCGATGTAAAGGCCCGCATCCTTCGGCGAAGGCTCCGCAGGAATCGTGATCTCGGCGTCAGCCCCCTTCCCTCCCGCGCGCTGGATCTTCAAAGTCACGCGCGCATTTTCGATCGGTTCAAATTTCGTGTCACGCGCGCGCACTTCGATCCGCACGGTCTGTGCATCCGGCTGCGGTTCTGCACGCACTTCGACTGCGCCGGGAACATCCGCGACGAGCCAGCGCACCATCTGCCGCCACGCGCGTCCGAGATCCTTCTGCCGTACCTCGTCACCAAGCCCGCCGTGCCACAGATCGCCGATGAGCAGCGCCGCCGCGCGCCCGCGCCCGAAGCGCTGCGTGACCAGTGCGGGATGCTCCCCCTTGCCATCGTTCACCGTCGCGATCACCGTCGCCGCGGGTTTCGCCGCACCGACGCGGTTGAGCACGCCAAACGCCGGCATCTCCGCGAGCCGCTTGCGCTCGTCCGCCTCGTTCGTACGCAGCCGCGCCCACGGCTGCAGCCAGCCCTCGCGTGTCAGCGAAAGTCGCGCCTCGCCGGGATCCGCAGTGGTCTTCGTGTCGAGGTACACCGGCAGCATTTCGCCGATCGCAGTGCGCGCGTAGTTTCCATCCCCGAACGACTCCGCGCCGCCGAGCATCAGAAATCCAGCGCCGCGTTCGCTCACAAATTTTTGCAGCAGCGACATCTGCGCCGAGGTAAAAAATTCCGCCTCCACATCGTCCACGATGATCGCGCGATAGCGAAACAGCTCCTCCGCAGTCTTCGGAAAACCGCCGCTCAGTTCATTTGCATCCTCGGTGCCGAGCCGCACCATCACGGGCTGATCGTAGCGCTCAATCTCCTCCTTCGACTGATTCCCAAATCCGCGGAACAGCGGATTGCTCGATTCGCCCGCGCGCCCCCGAAACTCAAACTTCGGCTCGCGCTTCGCGATGCGGATGAGTGCGACGAGCTGCGTCTGCTCCTCGCCCTCGAGCGCACGGCGGAGGAACTTGTATTCCCAATTCGGCCGACCGCTCACGTAGAGCACGCGATACGGGCCCTTGCCCCGATCCACCGTCACGATGGATTCGTTGTTCGCCATCGTCATCTCCGGCGCCGCGCCGGTCTTTGCGGCGACAACAAGCCTGTAAAAAACCACGCCCGTCTTTTCCGGTCGCAGTTGAAAACGGAACACAACCTTCTTCGCATCGCGCGGCACTTTGATCTTCTCCTCCGCCGCAGGCTTCGCATCCGCAGGCAGCGGCTCTGCGCCGATGGGAAAAAGACGGCCCACGATTTCCTCGTCCGCAAATCCCGACACCGCGACATCCGCCTGCACGCTCACCAGCGCGTCGTCGAACGACGTGAGCGTCACCGCCGTGTTTGTGATCGCGAGATCGCGCCCCACATTGTCCGTGCCGAAGACGACCGGAAAAACCGGCGGCAGTCCCTCGATCGCCGCCGCATCCGCGAGGTCGCTCGCATTGCCATCGGTCATCAGCACGATGCCCGCGAGCGGCTGCCCATGATGCCGCGCCGCGACCTGTCGCAGCGCCTCGCCGAGCGCACTCGTGCGTCCGTCGAAATTCATCCCGGAAAAAGTCTCAGTCGGGCGCAGCCGCGAATCCGCGAGGTAACCGCGCACTTCGAAATTCTCCGCCATCGTCTTCCGCCACGCGCTGCGTTCGCCCGAGAGCGCCTCGCGGATTTCCGCGCCGCGCGACATCTTCGCGCCCGGTTCGTTCAGCGTGAGGCTGCGGCTGTTGTCCGCGACGATTGCAAAAACATTCGCCCCCGGCTTCGCCTTCTCGCGGATCCACATCGGCTCAAGCAGGCACGCCAGCAGCGCAGCCACACCGAGCCCCTTCAGCACGGCGCACAATGCGCGGAGCGCCGATCGCCCCGGCGCGCGCAGATACGACCACGCGACAAATGCGATCGCGATCACACCCGCCACCGCGACCGGCGCGAGCCATTCCTTGCGGGCAAAAAAGATCGCGCCGACGAGCATCAGCGGCTCCGTCCGAGTTCCTCGTAGTATCGCCGCACGCGGTCGGAATATTTCACCGGCACCGGATCGCGATCGATCGGCACCAGCGATTCCTTCGACTCGCGCCGTGCGAGTTCCTCGCTCACGCGGTTGCGGAGTTCCGCAATGGGCTTGCTGATCTGCGACTTCACGATGTCCCACTTCGGCTGCGCGCCCTCGCGCTTGAACTCCGAGCGCACGACCTTCGCCGCCTCGCGAATCTCCGCGACCTCGCGGCGCAATTGCTGCGAGTCGAGCATCTCCTCGACATTCCGCAGCCGGTCCGACCAGTCCACAAATCCGTCGCCCGTGAGCGGCGCGCGCTGATCGAATTGAGGCCCGCCATCGAGCCCACCGCCTCCGCCTCCGCCCGCAGTGTTGCCGCCGTTGCGCGATCCCGCAGACGACGCGATGTCCGCAAGACGCGCCCCCCCAGGCTTGCCGCCTTGCTGTTCGCCACCGCGCTGCGCGCCAGGCTTGCTGCTGCCACCCTGCTGCCCATCGGCAGTTCCTTGCGAATTCTTCGGCTGACCGTCCGCACCGGTGCTGCCCTTGCCCGCACCCTGCTTTCCTTCGCCGTCGCCCTTCCCCTGTTGTCCCTGCCCTTTTTGCCCGTCGCCCTTCTGCCCATCACTTTTCTGTCCGTCATTCTTCTGTCCATCACCCTGCTGGCTGTCGCCCTTCTGTCCTTGGCCCTTCTGAGAATCACCTTTTTGCCCATCGCGCTTTTCGCCCTGGCCCTTCTGAGAATCAGCCTGCCCCCCTGAATTTTTCTTTTCGCCATCGCCGCCAGATTTCTCACCTTCCGCCTTCGCCTCGCCGCCTTTGCTCGGCTCTGAGTTTTTCTCGCCAGCGCCCTCGCGTGATCCGCCCTTGCCTTGTTTTCGCTCGTCGTTCGCAGCCAAATCGGGACGCGCCTGTGCCATTTCGCGATCGAGCTGTTTGCCGAGCGAATCGAGTTCTGCGCGCGCCTGACGCAGTGCCTCCGCCTCGTCGCCCAGCACGCTCTCCGCCGCGCGCTCGACACCCTTCTTCACCTTCTCCACTTCGCCGCGCGCCTTCTCCTCGAACTCCTTCACCTGCGCGCCGTATCCGCGTCGTGAAAGTTCGCCCGCCTTCTTCAGCGTCTCGTCCGTCCCCGCCTGCGCATTCTCGCGCAGCGTGTCGTAAAGCTGCCGCGCCAGCAGCGGCTCCGCGGCCTCGGCCTGCTCGGACACGCGCTGCATCTGCTCGCGCAAATCGCCGAGCCCCTTCTGCTGCTTTTCAAAATCCTGCGCCAGCTTCTCGCGCGGGCTAGATCCATCAAGCGTCCGCCGCTCCTTCTCCTGCGGCTTCGCGCCGAGATCCTCGGCGATTTTTTCCTGCTTCTGCGCAAGCTCGCGTGCATCCGCGCGCATCTGCCGCATCTCGTCCTTGAACTGCCCGCTCGCCTTTTTGCGCAAATCATCGCGCATTTTCTGAAAGCCCTGCTCCGCGCGTTTTCCCTCGGCGAGCGCGCGCGACGATTCGCCCTTCTGCATGGACTCCGCAGCCTGCTGTGCGTCGTTGCGCGTCTGCTCGAGCTGCTTGCGCTCCTCGGCGAAACGCGACTGGTTCTCATGCTTCTCCATCTTCTGCTTCAGCTCGTCCGCATCCGCGAGAAGCTGCTGCTCCTCCTCGCGCAACCGCTTAAGCTGCCGCTTCGCCTCCTCGCGTTCCTTCTCCGTCTTCGCCTCCTCGATTGCGTTTTGCAGCTCCTTCACACGCTCATTGATGTCCTGCTGCCGCTGCGCGAGTTCCTTCAGCCGGTTCAAAACGGCGAGCTGCTCCTTCTGCTGCTCATTCTGCGGCTGCTCGGCCTCGCTCTGTTTCTCATACCGCTTCTTCTCTTCCTTCATCTCCAGCTGATCGAGCTGCGCGCGTTGCTTGTCCCCCTGCTGCTGTCCCTTGCCCTTGCCCTGCTGCTGATTCCGCTGCACGCGAAATTCATGCGCCGCAAGTTTCAGCAGCGCATTGTAAGCCGCCTGCTCCGCCGCAAGCGCATCGGGCAACGGCGCGGTCACCTTCTCCGCTGCCGTGAGATGCCCGAGCGCACGCTGCATCTCCTGCATCACCGTCGCCGCCATCGCCGCGGATTTCGGCTCCTCAATTTTTTCCGCAAGCTTCTGCGCCATGCCGAGCGCCTCCGCCTGCGAATCCTTCACCACTGGTTCGTCCTTGAAATATTTTTCGCTCGGCGCAGCCGCAGCCGCGTCGTCCTCCGCACGTTGCAGATTCCACGTCGCGGTGATGATCTGCTTCTGCAAATCCGCCAGCTTCGTCGCCTCACCCCCCGCACCGCCTCCCGGCGGCGGCTGGCCGCCCGAACTGTCGTCACCGGGCCGGTAAATTTCCTCGAAGGGCCGCACCTCCGCGAAAAAAATGTCACTCTGCGTCCGGCGCGGTTTTCCGTCCGGGCCGACGTCCTCGGCCCACACGTGCCACGACACCAGCTCATCCACTTTCACGCCGATCTCCTCAAGCTTGAGCACATGCTCCAGATGCAATTTTTCATCCGGCTTCGAGTCACGCGCGAGCGCGATCTCCTTCGTCTCGCCGCCGCCGATGGAATAGCTGATGCCCGCCGCACGCAGCCCGAAGTCATCCCACGCATCCACCCGGAACGCGACCTCCTCGATCGGCGACACGCGCTGGTCGCCCTTCGGTGTCACGATCTTCAGCTCAGGCCTACGGTTCGGCAGCGCATCGAGTGAAAATGTCGCGGCGAGTTTGTTCGCGCGACCGTCGGCGTCCTTGAGCTTCAGCTCCCACATCGCGCTCTTGCTGACTGGAAAATCTTTCAGCTCCACGACCGCCTTCGCAGCATCCACGCACAGCGGCACCACGCTTCCGTCCTTCGCCACGAGCTGCGCGGACTGCACGGGCTTGTTGAGCTGAAACGCCACATCGAGCGTCGCGCCCTGCACCGCGCTTACACGCCGCGTGTCCGCGATCATCTTGTCCGGCAGCTTCGCAAACTCCGGGAAGCGCACGCGCGCATCCGCACGATCCAGCCGCGGATGCTCGAAGACCTTCACCGTGAATTCTCGCGACGCACGCCCCGCGTATTCCACGCGATACGAAAGGTCGCCCGTCACCTCCGGCACGCCGCCGCCGAAAACCGGATCGTCGAGATTTTTCACCAGCGCGATGCGCTTCGCCGGAGCATTCTTCGGAGTGAGGACGAGCGCCGCTTCGCTCGGCACCTCGCGTCCAAACTTCGCCAGCACGACGAGGCCCGCGCCGCGCTCCAATTCCACATCGCCCGGCGTGACGGTCACTTCTTCCTGCGCACGGCCCGCAACAGCCGGTGTCACATTTTCCGACGAAGGCCGCAGCGCGGCAGCCGAGAATCCGAGCAGCGCGAGCATTGCAAATTGCAGCGCGGTCGCGCCTGCGAGCTGCCAGCCGGGAACCGTCTGCACGCAATCACGCCGCCGCATCTCCGCAACGGCATCAGCCACGACGCGCTGCTGGAGAAAGTCGAGCTTGCCCGTCGCAGGATCGGGACGCTGCTCCACCGCCGTGACGAGCAGTGCGTGCAAATCCGGATGCCGCTGCTCCACGCTCCGCGCAATCCCAACATAATCCGGCTCCCACGCCGCGATCTTCCGTCGCACGGAGATCCATGCAACGAGCGCCGCAATTCCAAGTCCGCCGATGGCGGCAGCACCGCGCACATCGGATCTCCAAAGCGCGAATCCGATTGCGCCCAGAACCAGCCACACGGCTGCGGACCACAGCATGAGGCGGAGAAGTTTCTGGCGCCGGACGACCGGCTCCAGTGCAGATTTGAGCAGAGGCAATGTCATGGGGTGACCTCGGAGTTGCGTTGGGTTGCAGAGAGTTTCGCAGCGACGGCGGTTTCCACCAGCAGGAAGATCACCGCGGCAATCACGAGCCAGCGCCACAGCTTTTGCTTCTGCTCAGCCTCGGTCGCGGCGGCGTGGATGCCCGCGTCCGCAGCCGACGCGGGCGTCTGCTTGTCTCCCATCGGCAGCGCGAGCGCCGCAAGTGCGTCGGGCGCGAGCGGCGATGTGCGACTTTCATCGGGATCGAGATTCACGACAAAGCGAAGCTCGCCGGGATTCGCTACGTAGATCCCCGGCTGATCGGTTGAAGTGAATTTTCCGCCCGCGGCGACAGACGCTTCCGTGCCATCCGGCTTGCGCATCGTGAACGGCTGCGTCCCCGGCGGCATCGCGATTTCGTCGCCGACAAAATACTGCGCGCGTGCCGGTGGCAGCCCCGCGCTCTCATCGAGAAGCGCGTGTAGCATCGGGATGAATTTCGAAGACAGCGCGAGCTGGCTGTCCGCCGGACGCCAACTGCTCGCGAGCACGATCACGCCGCCTTTCCCGAGCGGCACACGTAGGATCGCCGGGTCGCGACTCTCGAAACTCGCGAGCACGCGCGCGCCTGGGAGCGTCCCAGGATCGATGCGCCGGTGGTGCCAGAAATGGATCTTCGTGAAATCGCTGAACCGCGGATCGGCGAACGGCGCGAACAACGGGCTCTGGAAATCAATCTGCGCGAGCAGCGCGTACTCGCGGACGGTCGCCTCCTCGGCGCTGAACTCCGGGAACTCGATCAGCCGCGCGAGCGTCGCCGCGCTCTTCACGTCGGTAAACGGTACCACCACCAGCTTCCCCTCGCGGGCGAACTGCCGGGCTGCAGCAAGCTGCGCATCGGTCGCACCGTCGCCGATCACCACGAGCTGTGTCTTTTGAAATTCAAACGTCGCAACCGGATCATTCGTGCGGCGCGCGGTGATCTCCACGATCTCCTGCGTAGTCTGTTGGAACGCGCGACGCAGGTAGAACAGCGAGCCGCGCGTGTCGTCGTCCGCATCCGCGCCGAGGAACATCACGGGCATGCGTCGCGGCTGCGGCGGAAGCAGCCAGAGCGTGTTGTCGAAATCCACATCGTCGCCGGTGAGCGCAAGCTTCTCCACGCCCGCCGGAAGTTTCGGCACGCGCACCACGCGGCTTTGCCCCGCCGGAACATAGGCATCGAGCCCAGCATCGGCCTCCGCGCCCCACGCGAGACGGAAGCGCTCCGCTTTCGCCTCCACCGAATTATTCACGCGCACGCGCATTCCGCCTTCCGCACCCTGCGCCTCCTTTTCCTCACCGCCGACGAGCCACTGCGCAGCGGCATTGCCAGTCTTCGTCGCCGAAACTTTCTCGAAACGCACCGTCACATTTGCAGGCCATTCGAGGCCCTGAAGTCCGTCGAGGCGCGCGCCTTCCTGCATGTCGGTGATGATCACGATCTCGCCACGCGACGGCAACGCATCGCGTGCGCCGCCGATCATATCGAGCGCCTGAAAAATCGCCGCGCCGAGATTCGTGCCGCTCCATCCGGGGCTCACCGATGCGAGCTGGCGCACCGCGCCGGGCACGCGTTCGCCGACCGGCGTCGTGCGCCATCGCTCCATGTCAGTGAGCACCCGCGATGTGCGATCAAAGGCGACGACCGCGACGTTATCAGCCGGAGTCATCGAACGGAGTAGCGCCTCCGCCTTTTCCTGCGCCTGCTTCCAAAGCGTCTCACGCCTCATGCTCGCGCTCGTGTCCACGAGGATCGCGACGCGCCGGCCAGCGCCAGACATCTCTGAACTTTTTGCAGCACTCTCGCGGAAAAACGGACGCGCAAACCCGAGCGCAAGCGCGAGCAGCACAAGGCAGCGCAGCAGCAGGAGCCAGAGGTTTTCGAGGCGGCTCCGTCGCGTCACGCGCGGCGGAGTCGGCTGGAGAAACATGAGCGAACTGAACGGCTTCACATCGCGCGTCGTGCGGCGGATGAGATGAAAAATGATCGGCCCTGCGACGGCTAGCGCGCCGAGGAGAAAGAGCGGCGAGAGGAAATTCACGCCGCCCCCTTCCTGCGGATGAGCTTTCCGCGCATCGAGCGCGCCTTCAAAAAATCAAACAGCGCGAATTCGAGCGGCTTCGAGGTGTCGAGCAGCACGTGGCCGATACCGAGCCCTTCGCATGTGCCGCGCACGGACTCCATGTGAGCCTCGAAGCGCCGCACGTATTCCGAGCGCGCCAGCGAAGGATCGAGGAACAGATCACGCCCGCTCTCCATGTCGAGGAAACGCGCAGCCTGATCGAAATCAAAGGTGCGCTCCGCCGGATCGATCACTTGGAAAACGACAACCTCATGCCGGCTCGCCGTGAGCAGCGCCAACGAAGTCGCGAGCGACTCGATCGGCGCAAGCAGATCGCTGATGAGCACGATCAGGCTGCGCTTTCGCACCAGCTCCGCGATGCGCCGCAGCGGTGCCGCGACATCCGTGCTGCTGCCGTGCGCGGGCTTTTCCAGCGCGAGCATGAGATGCCGCAAATGGCCGGGGCGATTGCGAGCAGGCAGGTATTCACGCACCTGCTCGTCGAACGTGAGCAGTCCCGTCGCGTCGCCCTGACGCGACAGAAAATACGCGAGCGTCGCCGCCAGCGTGCGCGCGTAGTCGGCCTTCGTGTAGCCGCCCGAGCCGAAGTTCATCGAGCGACTGCCATCCACCAGCAGGCTGCAACGCAGGTTCGTCTCGTCCTCGAATTTCTTGATGAAATAACGATCCGTCCGCGCGACGAGCCGCCAGTCGAGATACCGCGGATCATCGCCCTGCGCATACGGACGATACTCCGTGAACTCGACCGAAAACCCATGATACGGGCTGCGATGAATCCCGTGCCAAAATCCCTCGACCACCGTGCGCGCACGCAGCTCCAGATTGCGGATCGCCATGAGCGCCTTCGGGTCCAGCATCGTCCGGGCGGCAGGCGATGCGGCGGTCATGATTCCGACGCCTTGCGCAATTGCTCCGAGTAAGGCTCGCGGGCCATCTGTTCGAGATAGCCCTTGTTCCGCAGCGCGACCGCAGGCGCGATGATCTCCTGCCGGACATTGATGTCCTTCCCCCACAGCTCCTGCCATAGCACGCGCGTGTTCGTCGTGATGTCGCCGATCATTTCCTCGTCGAAATTTGGCCGGAAAAGATCCACCGCGATCTGGAGTTCGCGCCGCATCTCATCTTCCGTCGGGTGCCCCATCCGCGCGATCACAAGACGGAACGCGGCGAGATCCTTGTCCGCAAGGCGGTGCAATTTTGCGATCAGGATGTCGATCGGATGCGGCAGTGTGAGCGCAATGTTCCCGACCTGCGTGCGAAAGGCCCGCTCGCTCCAGCGCGGACTCGTACGGAAATTCCACTGCACACAGACCTCCACATAGAGCCTGCCCTCGGCCTTTTCCAAACCGGCCCGATGCACCGCTGCCCGCACCACCTCGGTGTCCTCGTCCGCAGAGAACATGTCCACATCCGCACTCAGGAAGGATTTCTCCAAACCGATTTGCAGCGGAGACGACCCGAAGAGCGTGATTTGAAACTCCCGATCCTGCGGCAGTTCCGCGAAGAGTCGTTTCAGTGCGACCCCGGCGGGCGCGGTCCAATCAATTCCTGTGGTCCACGACATTGCATACCCTCCGAATGCGCTGCCCGTGCGAGTCGAGCATCCACGGCGCGCGCCAGTAGGCGACACCTTGTTCGATCAGCCGATCCTCCACCGCAGGGTCGTCCGCAAAAACTCGCGCGAGCCGCTTGTCGCGCGCAGAAAGCGGCCTGCCCTGCTTCGCCTTCAGCCAGATGCGCGCAGCCACGCGGGCCTTGTGCCAGCTAGGATCCAGTTTTTCGCGCTTGGTCATAGGGCGGAAAATAGCAGCCGGGGGAAAGTTTGCCAGCCTTCGGTTACTTCACCTCGGCGAGCACACGCTCGATCACTTTGCCGACCGAGACGCCCTCGGCCTCGGCGCGGTAGTTCACCAGCACGCGGTGCCGCAGCACGGGGGCGGCGAGAGCGATGATGTCTTCCTTCGTCACATGCGAACGGCCCGCGAGCAGCGCGCGCGCCTTTGCGCCGAGCGAGAGAAATTGCGCCGCGCGCGTGCCTGCGCCCCAGCTCACCCAGTCGTTCACAAAGCCCGGCGTCGTCGCCTGCCGCGGCCGCGTGCTCGCCGCGAGCCGCACGGCGAAACGCACGAGGTCTTCCGCGATAGGCACCTTCCGCACGAGCGCGTGGAAGCGCAGCACATCCTCGCCGGTGAATAGCGCCGCGATTTTTTCACCTGCCGCTGCGGTGGTTCGCTGCACGACGGCGACCTCGTCGTCCTCGGGCAGGTAATCAATCACCACATTGAACATGAACCGATCGAGCTGCGCCTCGGGCAGCGGATAGGTGCCTTCCATCTCGATCGGGTTCTGCGTGGCCAGGACGAAGAACGGCTCCGGCAGCGCGTAGCGGCGTCCACCCGCGGTCACCTGATGCTCCTGCATCGCCTCCAGCAGCGCGGCCTGCGTCTTCGGCGGAGTACGGTTGATTTCGTCCGCGAGCAGCATGTTCCCAAAAATCGGTCCCGGCATGAAGACAAGTTCGCGGCCATCCGCGCCTTCCTTCAGAATCTCCACGCCCGTGATGTCCGTCGGCATGAGATCCGGCGTGAACTGGATACGCCGGAACTCCAGGTGAAAAACCTGCGCGATGGATTTCACGAGCAGCGTCTTCGCGAGCCCCGGAGCGCCAGTGATGAGACAGTGCCCCCCGGCAAAAAGCGCGATGAGGATCTGCTCGATCACCTCGTGCTGGCCGACGATGGCCTTGCCGAGTTCGGCGATGATGCGCGGGCGCGCGGCGGTGAGTTGCTCGAAGGTCGTGGCATCGGATTGGTCGTTGGTTTGCATCGGAAAAATAGCGTTGAGTTCTCACTGCTCAGTTCTCAGTGCCCAGCAAAGCGTGTGTCACCAGACGACATTCCACTGAGCACTGAGCACTGACTACTTAGTCTCATGGCGGCTCAGTGCGTCATCGCCCAGAAGATGATGTTGATGCCAAGCGGGAATGCGCGCTTTTCTGAGAACTCGTGGAAGAACCAGTCGTTCTCCCCCTCGCGCTCCCAGCCGTCGCCGTTGTCGGTGTTGTGCGTGGCGATGACCATGATGCGGCCCTTGTCATCGAGCAGCGCACGGACGTGCATCTCCGTGCAATCCTCGGCGCTGCCATCCTTCTGCGGGTGCCGCTCCCACGTCACGCCACTGAACTGGCTCGCCGCGCCCGTTCGCTCGTTTGGCACCTGGAGTTTGTTCTTCTCCACGTTCAAAGGAAACACGCAGGTGAAGAGTGGATGCTCCATCGGAAGCTCGGAAAATTCACGCTCAGGAAAGACGCGCTTCATTTGTTCCGCGAAACATTCCCACTGCCACTCGCCCCAGAAATCATCGGCCATCAGGAATCCGCCATTGAGCAAGTATTTCCGAAGGATGGGAATTTCCTCGTCCTGCAGCAGCAGCGCACCCGGCTCGACCATGTAGATGAATGGGTAATCGAAGAGATCCTTATCCGTGAGCCGCAGGATGCGTCCGTTCGGATTCACGCGCATCGAGGTCATCTGCTGGAGGCGGAAGGAGAGATTCAGATCGCTGTCGGGGAAATCCGTGATCCAGCTCGCGGAAGTCGGCGCGCCGTTCGGATCACTGTCGCGGATGATGCGGCAGAATGTGAACCCGTCGCGATCAAAGCCGGGCGTGTATTTCCACTCGGGCGTGCCGGTGCTGTGCGAGGCGATCTCGCGTGCAGTCTTCACCACACGCACATCCACGGGGACTCCTCCTTCGCTGTAATAGATCGGCCCGTCGCTATATCGGCGGCCACGACGCTGAGCCGAAGCAAGGCCCGCGAACAGCACGAGCATGAGGAGGAAAAGTGCGCCGCGTGTTTTCATTTCGGTGTCCGGATTTTTGGAGGCTCGGCCTTTTGCTTCGGTGACTTTGCGTCAAGCTCGAGCAGGAAAGCATGAGCCTCACGGAAACGCGGGGCTTCTTCCAGCGCGAGCAGCACTTCGCGCTTCGCACCGGCATCGCCATTTGCGTGGAGAATGCGCGCGAGCCGGAAACGGATCTCCGGCTGATCGGGCGGATTCAGCGGGAGCATCGTGCGATACGCGCGGATTGCGCCGGGTTTGTCGCCGGTGGCTTCACGCGCCTCGGCAATCGAGCGGTATGGCGCGGGAAAGAGCGGGTTCACAGCGGTATAAAGTGCGGCGCTTGCGAGAACCTTGGGCCAGTCCTTGCGCGCGGATGCTATCGCGATCAGCCGCTCGTACGCCTCGGGCGCGTCGCTGCACAGCTCGGCGACCTTGTTCAGCATTGCCTCCTCCTCGGCGGACTCGCCGAGTTCGCGATGCACGCGAGAGAACATCGCGTAGGCGCTGCCGGAATCGTGCTGGTCGGGATACAGCGCGATCAGTTTTTTCAACGGTGCTTTCGCGGCCTCCCATTGCTTGTCGCCGAGCAGTTGCTTCGCCTGCTCGGTCAGCGCGGTGAAATTATCCGGGTGATTCGCGATCCACTCCTTCAGTTTCGGCTCGCTGCGGAGCGCGGCTGAATCGGGTTTCGACCAGTCGAGCTTCGGGCCGGTGGCGTTTGCGAGGCCGCGCGCGTGCGCTGCAAATTCGGTGTCCAGTTTTTCAATCGGCGCAAAGCGCGCGGCGAGCGCGGCATTGATCTCCACGCCGCGCGCGAGATCCCCGAGCAGCACACGCATTTTTTCCACGCCCCATTTTTTGATCAGCCACTCCACAACGAGCGACGACTCGAAGTATGCGAACTGCAAATGCGCGCCGGACTTCGGGCGCAGGAACGCGCCGCTGAGCTTGCTCACGGGCGTGAGTTCCGCGCCGAGGATCATCGCGCGGTAGCGCGGGTTCATGTGCTCTCCCCAGCTCGCACGCTGCTGCCGCTCCTCGAACACACTGATGCCCTCGCTGAGCCAGCGCGGCATCTTGTTCTTCGTGAGCGTGAGCGTGATGACGTGCGTGAACTCATGCCACAGCACCGCCTGCCAGTTCTGCGGATTGCCGGGCCGCGACGCCGGGCTGTTCGCCGTGATCACCCGGCCAAAGCACACGCCAAGATAGCCCGCGCCGCCCGGCAGCCCGAAGGTGCGGATCGCAAAATCTTTCTGGTCTGGGAAAATCTCCACGACCGTTTTTTCACTCGGCAGCATCCCGTATTTTTTCGTCAGCGTCGCGTGTGCGCGTTCAAGCAGCGCGAGTGCATCCGCACCGTAAACCTCCGCTTCACGCGGATCCATCCGCACTTGGAAATGTTCGCTCTTCAGCACGGTGAAATGCGCGATGGTGTCGCGCAGCGTCGTGAGATTGAACGCCACCACGTCGTAGGGATCCGCCTTCTGCACCTCCTCGGCAAGCTGCCATCCCTCGTCATCCTTCCCGATCCGCAGAAGATCCTGCGCGAGCTGGATCTTCGCCGGGACAAATGCCGCGTCCCACTTCAGCGCCTCGCGCTGAAGCGCCGCACCCTCGGCGAAACGATACTTCTGCGAAAGCTTGCGCCCGATGAGATGCGGCACCGCGGGATTCGTCGGCCACAGCTTCAGCGCCTCGCCGCGCGCGGAATCCGCGCCCTTCGTGTCCGCGCGGAGATTTGCGAGCACGGAGCGCAGCGCGTGCGCCCCGGCATGGCGCGGATTGACCTTCAGCACCTGGGCGAGCTGCTTGCCGGCCTCGGCGTAATTCTCCGAATCAATCGCGTGATCCGCGATGAGCATGCGCGCACCGGCGTGACTTGGATTCAGCTCCAGCACCTTTTCGATCTGCTCCTCCGCCGCCTCGTCGTCGCTCGGCGCGAATGCCCTCGCGAGGCCGAAGTGCGCCTCTGCGTTTTCGGGAAACTTCTTCACCGCCGCCGCGAAGCTCTTCGATGCGAGCGCGAAGTCGTGCTTCGCCAGCGCGAGTTCGCCGTTCGCGAGATACGTGCCGGGAAAATCCGGACTCAGTTTTTTCACCGGATCGAAAAACAGCTCCGTCACGCGCTTCGGATCCGCACCGAGCAGGATCGCCGCCTTGCCCAGAGCCACGCGATCCGCCGGCTCGCGGTAGGCCCACTCGCGCTGACCGCCGAAGCGGTCCATCTCCTCCTCCACCTTCTGCGCGCGCTCCGTGTCGCCGTTTGCGCGGAACACTTCGTGGCCCGCGAGCCGCAGCCGCATCGAATACGGAAAACGCTCGAGCGCCTTGCTGATCGCCTCCTGCGCCTCGGGATATTTCCCCGTCGCCATGAGCGCCTCCGCGCGCAGCAGCGGCCAGTCCTCGACATCCTCCTGCGTCTTCTCCGCCGCACTCGCGACATCCGCAGCATCGGCATATTTCCCCGCGAGCAGTTGCTTCCTCACATCGTCCGTTTCCGCAGCGTGGGAAAGCAGAACATTCAGCGCAAAAAGAATCGCCGCCGCGACTGCCGACAATCCACCGCACACTCGGGATCGGGGGAAAGTCTGGGGCGACATCGCCGGGAGACTATGCGCGGACAAGCCGGAGACTCAAGGAATCAGAACGCACGCGTGCGCTCCAATTTCGCCCCGCCGACCTTCGTCCACGGCGTGAAGGCTCCCATCGCATGCTGCTGCACTTTCCGCTTCCAGATTTTGTTCCCGCAGAATGCAAGCAGCGTGTCGTTGTCCTTGCCGCCGAGCGCGACGCCCGTCACACGGCTGCGATCCGGCACCGGCAGGAACGTACCAGTCGCCCGCACAGTTCTCCGTGTCGCGCGTCGCCGTCGTGAGAAATGAGCGGATCGGCTTCGCTGATCCACGATATCATCAGCGCTGCACCGCACCGCATTGCGTTCAATCCCGACGCAGAAAATCCGCAACTCCCGAAAGCTGCGAAAGCCGAGGGCATCGCGGTCGTCCACGGCTCCACGCTCGTGATGCTGCAAGCCGGGACGTTTTGACGATGTCCGCGAACGGGCCTAAGCATTCGCACGCGCGGCAGATTCCTAATTCTCCGCCTTCTTCCATGCCACGCACCCTCCCAGCATTCGCCGTCCTGTTTCTTGCTTCACTGTCCGCACTGCGCGCAGCGGATCGCGTGCAGTTCAACCACGACATCCGGCCCATCCTCTCGGACACATGTTTCAATTGCCATGGCCACGATGAAAAGCAGCGCAAGGCCGGGCTGCGGCTCGATCTGCGCGAGGAGGCGCTGAAACCCGCGAAGTCCGGCGAGGTGGCGATCGTTCCGGGGAAGCCCGGGAGCAGCGCGCTGATCGCCCGCGTGCTGACTGACGATGCGGATGACATCATGCCGCCCGCGAAGCTGCACAAGCCGCTGTCGAAATTTCAAAAGGACACGCTGCGCCGCTGGATCGCGGAGGGTGCGGAATATCAGGGCCACTGGGCATTCGAGACGCCGACTCTTCCGACGCCGCCGGCGAATGCCGATGCGAAGAATGGTGCGATTGATGCGTTCGTCGCTGCGCGATTGAAAGCTGAGAAGCTCGGCTTTTCCCCCGAGGCATCGCGCGAAGTGATGCTGCGTCGCGCGACGCTCGCGCTCACAGGACTGCCGCCGACGCCGGACGAGGCGGAGGCGTTTCTGCAATCCGCGATCCGCGATCCCCAGTCCGCAATCGAATCGCTCGTGGATCGCCTGCTCGCGTCGCCGCACTTCGGGGAGCGGATGGCGACGCCGTGGCTCGACCTCGCGCGGCACTCGGACACGGCGGGCTATCACAATGATTCGCTGCGGCAGACGTGGCTGTGGCGCGACGGTGGATCAAAAAGTCGCGAGCGGCTTCATGCGCAACGTGATGACGTCGGACGAGGGCGGCATCATTGATGCCGAGTATCTCAACATCTACCTTGTGGATCGCGTGAGCACGCTCGGCACGACGTGGCTCGGCATGTCCGTCGGCTGCGCGCAGTGCCATGACCACAAGTATGACCCGGTGACCATGAGGGACTTCTACGGGCTCTACGCGTTTTTCAACGCAGTGCCCGAGCGGGGCAAGGACGGTACGCGCACGATGAATCCCGAGCCGCGAATGTCCGTGCCATCGCCCGGACAGACTGCGGAAATAGCGAAGCTCGACGCAAAGATCGCCGCTGCCGACAAGCTCGTGAAGGAACACGAGGCGAGACTCGATGCGGAGCAGGCCGAGTGGGAATCGAAGCAGTCCGGTAAGTCACGGGCCGCCGGGATCGCAGCGCCGTTCGATCATTTTCCGCTGAACGCAGACGGCAGCGGTCGCACGCACGACGGACAGGCGATCGAAGGTGCGCTGAGTGGCAGGACAGACTTTGTGGACGGCGCGAATGGCAAGGCGCTCGAATTGAAAGGCGCTGGCCACATCGATCTCGGAGCGCGCTACAATTTTGAAAAGAGCGACAAGTTCAGCGTCGCCGCATGGCTCCGATTGCCGAAGGGCGGCAAGGACGGCGCGCCGATTGGCAAAATGGAGAACGGCCCGAATCTCCGCGGATGGGACATCGAGTTTCACGGCGCGAAGGCGAATGTGCATCTCATCCACAAGTGGCCCGAGGAAACCATCCACGTGCAGGCGCAGCCGGATCTGCCGGCGGACAGCTTCCAGCATTTCGCATTCACGTACGACGGCTCGGGCAAGGCCGCGGGCGTGAAGTTTTTTGTGAATGGAAAATCCATCCCGACGACGACCGTGAAAGACAATCTCACCGGCACGATCAAGACCTCCGCGCCATGCGCGATCGGGCGGCGCGGCGGCGGCGGATCGCCATTCACGGGCGCGCTGAACAATCTCCACGTGACCCAGCGCGTGCTCGGCGCTGGCGAGATCGCATCGCTCGCGAGCAGCAAGACCCTCGAAATCCTCGCGATCGAGAAAAGCAAACGCACGAAGGCGCAGCAGGATGAACTGCGAAAGTTTTTCCGCGAGGCACAAGCGACCGGTTACATCCCGGCGAAGCAGGCCGCGGAGGAGGCCCGCAAGGCGCGGGCGGCGATTGATGCGCAGATTCCAAACGTCATGGTGATGTCCGAAATGGACAAGCCGCGCGACACGTTCATGAAGCTGCGCGGTGCGTACGACAAGAATGGCGACAAGGTCGTCGCGGCGTTCCCGGCATTCCTGAATACCTCGGTGAAATACGAACTGCCGGAGACGAAGCCGCGCCTCACGCGCCTCGATCTCGCGCAGTGGATCACGTCGCCGCAGCATCCGCTCACGGCGCGCGTCGCGGTGAACCGTTTTTGGGCGATGCTGTTCGGCACCGGGCTCGTGCGGACGGTGAACGACTTCGGATCGCAGGGTGAATTTCCGAGCCATCCCGAGATGCTCGACTGGCTGGCCGCGGACTTCGCGCGCGACTGGGATGTGAAGCGCGCGCTGAAGCAGATCGTCATGAGCCGCACGTTCCGCCAGAGCGCGGCAGCATCGGCGGAACTCCTCGCGCGCGACACGGAAAACCGCCTGCTCGCGCGCGGGCCGCGCTCGCGGCTGGAAGCCGAATTTGTCCGCGACAACGCGCTCGCGATCTCAGGCCTGCTGAATCCCGCGATCGGTGGCAAGCCCGTGTATCCGTACCAGCCGCCCGGCATCTGGTCGATCAACGAGGAGGGCGGCGGCGGCTGGACTCAGCAGCACGACGACGGCCAGTACCGCCGCGCGCTCTACATCTACCACCGCCGCAGCACGCCGTATCCGAGCCTGCTCACATTCGACGCACCAAATCGCGAGGTCTGCACCGCCGGTCGCCCGCGCACGAGCACGCCGCTCCAGTCGCTCGTGCTGATGAATGACCCCGTCTATGTCGAGGCCGCGCGAGCATTCGCCGCGCGTGTGATCAAGGATGGCGGCGGCGACGATGCCTCGCGCCTGAACCGCGCATGGCGGCTCGCCCTCGCACGCACGCCGAGCCCGGCCGAACGCGGCGTGCTGGAGCGTGCGCTCTCGGCGCAGCGCGCACACTTCGCCGCGGACAAGGCCGCAGCCGATGCACTGCTCAAAGTCGGCGATTTTAAAAATCCCGACGGCATCGAGCGCAACGAACTCGCGGCATGGACCGCCGTCGCGAACATCATCCTCAACTTGAACGAAACCATCAGCCGCTGATCTCCCGCCATGCACACGCCTGATCCCAAGCTCATCACCCGCCGCGCATTTTTGCAGCGGAACTCCACCGGCCTCGGCGCGCTCGCACTCGCATCGCTGCTGAAGACAGACGCATTTTCCGCGGACGTCGCACGCAGCGCAAACGTGCCCGGCGTGCTCAAGCGGCTGCACCACGCCCCGCGCGCGAAACGCGTGATCTATCTCTTCATGTCGGGCGCGCCGTCGCACCTCGACCTCTTCGACCCGAAGCCGAAGCTCGTCGAGATGACCGGCAAGGATCTGCCCGACTCCGTGCGGCAAGGCCAGCGCATCACGGGCATGACGAGCGGACAGAAAAATTTATTCTGCGTCGGCTCGCCGTACAAATTTGCGAAGCATGGCCGCAGCGGAATGGACGTGAGCGAACTCATGCCGAATATCGCGGGCATCGCCGACGACGCGACATTCATCCGCTCGATGTTCACCGAGGCGATCAACCACGATCCTGCCGTCACATTTTTCGGCACCGGCCACCAGCAGCCCGGCAGGCCCACGATGGGCGCGTGGGCCAGCTACGGACTCGGCAGCGAAAATGCGGACCTGCCCGCGTATATCTGCATGCAGAGCGGCCGAGGCGGGCAGCCGCTGCAATCGCGATACTGGGGCAGCGGCTTCCTGCCCGCGCAGCACGGTGCGGTCACCTTCCGTGGTGCCGGCGACGCCGTGCTCTACCTCTCGAATCCGCCGGGCCTCAGCACCGGTGCGCGACGCGACACGATTGATGCAATGAACGAACTCAACCGCGTGCAACTCGGCGCGCTCGGCGATCCCGCCATCGCCGCGCAGATCGAAAACTACGAGCTGGCGTTCCGCATGCAGGCGAGCGTGCCGGAACTCATGGACCTTTCGAAGGAGCCGGACTCCACGTTTGATCTTTACGGCGCGAAAAGGGGCACGCCGAACTTCGCGGCAAACTGCATCGTCGCGCGCAGGCTCGCCGAGCGCGGCGCGCGTTTCATCCAGCTCAATCACCGCGACTGGGATCACCACAACGGCCTGCCCGGAGCATTGCCGGGGAAGGCAAAGGAAGTGGACCAGAGCGCGGCGGCGCTCGTGCAGGATCTCAAGCAGCGCGGGCTGCTCGATGACACGATCGTGATCTGGGGCGGTGAATTCGGACGCACGAGCTACAGCCAGGGCGAAATCAAGGCCGCGAGCTTCGGCCGCGATCATCACCCGCGGTGCTTCACGATCTGGGCCGCGGGCGGTGGCTTCAAGGCCGGGCACATCCACGGCGAGACCGACGACTTCGGCTACAACATCGCGCGCGATCCGGTGAGCGTTCACGATTTCCACGCGACCCTGCTGCACCTGCTCGGAGTGGATCACACGAAGCTCATCCACCGCCACGAAGGCCGCGACTACCGGCTCACGGATGTCTTCGGAAAAGTCGTGGGCGACATCATCGGGTGAGTCCGGGACGATGCGGGCGAGGTCGGCGTGCTCGGCGATATCTCGCAATCTCGCACGGCTAGGGCCGTTGCTCGGCGCGTGGTGTTTTTCAAACCCTCCATGCCCACATCTCCGATTGTCGGCCTGTTCCTCGGAGACGGGCTCACACGAGCGACGGCACTGCCTCGCACTTCTCCCGCCAGCCGGGAAAATTCCACGAGTTCGGAAACGCGCGGCACTGCGCAGGCTTGACCGACTGCAGCCGGCAGTCGCGGCCATCCAGCCACTCGCACGAGCCGTCCGCCATTTCCAAAAGCGAAAGCCCCCGCCGGTCCGGCCGCAGCCGCGTGTGCAGCGCGATGAATTCCTCCTCGTCCATCCCCACATGCACCGCGATCGCCGCGACCTCCTCCGTCCCCACGCGCACGACTCCGGGCCAGCGGCAGCAGTTCGTGCAGCGCTGGCAGGTGTAGTGAATCTCGCGATCTTCCGGCACGGTGCGGCGTGTGCGGCACCGCGCCAATGGTGTCGAGCAGATTATAGCAAATTCAGTGGTGCGGACGCCGCCAAAAGTTATAACGTCACCCAACATGCCCTCCGCCACTTCATCGCACGCACAAGAAAATCTCCGCAAAGGTTTCATCCAGTGCGGACAATGCACGGAGGAGTTTGCGAGGAGCACGCTCATCTGTCGGCGCTGCAACCGCGTGAACAGCCGCAGCCCCCTCGTCATCGGACTGAAGTTTCTCGCGCTCGTGGCATTCGTCTTCACGGTCAGTGTGCTGGTGCGCTTCATCGCCGGCGCCGGACGCCTCCCCACGGTGGACGAGATCTCGCGCGCCACCGACCGTTCGCCTGCCGCCCCGGCTCAGGCCGACGTGCGATTCTAGCGCTGTTCAAAAAGGAACGCCCACCCAGCTCTGTGCGACGGAGTTCCCTTTGCACACCCGCAGCCAGCGTGTAGAGCGCGCCCGTGCCGAAAGCCGACCTGCCAATCTACGAACTCGAATCCGCCGTCGTTGACACGCTCAACGCCGGCAACCGGCTGATCCTCCAGGCACCGACCGGCTCGGGAAAGTCCACGCAGATCCCGCAGATTCTCCTAGACCGCGGACTTGCCGGGAACGGCCAGATCATCGTCCTCCAGCCGCGTCGTCTCGCGACCCGGATGCTTGCAGCGCGCGTCGCCAGCGAGCGCGGCCAGCGGCTCGGCGATGAAGTGGGCTACCAGATCCGCCTCGACCGCGTCGCATCGGATCGCACACGGATTTTGTTCGTCACCGAGGGCGTGCTGCTGCGGCGGATGCTGAACGACCCAACGCTGCGAGGCGTGTCGGCGATCCTCTTCGACGAATTCCACGAGCGGCATCTTTACGGCGACATCACGCTCGCCGGCGCGCTGACCTTGCAGGAGAAGCAGCGGCCCGACCTGAAGCTCGTCGTGATGTCCGCGACGCTGGAGACCGGCGTGCTGGAAAAATATCTCGCGCCCTGCCGCACGCTCACGAGCGCGGGGCGCACGTTTCCGGTCGAGACGGAATATCTGGTTCGCTCGATTCGAACCGATGATTTCCCGATCTGGGACGCCGCCGCAAACGAGCTCGAAAATCTCGCGCCGCGCACGAACGGCGACGTGCTCATCTTCATGCCCGGCGCGTATGAAATTTCGCGTACGATTTCCGCAGTGC
>Ga0194043_1000156_pt1 | contig 34284 bp, 28 predicted proteins | sample JunL4415m_MetaG_FD_161274 | JGI IMG/M metagenome (GOLD analysis project Ga0194043, IMG submission 161274) | Anoxic zone freshwater microbial communities from boreal shield lake in IISD Experimental Lakes Area, Ontario, Canada - Jun2016-L442-15m | ecosystem: Environmental > Aquatic > Freshwater >...
CCGAGGAACCTGCTATAGTTTCCGCCGGTTGGTTCGGACGACGTGCCTCGTAGCTCGGTTACTGAATACTCTTGCCGCTGCTCCCTGTTCTCGCCTTTACCGCCTGGCGGACCGCCACTTATGGTCCATTTCGACGCGACCCCGAAAACATGTTTGGGTCGCCGGTAGGAGTTGATTTTTCATGGGTAAGAAACTGTATGTGGGCAACTTGGCTTACAGCGTTACGAACGACATTCTAGAACAACTGTTCTCTGAGTTCGGCACGGTAGTAAGCGCGCAGGTCATCCAAGATCGCGACACTGGTCGAAGCAAGGGCTTTGGCTTTGTCGAGATGCAGGCGGATGATGCTGCTCAGAAGGCGATCAGTGCTATGAACGAGAAGGAGCACGATGGCCGTGCCCTGACCGTCAACGAAGCCAAGCCACGCGAGAGCGGTGGTGGTGGCGGCGGTGGTGGTCGTGGTGGCTACGGTGGTGGCGGTGGTGGTGGCGGCGGTCGCCGTTACTAATTTCACTGCCCTTCAGCATCAGTGCCTTTTAGCACATGGTGGACAAATAAGCCGGGGAGATCGTTCGACGCGATCTCCCCGGTCTTTTTTGTTTGCTCTCGCTTTGTTGTTTGCTCTCGCTGGCGCCAACCCAAAGCTACCCAGCCATCTTTCTGCGCCACAAACTGCTCCATCGGCAACGGCCCCGCCACGGCAAACTGCCCCTGCAGTTCGAGCGGTTCGATGTCCAAGACTTCCTTGAACACCTTTCCAAACCGCTTCTGCAAAATACGTCGCAAGGATGTCTGGGCGACGGTGAGCTTTTCGCCGCCGCCTGGCACGAATCCCGGCGGGTAGATCTGCACATCGCCGTCACGCACAAGTCGGATCGTGCCGACTGCTGGCTCGATCCGATAGGCTACCGATATGTCCATGGCCGGAAACTCTCGCTCGCCGGAAGTGTACCTGCTGCCTCGCACCGTCAGCTTCACGCGGCCATTCTCGGCATCGATTTCAACCGGGCGTCGGCTGGCAAACGTGATCGACCAATCTGGCTGATCCGGGTCGCTTTGCAGGGATTCGTGCAGCCCGCCGCCGCTTCGCTCCTCCGACATTTTTTTCACGTCGGCCTGTGTAATCGTGCGACCTCCAATCGCAACTTCCGCAGCGTTTCCTACGAGCGTCTCGTGCAAGCGCACCGAGAGCACGTTCTCGGGATCAACGGCCGGCGGCGCCGTGAAGGCTGCAATCTGATCGGAAAGGGCTTTGCGTGCCACCACCGAAAGACGTGAGTCGCTGGTGTTGATTTGAAGCATTTCCGGAAACCAGCCGCGCTCCTGCAGTGGCCGACGAAACTTCGTTTGATAATCGCTCGCTGCCTTTGCGATGGCGCCCGATGTCTGCTCCTCAAATTGGCTGCGCACGCGATCGCGGGCTTTCTGTCCAGCAATTGCTTCGGCCTGAGGCCGCATCTCTGCAATTTTACGAGTGGCCATTTTTTCAATAAATCGCGTGCCAAAACGGCTGGCGATCGAGATGCCTGTTGTGGATGTACGAGCCGAGGCGTGGGCCTCTACTGGCAGCGACGACACTCGCTGATCATCCACGATGATCCGCTTGCGAGCATTCAGCCGAGTGATGCCGCTTGTGCACACGGTCACAGGCCCCTTCGTCCCGGCAGTAGTCGAGTGGTTTGTGGCGTTGAATGTGATGTCCACAATCGCGCGATCATTCGAGGGCACAACATCTAGGAGCACCAGCCCCCTTGTGTGACCCATCCCTCGGATGCGAGTGCCGAGCACCGTTTCGTTGACTGAGGCCGACTGATCGATCATGCGGTTCACGGCAGCACCCAGCAGATTTTCATCTACGTCCAGAAAGAGGTTGGGCCGACTGAAGACGCTTCGCACCCGAGCGACTGTCGCAGGAGCCTGTGCAGATTCCTCCAGCTTTGCCAATAGCCCACCCACCGGCTCCAGGGGTTCGGTCGTTCCGGTGGCAGCACCGGCAGCTACAGCCGCTGCAAGCTTTTCAATCCGCTGAGCGTAGACCGCTTGCGCCGCAGGACTCTGCGCTGCATCGGCGGCTTCTGCATACGCAGCCACGGCACGACGCACCGCCACAAATTGATGCATATCGAGGCCGTTGTTTCCGGATTCAAACAGCGATTGGAGCCTGCGCAGAATGGCTGGGTCGGCTTTTTTTCCTGGCGAGGCCTGGGCCGTCAGCGAGGGCCAATCGAGGTATCGTTTCCAGTCGGCCCCACTGGGACTGTGCCCCAGCAGTTTTTCCAGTGGCCCAATCGCACCCCGAAGTTTGGAGGCCGCCGAATTGAGCGAAGCCTCCGAAACAGGCCGAAACGCTTCGCCTGTGCCGAGCGGATGCTGGGCTAGCGAGGCCAGATCAGGAGCGTGTGCAGCACACTCAAGCATGCCGACAAGGCCCATGCCGCACAGTACGAGCACGGTTTGGAATCGTTTGAAAAGCCGTACGTCCATGAATGGGTTGCCTGTCTGTTGCGATCGGTGTGGGAGGGTGGACAGAAGCGTCCGAGTCTAGTCTGGTTGAGTGAATTTCCTCCACAGCAGGCCTTCCGAGAACTGGTCAGGTGTCATTTTTTTGCAGAAAATCGAATTTTTCCGCATCGGCCGCAAAGACCTGAAGCGATTCACGTTGGGACGCGGAGCCCTCGACGTAAGTGCTGTAAAATCGTTGCAGCCCGGTCCCCCTTGCGCAACCCGCACCCCTTGCCAACACGGGCGGTTGGCCATTCAATCGGGTTCCTCAATGGTTGTGCAACGACACGACCACCCACCCCCCGATCGCTCGACACCATCCAGCCTATTCAAAGAGAGGTCTTCCATGCTGCTGATTGCCACACTGATTGCAGTCTCTCGTCAAACACTTGCCCAACAGAGGCTCAACTGGATTGCGGCCGGGACGTTTCCATGCGTTGCGATTCTGCTGGCAGCGACTCCACTCGCCACGGCCGCCCCAGGGGAGCAGCAAGGGCAGCAGGAGGTGCGGCAGGAAAACAACTACTCAGAGGCCACCGCACTGGCCAAGCAACTCCACGCCATGCTGCTGGTGTCACTCGAACCAAACGCCCCATCGGCTAACGGAACCGACAGTGTCGGCCAGCGATTGGAAACCCAAGCGGTTGGGCAGCGGTTCAAAGGCAGTGACACTCCGTGGGTTTTTTGCCGACTCGGAATCAACGACACCAGTGCCATCGATGGTGCCCTCACAAGGCTGGTGAATCATCCATCGCTCGTTGAACTTCGGCACGGACCCGGAATCTTTGTCGTCGATTACGCCCACGCAGAAGATGGACTCAAGGGCCGAATCGTGTCGATCCTGCCTCGAACGCCTGGCAAGTATTATCAATTCAGCCCTTCGCATATTGACGAACTTGCCACTCTGCCGGCGGGCACACTCACGCAACGATCAATGGTGCTTGCCGTGCGGGTTCACCCGGAGCGGCCACAGAGCGTGTCGGGCATGCGGGATCCGATGCTGGCGCGCGAGGCAGCCGCCCACTCAGCGCATCAAGCACGCATTGGCAAACAGGGTCACCACAACTGGCAGACTCGTTCGCAAAGGATCCTTCGAAACCAAGGCTTCGGCGGCTCCCCACAGGAGGTCTGCGCCGAGAGTTGGGAAAACCAAGACCTCCTCGACTCGTGCGTGGATTGCGTGGCGAGTTGGCGGCAGTCGTCAGGCCATTGGAATGCAGTCAAGAGCGAGCAGTCGGCGTATGGCTACGACATCCGCCGTGGATCCAACGGCATCTGGTATGCGACGGGTATTCTCACGAAGTGACTGCTGATTTTTGAGTCCCCGTCGCCACCGGGGTCGCCACGCAATCCACGAGAATGACGGCGGCCGCGGCAACCTGGTCCAGTGCGATCCACTCGTCGGCGGTGTGTGCCTGTGCGATTGAGCCTGGTCCAAAGACAACACTCGGCACACCTGCGGAGGCCAACACACTGGCGTTGGTGCCGTAACGCGCTGCAACGCACTGCGGCGCATGTCCCATCCGGCGACCCGCAACAACAATCGCTTCGGCCCAGGATTGCGACGCCTCGTCGGACAGCCCCACGCTCTCCAGAAACGGCTCGTCGTGATCGATCCTCGCACCCGGCGTGGCCTCGGCAATCCGCCGGATCACTTCCTCTCTGGCCTCCTGTGGCGATTCTCCCGGCATCACGCGGCGATCAATTTCCAAGACAACCAAATCGGGCACAAGGTTGACGCCTGAGCCTCCGTGCACTGTGCCGAGGCTCAACGTCGGCGGGCCACACGGATGATCGGGATGCCGCCTGAGCAACTCTCTTGCGAGTTGCTCGATCGCCAGAATCGCGCGACCCGTCGGATAGATCGCATTGTCTCCTCGCTCCGGAAATGCGCTGTGGCAAGCCCGGCCGTGAATCCGCACCCGCCACCGCACGGCCCCTTTGTGCTGCGTGACGACATCCAGTTCGGTGGGTTCAGCCACGATGGCCGCCGCAGGCCTCTGGCCGGCCAGCAAGGCACGAGCCGGCGCATCTCCGGTCACGCGTTCATCGGCAGCCGTTGCCCACAGCCGGGTGATTGCCTTGACTCCAGTAAATCCAAACTCTTCGTTGATGGTCGCCGAAAAAACAACCGTGGCATGGCGGGGCTGTCTCGAGACCCATAACCGGTCGATGGCCACGAGCATCGCCGCCATACCGCCCTTCACGTCGCAGGCGCCTCGCCCGTAGAGTCGGCCATCACGCACGAGCGGTGCAAAGGGCTCAACAGTCATACCGTCGCCAGGAACGGTATCTTGATGTGCATCCCACAGCACGATCCGCGCGTTGGGAACTGTCGCCTCCACCCTCGCAATCACATTGTCGCGGCCTGGCGCCACCTGTTGCTTGGCCCATGGAATGCCGGCCGCAGAGAATCTCTGCACGAGATAATCGGTCACGCGTCCTTCCAGATACTCGGGGCCAGACACGTCGCGGCCCATTGGATTTACGCTGGGGCGTCGCACGAGATCGGCGAGAGTCGAGATAAGGTCGGTCATTGGCAATCAGCGTATCACAGCGGTGACTTTCTTTCCTGCAGAGTCCGAGAGTCATGCCGTCATGCAGTCATGCAGTCATGGAGGAACCACTTCTATCGACGGCGCCGGGAGCAGCCACTGCCTACAAAAGAGATGTTCCCGCACGCGTCCCTGTGCCATTTCGAAAAGCTGCTCTCGCGAATGGCGGCTAGCGAGTTCGATGCGACTGCCAATTGCCCCGTTCAAGGCGGCTTCGCGGAGCGGAAGAACCAGCAGAACAAGATCGCCTGCAGACATATTCGCGGGCCCTGTGTGACTCAATGCAGTAGTGTAGCCACGGACGCGAGCACCCGGAAGCAGCATGCGCTCCAATTCTGCTGCCGCTCGAAAGTTTTCCGGAACCCACACCACTCGGTTGGCAGCAGTTGCAATCGCAGCGGGCGAAAATCTGCCCACGGGGCCATCAAAGATCCCAGCAAAACTTGAAAGTGAAAGATACGCGCAGAGCGTTGACGGCACCGCATAGCGAGCCCAGTTGAGTCGATCGAAGAGGGCCACGACTGGCAGGGCGATCGACCCAATCAGAATCGGCCAGTGACACCAGCCAAAAATATCTCCAGAAGTTTCTCTTGCCAGAGCCAACGAGATCCATGCCACTGCTGTCGAAATCACTCCTGATGCAATGAGCGTGGTGAGAAAAGCCTGCGGCAGAAGGCGCCGCCAGTGAATCACCATCAGCACCGCGATCGCAGGCATCACTTCCAAGAGATAGCGCCCTGATCGCTGCGTTGGTATGCAGAATACGAGGAAAAAGGAGATCGCCAGAATCCAGAGAAACTTTTCCTCCTCTGTTGCCTCCGATCTATGCTGCCATGCACGAACCATCGTTCCAAGGAGTGGAAATGCCAAAAGCCCGGCATTCACAAACCATCCCAAACACAAACCCCAGATACTGGTGCGGCCCCAAAGCATTGCTTCCACGTAGCTCGAATGAGCCGTCGACATCTTGCCTATATTTTCGCTCACAACGAATTCTTTCCAGATGGCAACGGGGTCGGGATCGAGCACAAACCAGAGCGAAAAGATTCCGAGTGCGAGCACAGCCGTCCAGGCAAGAGACGGCGCACGCTGAAAAAGAAACGTTCTCCAGTTCCACCTGCATTCGTAAAGGTGCCACCACGCGAGTGCAACACCGATCGGCAGCAACTGTGCAAAGGATTTTGTAAGCAGGGCGATTCCCGCAATCGACCCGATCAATGTGGGAAAAATGAATCGCGACGAAAACGACCGGGGGCGCCACGTGAGCATCACAAAGAAGCAGAGAAATACCCAGAACGTTTCGGGCGGATTCGTGAGGAAGGGCCGGCCGTATCGATACGTGCTCAGAAAGCCCAGATAGAGCGATGCGGCGAGCAGGCTGGCGGTGAGGTTCTGGCGAGTGGCTTGCCACGCCACGAGTCCGGCCAGAAAAGCCGTAAGGAACGTCCAGATGAGGCTCGGCCATCGCAGGGAGAAAAGCGTCCACTGATGCCCCCAGTCCGTGGAGAGAATGCCTTGCCAGAAAAGCAGTGGTGGCTTGGTATTGACCATGTCTGGCATGTCCGAGGCCAGCGGTAGCCAGTGCCCACTGGCTGCCGTGGCTCGCGTGATTTGGGCGTACACCATCTCGTCGCCATTCCCCAGAATATGCAGCGAACCAAGTCCATACAGAAAGGTGAGCAGAGCCAGCAGAAGTACGCCAACCCCTGTTGCTCGCGACATCCGCGAATCAGGAACATCCAAAACGCTTGCCGAAACGCTCCCTGAATGGTTTCGCTCTGGTGTACTTACCTCACTCATCGATACGACCTTTTCCAAAACGGGCTCACCGATACGGACTGTCCTCAACGAATGATGAGGAATTCACGAGCTTTGGCAAGCACGCTCTCCGGAGCAATCCGTTTGAGGCACTGGTTATCTCCGTCGCAGGGGGATGTGCGATGGTTGTAGGCCGTGAGACACGGAGAGCAGGGCAACGGAGTATAAAAAACATGCGCAAAGGGGCTCCAACTTCCGTAGAGTAAGGGGGTCTCTGGGCCAAAGAAAACGATTGTGGGGATGTGTGTCATCGCAGCCACCTGGCCTGGGCCGCCATCGTTTGTGATGAGCAGATCGGAACGCTCGAAAATGCACAGGAGGTGCCGAATGGATCGGGTATACCCCGCAAGGTTGATGCAGGAGTCGTTGTTTCCGCAGGCGCTTCGGAGTGCTTCTGCGAGCGTGCGGTCGTCCGGTAGGCCGATCACGCCAATCGCGCATCCATCCTGGAGAAGCGCTTGTGCGACAGTGACAAAATACTCAAGAGGCCATGCGCGGATTGGCAGCAGGCCCCCGCTGGGATAAAGAAGCACCATTTTCTTGCCGACAATCTGGGGATAGTCTCCGTACAGTTGATCCATTTCTCGTTTCACCTCACCCAAGCCTGGTACGAAAGTGGGAGGCGCAAACGGACCTGTTACAAGATCGCTTTTGGCACGTGGAGTTTCGCCCGATTCAATCGCATCGGCCAGCGAGATGAGTTGCAAGGAAAGATGGCGATACGGGTTGTACGGCACGGGCGACGTATGGAACGAGCCGCGATAGAGACCTTCCTGAGCATGGCGGTGGAATCCGATGCGACGCAGGGCGCCACTACAGCCACTGATGATGGCGCTGCAACGAGCAAAGAGTTCGCAGTCGACAACGGTATCGATACCAATCGTTCGCATGCGTCGAATCGAGTGCCACAAATCGATGAGCAAGTGCAGTGCGGAATCGTCCCGGACCGCAAGAATATGCTCTGGTTGCACGAACGAAAGCAGATCGAGCACCTGCCGGTTTCTGGCAAACAAGAGCATGTAGAGCGTCGCGTCGGGATACCGTTTCTGCAAGCGACAAAGCATCGGCTCTGAAAGGATAAGGCTTCCGAGTTCGCTCAGGAGAATCACAAGGATGCGCCGTGGGGGCGGCTTCACAGACGGAGTGTACTGAAAGAAGTTCCAGGTCCCATGCCATGCCGAGAGGGCGGCACAGCATGGGATACCCAGCCAACGGTCAACCCATTTTTGAATCTGAATGTTCACAGTGCGTGCGGTTGATCATTTTCCTGCTGGGTACGCCTCGGGTGTGAGTGTCCTCGCCGCCGCCCTTTCAGACAAGATGAATAGACTGGCCAATCACCGTTTGTGAAGTCGCCCACCACCGGGGGGCTGCCATATTTCCCATGCACAGCGAGACCGTCCCGACCTCCTGTAGGATAGAGCGGATGGATTCTATCGCTCCCATTACAAACATCGCCGGCTACCAGTTCGCGCCCCTGGCCGATCTCAAGCCGCTCCGCGATGCACTTTCGCGAAAGTGCAAGGCCCGGCAACTCAAAGGAACGATTCTCCTGAGCACAGAGGGGGTCAACCTGTTTGTGGCGGGCCAGTCGGCGCACGTCGAGTGGTTGCTCGCTGAACTGAGGGGCATTCGGGGCCTGGAACAGTTGCCTGTGAAGGTCAGCCAGAGTAATCGACAGCCCTTCACTCGGATGCTCGTTCGCATCAAACGCGAAATCATTGCGTTTGGAGTCGAGGGGATTGATCCAGCAAGGTCGCCGTCTCCAAAGCTTTCGCCGCACCAACTCAAGCAATGGCTCGACGAAGGGCGGCCGATCACGCTCTTGGACACGCGCAACGCATACGAAATCAAGCTAGGCACGTTCCGGAATGCGATGAGCCTCGGCATCAATCATTTTCGCGAATTTCCAGACGCAGTCGCCCGGCTGCCAGATGCCATGAAGCAGCAGCCAGTCGTGATGTTTTGCACCGGCGGCATTCGCTGCGAAAAAGCAGGGCCGTTTATGCAGCGACAGGGGTACGAGCAGGTGTATCAACTCGATGGCGGCATCCTCAAGTATTTCGAGGACGTTGGCGGCGATCACTATCGGGGGGAGTGTTTTGTTTTTGATCAACGGGTCGGATTGGATCCGAGCTTGAGCGAAACGGCCAGCGATCAGTGCTATGCCTGCCTCACGCCGCTGACGGCGGACGATCTGCTCGATCCGCGATTTCAAAAGTCGGTGTCGTGCCCCTATTGCTTTGCAACCGACGCCGAACAGCAGACACGCACTTTGGAAAAACGGCACTCGCTCTTGGCAAAAGCCACGCAACCGCTTCCAGGCAGCCAACCGTACCGCAACCAACGGCCGCTCATTGTTCCCGCACGGTGCGACGGCCTGTCGCTCATCGATTTTGTTCGCACCATTGTAAAGCAGGTGCCGCGCGACGATTGGGTAGCTGTTTTTGCAGCGGGACGAATGCTCGATCGCGATGCATCCCCAGTGACTGGCGATCGCATCGTACGCGCAGGTGAGCGGTATCTGCAGCTCTTACCTGGCACGCGCGAGCCCGACGTGAATGCGGCAATCCGGATCGTGTACGAAGACGAAGCCCTGCTCGTTATCGACAAACCGTCGCCGCTGCCGCTCCACCCCAGCGGCCGGTATAATCGCAACACGTTGCAGTCCATTTTGCGAGCAGTTTATGCTCCACAAGTGCCTCGCCCGGCCCATCGGCTTGATGCAAACACCAGCGGCCTTGTTCTGTTTAGCCGCACACACCACTTTGCGGGCTTGATCCAACCACAATTTGCTCGCGGCGAGGTCGAGAAGGTCTACATCGCACGGGTTCATGGGCATCCGCCGGAAGATGCCTTTCGCTGCGATTGCCCGATCAGCGACACCCCAGGCGATTGTGGTTTTCGAACCATCGACGAAACAGCGGGCCGCACCGCCACGACGGAATTCAAGGTGCTCCAACGGCTGGAGGATGGCACTGCGATCCTCGAAGTCCGTCCGCTGACAGGACGCACCAATCAAATCCGCTTGCACCTCTGGCAACTCGGCTGGCCCATTTGCGGCGAGCAGGCCTATCTGCAAGATCGACAACTCGGCACTCCCCAAACCCACGCCGTTGGGGACCCGCCTCTTTTGTTGCAATCGTCGCTGCTGCGGTTTGTTCACCCGATCACACAGCAAGCAGTAGCATTTGTGGCGGCTGGGCCAGCGTGGGCTCAAGAACAGTCCAAGCCGTCAGGCACATTGGAATCCGGGCCACCTCGTTTTATATCCTGAGCGACCGAGGCGTGGTAGCATTGTGACGGTGTTTTGTTTCAGTTTTTTTGCTGATCCGTTGGAGCAAGGGGTGCCAGATGGGTATGGGTTGTGTTGTCAGTCGCTGCCTTGTCGGCTGTTTCGTTGGCTGTCTGGCATGGGCCGGCTCGCTGCCTGCGTGCGGGCAGGTGGCTGGAGCCGGAAAGCCTCGGGCTGCGGCTCCTTCTCCGCGAGCGACAGACGAGCAGGCAATCCGTGCTGCCACCGCCGCCTACCAGCAGGCGCTCGATCGGTGGGATGGCAAGGCGATGGCCGACCTCTGGACGGCTGATGGAGATATCATCGATGGCGATGGGCGGGTGATGCACGGACGCGAAACCGTTTCGCTCACCGCAATGCCAACCGAAGGCGAACAGCGGCCAGATTTTCGAATCCACGAAACGAACCTGCGTTTCTTGTCGGCCGATGTGGCCCTGGAGGATGGCACGGTCGAAGTGACACCCAACGGATCGTCGACGCCGCTGGCCGGTCGCTTCTCCGCCACGTGGTTGCGTCACAACGGCGCGTGGAAACTCGCCGCCCTTCGCGAATCACCAATCACTTCCCAAACAGGCGGCGAACGACTCAAAGACCTCGACTGGATGGTGGGCGATTGGCGGGTTGTGGACAATTCATCGGCTCCAAATGCACCGAGCCAGAAGCCGTCTGGCACAGCCTTGCCCGAGCAACCCGCCCACGACAAGCCGCTGATTGAAGTGTCGGTGCGTTGGAATGCGACGCATACATATCTCCTCCGCGACATGAAAATCCCGCACGACACCGGCAACTCGACTGACCGTAGCGATCCCAAAGGAAGTGCTTCAAATGGAAGTGCCCCTGCTTCCCATGTTACGCAACGCATCGGCTGGGATCCCCTGTCGCGGCAGATCTGCTCGTGGTCATTCGGCTCCGACGGTGGGCGCAGCGAGGCCGTATGGAGCCATGACGGCGATTCCTGGATTGCCCGCACCACGGCCGTGCTGCTCGATGGTAGCCAGACTTCCTCACTCAATGTCTACACCTATAATGGAACCAACGAGTGCCTCTGGAAATCATTTCACACGCATGCGGGCAGCGACCATCTCCCGCAAGTCAATATGACGATGATCCGCATACCGGAGAAACCCTTGAAATGAATACGCACACCATGCATCCAACCGCCCAGCACATTCTGGTCGTCTGCGCGCTGCTGTGCGCAGTGCTGGCAGCCCCCGCCGCCGGGCAATCGCCTTCCCCCGATAAAGCACCTGCGTTGCAACAGCCGGATGGCCCATCTGGTACAGGTACAAAAGACGCTAATTCAACGGGCCAAAGCGATCTGGCCCGCAAGGCCGAGGTCATGCACAGCAGTCGCTGGAGACGTGCCATCTTTGAACTAAGTGAATGGCTCTCCAGCCAGGAAATCTATTCGCCTAAGGAGGTTTCCCGAATCAAATCTGACTTCAATCGCCGCGTTGAAAAGATGTCATCGTATGACGTGGAGTATCTCCTCGAAGACCTCGAAACAAAGTTTAAGGTCATCGACTCACCCGAGGCGCAGGAGGCGAGGGCTTGGGTTGGGCAGTATATGTCGGCTATGTCTGACAGAAAGCGACACGAGGTACTCAAGGACCTGCCAGACGTTGTGAACATGACGGCCGGACAGCTCTCGCAGGAAATTGAAAAAATCGAACAGAAGCGATCGCAGTTGCAGCAGAGGCAAAGTGCGTTTGACCAAGGGCGACAAACGCTCGTCGATCAGGCGCAAATCTCACGGCAGCAGACGGCACAGGCCGCAGCGGCGGCGATGGCCCAGATGAACTCTTCTCCCTCGTATTCTCCGTACCGCAGCCAAGGTGGGGGCGGGGCCGGTGGAAAACTGCCTTTCGCCGACTCCAAAGGCAGCGGTATGACGCTCACTTCAGGCGTTTTCGGCGCCTCCGTGTCTATGAATATCGGGAGTTTCTAAACGATTGTGGCATGTGTTTCAGCCCGATGCCGCCGCTGCTAAAACCCACAAAAACAATACCCTTCTCGTCGGCAGCGAGTCGCTGCTGTATAACTTGCTAGGCCAGTGAGGCTGAACCGGCAGAAACCGACGGGTGAATCGACCCGCCTTTTTTTTGCCGCCGACTTCGTGACAAATTTCACGAAGTGGCCTGCAGCGGCCGATTCAACCGATTCCACAAGCTTGAGACACCGGTCCAGCACCAACCTATTGTTATGGATTCCATTCTCCCAGTCTTGCTGTTTGTGGCCACGGGTGTGGCCGTATCGGTGGGGCTGGTCGTTGCAGCCGGACTCGTCGGACCCAAGCGATCCAGTGCCGTCAAGGAGATGCCCTACGAAAGCGGTATGGATCCGGTGCACGACACGCGCCGCCGATTCGATGTTCGCTTTCATCTGGTCGCGATCACGTTCCTCGTCTTCGACGTGGAGTTACTGTTTCTCTACCCGTGGGCCGTTGCCAGCCGTGCGTCGGTTGGCGTGGATGCGGCCGTTGCTGGCGGGATGGTTTCCTCGCGCGGACTGGTGTTTGGCGGCGCGATGCTCTTTCTGGCGTTCGTGGTAGTGGGGTTTGCCTACGACTGGAAAAAGGGGGTGTTTCAATGGCGTTAGAATTGCCAGAGAATGTGGTCGTGAGCAAGCTCGACGAACTGGCCAATTGGTGCCGCAAAAATAGCCTCTGGCCGATGCCGTTCGCCACGGCCTGCTGTGGCATCGAACTCATGGCCACCGGCGCCGCCAAGCACGATCTGGCCCGGTTTGGGGCTGAGGTGTTTCGGTTCAGTCCGCGTCAGTGCGATCTGATGATTGTGGCTGGCCGAGTGGTCATGAAGATGCTGCCTGTGTTGCAGCGAATCTGGCTGCAGATGCACGAGCCCAAGTGGTGTATCTCAATGGGGGCCTGTGCCAGCACAGGGGGCGTGTTCGACACCTATGCCGTCGTGCAGGGAATCGATCGTTTTTTGCCCGTGGACATGTATGTGCCAGGCTGCCCGCCCCGACCCGAACAGCTCATTCAGGCCATTATCGATCTGCAGGACAAGATCCAACGCGAAGGCACGATCACAGGCCGCGAGTTCAGCACCGTCGAGCGACAACTCCGCAAGCGGGCCCTCGTGGAATCGGCCGACCTGCTCACCGTGGATGCCTCCCGTAATCCAAACATTCAACGCGCCATGTCTGACCGATCTGCCATCCGCAGGATCCAGACGAGCTGATTCGCTGCGATCCATTCACCGCACCTCCCTGCCCCATGCCAATCTCAATCCCGATGCCCAGCACACCTCCCCTCACCGCCGACACCAGCGACATACTCCGGTTCCTTACCGAACGCTTTGGGGCTCTGGAAACATCTTTGTTTCGCGACCAAACACGCATCGTTGTGCCGGAATCCAAGTCGCTAGAAGTGCTGGCATTCCTGAAGGACTCCGGCTTCGACATGCTCGTAGATCTGACCTGCGTGGACTACCTCGAATACCGCGACGCTTTGCGTCGCTACGGCCTGGTCTACCTGCTGGCCTCTACGCTCACCAACCAGCGGCTCACCCTCCGCGTTTTTGTAGATGACCCGGTGATGAATCCACACGCAGTCTTATCCGACGGGCCTGAGGCCGCCGACAAACCGATGCCGACTGTTCGCAGCGCGGTGCCGCTTTGGGCAGCCGCCAACTGGCTGGAGCGGGAAGTGTGGGATCTATTTGGCGTGCGCTTTCTGGGGCACCCCGATCTTCGGCGACTGGTGATGCCGGACGCCTTTACCGCCCACCCGCTCCGCAAAGACTATCCTCTGCAAGGCCGCGGCGAGCGACACAATTTCCCAGTCCTCACTCGCGACGACGGCTGACCAATTCCACTCCACGCACTTTCTAACACACCATGCCGATCGCCCCCTCACAATACGATCACGATGTACGGGCCTCCGACGCGGAGTTCCCCGCTTCCGACCGCACGCGTTCGGAAGACTATCTCTGGACGCTCAACTTCGGGCCCCAACATCCGGCCACTCACACCACCCTGCGGCTCGTGCTCACGCTGGATGGCGAGCGCGTGGTGGATGCCCTGCCAGAGATGGGCTACCTCCACTCGGGCTTCGAAAAGCTCGGGGAACACCTCACGTTCAATCAGTATGTGACCGTCACCGACCGGATGAATTACATCTCCCCGATGGCCAACAATGTGGCCTGGCACTGCGCGGTTGAAAAGCTGATGGGCATTCAACTCACGCCCCGCTGCCAATACATCCGCACGATCATCGCGGAACTGGCACGAATCAGCGATCACCTTCTGAGTAATGGAGCCGTTGGCTTGGATGTTGGGGCCTTTACTTTCTTCCTCTATGCCTTCTATCAGCGGGAAGTAATCTACGACATCTTTGAGACGCTCTGCGGGGCGAGGTTTACCAATAGCTACACGCGAGTCGGCGGTGTCTCGCACGACTTCACCCCCCTAGTGGTTCAAAAGATTCGCGATTTTATCAAAACTTTTCCAAAGACGCTGGCCGACATGGAGCGTTTACTCACTCGCAATCGCATCTTTGTCGACCGCACGAAGGGCGTGGGAGTGCTCTCCAAAGAGGCCGCGATTAACGGTGGCGCCAGCGGGCCGGTTGCCCGGGCCAGCGGCGTGCCTCGCGACCTTCGCAAAGACGAACCCTACCTCGCCTACGCCGACTTTCAATTTCAGGTGTGCTGCGCGGCAGCGGGCGACTGCTACGCCCGCTATCTCGTGCGGATGCAGGAAATGCGGGAGAGTTTGAAGATTGTTGCGCAGGCGATCGAAAACCTACCGGCCGGCGACATTCATATTGGTATCGACCAACGCACCTCGCTCCCGACAAAAAAGCAGGTCTACTCGACGATCGAGGGCACGATCTCCCACTTTGAACTCTCCATGGCTAATCGTGGCTTCGAGGTGCCGTGCGAGGAATCCTATATGGGCACCGAAGCACCCAACGGCGAACTAGGTTTTTACATTGTGGGCGATGGTAGCGAGTCGGCCTACAGGGCCCGCTGCAGGCCCCCCTCTCTCCTCCACTTTTCGCTCTTTCCACAACTCATCCGAGGCCACACGCTTTCCGACGTGGTGGCCGTGCTCGGAAGCCTCAACATCATCGCAGCGGAACTCGACCGGTAGAAACACCGACAGACATTCGATGGCTCGAGCGCGAGCCGCTCGTCACACTATGATCGCCGCCAAAAACTTTCTTACTCCTGAGATGATCGCCCAGATCGAGGCCCTCGCACCTCGGTATCCCAACCGCCGCGCTCTCACGCTTCCAGCTCTGCACATCGTCAACGATGCGCTTCGCTACGTGCCGCTGGAGGCTGTGGTTGAGGTTGCCGACGTGCTGGGGTTGGCCCCCGCCGACGTACAAGACACCCTGTCGTTTTACGCCTTCTTTCCTCAAGATAAACCGGCTGGTCAAGTGCGGGCTTGGGTCTGCCGTTCTATCTCCTGTGCGTTGCGGGGTGGCGAGCAGGTGCTGGAGCACCTGTGCCAGGCTGCCGGTATCGAGCCGGGAGGCACCAGCGCCGACGGGGCGATCACCGTTGAAGCGGCCGAGTGCTTGGGGGCCTGCGACTTCGCACCGTGCATGCTTGCCAATAAAGATCTTTACAAAAACCTCACGCCCGAAACGGCCGCCGCCTTCCTTCGCGACGTGCGATCGCGCGTCACAGCAGACTGAAACAGCCTATGGAAGACTTCAAGCCTGTTCTCCTCGAAGCCGTTGGCGTGCCCGACGGCCATACGCTGGCCAGCTATCTGGCCCGAGGCGGTTATGCACCACTCAAGCGATTGCTTACCGAAAAAAAGCCTGCCGATGTGGTGGAGTTGGTGAAGGCCTCTGGCCTGAGAGGCCGTGGCGGCGCGGGGTTTTCGACCGGACTGAAGTGGACGTTCCTGCCCAAAGACCACACCGGCCCGATCTACCTGTGCATCAATGCCGATGAAAGCGAACCGGGCACGTTCAACAATCGAATACTGATGGAAGACGACCCTCATCAGGTGATCGAGGGCATCATCCTCTCGGCGTTCGCCACGCGGGCGAGCACTACCTACATCTATCTCCGCTACGAGTATCCCAGGAGTTGGGATCGCCTGCAGGCGGCGATCGACGAGGCGTACGCTGCCGGGTATCTCGGTCCAAACATTCAGGGCAGCGGCTTCTCGCTGGACATCTATCTGCACCGCGGCGCTGCGGCCTACATCTGCGGAGAGGAAACAGGCCTCATCGAAAGCCTGGAGGGCAAACGCGCCTGGCCCCGCATCAAGCCGCCGTTTCCGGCCGTTGAGGGCCTCTTCAAGCAGCCCACCGTGGTCAACAATATCGAGACAATGGCCTGCGTGGCGCAGATCGCCAGACGCGGCGTGGAGTGGTTTCGCTCGATCGGCATGCCAGCTGATCCAAAAAACCCAAGGGATCCTGGCAGCTATGGCCCCAAGCTCTACTGCCTTTCTGGCCACGTTGAAAAACCGGGCTGCTACGAGGCTCCGCTGGGCATCACCGTACGCGAACTCGTAGACCGCTTCGGCGGCGGTGTCTGGAAAGGACGCCGCGCGAAGGCGGCGATTCCAGGAGGCATTTCCATGGGACTGCTGACCGAGGCCGAGTTCGACACCCCGCTCGATTTTTCAGGGCCCAGCAAGGTCGGTTGCCTCGGCCTAGGCACCGCCGCTGTGGTGGTGCTCGACGAGACAGTGAGCATGATTGATTTTCTGCACAATTCATGCCGCTTTTTTGCACACGAGTCGTGCGGGCAGTGCACGCCCTGCCGCGAGGGCACAAGTTGGTCGCTGCGAATGCTGGAACGAATCAAACAGGGCAAGGGCCGCCTCGTCGACCTCGACTTATTGCTTGAGATCGGCAACACGATGGGCATGATGCCAGGCTCAACGATATGCGGTTTGGCCGACGGCGCTGCCTGGCCGATTAAAAATGCCATCAAGAAATTCCATGGTGAGTTTGCTGATTTTATTCGGCACACCAATCCCGACGGCTGGATGGTCACCGAGCCTGTACCCGCCTTGGCCATCCTCGGCTCCCATGCGTCTGAGCGTCTGCACGAACGAAAAAAACAAAACACATCGCGTTTTTGAGGACATCGCCTCCATGCCCACAGTCATCGTTGACGGAAAAGACATCCAGATTGGCGCCGACGAGCGTCTCAACTGCATCGAGGCAGCCAGGCGGGCCGGTGCGGAAATCCCCCACTACTGCTGGCACCCAGGGCTATCTGTCGTGGCGAGTTGCCGGATGTGTCTGATCGAAACGGGTAGCCGCGATGCAGCCACCGGTAAAGTATCGATGATGCCGAAGCTCGTGCCGGCGTGCCAGACACCAGCCAAGGATGGCACTGTGATCGTCACCGCCAGCGATCTGGTGAAAGACAGCCGGGCGAGAGTCGAAGAGGCTTTGCTGATCGACCACCCGATTGACTGCCCAATCTGCGACAAGGCCGGCGAGTGTCTGCTGCAAGATTACCACTTCGAACACGGCCAGTCGGAGCGTCGCGCCGACATCCATCCATTCACCAGCCGCCGCCGCGATGTAGGACCAACCGTCACGCTCTTTGTGGATCGCTGCATCATGTGCACTCGCTGCGTGCGTTTTGCCCGCGAAGTTGCCGGCACTAGCGAGCTGATGGTAATCAACCGCGGCGCGACCGAAGAGATCGACGTTTTCCCGGGCTTCCCACTGGAGAACAAGCTGGCCGGCAATGTCGTCGATCTCTGTCCGGTGGGAGCGCTCGGAGATAAGGATTTTCTCTACCAGCAACGCGTCTGGTTTTTAAAGCGAGAAGCAAATGTCTGCGGGGGCTGTGCGGCTGGCTGTTCCATCCACACCGAACACAACCAAGACACCATCTATCGGCTCAAGCCTCGTGAGAATCCACATGTCAACCAATGGTGGATCTGCGACGAGGGCCGCTATGGCTGGCACCACATCCACGATCCGTCGCGCGTGCTCGAGGCCGGACGGCGGCTGGACGCCCACAGCCGCGCCGCGACAGCCGCCGATGCAAGTGGATTCAATGCAGTCGAGTGGGCCGATGTGGTGACGCGCCTGCGAAGCGATCTCAAAACCGTAAGTCCGGCGGCGGGCAGGCTGGCCGTGGCCGTGTCGCCCATGCTCACGGTTGAAGAGGCGTGGATGCTCTGCGCCATTGCAAAGTCGATCGATCCGCAAGCCTATCTCGCCGTGGGCTTCGTGCCCCGCAGCGAGGCCGATGAGACATTTCCAGGTGGATTCACAATCCGAGCCGAGAAATGCCCCAACCGGCTCGGCGTGGAGGCAGTGATCGCTCTGTTCGACCATCCCGTACACACGTGGACCGATCTCTTGGAGCATGTGCAGGCTGGGCATGCCGATGCCGCTTGGATCACAGCCGGCTACCCGACAGCCCCGCCGCACAGCCCATGGATCGATGCGGCCACGGCGGCCGCCTTTGAAGGCTTGAAGTGTCTGGTGGTGCAAGACCTCTTCGATTCGCCACTCTTTGCACTGGCCACGTGGCGGCTGCCAGCTGCTGGCTTTGCCGAACGCGCGGGCACGTGGGTGAATATCGCCATGCGTGCCCAGAGTTTTAAGCAGGCGATCCGGCCGCCCGCAGGTGTCTGGCCCGAGGGGCGACTCTACTGGAATATGCTCGGCCGCCTAGGTCTCTACGACCCCACGGCAGTGCGACGCCAGATCGCTGAATCATCGGCCAGCTTGGCGGCGCTGGCTGGCGACATGCCAGCCACGGGCGTCGATCTCCGCATCCACCAACTGGTATCGGCCGACTCAATCCATACCAAGGCGACTCCTTCCCACTCATGAACGCACTCCTTCCACCCCTCGAGACGATTGCCGCGCTTGTGAAGATCGGCCTGCTCGTCGGCGGCCTGATGACCGCGGCAGCCTACCTTGTGCTGCTCGAGCGGTGGATCGCAGCGTGGGTGCAGGATCGCCGCGGCCCCAATCGAGTCGGTATCCCGCTCACAAAGATCCGCCTGTTTGGTCTGGGGCAGCCGCTGGCTGACGGGCTGAAGATCATTCTGAAAGAGGATTTCACGCCCAAGCACGTCGATAAAGTGCTCTACAACGCCGCTCCGCTCTTGATCCTGGCCGCCTCGCTGGCGATCTTTGCGGCGATTCCTTTTGGGAGCGTGCTACCGCCACTCAATATTCCAGGCCTCCCCGACCCCGTGCCGTTTCTCGTGGCCCCCGGGCTGGATGTCGGCGTGTTGTGGGTGTTTGCGCTCTCCAGCATTGCTGTGTATGGAGTCCTCCTCGGTGGCTGGGCAAGCAACAATAAATACGGATTCTTGGGAGGCCTTCGCTCCAGTGCGCAGCTTCTGGCCTACGAGATTCCACTGGGTCTCGGGTTGCTGGGCGTCGTACTGGCTGCCGGCAGCCTCAAACTCGACGTAATTATGAACGCACAGGCCCAGAGCGGCATTTGGTATGCGTTCTCGCAGCCTCTCGGGTTCGTTGTGTTTATGGTTGCGAGCTTCGCCGAGGCAGCACGGTTGCCATTCGATCTCCCCGAAGCCGAACAAGAACTCGTGGGCGGCTACCACACCGAGTATTCCGGAATTCGATTGCTCCTCTTTCTTGTGTCTGAATTTCTCCACATGATCACCGCATCCTTTTTAATCGTAATCATGTTTCTGGGTGGCTGGCATCTGTGGGGCCTGACCGGCTCGGGACAGGAAGTAAGTTGGGCTGGCGCCTTCATCCGCTGCGGGGTATTGAGTGGAAAAGTGCTGGGAGTGATCGTTTTTTTCATGCTGGTGCGATGGAGTTGGCCGCGGTTTCGATTCGACCAACTCATGAGTCTGGCATGGAAGGTGATGCTACCGCTGGGAATTGCCAACCTCGTGGCCGTTGCCACGGTGGAGGAATTTCGACCCCAGTTGGTCGAAGCAATCGGACAGACGTGGGCCACCTTGGCCGTAATCGCCGGCCCGTGGGCTCTGTTTTTCGTCAGCTTGATCACCGCCGGCATGCTCACGCCTTCCGGCACCGACAACAGACCGATTCGCACAACTCGCCCGCTGGATGGCACCCGCAGCCATCCGGCGCAATCCCTCGCCCCGCACGAACTGGCAGGCACACGATGAAGCCCACCGATCCCGCTGTGACATGGCTCGAAGACAAGCCGCTGGGCCTTGCGGAGCGACTCTACCTACCCCTCTTCATCCAAGGGCTTTCGACCACAGCGAAGCACATGGTAAGTGCAAAGGTTACCGTCAACTTTCCAGAAACCAGACCGACAGTTGGCAACCCACTGATTTATCGTGGGGTGCACAGGCTGAACCGCGACGACCAGGGGCGAGTAAAGTGCGTGGCGTGTTTTCTATGTGCGACCGCCTGCCCAGCCCACTGTATCGACATCGTTGCGACCGAAAGCCCGTGGCCCGACCGCGAGAAATATCCAGAAAGCTTTGCGATCGATGAACTGCGATGCATCTTCTGTGGCATGTGCGAAGAGGCCTGCCCAGTGGATGCTATAGAACTCACAAGCCTGCTGGACCTCACTGGAAAAAGCCGCGAAGAGATGATTTTTGACAAGGAAAAACTGCTCAGTGTGTACGACATGACTAAGGACGCCGAGCCGATGAAGTCGGCGTCGCTGGGAGGCACGCTATGAACCCGCTGAGCTTTTTCTCTGCCGCTGACCTGCTCTCCGCTGTCGGACCGCTCTCCGCTGTCGGCCTGCTGCTGGCAGCCGCCGTTCCTGCTGGCGCGGCGAGCCTCTGGCTGCTGCTGCCGCGGGGCCGTAAAAACAGGATCGCCGGCTGGCTGGGGCTCGCGTTGGGCGGCTTGTCGCTAGCGGGTTTTGTGGCCACTGGCCGCCGCTTGGGCGGCGTGGGCGAGGAGGCTGTCTTTCTCACCGTGTCGCTGGTCGCCGTGGTGTCTGCCGCAGCCACAATCCTGACGCGGTCGCCTGTCTACTGCGCGATCTGGTTTGCTCTGTCGCTGGCCGGGGTTGCCGGCGTGCTGCTGGTGCTGGGTGCACAGTTTCTGGGAGTGGCCACAATCGTGGTATACGCTGGCGCAATTCTGGTGATGTTTCTCTTCGTGCTCATGCTCGCACAGCCCACTGGAATGGCCTCTTACGACCGCGTGTCAAGCGAACCGCTCTTATCGGCCGTGGCCGGGGCCGTGCTCTTGGGCCTGCTCACGCTGGCGATCGGCAGGCTTTCGGCCGGCCCAGCATCTGCACCCACGACTGACGCGCCGACGGATGGTGCGCTGGCATCTGATTCGCTCGCCACCGATCAGGTGGCAAGGCTGGGTGCCGAGCTGTTTGGTCGGCACCTCGTGGCAGTCGAAGCGGTCGGCACGCTTCTGCTGGTCGCGCTCATCGGGGCCATTGCAGTTGTCTCTCGGGGTGAGGCTACCGCCGCAGACGCGGACAGAGCCCGCCAGAGGACGGCCGTGCCATGATGAGCCTGCTCTCCGTGACATCGCCGGCAGCACCCATGTCTGTCTTGCAGAACGCCCTCATTGTCGGCGCGATTCTGTTCACGCTTGGAATCGTCGGGATCCTTGCACGACGCAATTTGATCGTGATGTTTCTTTCAGCCGAATTGATGCTGCAAGGAATCTCGGTGAGCCTCGTGGCGTGGAGCCGCTACCACGGCGACTACGGCGGGCACGTGCTTGTTATTTTCATCCTAGCCGTTGCCGCCTGCGAGGCCGCCGTGGCACTCGTCTTTGTTTTGCAGGCCTTTGGCCGCACAGGCAGGCTGGATGCATCGGCCTGGCAATCCCTGCGAGAGAGTAATCTTTCGTGGGTGGTCGACCGAGAACTTCCCGAGTCAGACACCGTTCCCCCACTCTGGCCCACGCTTGCGCCGGCTGGTGTTCTGCCCAAAGCCGACGAGGACGAACCCCTTCAACGAAAGCACGTCTAACCGCTCTGCCATCTCCTTCAGGGCGCCGCCACTTCCTTTCTATTCGTTTTGCGATTCCATTTCATGCAGCAACTCTCCCCATCAGTGCTCCTCGTGCTTGTGCCGGCTCTGCCATTGGTCGGTGCGGTGCTCACGATGCTCCTTGGACGATCGCTTCGTTCTCGTGCGCACCTCCCGGCTGTTGTCGGCATCGCTGCAGCCGCCGGCGTGTCGCTTGTGCTACTCGCTGCCACAGCCGCACAGGTTGGCAACTCCAGCGATGCCCATCCAGAACCCGTGCGGCCAGTCGAGATGATCACCACGCTCTGGCAGTGGGCCACCGTCGAAGATGCCTACGCGCCTCCTTCCGGTAGCGAGGCCCTCATCCCGGGGATCGTTCTGCCGCGGGACACATCCGGCGTGCGAGCGTTCTCGATTCCCGTGGCCCTACGACTCGATCCGCTCACCGCCACAATGCTTTCGATCATCACCTGCGTCGGTCTGCTCGTGGCGATCTACTCGATCGGCTATATGCACGGCGATCCTGGCTACGCGCGATTCTTCGCGCTCTTCGCACTCTTTGTTTTCTCAATGTCAATGCTGGTCGCGGCGAGCAACTTTTTGATCGTCTATGTCTTCTGGGAGGCGGTGGGCGCGTGCAGCTATCTGCTCATCGGTTTCTGGTTTCGCAGGCCGGAGGCGGCCCGCGCTGCAAAAAAGGCATTTCTCGTGAATCGCGTTGGGGATTTCGGCTTGGCGATTGCCGTCTTTTTATTGTGGATGACGTACGGCACCCTCGATTTTCACGACACGCTTTCGCTCGACGGCACCATTCTGCCCGGCATCCTGGGCCAGACTCGCTTGGCCGATGCCGGTGGCATCGTAGGCGGCGCGGTGGGCGCGGGGATCTGCTTGCTCTTGCTGCTCGCTGCCTGTGGAAAGAGCGCACAACTGCCTCTGCACGTCTGGCTCCCCGACGCCATGGAGGGCCCAACACCCGCTAGCGCACTCATTCACGCAGCCACAATGGTGACCGCGGGGATTTATCTGATCACGCGTTCGGCGCCACTCTTTATGGCCTGCCCCGGAGCACTCGCGATGGTCTCAATTGTTGGGGCCACCACGGCGCTCGTCGCGGCCCTGATTGCAGTGGTGCAAAATGATCTCAAGCGAGTGCTCGCCTATTCGACCATCAGCCAACTTGGCTACATGTTTGCAAGCCTCGGCACCGGCACCATGCTCGGCTTCACCGCTGCGATCTTTCACCTCGTGACGCATGCTTTCTTCAAGGCGCTGTTGTTCCTCGGGGCAGGCTCCGTCATGCACTCCATGGGGGGAGTGATTGACATGCGACGATTCGGCGGGCTCTGGCGAGTGATGCCGATGACCGCCGCGACATTTCTGGCTGGAGCGTGCGCGCTAGCCGGCGTGGCTCCATTTGCCGGTTTCTTCAGCAAGGACGAGATCCTCACCTCGCTTCACTCCAAGGCGTTTCCAAGTGTTCACGGCAACCACGGTCCGGAATCGCCTGCGGCCGAAACGGCCCACCTCCACCTCACGTCATGGATGCATGACAGTAGTTCAGCGTTGCATGCCAACAGCACGTACGGACTGGACGCAATCGATCGCCCAGAAATCTGGCAAATTCTCTTCTGGATGTCGCTTGTGACCGCCGGACTCACGGCGTTTTACACGTTTCGGGCTGTCTTCATGACGTTCACAGGCCCCACGCGAGTGCCCGAGGAAGCTGGGCACCATGCACACGAGTCACCGGCAGTCATGACGCTGCCGCTGGTGATCCTAGCCGTGTTGTCGGCGGTGGCCGGGTGGTGGCTCTTCAGCACGCACTGGCTCTCGCACTTTCTCTCCGCCACGCCCTCTCTCACCGCACCGTCGGTGGCGCGCACCGTCGTGCCGCATCTCTTCCATATTGATCTGGCCATTCAAGGAACGCTGGCCGCGGCGATTGGCATTGCCGTTGCCGCCATCGGCCACCTAGGCCGTCGCAGCGACTCGCCGCAGATGGAACGATTCTTGGGGCCGCTCGGCTCGCTCTTTGCTAATAAATTCTTTTTCGATCAAATCTACACGGGCCTGATTGTGCGGCCGTTGGAAGCGTTGGCCCTGCTGGCCGCCATCATCGACCGCTCCGTCATCGATAGGCTTGTGGACTGGATCGCCACAATCCCGATCGGCTTGGGCGCGATTGTGCGGCAACTTCAGTCGGGTCTCATGCAGCGTTACGCACTGGCCGGCGTGATGGGCGTGCTCATGATTGTGCTGGCCCTTGCTTGGCAACTCCGCGGCTGACGCACCCCCTTATAGATATTCTAGAAAGCCAGCTTTTTCATGAACGGTTTCCCGCCCGGCACGCATCTCCTTTTGGTCATCGCCACGCCTCTGGTCGGAGGAATCGTGGCTTGGGTGCTGGGTGCCCGAGGCCGCCACGCTGTGCGACAAAGCGCCGCAGTCACGGCGATCTTCACGTTGGCAGGCGCGGGGTGGCTCATCGTCCGCAGCCTGCAGAGCCCGGAGGCTGCCGCCGGCGAACCCTATGCCGTGATCGAGGTGCCGTGGCTTGTGGATGGGATATTCGACGTGCGGCTGTCGCTGGGTCTGGATGGACTCTCGCTCTGGTTGTTTGGGCTTTCTGCACTGCTTTCGCTCACCGCGGTGCTCGTCAGTTGGGAGGCCATCAAGGAACGAACCGTTGGATTTTACGTGCTGCTCTTGGTGCTCGAGGCTGCGATGCTCGGCGTCTTTGCCGCCCGCGATGTGATTCTCTTTTATGTCTTTTTTGAATTTACGCTCGTGCCCCTCTTCTTTTTGATCGGCATATGGGGCCACGAAGAGCGACGCAAGGCGGCCGTAAAGTTTTTCCTCTATACGTTGGCCGGAAGCGTGCTGGCATTTCTCGGACTCCTCACGATCGTGCTCTGGCATGCTTCGCATGCCGGCACCGTCACATTTGATATCGACACGCTCACCGCAGGCATGGCGGCTCATCCGTTGCCCATGAATGCCGAGGGGGGGTGGCTGCAGATGGTGGTTTTTCTGGCGTTGTTTGCTGGGTTTGCAGTCAAGGTGCCCATTGTTCCCTTTCACACGTGGCTGCCGTTGGCCCACGTTGAGGCTCCCACGGGCGGCAGCGTGGATCTGGCGGGAGTGTTGCTCAAGATCGGCATCTACGGGTTTCTGCGGTTTTCTCTCCCGATGCTCCCCGATGCCACAGCCGTTGCCGCCCCCTGGCTCTTCGGACTGGGTGTGGTCGGGATTCTCTACGGAGCCTTGGTCGCACTGGTACAGACCGACCTCAAACGTCTGATCGCCTATTCCTCAGTAAGCCATATGGGCTACTGCGTGATGGGGCTCTTTGCGCTCGAAGCGGTATCGGTGGAGGGAGCCACGCTGCAACTGATCAATCACGGCCTCTCGTCGGCCGGCCTGTTTGCGTTGGTAGGCATGATCTACGAGCGATTCCACACTCGATCGATTCCCAATCTGGGCGGCATTGCGGCCCGGGCCCCCTGGCTGACAGTGTTCTTCATGCTGTTTACATTTTCCAGCATCGGCCTACCGGGCCTGAACGGCTTCGTTGGGGAATTTATGGTTTTGGCAGGCTCGTTTCAGCGGGCGTGGTCTGGCGTTTCGACAGCATATGGGCCAGCGTACCTGACGATGTCTGTGGCTGCTGTTGTGGGCGTGGTGCTGGGCGCATGGTACATGCTCTGGGCAGTGGAGCGAGTCTTCTTTGGCGGCTCGCGCGAGCCGCCAAAGAGTGCGTCGCAGCACAGCCACGGTGCGGGCAGACCAGATGACCACGGCCACGATGCCGCTGCGCCACCGGATGATGCATGCGATTTGAAATGGTATGAAACCCTGGCGCTCGTGCCGCTGGCAGTTTTTGTCTTTTGGATCGGAGTGGTGCCGGCAACATTCCTAGAGCCGTCGGCTACCGCGGTGAGAAAATCGTTTCGAGCCAGTGCCGAAGCATTTGATCTACGGATGCACATGAATGTCTCTGAACACAGAACCCTCAACCCGAGCACTCCACACGCCCGCAACACGAAAGCCAGTGTCGTTCACTTGCCATGACCGCGATCACTCACATATGCCCCCCATGCCCCCGATGCCTCCGATGATCACGATGCCTCTCATGACCACATCTCTCGAAACGTTTGCGCTCCTGTCGCCCGAAATCACGCTGGTGGCCGCAGCGATTCTCGTCTTCGTGGCCGGCGCATTTGCTGGCTTTCGGAGCGGCTGGCTGGGGGCTGTGCTCGGAATCGCAGCGGCCATGGCGCTGGCTGGGGGCCAGCCAGATGGTGGGGCTACGCTCGTGTCGGGCACGATCACAATCGACGGCTTTTCGATCTATATCCGCTGGATGGTACTCGTGCTGGGTGGGCTCTTGGCGCTCGTTCAAGCAGGTGATGTGTTTGCGTCGGCCTCGAGTCGCAGTGGTGGCAGTTGGCGGGGCAGCACCTGCGAGGAAGCCGGCACATTCTTGCTGCTCTTGGCAGGTCTCTCGTTGACGGGCGTGGCAAACGATCTGGTGCTGCTCTTTGTGGGGTTGGAATTGGTGTCGATTCCAACCTACATCCTGCTTGCTCTGAAGCGCACCGATGCGCATGGCCAAGAGGCCGCTCTCAAGTATTTCTTTCTGTCACTGGTGGCCTCGGCACTGTTTCTCTATGCACTGGTGTGCCTCTACGGGATCGGCGGTTCCACGAGCCTCGCGGTGATTGGGCAGCGGTTGTGCTCGACCGACGAACAGTTGATCGGCATGGCGACGGTGCTCCTGCCTGTGGCACTTGGCATGGCGATGGCAGGCGCCGCATTCCGCCTAGCTGCCGTACCGATGCACTTCTACGCCCCGGATGTGTATGAAGGCACAAGCCCCGGCAATGCCGCGCTCCTAGCCACACTGCCGAAAGTGGCTGGCATCGTTGTACTCCTACGTCTGCTCGCACTCGGCCTCGGCGGGCAGGCAATCTCGATGGCTGCGGCTCCATCTCTTGGATCGGCTTCCCTTGCTGGATCGGCTACCCTTGCTGGATCGGCTTCCCTTGGAGAAGCCGCTCTCACCTACCTCACACTTTTCTGGCAACTCTCAGCCGTTCTGGCCGCGCTTACGATGACAGTCGGCAACGTCATGGCTCTCCTGCAGACAAACCTCCGCCGACTGCTGGCCTGCTCGTCGATTGCCCATGCGGGGTATCTGCTCTTGGGCGTAGCCGTTGCGGCAGCCTCGGGCGCAGCCTGCGTAGAAACGCTCGGCAATGGTTCGATTCAGACAGCCAGCGACACGTCTTGGACGCTCGGACTGGGGGGAGCCAGCGCCACGCTCTTTTATCTCTCCACCTACGTGTTGGCGACAGTCGGCATCTTCGCGGCCCTGACATATCTGGGCCATCGTTGGCCGGAGTGGAGCAGTGGCAGCGGACCGCGTCCGCTGCGCCAAGAGATCACGTCCGTGGAAGACCTCGATGGCCTGTCCGGAACCAACCCCGTGGCTGCATGTGGGATTGCCATGTTTGTGCTGAGCCTCGCCGGCATTCCCCCTCTGCCTGGCTTCTGGGGAAAGCTGTCGCTTGCCATTGCTGCGATGGAGGTCGATTGGAATGCCCGCATCGGGTGGGGCAGTCGTCGCGCGGCCTTTGTGTCGCTGGCGGTAATCCTCGTTCTCAACGCAGCCATTGCCGCTGCCTACTATCTGCGAATCATCGCTGCGATCTATTTCCGTTCGGCCAAACGAGGCGTGCAGGCAGATGGCGGTATCTCTGCGGGCGTGGCCATGCTGGTGTGCATGGCCCTGGTGCTGATGGCCACGCTGAGCCCACGCGGTCTCTTCGCCTCAGCCTCGCAGGCTGGCAGTGTTGTTTCTAGAAACATTCTTTCTGATAGCGTTGGTTCGGACAGCTTCCCTGCATCTCCACACACAGTCGCACCCTGACACGCATGACACGCATGACACTCATGACACATCCATCCAGCCCATCTCCAGACCACAACCCCTTGCCGAACAATACTTCTGTGGTCGCTGCGATGGCCGCCATCAGCGATCCAGAAACGGGCCGACCGCTCGCGGAGATGGGGCAGATCAATTCCGTTGAAGTGACACCTTCTGGCATTCAAGTGACCGTTGGTCTCACAACCCATTCTGGAATCCTCTGGCCGGCTACGCGGGTCAGGATCAGGGAGGTGTTGCAAGCTGGATTTCCAAAGGTGCCCTCAGTCGCCGTTGAGATCGCGGAGCACAAACGCCCGCCTGGCAAGCTGGGCCAAATCGGCCTCGAGGCCAAGAGCGTCATCGCCGTTGGCTCTGGCAAAGGCGGCGTCGGCAAAAGCACCATCGCCACCTGCATTGCACTGGGGTTAGCACGAGCCGGCAGTCGCGTAGGCCTGCTGGATGCCGATGTGTACGGCCCCAGCGTGCCGCACCTGCTTGGGCTTTCTGGGCGGCCTGAAATAGAGAACGGGAAAATCCAGCCGGCCAAGCACGGACAGGGGCCACAGGCCATACCGGTGATGTCGATGGGATTTCTCGTGCCGCCGGGCGAAGCTGTGGTGTGGCGAGGCCCAATGCTCCACGGCGCGATTACGCAGATGCTGCGAGACACCGCATGGGGGCAACTCGATTATCTCATCATCGACATGCCGCCGGGCACTGGCGACATCGCGCTAACGCTCTCACAGGTGCTGCCGCTCACCGGTGCTGTTGTCGTCTGCACTCCGCAGGATGTTGCGCTCTTGGATGCCACCAAGGCGATTGCGATGTTTCGCAAAGTGAATATTCCCGTGCTGGGCATGGTGGAAAACATGAGCTTCTTTGCCTGCCCCGACACGGGCAAACACTACGATATTTTTGGCACAGGCGGCGCCAAACGCACGGCCCAAGAACTCGACATTCCATTTCTGGGTGAAGTGCCTATCCAGATCCCGATCCGCGAGCACGGCGACGCGGGACAAACTGCCGCTAACTTCGACGATCCGGCAAGCCGTCCTTACCTCGAAGCCATCTGCGAGCGACTCGTCGGCAATCTCGCCGCCGCCCACGCCGCACGGCCCCCGCTTCCCTCCCTGCCAGTGCTGCTGTCATTGGTCTGTTGCATGCTGTTCCATGCTGTTCCATGATTGCGGTTGGACTTTTGCAAGTGTTCTGAGGCTCGCCTCCGGCTCTCGTTTTCACATGCGCACGCACTCATTTCAAAGTATCTCTGGGGGGATGGCCCTCTGGGCGATCGCTGCAGGATGCCTTGGTGTACTGGGTGCCGCAGCCAGCAGAGGGGCCGATCCGGGTGCGACGCCTGTGGCCTCCACTCCGCTGCCACAGCCTGAACAAGAGACGGCCTTACGAGGGCTGATTCAACAGGCAGTCGACCGCGTCTATCCAGCACTCGTGCGAATCGACGTTGTTACCGAATCGGGTGGCTCGGGCCGAATGAAAAAGATGCGGGGCAGTGGCAGCGGCGCGATCATCAGCCCCGAAGGATATATTGTTACCAACCACCACGTTGCCGGCCGAGGCACCCGGATCACGGTGCGGTTGACCAACCGAGAAGAGCTCCCGGCCACACTGGTTGGCACCGATGCGCTGAGCGATCTTTCCATTCTAAAGATTGATGCAACAGCTCGGCTGGATCCCACCAGGCCGCTAGCGCACGCATCCTTTGGCGACTCCGAAACGCTCCAATTGGGCGATGTGGTCCTCGCCATGGGGAGCCCGGCAGGGCTGTCGCAGTCTGTGACTCAAGGAATTATTTCCAATCTCGCCATGATTCCACCGGGAGGCTCGCTCCAAATCGAAGGAGAGAGCGTGGGCGAATTGATCCGCTGGATCGGACACGATGCCGTTATCTTTCCGGGCAACAGCGGCGGTCCGCTGGTCAACCTCGCCGGCCAGATTGTAGGCGTGAATGAAATTGGTGTCGGGAGCCTTGGCGGTGCAATCCCGAGCAACATCGCCGAGACGGTTACCCGTGAGATTATCGCCCATGGGGCCGTTTCTCGCAGTTGGATCGGCCTTGGGGTGCAGCCGCTTCTCAAATCGATGACCACAGAAAATGGACTGGTTGTAGGATCTGTTTTGCCCGGTGGTCCAGCGGAAAAGGCTGGCATTCAGCCGGGCGATGTGATCGGATCATTCAATGGCCAAGCACTCCCTGCGGCGCGTGCTGTCGAAGATATCCCCGCGTTTAATCGTCTGGTTTTCAACATGCCCGTAGGTTCGGTCGTCCCGATCAAGGGCAGCCGCCAAGGCAGTCCCGTTGAGTGGACGATTACGACAGCCGTCCGCGAGCCTTCGCTGCCCCCAGAGGTAGAGGTGCAACCCTTGGGACTCACCGTCCGGAACGTCACGAAACTGCTGTCGCTGGAACGCAAGCGAGCCACTACAGACGGCGCACTGGTCGTAGGTGTCCGCAACGGCGGAGGGGCCGCTGAGTCAAAGCCTGCCCTGCGCGGAGGCGACATCCTCACGCACCTCAATGGCGTGTCGATTACCCACACCGATGACCTCCAGAAAATCGTGGCCGCCATCGGAGAGAAGTCGACGTCGCCCACTCCCTCGCTGGTCACATTTGTGCGGGACGCAGAAGAGATCGTGGCCGTGGTGCGCATCGGCACCCCCTCAGAAAACAACCGCGTAGCGAAGCCGATCCGCCCGTGGCTTGGAGTGCAAACGCAGGTGCTCACTCGCGAGATTGCCGAGGCGCTCAAGGTCGATGCCCGGAAGGGCGTGCGAGTGACTCATGTTGTGCCAGACTCCCCAGCCGCAAAGGCGGGCGTGCACGTGGGCGATCTTTTTCTTCAACTCGACGGCAGAGTGATTCCGGCGGGAAGCCCATCGGATCAGGATGTCTTCGACAACCTCATTCTCCCGTATCCCATCGGCACCACGATCGCCTTTGGCGGGCTGCGCAACCGCACGCCGCTGCAACTGGAGGCGCAACTCATTGCCACGCCGGAGGCCACCGGCGATCTCGAAATATTCCGCGATGATAACTTCGAACTGACGGTTCGAGAACTCCCCCTTGCCGAACGGATCGCTGAGCGGTTGCCAGTCAACACTCCCGGCGTGAGAGTGAGTGAGGTGCAGCCCAATGGCTGGGCGGCGCTGGCAGGCATTGCCCCCGGAGATATTCTCCTATCGATTGACAATACGGTAGTCAAAACGGTCGCCGAAGTCGAAACGCTTCTCATTCGCTGCCGTGAGACAAAGCCCAAGCAGGTCGTCTTTTTTATTCGCAGAAATATTGGCACCGCTTTTGCAGAAGTGGAACCGCGGTGGTAAGGAGTTGCGTGATGTTCTTTTTCATTCGCGCGGGTTGCGGTCGCCACATGGCGTTCTGCGCGGTCGCATCGCTCGCCTCGCTGGCGTTTACGGCCGCCCCGAGACAGGGACTCGCCGACGAATCGGTGCCATCCCTCGGGCGGAAAATCTTCCACCAACACAAAGACGCCATCGTGCGGGTGACGGGCGTGGCGGCGATTCGGATGACAGCCACCAACCGACCTGGCATGAACCTCCCCGAACGCGAGGAGAAAGTGAAGACTGAGGGCACCATCATCGACTCAAGCGGCCTGATCGTGCTCTCGCTCAGCGCGATTGATCCCTCCAGGCTCGTGGATGGTCGGGAGGGCAACTCGCCCAGCGGTCCAATCAAAGTCGAGGCCTCTGCCACGCTCAAGGAGCTTGAAATCGTACTCGGCGACGGCACGGAAATTCCTGCCACCATGGTGTTTAAGGACACCGATCTCGACCTCGCATTTGTTCGGCCAAAGGCAGATGCCGAGGAGGCAAAAGGAGTAGTCTTTGCGCCGGTAAATTTAGCAGACTCGGGCCAGTCGGAAGTGGCCGACTACACGGTATCGCTGACACAACTCGACGACCTTTTCAACAATCATCCGGCCATGCTGCCAGGTCAAATCTCCGCTGTCATCCAGCGACCGAGGCCATTGTATCTCGGCACAAACGTGGTGCGGGGCTGCCCGATGTTTTCTCTCAACGGAAAACTGCTCGGTATCGGCACCCTCCGACTCAGTAAAACGCAAGGACAGGGGCAGGCGATTGTGCCGGCGAGCGAAGTACAAAAGCTGGTGGAGCAGATTCCAGCCAGCGTCGCCACTGAAGGAAAGATCGAATCCCAACCCGAACAGGGCGAAAAGTCGTTGCCGGATTCTTGACAGAATCCGACGGAGCACGCCCTCGGCGAGGAGACTTCTGCCGCACCCATTACCGGTTTGGGCCATCAGACGCCTGCCTCAGAGAACATGCGTCGCGTTCAAGCCATCGCGACATTGTGCTATCAGTTGCTTCACAAGTGCGGCTGGAGACTCGCGGATATCGACCGTGATCGCTCGCTCTTCCGCCGTGGGACGTTCCAATAACGCACACTGGCTCTCCAGTAGGGAGGCGGGCATGAAGTGGCCCGTGCGTTCTTGCAGTCGCGAGCGAATCACATCCATTGGGCCGTCTAAATGCACCAACTGCAGCCTTGGATCGCCAATGCCAATCGCCGTGCGATAGCGTTTGGCAAGTGCGGAGCAAGCCAACACCATCCCCAATGAATCCGGCAGCACGCTATCAATCAAGTGCCTCAGGGCTATCAGCCAAGGGGTTCGCTGGACATCGGTCAGCGGGATTCCCTGCGACATCACTCGCACGTTTTCAGACGGGTGAAAATCATCTGCATCGTGAAAGGCCCAGCCCAGTTCGTGTGCGAGCAAACGGCCGATCTCTGTTTTGCCGCTGCCGCTCACGCCCATCACCACAATCACTCGTACAGCCATACTGATCGCTCCTCTAATACATCGCTACACGCATGCCGCTCTTGAGATGCACAGCCGGCTGAGGCGTGAATCGCATCCGGCCAGCAAGCATCCGCACCTCCGCACTGCTGCGGCCCAAACGGCCCCATTCGCCGACAGAAGCCTGTACGGGGCCTCTCGCTGCAGGCATCGCCCAGACATCGCATGCCTGCTGCCACACCGCCGCGATTTTTTGCCGCCGCACATGGATCGCGTCGAGGCCATACCATTCGCCGGGCTGCTCGATGACCGTCGCGCGGTGATCTTTGGCTATTTCCAAGATCGCCGCATCCAGCCGGGCAGCTCCTTCCTTGAGGGCCTCTAAACTAAGCGTGCATCCCGGCACATACAACGTTCGAAGGAGGCGGTATCGAACCATACCCACCGTCGCGATGCTTTCCAATGGCAGGCGAGTGATCGCGATTGACGCATGTCGAGCCGCCAGTCGAGCGACACTCTCCCACACCCACGCAGCCACCTGGTCGACCGAAAATCCGTACAGTAAATCATTGCCTATGTCGGTCACAATCGCGCGAAGCTGCGGAACGGCGGGGGCGTTGGTATCACCAAAGCCATTGCGATCCAGCGCCCGCCACAGCCCACACAACAGGATCGATGGCAGACGTCGCATCCACATGCGGCTATTGGCCCCGTAGGACCTGCCGTGGCCCGCAGCTACATAAAGATCGGCTGGCTCGGGGGATCGCACTCGCACGGTAGCAACTAGGTTCGCAAGTCCACGCGAAACGTTACTGGCTCCAATCACCACAATGCCTTGAGCAGCGGCACCCTCTGCAACGGCAACCGGCTTCGCCGCCTCTCTGGAATCGACTTGCATGGAATCGATACCGCTCGCACACACCTGACGGCCGTTCAATTCCATCGCCCCCACTGCGAGCCTCCCGAAAGACTCTGGTAGCACGACACGGCCAGCATCGCAAACATGATTCCCAGATACGGTTCGTTTTGGGTGTAGCCCCAGAAAGCAACCGCGCCTCCTGACACCACGCCAAGGATGGCCGCGATCCGCGTGGCATCATCCACGCCGAGGATGGCCAGCCCCTCTCGGACGATCTGTCCGCCGTCCAGCGGCGGCACAGGGATCAGGTTCAAGAGCGGCCAAAAGATATTGACTTGCAACACAAACCAGACGATTGCAAAGCTCACTGCCGACGGGAGTTGATCGCCCTGTGCCGAACCAAGCCACCTGCCAACTGCAGCGATTGGAAATGGAAATTGATAACCGCCAGCCTTCAGCAGCGCAACGAGTATTGCCGCGAGCACGAACTGCGAAAGCGGGCCAGCCGCGGAAACGATCAGGCGTTGGGACGGCTTGCGAAGAGTCCCCCGCGAGATGGAATCCGGGATCGCCAAGCCACCGAAGTGATAGAGCACCACATGCGCCGACTGGCCGAAGAATCGGTACGCGAG
>Ga0194043_1000160_pt1 | contig 33902 bp, 33 predicted proteins | sample JunL4415m_MetaG_FD_161274 | JGI IMG/M metagenome (GOLD analysis project Ga0194043, IMG submission 161274) | Anoxic zone freshwater microbial communities from boreal shield lake in IISD Experimental Lakes Area, Ontario, Canada - Jun2016-L442-15m | ecosystem: Environmental > Aquatic > Freshwater >...
CGCGGGGATGCCGACGACGGCCACCTGAGCAACGCCGGGGTGCCGACGCAGGACGGCCTCGACTTCGGCCGGGTAGACGTTGAACCCGCCGCTGACGTACATGTCCTTGAGCCGGTCGGTGATAGCCAGGTTACCGGCGCCGTCCAAGAAACCGATGTCGCCGGTGTGCAGCCAGCCGTCGGGATCGATGGCTTCTGCCGTGGCTTCGGGAGCGTCGAGGTAGCCGGACATGACGTTGTAGCCCCGGACCACGATCTCCCCCTGCTCCCCCGCCTCGAGTTCTTTGCCGTCAGCGTCGATGATCCGCACCTCTACGTCCGGAATGGCTCGACCCGAGGTGGTGGCGATGATCTCGGCCGAGTCGCCCTGGCGGCACATGGTCACGGTTCCGGTGGCTTCGGTCAGCCCGTAGGCGGTCAGCACGGTTTCGATGCCGAGATCAGACCAGAGCGACTCGATCAGCTCGACCGGGATGACGGCGGCGCCGGTCACCACCAGACGCAACGTCGACAGGTCGAACGAACTCCGCTCGGGATGGTCGAGGATCGACTGGAAGATGGTGGGCGGGCCCGGCAGTACCGAGATCCGCTCCTCGGCCACCCGCGCCAAGATCACGCCGACGTCGAACACCGGCTCGGGCACCATGGTCGCCCCGGCCATCAGGCAGGCCAGGATGCCGGCCTTATATCCGAACGTGTGGAAGAACGGATTGACGATGAGGTAACGGTCGCCAGCTCGTAGGCCGACCACCTCGGCCCATGTGGCGAACGTCCGCAGCGTCTGGCTGTGGGTGGTCATCGCACCCTTGGGGTTGCCCGTCGTTCCCGAGGTGAAGACCAGGTCGCACACGTCGTCCGGGGTGATCGAGGCGGTCCGTCCGGCGGCCACAGCGGCCTCGCAGCCTTGGGCACCAGCCAAAAAGTCACCCCACGCCACGGCCTCACCGGTCACCGGCGTGCCGGCGTCATCGGTCCGGAGCACGACGACGGCCTCCAGGGCGGACACCGGATCACCAGTGGCGATGGCCTCGTCGAGCATCGCCGGGTAGTCGGTGCCCAGGAACCCCTGGACGGTAAAGAGCAGTCGGGCTCCTGAGGCGCGCAGGATGTACGCCGCCTCGGCTCCCTTATAACGAGTGTTGAGCGGCACCAAGACGGCACCAGCGCCGACGGCACCCAGTGCGGCCACGATCCACTCGGCACAGTTCGGGGCCCAGATGGCTACTCGGTCGCCCGGTTCGATGCCCCTGGCCATAACGGCACGAGTGGCGGTGGCGACCTCTTCGGCCAAGCGGTCGAACGACCATCGAGTGGTCGTCCCACCTGGTCCGTGCAGGTCGACGATGGCCTCGGCCTCGCCGAATCGGGCCGCGGCGTCCTGGACGAGGCCGGGGAGCGTCCCCCACTCCAGGTCCCCCCTTGGATCAGTCACATCTGACACGCCGTCAGGGTAGTGCATCGTCCCGTGGGCCTCACCTTGCCCAGTCGATCGACCTGCTTGCTGCGCGTGGGTCGCCACCTCCGACCATGCATTGCCTCACGTGAGAACCTCCGCGTCGTTCACATCGAGCGAACGGTGGCCACGACGGCCCGGGCGTCGAGGATGGTGGTGATGTCGCCGGGGTCGCTAGTGAGGACGATGTCGCCCGGCTGGACGACCAAGGCCAGATGCCCGTCCACCACGTCGTCGGTCCGGCTTTGCCGCAGCAGGGCGCCGACCGATCGACCAGCAGAGTCGTCAAGGCCCACGGCATCGATTCCGGCCAGCACCCGCGCCAGGTTGGCCTGGCGTCCACCGCCCCGCCACACCTGGGCGACGACCGCCGCGCTCGTTCGAACCGGTAGCTGCTCTTGATGCGCCAGTCGGAGAATGGCCCCTACGGTGCGGTCCTGGCGGTCCACTGCAATCAGCGCACCGGCATCGAGGATCAGCGGCATCAGGCGGTGGATCGGCTGGCTCGCCGACGCACACCGAGCGTTCGGGCCGCCTCTTCGAGTTCCGCCTCACTGAAGGGACTGGTTTCGGATTCCCATGCGTCGAGGGCCGATCCGAGCAGTTGGTTCCGGAGCCGGTCAGATGCGGCGGCGGCCAACCACGCCGACACACTGGATCCGGCCTGCTCGGCGGCGTTTCGCACTGCGGCCCCCAACTCGGGGTCCATGGTCACGGAGAATCGGTCAACCTGCATGCGACGATCTTACTGCATACGATCGTATGTACAGCGGAGATCATCACGTCTTGCGACGGTCAGTCCCGGACGATCCGGCCCCGTTCGGTCAGATCAGGCGTGCTGGCTGGAGACCGAGACCACTTCGCCTGTCATGAACGTGGCGTACTCACTGGCCAAGAAGGCAATCACGTTCGCCACCTCCCACACCTCAGCACCTCGGCCGAACACTTCGCGGCTCGCCAACACGGCCAGCTCATCGTCGGCCATCACCTTGTTCAGGAACGGGTGGACGGCCAGGCTGGGCGACACGGCGTTGATGCGGACCCCGTGCGGGGCGGCCTCGACGGCTGAGCACCGGGTCAGGGCCATCACTCCGGCCTTGGCCGCCGCGTAGTGAGACTGCCCGGCTTGGGCCCGCCATCCGAGCACCGAGGCGTTGTTCACGATCACCCCGCCGCCCTCGCGAGAGTAGAAGTGGCGCAGTGCCGCACGAGTGCACCGGAAGGTGCCAGTCAGGGTGACATCGAGGACGAGGTCCCACTGCTCATCGGTCATGTCGACCACGTCGACCTGCCCACCGAGGCCGGCGTTGTTGACGGCCACGTCAAAGCGGCCGTGCTCGGCCACCGCCGCGTCATAGAGCCCTTGCACCTGTTGCTCGTCGGTGACGTTGCACACGACGGCCAGCGGCCGGACCCCATCGGACTCCGGCAGTGCGGCCAGGGCGTCGGCTGTCTCTGCGAGTCGGCGTTCGTGGGTATCGGACACCACCACGGTGGCGCCCTCTTCGATGCAGCGCTTGGCCGTGGCGAAGCCGATGCCGGTGCCCGCCGCCGCCGTCACCACCACGATCTTGCCGGTCAGCAGCCCGTGGCCAGCGGGAGGTTCCGGGGCCGGCGGCATCGTCCTGGTGGTATCGGTCATCGCAGGTCTCCTTTTGGTTCGGGCGGCAGTCCAAGGACTCGCTCGCCGATGATGTTCTTCTGAATCTCGTTGGAGCCGGCGTAGATGGTCTCGGACCGGCTGAACAGGAAGGTCCGTTGGAACTCGTCGAGCTCGTAGGGCGCGGCCTCTGCGATCAGGGCGTCAGATCCACGGATGTCCATGGCCAGCTCGCCCAAGCTGCGGTGCCATGTCGCCCAAAACAGCTTGATGATCGACGCTTCAGCCGGGGCGGCGGGTCCGTCGTAGCCCGACAGGCTCCGCAGCGTGTTGTAGCGAAGTACCTCGAGTTCGGCGTACGAGCGAGCCAGACGCTGACGGATGATCGGATCGCGGCTACGTCCGCTGGCCTGCGCAGTGGCGATCAGATGGTCGAGTTCACGGCGGAACGAGAGCTGGTGGCCGAGAAGTCCCACGCCGCGCTCGTATCCCAGCGTGGCCAGGGCCACCCGCCATCCCTCACCTGGCTCACCGACCACCAGGTCCTTGGCCGTCCGGGCTCCGTCGAAGAAGACCTCGTTGAACTCGGAGGTCTTGGTCAGCTGGGTGATCGGGCGGATCTCCACGCCGGGCTGGTCCATCGGCACCAGTAGGTACGAGAGCCCCTTGTGACGGACGGAGCCGGGCTCGGTGCGGCACACCACGAAGCACCAGTCGGACTGGTGGGCCAACGACGTCCACACTTTTTGGCCGGTAATGACCCACTCGTCGCCATCGAGTTCGGCCCGCGTGGCCACATTGGCCAGGTCGCTGCCGGCATTTGGCTCCGAATAGCCCTGGCACCACAGCTCGGTCCCGTCCACGATCCGGGGCAGGAACCGGTCGCGCTGGGCAGGGGTTCCGTACTGGATAAGCGTGGGACCCAAGAGTCCCTCCCCGAGGATGCTCACGCGTCCGGGAGCCTTGGCCTTCACGTACTCCTCGTTGAAGATGACCTGGTGGGCGATGGACGCACCCCGGCCCCCGAACTCGGTGGGCCAGCCCAAGCAGGTCCAGCCTCCAGAGGCCAGGACCCGCTCCCACTCGAGGCGGACCTCGAAGCCGAAGGTCTCATCGCCCGATCCTCCACGGCCGCCCAAGGCGGCGAACTCCCCCACCACATGATCGGCCATCCACTGCTGGACTTCCTTGCGGAAGGCCTCGTCTTCGGGTCGGTCTCTAAGGTCCATGGTGGCGTTGTCCTGGTGTCATCTAGGAGGTATTCAGGCGTGTCGAAATATGCCGCGACGTTAGCAAACAGGCCTCCGACTCCATTCGGTTGCGGTCCGAAAGGCGGCATGATCGGTGGGTTCTTGGCCCAGGGGAACACGAGGGGAGGTTTCGGCGTTCCTCTAGGTGTTCGCCACGGGGCGACCGGTTCGCCGGGTTGCCTCGGGCGCCACGTATTGACCCACATCACAAAGGAGTTCGCATGAGTGTCACCCCTGAATCCACCTCCCCCATCGGTCCGCTCGAACTGTCGGACGACGAGTGGAAGGCCCGTCTGTCGCCCGAGCGCTATGCCGTCCTGCGCCAGAAGGGGACCGAGCCGGCATGGTCGGGAGAGCTACTCCACGTAGAGGGCAGCGGCATGTTCACCTGCGCCGGGTGCGGAGCAGAGTTGTTCCCCACTGACACGAAGTTCGAATCCGGCTCTGGTTGGCCCAGCTTCACCCGGGCGGTATCGGAAGGCACCATCGTGGAACATGTCGATAGGTCGTTCGGTATGTCTCGGACGGAAATCACCTGCGCACGGTGCGGTGGACACCTCGGCCATGTGTTTCCCGATGGACCAGCGCCTACCGGCCTGCGCTACTGCGTCAATTCGTTGTCCTTGGAGTTCGAGCCCACCAAAGATTGAAACCTGGGGATCTGATTCCGGGCGGCGGCTGATCTGACTAGGCGCGTCACGCGTTGCGCCCCCGGCCACTCGGCCGGGGGCGCAATCGCGGACGGACTCACTTCACGGGGCGACCAGCCGCTCCTCCAGCAATGAGAAGAGCGAGCCCAGGGTGTCGGCCTCGGGCGCCCCGCCCGAACGGACCAGCACCCGACCAGCATCGGCCAGCGCCTGACAGGCCCGGAACGCCTCATCCTTGGAAAGCACCACACGCTGACCGAACCGGAGGGGTCGATCCAGTAGGTCAGTAGTGGAATCCACGGGAGCCAACGTGGCCTCAGGCACCGGCCGACTCCCCGTCGAACGATGCTGTCGGATCACCATCGACTGATGGGCGGACCACCCGGTGGACGTCGACCGTGGCGAAGCGCAGCGCCGGGCCGACTTCGTCGGCGACGATCTCCACCTTGAAGCGTCGGTCCCCTTCCTCGGTCTCCCAGCTCCGCTGCTCGAGCCGGCCGGTGACGATCACCCGCATCCCCTTGGTCAGGCTGAGAGCCACGTTTTCGGCCAGATCCCTCCAGATGACGACGTCGAAGAAGGAGGTGGACTCCTCCCACTCGTTCGTCTCCCGGTTCTGCCACCTCCGGTTGGCGGCTACGCCTAGGTTGGTAGTGGCCTGACCGTCACGGGTGTAGCGGATCTCGGGGTCCCTGGTCAGGTTCCCCACGATCGTGGTGGTAGTTGCGCTGCTCATGTGTGTTCCCTTCGGATGCACCGGAGTGCCTTGCCGCCGGCAGTAGTAAGCACCGGACGGGCCGCCCACTCGGGCGACATCGGCACCCTGCTCGCCTCACCTTGCTGGAAGTCGCTACCGCACCTGGCTGTGCACCTGGCTCGACACCGTCCACCTGGGCTGATCTGCTGAGGTCGGGGCTGGTCTTGGCAGATCTCGAACCACAGGCGGCCGAAGGCCTGGTCTGGGCGGCAGTCGGATGCGAGACGTAGGGCATCGCGTCCAGTCCGTTCCTCAATTCGAACTTCCGCACGTTCAGCTTCGGGATGCGTGTCACCATTCATGCCGACGGAACCTGGTCGTATGAGGAAGAGGTGATGTGGGACATCGCCGCTGCAGGCATCCGCCCCTCGGCGTCCGCCGTAGCGCTCATCGGGGGGAATGGGCCCAGGTCGCTACCATGGGCCACCACACGGGCCGGCACGACGCCAGCCACTGCCCCTAAGGAACCCCCATGCCCTCGACGTCACCGGGACCACTCCACGGCGTGCGCGTGCTCGACCTGAGTTCGGTGGTCATGGGTCCACTGGCCACCCAGATCATGGGTGATCTGGGTGCCGATGTGATCACTGTGGAGGACCCGAAGGGGACGCTGATCCGGGTGATGACCCCTGGCCCCGTGCCACAATTGTCCGGTATCGCCCTCAACCTGCTGCGCAACAAGCGCAACGTCACCCTCGACTTGAAGAACCCGGTCGGTCGGGCCGAGGCCCTGGCCATTGCCGCCACCGTCGATGTAGTGATCACCAACCTGCGCCCCGGAACACTGAGCCGGCTGGGTCTCACCTACGCCCACTTCGCCGCCGTTCGTCCGGACATCGTCTTCTGCCAGGCCCAGGGCTATCCGTCGGACTCCCCCGCTGCCGACTCCCCCGCCTATGACGATGTCATCCAGGCCGGATCGGGGATCCCCGATACCTTCCGACGCCAAGGTGGCGATCCGGAGCTGGTCCCCACCTTGGTGGCCGACAAGGTCAGCGGGCTCACCATCACCTATGCGGTACTGGCCGCCCTGCTGCACCGAGCACGCACGGGAGAGGGACAGCACATCGAGATCCCCATGATCGACGTCATGACGTCGTTCACCCTCGTCGAGCACGCGGGAGCCGCTACCGCCATCCCCCCGCAAGGCCCCCCGGGATATCCGCGGATCCTCAACCCCGAGCGCAGGCCCCAGCGCACGGCTGACGGATGGATCAATGTGCTGGCCTATACGAGGAAGAACTATGACGACCTGTTCCGTGAGGCCGGTCGACCTGATCTGGCCGAAGATGAACGGATCAGTTCAGCCCGGTCACGAATCGCCCATGCCGATGCCCTCTACCGGGATGTGGCCGAGATTCTCATCCAGCGCACGACTGCTGAGTGGCTGCAGTTCTGTGCCGACATGCACATCCCAGCGTCAGCCGTACCCACCCTGGAGGAGCTGGTGGACGCCTTGCCCGAGGACGAACATCCAGTGGCCGGTCGCTACAAAGTGATCCCACAACCGGTGCGTTTTTCCGCCTCGCCAGGGCCGACCGTACGTCTGCCCGCTGCCCTCAGCGGGCAACACAACGACGAGGTGCGCACCGAGGTAGCACAGTGGCCTGCTCGCGTCGGGCCTGCAGTGGCCACCGATCAGGCCCTATCAGCCGACCAGGCAGTTGCAACCAACCAGGAGGAGTCGTGATGGATGCTGCGTTGAGAACTTCGTTCGGTGACGTCACCGTCGTACTCGGTGCGGACCATGTGGCCGAGGTGGAGATGCACCGGCCGCCAGCCAACTACTTCGATGCCGTGCTGCTGTCCGGTGTGGTCAAGTCCATCCGTTGGGCCGCATCCGCCGGCGGCCGGGCCGTCGTGCTGTGCTCGGAGGGGAAGCACTTCTGTGCCGGTCTGGACTTCGGGGCCACCAACAAACCAGAACCCGAGGCCCTGGCCACTCTGTACGGCACGGCCCGTGAGTTGATCGACGGCCCGCTACCCGTCGTTGTCGCCGTACAAGGCTCGGCCGTCGGAGGTGGGATGGGGTTGGCCCTGGCCGGCGACTTCCGAGTGGCAGCACCCACGAGCCGGTTCGCCGCCAACTTCGCCCGGCTCGGGTTTCATCAAGGCTTCGGCATATCGATGACCCTGCCAGCCGTGGTGGGACGCCAGAAGGCGCTCGAGCTGCTCACCACCGGGCGTCGGATCGACGGCGTCGAGGCTCTGGCTATCGGACTGTGCGACCGGGTCGACGACGACCCTCGAGCCGGGGCCCATGCGCTGGCCGCCGAGATCGGTGCATCAGCACCGCTGGCTGTCCAGTCGATCCGCCGGACCCTGCGCGCCGACGTCATCGACGGCTTTGCTGGCATGGTGGCTCACGAGCGATCGGAACAGCTGCGCCTCATGGAGTCCGAGGACTTCCACGAAGGGATCGCCGCATCGATGGACCGGCGACCTCCGAAGTTCCTCGGTCGCTAGGGCCTGGTCGTTACTGGCCAGCCAGGTCCTGTTGCAGCTGGGCCCGGGTGGCGTCCGACAGCGGTACCCCAGGTCGTCCATCGGGGTACTGCGAGTGGTTGATGATGAGCGTCACCGGTCCTGCCTCGAACGCCGCTACTTCGGTTGGTGTCAACGGGAACCGGACATAGTGGACCGCCGAGGTGGTATCTGGCCGAGTCATCTGGGATTCATGCTCTTCCTCGGGAACCGACTGCACCAGGTGGGCGCCGGGCCCGTCCCCGATCTGCAGGACGGCAGAGCGCTCGATGTCGACCAGCTTGGGGAGCCAGTTCCGCAGCTCGGCTTCGCTTCGTAGCTCCAAGAACAAGGTGGCTGACAGCTCGCCCGTCGAGGGCAGCAGTCGGTTGTAGACATCGAGTTCGTGTTGGACTTGCTCATCAGTGGTGAACTTCTCGGCCCTGGCCATCTCTTGGACCTGGAAGCGCATGGTCATACGGCTCTCGAAGGTGAGGGTCACCACCGGCCCGACGGTGATACGTCTCAACTTCTTGGCTGCGATCACCGCGGTGCGGAAACCATCGCGCTCACGTTCGTAGGCGCGCTGGTCGGCGATGTCGTCGAGGGTCAGCGGATTGGCGGTCATGAATGCTCCTTAGGAATACCGTAGGCCCGCGCCATGAGTTGCAGCGGGTGGACCGGCTTGGTCCCCGTCTCTTGTTCGATGGCTCCATTGGCCAAGTGGCAGTCTCCACAGACCACTTCGTTGCCGGCGGCCTCGATCTCCTTGGCCATGGGCTGAGCCACCTTGCGAGCCAGTTCGTAGTTTTCGGCTCGATAGCCCCACGTGCCGTCGATACCCGAGCACTTCTGCACCAATGTGGCCTTGATGCCGGCCACCTTGAGCAGGTCTCGGCTCTTGAGTCCGATGTACTGGGCCTGCAGATGACAGGCCACGTGGTACGTCACCTGATCGGGAACCGCACCCGACTCGCGCCCAGGAAACTCGGTGTCGAGCGTGGTGCCTTCGGCCTTGTGCAGATTGATCAAGAACTCGGCTGGATCTGCGGTGTGCTCGGCCACCATGGCGGCATCGGCGCCGAGCGGGGTATTGGCCAAGTAGAGCGGGTAGTCCTGCTTGACCACGTAGGCACAGGTCGGCTGGGCCACGACGACTTCTTTCCCGGCCCGCACCTCCTTGGCCAGTGCGGTGACGTTCTTCTTGGCTGCCTTGGTGAACTCTTTGACGTTGCCCTGGTGGAGCCAGGGGGCACCGCAGCACACCGCCCCTTCCGGCATCGAGCACGCCACGCCGTTGCGTTCGTACACCTTGACCAGGTCCTGAGCCACCTCTGGCTCCATGTACTCGATGAAGCAGGTCGGGAAGACCGAGACTTCACCCTGAGGTGCTCCGGTAATGAAGGCTCGAGGTCCCCGATTGGCACCACGGCGTTTGAACCAGGTGGAGAACCGGGTGCGGGCGTAGGGAGGAAGCAGCCGCTCAGACGCCATACCGGTCGTCTTCTCCATGAGCTTGCGAGTGATCGACCCGGGGGTGCCGGTGAGTTTGTTGACCACCGGGGCCGCTGCTACCGAGATCTTGCCCAGCACATCGGTCCGGGCCAGAGCCTGATCAGTAATCTTCTGTCGGATCGGCAGTCCCTCGGCGTGGCGCACGGCGTGCGCCCGCATCATCAGGCGGGGGAAGTCGAGTTGCCACTCATGAGGCGGCACGTAGGGGCACTTCGGGTAGCAGAGCTTGCACTGGTAGCAGTCGTCGACCACTTCGTCCTGCTCGGCCGGTGTCATGGCCGATACATCGCCGTCACGGGCATCGATAGTGGCGAACAACGTGGGAAACGACGGGCAGAGGAAGATGCACAATCTGCACCCGTGGCAGAGGTCGAACACCCGCTCGAGTTCGACTCGGAGATCCTTCTCGTCGAGGTAGGCGGGGTCGTCGGGCGTATACGTAGTCGTCATCGAAGTCTTCTGTATCCAGTTCCGCTAGGTCTCATCTATTGCATGTTCTATGGCTGCCGGTGACCGATCAGGGCGCAGGTAAGGCGGCCGAAGCAGATGGATCCGCTCCGGCCGCCCACCACGACATCAGGAGACGGAGGCGAGTCCCTCGGTGAACCGGCCGGCGTGGCTCTTCTCGGCCCGAGCCAGGGTCTCGAACCACTCCGCGATCTCGTCGAAGCCCTCGTCACGAGCAGTGCGAGAGAACCCGGGGTACATCTCGGAGTACTCGTACGTCTCGCCCTCGATGGCCGACTTGAGATTGTCCTCGGTGGGACCGACGGGGACGCCGGTCACGGGGTCACCCACCTCACGCAGGAAGTCGAAGTGGCCGAAGGCATGGCCGGTCTCGCCTTCTGCGACCGAGCGGAACAGGGCGGCCACATCCGGGTAGCCCTCGACGTCGGCCTTCTGAGCGAAGTACAGGTAGCGGCGGTTGGCCTGGCTCTCTCCGGCAAAGGCCTCCTTGAGGTTGGCCTCGGTCTTGCTGTCCTTGAGTTCGGGCACGGTGTTCCTTCCTTATTTGGGTTGCTTGGGTTGCTTGGGTTACTGCGAAAAGTTCAGGTTGCCGTAGCTAGGTCGTGGTCCCCTGGCTCCGACGCCATCTGGCAGGTCGGGCAGAGACCCCGGAAGATCACTTCGGCAGAGGCCAGTTCGAATCCCTGATCGGCACCTTCGGGGAGCGTCAGATCGGGAAGAGTTCCCACCACATCTCGGACGCTTCCGCACGACTTGCACACCAAGTGGTGATGGGGGTCCTCGACGTTGGGGTCGAACCGGGTCATCCCCGTCCCCACGTCCAGTGCGGTGATCTCACCCAGATCCGCCAGGTCGTTAAGAGTCTGGTAGACCGTTTTCAGCGAGATCGTCTCCATCTCGAGCACAGCAACCGCGTAGACGGCATCCGCCGAGGGGTGCGTCTCGTCGCCCTGTAGAATTCGGAAGATGCACTGACGCTGAGCCGTCACCTTGCGTCCGCTCGCACGGAACCGCTCGCTCAACTCCTCCGGCGTATGCACGCCGTCACCATAACAGCAATCATTGTTTGTTGACAATCATTGTTGATATATGGCTTCCTCATCGCATGTGGCAGGCTTCCCCCATGCCAGATCCTACGAGTGCGTCGACGGCGCACGTTGATCCTTTCGACCGCGGCCAGGCCCTGGCTTGCCTGGCCGGCGAGTCGTTCGACGTACTCGTCATCGGGGGCGGGATCACCGGGGCCGGAGTGGCCCTCGATGCCGCCAGCCGGGGCCTTCGGACCGCCCTCGTGGAGAAGGCCGACTTCTCCTCGGGCACATCCTCCAAGTCGTCCAAACTGATCCACGGAGGCCTGCGCTACCTCCAACAGGGCGAGTACCGCCTGGTGTACGAAAACTTGGCTGAGCGCCAGCGCCTCCTCGAAAACGCTCCCCACCTGGTCACCCCACTCCCCTTCCTCATTCCGCTGTTCGGCAAGTCCGGCATGGTCAACAAGAGCGTGGCCCGCGTGTACCGCACCGCTCTGTGGCTCTACGACCTCACCGGCGGGGTCCGCATCGGCCGCCGCCACGAGAAGGTCACCCCGGAGCAGGCCCTGGCCCACATGCCTACTCTGCAGGCAGACCGCCTCGTCGCCGGCTTCCTCTACTGGGATGCACGCTCTGACGACTCTCGCCTGACATTGACTGTGCTGCGGACGGCGGTACTCGATCATGGAGCAACCGCGGCCAATCACACCCCAGCCACCGGACTGGTCACCGATGCCTCGGGCGCGGTCCGGGGCGCCGTTGTCTCTCCCGAGGGGGGCGATCCTTTCGAGATCAGGGCTCGAGTCGTGGTGAACGCCACCGGCGTCTGGTCCGATCAGATCCGGACCTTCGACGAGCATCAGGACCCGCACTCGATCCGGCCGGCCAAGGGGATCCACATCACGGTGCCCGAAGAAGCATTCCCGTGCGACATCGCCGCCGTCATTCCCGTCAAGGAGGACAAGCGGTCGATCTTCGTCGTGTCCTGGGGCGACCAGGTCTATCTGGGCACCACCGATACCGCCTGGGACGGCCCGCTCGATGATCCGTCGTGCACCCCCGAGGACGTCGACTACATCCTGAGTGCCGCCAACGCCATCTCCACCCGCCGACTCACCAGAGCCGACATCACCGGTATCTGGTCTGGACTCCGGCCTCTCCTCGCCCCCGACCAGAAGGGTGGATCCAGTGAGCGCACCGCTGACCTGTCTCGACGGCACACGGTTCGAACATCGGATGGCGGACTCATCACGGTCAACGGCGGCAAGCTGACCACGTACCGCAAGATGGCGGAAGACACCGTGGACGAGGTAGTCCGCCAACTCGGCACCCAAGGGCGCAAGTGTCAGACGAAGCACCTGCGACTGCACGGGGCGCCCACCGGTCGCCGCACCACCCCCAAGGCCGGTGGGGAAGGATCCAACGTGCGACCCGATCGGTCCGACCCCGTGGCCTCGAGGGCCGCCCACCTCGCCAGCCGGTTCGGCACTGAGGCCGAGTCCGTGCTGGCCATGGCCGAGGGGCGACCCGAGCTGCTCGAGCCCCTGGTCGCCGGTCTGCCCTATCTGGCCGTCGAAGCGCTCTGGGCGGTACGGCGGGAGATGGCCAGGACGGTGTCCGACGTGCTCGATCGCCGCACCCAGTCGTCGTACCGCCAGGCCCGGGCCGCCGCCGACGCCGCGGCGTCCGTTGCCGCCTTGATCGGCCCGGAGCTCGGGTGGGACGAGGGACGTATCCGCTCAGAGGCCGATACCTACGCGGCGCACCTTCGAGCCCAGTTGACTCGGGCCGGGCTCGACATCGACGTGGCTGCACAGAGCGATGATGAGGTCTCGTTGACCACCGTCTCCGATGCCACCGATCCCCAGGGGAAGACTGACGCATGAGCCAGCCCACGCCGGTGACACCCATCGATGCCCAGCCGTCCGCCGTCACGGACCGGCTCGGCGCCGTACATGTTCCGGTCGACGATGCCCTGGCTCGACGGCTGGCCGATGCATGTGACGCCGTGTCGGTGCTCGATGCGGACCGAGCGGAGGCCGGAAGGGACTGGTGGCCACTGGCTATCGGATGGGCTGCCGCCGGCTCGGTACCGTCGCGTCCCGCCCTGATCGCCCGCCCCACCGATACCGCCCAGGTGTCGGCGGTGCTGGCCTTGTGCGATGCCGCCCGGGTGCCCGTCACGCCAGCCGGCGGCCGCAGCGGTGTGTGCGGAGCGTCGGTCCCGCTGTTCGGAGGGGTTGCCCTCGATCTGTGCGGTTTGGCCGGAGTGGGCGACGTCGACAGCGAGTCGCTGGTGGCCGATCTGCGCGCTGGCACCTTCGGCCCTGATGTCGAAGCCGGGCTGCGCGACGGTCACGGACTGACGCTCGGTCACTGGCCGCAGTCGATGGACCTCTCGACCGTGGGCGGGTGGTTGGCGTGCCGAGGTGCGGGTCAGTACTCCAACCGGTACGGGAAGATCGAGGACATGGTGATCGGCCTCGAGGTGGTACTGGCCGATGGTCGGGTCATCCGCACCGGAGGGCGCGGCCCGCGCTCAGCCACCGGTCCCGACCTCACGCAACTCTTCGTAGGCAGCGAGGGCACTCTCGGCGTCATCACCGAAGGTCGGTTCCGCGTCCATCCGGTTCCCGATGGCGAAGGGCGCCGGGTATTCGGATTCGACTCGTTCGCGGCAGGACTCGATGCCTGTCGCCGAATCCTGAGGGCCGGGGCCACCCCGGCCGTCCTCCGGCTCTACGACACCACTGAATCCGGCCGCTCCTTCGATGAGACCGACACCAACGTCCTGATCGTGCTCGACGAGGCCGATCCGGCCCTGGTGAGCGCCACGCTCGGCATCGTCGACCGGGAGTGTGCCGGCGCTGCCGCCCTCGACATCGCCCATGTCGACCGGTGGCTGACCCATCGCAACGACGTGTCCGCTCTGGCCCCGCTGTGGCGCTCTGGGGTGGTGGTCGATACCGTCGAAGTGTCGGCCCGCTGGTCCGTGCTTCCCGACCTCTACCGCTCGGTGCTCGATGCACTGGCCGGAGTGCCTGGGACCCTGGTGTCCTCGTCTCATCAGAGCCATGCCTATACCGACGGCGCCTGCCTCTACTTCACCTTCGCCGGACGCCCACCCGAGGAGATCGGAGCCGACGACGCCGTGGGCAGGGATACATGGATCAGCGAGTACTACCGCCGAGCATGGGACGAGGTCACCCGAGCCACCGTCGCCGCTGGTGGGGCCATCAGCCATCACCACGGCATCGGGCTCAACCGGGGTCGGTTCATGGCCGACGGACTCGGTGCGTCCTTCGAAGTGCTCTCCTCGGTGAAGGCGGCCTTCGACCCGAATGGCATCCTCAATCCAGGCAAACTCGGGTTGGACAGCCCGTTCGGTCCGGTGGTGTGGCCATGAGCATCCTGGTCATCGACGTCGGCACCTCGGGGGTCCGTGGTGCTGTGGTCCGCCCCGATGCCTCCGTAGAGCACATCCACCACGTCCCCGTCCTTCCGGACACTCCCTTCCCCGGGCTGGTCGAGTTCGATGCCATCGCCATCGCCGACGCGGTGCGCCAAGTCGCTACCCGGAGCCTGGCCGACGGGGGCCCGGTGGACGCGGTGGGAATCGCCACCCAGCGGGCGTCCACCCTGGTGTGGGATCGGGCCACCGGCCAGCCAGTCGGGCCTGGGCTGGGCTGGCAGGACCTGCGCACCGTAGGGACGTGCCTGGAGCTCCAGGCTCAGGGCATCCGGATCGCCCCCAACGCATCGGCCACCAAGTTGGCTGCCATCCTCGATATCGCCGATCCTGACCGCTCACGATCAGAGCGAGGAGAGCTGGCCTTCGGCACCATCGACACTTGGGTGGCATGGATCCTGTCCGAGGGCGAGTTACACATAACCGACGCATCGAACGCCGGGGTGACCGGCCTCATCCACGGCGATGGCTCGGGGTGGAGTCCGCACCTGCTGTCCACCCTGCGCATACCCGAGGCTGTCCTGCCACGGATCGTCGACTCGTCCGGTGTCGTCGGGACGGCGAGGCTGCTGGTCGGAGCACCGCCCATTGCCGGAGTCGCCGGAGACCAGCAGGCATCGCTCATCGGTCAGAGTTGCACCCGTGCCGGTCAAGCCAAGGCCACCTTCGGCACCGGAGGCATGCTCGATCAGTGTTTGGGCGAGCAGCGGCCACCCCAAGCGGCACGCGGCCCGGCCGGGACCATCCCGATCATCGCCTGGCGCCGGGATGGGACCATCACCTGGGGGATCGAAGCCATCATGCTGTCCGCCGGGAACTGCGTGGAGTGGCTGCGGGACGACCTCGGGATCATCGAGGACGCCGCCGAATCATCGGTGGTGGCCGAACAGTGTGACGACTCCGGTGACGTCTGGTTCGTGCCCGCGCTGCTCGGCCTCGGCACACCGGTCTGGGACTTCGGCGCCCGAGGCACCTTCACGGGGATCACCCGCGGGAGTGGGCGTCCAGAGCTGGTCCGAGCTGTCCTGGAGGGCATCGCCCATCGAGGAAGCGACCTGTTGGAGGCGGCCGAGGCGGACTCCGGCCTTCCCGTTGATTCCCTTCGTGTCGACGGCGGCATGACGGCGAACACCGTGTTCATCCAGGCCCTCGCCGATGCCTGTGGACGCCCCATCGAGATCTCCCCTGTTCTGGAAGCCACCACCCTGGGTGCAGCGCTTTTGGCCGGGATGGCTGTGGGGACATGGACCGGCGAGGACGACGTAGCCGCAGCCTGGACCCCACGGGCCATTGTCGAACCGTCACTCAGCGTCGCCGAACGTGATGCGGCCCGGTCACGGTGGCTCGATGCCCGGTCGCGGGCCGAAGGGACCATCCCTGAGTTGTCCGGCATCGACTTCTGAGGGCCTGAACTAGGGCTGTTGGCTCCTGACGCACGGAAGACCCGACGATACGGCCATTTGGGCAAAAATCCATTGTGGAGCGACGGCCGTGGCCCCTACAATGCACGGAGGAGAGTTCGTTCATTTCGTCGCGGAGCGGTGTCTCATTCGATGAAGGCATCGATCGTGCTCTCCTCGATCGGACCGGCCGAAGCCGGGCAAGCAGGAGACCCCATGAGCACCGGCGTCGAGACATGAGCACCGGCGTCGAGACATGAGCACCGGCGTCGAGACATGAGCACCGGCGTGGAGACATGGGACGGGGCGGACCTACCGGCACCCGCTCCGGCGCCCGCTCGGGTGCCAGGTACCGTGCCGAGCGCCGTGCCTGAAGTGGCGCGAACCGCCGACGGAGTCAGCGGTGGAGGCGCCCCGTTCGTCCAACCAGAGACGGCTCCCCTGGGCGCAGTGGTGCCTGCCCACATGGCTGTGACCGGCGCTACCGCTATCGACGACGCCATCTTGATGGCTGGTGAGCTCTACGCCGCCCTGTCCGGGGTACTACTCGGAACGCCGGTCGCCGTCACCACAGCCGTCGTTGCAGCATTGTCCGGTTCTCACCTCCTGATCGAGGACGTGCCAGGAGTGGGCAAGACCGTATTGGCGCGCGCTCTGGCCATCGCGCTCGGTGCCGACCTTTCCCGTGTCCAAGGGCACCCAGACCTACTGCCATCGGACATCACCGGGGTCACCGTGTTCTCCCCGGACACCGCTACGTGGGAGTTTCGCCCCGGTCCCGTCTTCGCCAACGTAGTGCTGCTCGACGAAATGAACCGCACCCCGCCGCGCACCCAGTCAGCCCTGCTCGAGTCCATGGAAGAGCAGCAGGTCTCAGTGGACGGGGAGTCGTGGCCCCTGCCTCGTCCGCACCTGGTCATCGGCACCCAGAATCCGATCGGTCAGTTGGGCACCTACCCCCTGGCGGAAAGCCAACTCGACCGATTCGGCCTCTCCACCTCGATCGGCTATCCCGATGCCGCAGTCGAGGCCCGTTTGGTACTCCACGGTGGTGGGCGATTTGCCCTGGACTCCCTCGCTCCGGTGGCCGACACCGCTCGATGGGAGCGTGCCATTGCGGCCACTGCTGAGGCGTACGTCGTCCAAGAAGTGGCCGACTATGCCGTGGCCCTGGTGCGAGCCACCCGGACCGCTGGGTCGGTCCGTCTCGGTGCTAGTCCGAGAGCCACCATCTCACTGTTGCGCTGCGCCCAGGCCTACGCCGTCCTATCGGGCCGGTCCTATGTCACACCAGGTGATGTCCAAGCCGTCGCCGTGGCCTGCCTGTCGCATCGGCTGATCGTCGAGAGCTCGGGAGGCAAGGGAACTGAGCTCGTCGGCCAGATCATCGCCGACATCCCCGCCCCTCAGACGTGAGGGGAGCGGCCCTGACCCGCAGACCCAAGCCCAGAGGGCGGGCCCTCCAGGCGGCAATGGTAGGGATCGCCGCCGGTCTCATCGGTGTCGTGGTCTCTCGGTCACTCTTCGGTCCGGCCACGGCCCCGATCGGGATCGCCATCGGCGCCGCCGCCCTACTCAGCGGGACCCTGTTCTCATGGCGCGCCCACAGTCGACGACCGCATCCCGAGTCACCGAGCCTCCCTCGGGCCCTTCGCCTCCAACGCCGGGTCCACCCGGTGGACTGGATCGGGCCAGTGGCCGCCTCCGTCATCACCATGACGGCGTGGGTCGGCGTCGCCCACTCCAGCGGCTCCGGATGGGTGCAGGCCGTGGGCGCGCTGTTGGGAGCCTTTTTGCTCATCGGGCTGGTCGCACCCGCCCTTCCTGCTCGCAGGGCTCGGTTGACGTGCACGGTGTCGCCATCAGACGGGTGTGCTGGTCAGCCGGTCGAGTTGACGATCGAGGCCAATCGGCCGGTTCGAGTCCGGACGTTATTTCCCCCCGGCCCTGCAGTCCAGAGCGGCGGAAGCCAGCGAGGGTCCCGCAGCACCACCTTGCACTGCACCCCCCCGCGCCGCGGCGTGCTCGACTCCGTGGTGGTCGAAGTGGCATCGAGCGCCCCCTTTGGACTGCTGTGGTGGGCCAGGGAGATCGAACTGCCGCTAGCGCGGCTGCTGCACGTGGCCCCCAGGATGGGAACCCCCGAACAGTCGACGCAGACCGGCGACCAGCGGCCGGGCGAGGCGACGCCCCGGATTCCGTCTGGGGTGGGTGAGCCCCGCGGCATCAGACCGTACGCGCCGGGAGATCCTCGCCACGCGGTGCACTGGCCAGCAACTTCCCATGCGGGGATGCTCATGGTCCGTGAGTCCGAGCGGCCGACCGACAACCCGATCTTCATCGACCTGCAGCTTCCACGCGACACCGCAGCGGCCGAAGCCTTCGCGGAGCAGATCATGGCCGACGCCAGCATCAACCTGGCCAGGCATCAGAGCGTGGTGCTGGCCACCGATGAGGTCAGTGGACGCGTCGTCCGGGCAGTGGCGGACCAGACCGATCTGGGTCGACGGCTGGCACGAGCGGTGTCCCCATGACCCTGTGGCAGCGGTTCGTCGAGGTCAACCGTCCGGGGCCTCCCGAGAACTCGATCTCCTTTCGAGCCGCCTCGGTCATGGCCGTCGTGGTCGGCATCGGTGCTTGCTGGTCCGAAGGTGAGCTGAGTACCGCGGTGGCGTTGTTTGCCGTCACCGCCACCGTCGTTGGAAACCTCATCGCCTACCGCCGTCGGGCCGACCCGTGGCCCGGCGTGAAGCCGATCTTGGCGCTCTGCGCCATCGGCGGATTCGTCTGGTTCATCGTCACCGTCACTCGCTCCGCAACCCCCGGAGACATCTCGACCGTCGAGACCCCATTGGCCGCACTCTTCGCATGGGTCCTGTCCACACACGCATTCGATGTCCCCTCGCGCCGGGATGTCACCTACTCATTGGCCGGTTCGACGGCGTTGATCGCCGTGGCTGCCGCCCAATCGGTCGATCTCGCCCTCGGCGTATGGGTCCTGGCCTGGGTCGCCTGCTGCATCTGGGGTCTGGTCGCCATGTGGCAGTCCCTGTCGGAGACGCATGGCGTTCCCTGGAAGTCCCTCATCGGGGCCGGTGCCATGGTGTTCGTGGTGGCCGTCGTGCTCGTCAGTGTCCTGCCCGCTCCGCGCGTTTCCACCTCATTGATCTTTTCGTCGTCATCGGCCAACTCTCCCCCGGTCGACAGCCCGACGAAACTCAGCGAAGGCGGCGGTCTGCCCGCCCATGCAAGCCGTCCCAACGGGAAGAGCGCAGTAGGAGGATTCCTCGGTTTCGCCAAGTCCCTCGACACAGGCAGGCGGGTCTCCCTCGGGAACCAGGTGGTCATGCGCGTCCGGGCCACCCGTCCCAACTACTGGATCGGGCAGACCTACGACCAGTGGGACGGTCAATCGTGGGTCCAATCTGCACATCCGATGAACGGGGCCGACACCCAGAAGCTCACCGGTGGCTCACCGTTCACGATCCCAACATTCGAGGACCAGATCGCCCAGCGCTCTGCGGGTCCAGTCGATGTGCAGACCTTTTACCTGACCACCGGTGGATCCAATCTCGTCTTCCACGCCGACAACGCTCAGCAGGTCTACTTGCAGGCCCGATCGATCTTGGTGAGCCGGGACGGAACCATCGCATCCACGCGGTCAATGGGTGCGGGGACGATCTACACGGTTGTCTCCAGCGACGTGAACGCCACGCCGAGCCAACTGCAGGCGGCGACAGCTGCAACACTCACCAGCGCAGTCCTCGACGGATCCACCCTTGGGCCAGACGGCCAAGCGCGCTACCTCCAACTCCCCCACGCCGATGCCCGCGTCGCCGCCCTTGCCGCGACGATTACCGCACCGATCGGCGATGCGACGGCGTCCGACCCGCACGTCTACGACAAGGTGATGGCCATCGAACAGTGGATGCGGGACCACGTGCGATACACCACCGACATTCCGCCGCTGCCGGCCGGTGCCGATAGCGTCGACTCCTTCCTCTTCGGAACTCGACGCGGCTACTGCGAGCAGATCTCTACCGCTACCGTGGTGATGCTCCGCAGCCTAGGGATCCCCGCCCGGGAGGCCGTGGGCTATGTGCCAGGGCACTACAACCCGATCACCGATCTCTACGACATCCAAGCCAAAGATGCCCATGCCTGGGTGCAGGTGTGGTTCCCGGGATGGGGCTGGCAGAACTTCGACCCGACCGCCGAGGTCCCCCTAACCAACCCCACACCGGGGTCGGTGCTGGCCCGGTCGTTCGGCCACTCGCTCACACGCCTCCCGTGGATCCCGCTATCCATTGCCGCCCTGCTCGTCGGACTCATCGTCTGGCTGCGTCGTCGCCACAGCCGCAAGCCGACGTCATGGTCGTATCAGGTGGCGGCCGACCTAGCTCGCGGCGGCGGTCGAATCGGATATCCACGCCGTCCAGACGAGACGCTCACTTCGTATGGACAGCGCCTGGCTTCGCTAGCGCCTGGCTATGGGCCCGACCTGGTGGCGGCCACCACCCTGGTCGAGCGCGCGACCTATGGCGGGATCGAGCCGACGGCCCGACAGATCGCCGTCACGCTGGCGGCCACTCGACGCTTCCGAGACATCCCAAGACATAGTCGGGACAGTCGAGGTTCGGATGATGATCTTCCCGTTGACCCTGGCCGGCCCGGCAAGCCGCGGTCGGTCGATCAGGACCGAGCGTGGGCCAGTGCCTCATCGAACGATGCACCGGCGGCCAGCAGTGGGCGGTAGCCCATCAACTTCGCGGGCTGGCTCAACGTCAACACAGCACCCAGCCGATCCCCTGATCGGTAGAGGGCGATCATCTTTCCTTCTTCACCCGAACCGCTGACAACGACGACCTCGTCATCGCCCCGAGGTAGTCCGATCATCTGGATCTTGGTGGCGTACTGGTCAGACCAGAAGAATGGGACCGGCTCGTAGGGCGTGGCTGCAGCCGTTCCAGCCAGGAGGTTGCGAGCCGCATGGGCCCCTCCTTCGGCGGCGTTGGTCCAATGCTCTACCCGGACCGACTGTCCGTTCGACGGGAGGGTCCAGCGGGCCACATCACCAGCTGCCACCACTCGATCGGCGGCGAACAGCGACTGGTCGCATCGGATGCCGTCGTCGACCGACACGCCTGAATCGTCGAGCCAGTTGGCACTGGGGTCAACGCCGATACCCACGACCACGGCGTCGGCCACGAGGCGGGTACCGTCATCGAGCACGACGGTCACCGGATCCGGACCCCCGGGATCGGACTCCAGGTGATCGACCCGGACACTGCATCGGAGGTCCATGCCGTTGGCCCGGTGCAGATCGGCGCACATCTGCCCCATCTGATCCCCGAGCACCCGGGCCAGCGGTGTGTGATGTGCCTCGAGCATGATGACGTGGGCACCGATGCCCTGGCAGGTGGCTGCTACCTCGGACCCGATGAAACCCGCGCCGATGACAATGAGTCGCGGTGAGTCGCCGCCAGCCGCCAGGTCGGCCTTGATCCCCAGGCAGTCATCGAGAGTGCGGAGCGTCCACACGTGCGGTTTCCCTTCGGTTCCCGAGAGCCACCGCGTGGATGCGCCGGTGGCGACGACCAGCCCGTCGTAGGCGACCTCGGTCCCGTCGTTACAGGTCAGGGTCCGGGTCTGCGTGTCGAGCGCAGTGGCACGTCGACCCAGGCGGAACTCGAGGCCCAACGTGTCGAGCGCGTCGGGAGCGTGATGATGGATCCGCTCTACGCCCCACTTTCCCGACAGGACCTGCTTGGACAGCGGTGGCCGGTCATAGGGTGCGTGGATCTCTTCGCCGATGATGATCACCGGGCCGGTATGTCCCGCGTGGCGGATCTCCTCTGCGGCACGCAGGCCCGCCAGCGAAGCACCAACGACGGCGATGGTGCCGTCTTTCGATACGGGGTCGCTCATAGGGCGCATGGTAGGGGCAATCGCTCACCTAGCCGCCGAACATCGTCATCCACTGCTCGGGGGTCTTCAGTCGGAATACATAGTTGGTGGCACGAGTGTGGGCCATGGTGGCCGACGGCTCCGGCGAGTAGAAGTGACCGGGGTACAGGACGGTGTCGTCGGACACCCGGGCGAGGCGGGTCATCAACGACTCGTACATGGCGGCAGGGTCACTTCCGGGGAAGTCCGTGCGGCCGCAGCCATCGAGGAAGAGGGTATCCCCGGCGATCAGCTTGCCGTCCACCAGGAAGCACTGGCTGCCCGGGGTATGTCCAGGTGTGTGCACCAGGGTGATGGGGATCGATCCGACCTGGACGATGTCGCCTCCGGAGTGGGCGACCAGATCACTGGCCCCCACGCCGGTGGACCCTTCGATCCACGGGGCCTCGTCGGCCTGGACGTGGATCGGGACCTGGGCCGTTTCGATGAGCTGGGAGATGCCCTCGATACTCCACCCCATCATGTCGCCGCCCACGTGGTCCGGATGGAAATGAGTAGCCAGTGCACCTACGCACCGCATGTCGTCGGCGGCCAGGATGCCCATGAGGTCGTCGATTCCGTAGGCGGGATCGATGATCACCGCTTCGCCCGTCTCCCTGTCGCCCACCAGGTAGACGAAGTTCACCATCTGGCGGGCCACCTGGTCGTCGACGGCAAAGTCCCGACCGGCCAGGAGCTGTCGGAAGTAGAGGCGATCGGATCCCATCGGGGCAGCGAGGTCGTTCGGAGCATCGGTCACGCCAACACTGTAGGTTCCCATCGAGGTTTCGGCCTCCAGTCGGACCAGGTGGGGATACGGTTGCCCACCACGAACAAGCGATCAGGGATGGTGCAGCCATGACGACGAACACTGCGGCAACGGGGGCCGGGTTCACCTACTCGGCAACGTCGATGCTGCGCCACTGGGCGGCCGTCCAGCCCGACAGTCCGATGCTGACGCTGGGTTCGGATACCGTGACCTGGGGACAGTTTTATGAGCGGGCCAAGCGCGTGGCTCATGCCCTTTCGGCTGACGGAGTGGTGGCCGGCGAGCGGGTGGCCTTCCTCGACCGGAACTGCATCGAGTACTTCGAGACGTTCTTCGGCTGTGCGCTGCTCGGTGCCGTCAGCGTCGCCGTGAACTGGCGGCTCGCCCCGATGGAGATGGCGGCGATCGTCGAAGACGCCGGTGCCACCGTGCTCATCTACGGCACCGACTACGAGGAAGCGGTCGCCGACCTGACCGACCACGTGACCACGGTTCGACGGTTCGTTCCGCTGACCGGGTTCGCCGAGTGGCGCGACAGCGGCCAGAGCGAACCAATCACCGATCCGGGGTTCGAACCAGGCCCCGACGACGTCGTGACCCAGCTCTACACCTCGGGGACCACGGGACTTCCCAAGGGCGCCATGATCTCGGGGCGCAACATCGAGACCATCCTGACCGGAGCGGTCGAGGTCTTCCGGATCGACAGCGACACCGTGTCGATGGTGGCCATGCCCCTCTTCCACATCGGCGGGACGGGGTGGGCGCTGTCAGGTATGTCACGCGGGGGCCACTCGATCATCGTCCGCGACGTGGACCCAGTCGAGATCCTGCGAATCATCGAGACGCACCGGATCACCGACTCGTTCGTCGTCCCCGCCGTCTTGATGTTTGTCCTGGCCACGCCTCAGCTGGCCGATACCGACATGAGCTCCTTGCGGACCATCTACTACGGGGCCTCCCCTATCAGCGAGGACGTCCTGGTCAAGTCCATGCAGGCCTTCGGATGCGACTTCGCCCAGGTCTACGGCCTGACCGAGACAACGGGTGCCATCACATCGCTCATGCCCGAAGACCACGACCCTGACGGGCCCCGGGCCAACCTGTTGCGCTCGGCCGGGCGACCGTTCTCCCATGTGGAGCTGCGCATCGAGGACTCGGCCACGGGTGAGAACCTGCCAGCCGGCAGTGTCGGCGAAGTCATGACGCGGTCAGGCCAGAACATGCTCGGTTACTGGAACAACCCCGAGGCCACTGCTGCGGTCATCTCCGAGGACGGCTGGTTCCGCACCGGTGATGCAGGGTGGCTGAGCGAAGACGGTTATCTGTTTCTGCATGACCGGATCAAGGACATGATCGTGTCCGGGGGTGAGAATATCTATCCGGCCGAAGTCGAGAATGCCCTGCTCTCCCACCCGGCCGTGGCCGATGCGGCCGTCATCGGCGTGCCGGACGACAAATGGGGCGAGACGGTCAAGGCCATCGTGGTGCGAGCGCCGGGCATCGATACCGGGGACGACGAGGCCTTGGTAGCCGACATCATGTCCGCTACCCGCGAGCGGCTGGCCCGCTACAAGTGCCCCACGTCGATCGACTTCATGGACGTGCTGCCTCGGAACCCGTCGGGCAAGGTGCTCAAGCGTGAGCTCCGTGCCCCGTATTGGGAAGGCCGGGAGCGCAATATCGGCTGAGCAGTATGCGTGGCCGGGTTGATCTGGGCTGGTCTCGGGTCGGCCCGGTCAGAACTGCTGAATCAGAACAGGGCGTCGGAGTCTTCGTCAGCGTCGTCGTCCCCACCGTCACCCGCATCGTCACCCGCATCGTCACCCGCACTGTCAGCGAGGGCATCCTGGCCGATCGCCTCGAGCCGCGGCACCAGCTCTTCTACTCGCATCCGCGTCTGGCGCAGACGACGGTCGAGCTCGTCCACGATCTCGGTGGCCCGCTCGAGCTGGTCGACCAACCGGTCGACGTCGACCACGCCGGTCTCGAACTCCTCGATGATCCCATCGAGCTCTGATCCTGCGTCTGAGTAACTGAGCTCAGCCACAGCCGTGCTCTGATCCTTGGCGCTACTCGCGGCGGTTCGTGCTGCCATCACTGGTTCTCCCCGGTCTGGTTGGTCTGGTCGGTCTGGTCGGTCTGGTCGGTCTGGTCGGTCTGGTCGGTCTGGTTTGAGTCGACCAGAAGCCCGGTGGCCTCAGCGGTCGTTACCTCGGAGGCCACGATGCCGTCGGCTAGTTGGGTGGACAGCACGGCACCTGGGGCAAGTCCAGAAACCGTGCGCAGAACCGTCCCTTGGGCATCGCGGGTGACCGAGTAGCCCCGCTCGAGCTGGCGCTGGTAGTCGTAGGCACCTAGGAGGCGACGGCGCTGAGCAGCCACGAGCTCCTCGACCTCGAGTCGCTGTCCAGGGAGGGCGATCAGGCGATGGGATCGGCTGGCCAGCACGTCTCCCTCAACCCGGATGGCGCGCTCCGCGGCCCGGGCCGTGGATAGTCCCGCGTGCTCCAGACGTCTGGCGTGGGTATCGACCTGGCTGCGCACCATGGACCGCAGGCCTTTGGCGCGGTGCACGAGGCTGTCGGCGTGGCGGTCGATCTGGTTGCGGGCACCGGTGGCCATCCCCCGCTGATGGGCGGCGAGGGTCTTGTCTGCCTGGCGGACCTTGTCCCTGGCCATCTTCGAGATCAACGATCCGGCCGACTCGACGCTGCGCCAGTAGTCGAGCGCCATGCCAGCCAGCTCCTGGCCGCACTCGGTTGGGGTGATGAACGCACGATTGGCCACTTCATCAGCCACGGACTGATCCCCGGTGTGGCCGATGCCGGTCCAGACCGGGATGTCCGAGTCGGCGATGGCCCGTGCCACCGGCTCCTGGTCGAAGGTGGCCAGATCAGCCTTGGAGCCGCCGCCCCGCACGATCACGATGACATCGACCGATGTTGCCTGGAGATCGGCCACGGCGGCGGCCACCATGGCGGGAGCATCCTTGCCCTGGACCGCCGTTGGGGCCACCGACACGTCGAAGGCGAGACCTGACCCCCGTAAGCCGCCGAGGAAGTCGTTGTACCCCTCGGTCCCCGGGCTGGCCACGAGGCCCACCCGCAGTGGGAGTACGGGCACCCGCATCCGGCGCTGGCGGTCGAACAGGTTCTCCTCGATGAGGGCCGCGATGAGGCGGGCACGCTCGGCGGCGACCTTGCCCATGAGCGCATCCGTGTCGACCTCGGACAGCTTGAAGTCCACAGATCCGCGGCCCTTGTAGAACTCGACTTCGCCCCGGGCTCGGATGATCATGCCGGCATCCAGGGTGATGCCGAGGCGCTCGAGAGTGGAGCGAACGGTCCGCCAACGGTTGGCCCAGCACTTGACGCTGAGGATCGGGGCTCCTGCACCCTGCGAGTTGGTGGGATCGACCAGGTCGATGAAGCAGTGGCCGTTGGCGTTTACCTTGAGCGACCGGATCTCTCCGGTGATCCACACTTCGTCGGGGAAGGTCTTGCGCACCGCTCGGTCGACCCGGGCATACAGATCGGTGATGGACAGCGCCTCGGGCGAGGCGGCGTCCGCCATCAACTGCTGGACGCGGGATTCGAGGGACACGGTCTCAGGATACGACCCGGGTGAGACAAGACGGATCATCCGGCGGCGACAGGGGTCCCGTCCTGCTCGGCCAGCAGGCGGAGCAGCCGAGTGAGTCGGACCTGTATGGCCCATGACTGTGCGAGTCGGAGGCCCGGTCGTCAGACCGGTCGGACCCCGAGAAAGTCAGACCTACTCGTCGGAGGTGGGCACGTCAGCGGGGGAAGCGATGTGCCCGTACTTAATCGAATGGCCGGTCATGAGGACGACGGGGCCGATGGCGACGACGACAGCCGCAACGATCAACGGGATATTGGTTGCATTCCACATGGTGTCTTCGACCACCGGAGCGGTCGGACCTCCTTCAGTTGGGTCACCCGAGGAGCAATGCTGCTCCATCGGTCGGACTTCGGTGGCGAATCCTTTATTCGACTACCGCGTACTCATTCTTTACCACCCTAAGTGCATATGTCAACACTCAGAGTGAGTATTTGTAACCACTGCCGACCTGGCTTCGGTAGGCCCGTCGCCAGCAGATGCGTGACTCGCCGGAAGCTGCGTAGCTGCGACCCGCCCCCTCTGGGTGTCGCCGCCCCGCTCTTGTGGGACGATGGAGATGACGGTGAGCCGGCTGGGTGGTCGCGGCCTGTGTCGATCGAGGGTTCGCCCCCGGTTGGGAACAGGTCGAGGAAGGTCGGGACTCCATTGGGCAGGGTGCTGGCTAACGGCCAGTCGGGGTGACCTGCAGGACAGTGCCACAGAGAACAGACCGCCGATGGCGCAACCGAAAGGAAGCGAACAGGTAAGGGTGAAACGGTGCGGTAAGAGCGCACCAGCGGCTGGGGTGACCCGGTCGGCTAGGTAAACCCCACCCGGAGCAAGGTCGAACAGGGGACATGGGCGGCCCGTCCGGTACTCGGCAACGAGCACCACCCCCAGGTAGACCGCTTAGATGGATGGCCACCTATCCCCCACCAGGGGGTGGACAGAATCCCGCCTACAGGTCGGCTCACCGTCACCTACCTGTCTGAACTGGGGTTATTCGGAAACGGAAGTTCCGGCGTGCGCGCTGCGTGCAATAAGGCCCAGGAACGCCTCCTCCACGGCCAGGCGGGTGGCTTCCTGGCTGTCAGGCCAGAGGTGCCCGTACGTGTCCAGCGTTAGCACTAGGTCGGATAGCACTGGCCGGCGGTTCGATGACACGGGCCAGTTCCGTCCGTTGAAGCCTGAATCCACGCGGCTAACCCACTAAACCTACCAATCTGTCACCAGATTGGTATGATTAGTAGATTCCATGAGGAGCTTCCAACACACCCAGACCCTCGACCCCGTTCCCGGGGATGTCGTCGCGCTCCTGCGACAGATCGACCGTGCCGCCGGCGCAGAGGGTCGCTACGCGGACCAACTGCCCCACCTCCTCGGTGCCCTGCGGGAACAAGCCCGCGTTGAGTCCATCACCGCGTCCAGCGCGATCGAAGGGGTCGTCGTCGACGATGTCCGGATCCCCAAGCTCGTCTCGGGCACGCCGGGCGCACTCCGAAACCGAAGCGAGGCCGAGTTCGCCGGCTACTCCAGCGCCCTGGACTACCTGAACCAACAGGAGCCCGGAAAGCTGGGTGTCGGACTCATTCTTCACCTCCATCGGCTCCTGTTCTCCTACTCCGATGGACGGGGCGGGTACCTCAAGTCGGACGACAATCTGGTCGTCGACAGTCTCCCGGACGGATCTCGTCAGATCCGTTTCACACCGGTCAGCGCCTCAGAGACTCCGTTCTTCATGGAAGGGCTGCTCGCCCGAACCGATGCAGCGCTGAGGCAAGAACGGCTACACCCACTGATCGCCACGGCTGCATTCGCCCTGGACTTCCTCTGCATCCATCCCTTCGCCGATGGGAACGGCCGGGTGGCACGCCTGGTGACCACGTACCTCATGGGTCGAACCGGCTACGGCGTCGGACGGTACGTGAGCCTCGAGCAGCTGATCTACGACAGCAAGGACGACTACTACGGCGCACTCGGCGCATCGACCATCGGTTGGTTCGACGACGGGCCGCATGATCCGTGGCCCTGGACCCGTTACCTCCTCGGACGAGTCGGCGAGGCGTACGGTCGATTTGAAGTACGGATCGCCGCCGGATCCTCTGGTGGGACCAAGCAGGACCGGGTGCGCGACCACGTCCTCCTCCATGCTGCGTCGAGATTCACGATCGCCGACATACGTCGAGCCCTCCCCGGCGTGAGCGACAACACGATCCGGATCGTCCTCGGCGAACTCAAGGAGAAGGGCAGCATCACAAACGACGGTTCCGGCCGGGGCGCCGCATGGCACCGAGTCTGAACACTCTCGAGTCCCAAGAAGGGAACCCCCGAGCCGGCGATCGGGGACGGTCGAACTACGCAGAGCGTAGGAAGAAGATCATCAGCCATGACAATCCGAATGCAAACACGCCGACGATGATGGCCGCCAGGGCAATACCTCTGCCGGTCTCGCCGACAGCTGTTTTCCGCAACCGATATGACGACTGGACTCCACCGACTCTGCCGATGAGCGCCGGGAGCGAACTGATGGGTCCTGCAAAGGGCAAGGTCGAGAGGCCGACGACGGAAAACAGAAGTGAGAAGAGCGCAAGGGGACTTGTTCGGGGAACGGGCATGCCGTCTTGTGCCGTCTTGTCATTGACGTCCAATGTGCTCGAACCCATGGGCCCAGGTGTCCGTGGCCAAGTTTCAGTCCTCGCTGGTGGCCACCAAAGTCCGCGCCCCTCGGAGCGGATATTCAGTTCTTGATCAGCGTAGATCGTCCTCCCCTCTGACGGGATTCCTTCATGCGAAATGACTCGCCGCTGGTGACCACGATGACGCTGTGATGGAGCAGTCGATCCAACAGACTGACCGCCGTGGTGTGCTCGGGAAGGAACTTGCCCCACTCCTCGAACGGCCAGTGTGAACCGATGCCGAGAGACCGTTGTTCGTAAGCAGCGGCCACCAGTCGAAAGAACATCTCGACCAGGTCGGCGGCGGCGAGGTAGCGAACCCGGATATGTCAGGAGAGCCATAACTCTGCCGTCGTCCTGTCCCGAAGTCTGGGCCGTGAGCCTAGGTTTCCTCCCCCTTTCATCACATTCTTGTTGTTCGGTCGTAACTCGCCCGATCTAACGATGGAGTTCGAGGAGAGGGGCATCACCAGCCACATCATCTCTCGCTCCGAGATGTTGTCGATCCTGGGGCTACAGGTGGAGTGAGTTCCCACTATCTTGACTGATTCCAGATTAGGTGTAGTATCTGTGACGTGCCCTCGACTAAGGATTTCGAAGCGATGTTGCGAGGTACCCAGTTACGCGTCACCCGTCCACGACTCGCCGTCCTGGCGGTACTGCGCGACCACCCACACGCCGACACCGCATCGATCGTGGAGGCAGCCCGTCGGGAACTCGGGGCCGTGTCTCACCAGACCGGCTACGACATTCTTCGAGCGCTCTGCGTCGCCGGTCTGGTGCGCAAGATCGAGCCACAGGGTTCAGTGGCTCGCTACGAACTGCGGGTCGGGGACAACCACCACCACGTCGTATGCCGTGCCTGCGGCGCCATTGCCGACGTCGACTGCTCGGTGAACTACGCACCATGCTTGACCGCATCTGACGATCACGGCTTTACCGTCGACGAGGCTGAGGTCGTCTATTGGGGCATGTGCCCCACCTGTTCCGTCCGCCAGACCACTTGACCATCCCAGTGCAACCTGATCCCCCCGGATCACATGGAAGGAATCCCACATGCCCGAGCATCACGATGCCGTCGTTGGAGACATGCAGTCCGAAGTGAGCGAAGGGCTCTGCCCCGTGATCCACACCCGCACGTCCAACCATCCGACCGCGGGTTCGGGTAACCGCGACTGGTGGCCCAACCAGCTGAACCTCAACATCCTGCGCAAGCACCCGATCGTCGCCGACCCCATGGGGGCGGATTTCCAGTACTCCCAGGCGTTTGGCCGCCTCGACCTCGATGCCTTGACCACGGACGTCGACGCAGTCATGACGACATCGCAGGACTGGTGGCCAGCCGACTTCGGCCACTACGGGCCATTTTTTATTCGCATGGCCTGGCACAGTGCCGGCACGTATCGCATCAGCGACGGCCGCGGCGGTGCCGGGGCCGGCATGCAGCGGTTCGCCCCGATCAACAGCTGGCCGGACAATGCCAATCTCGATAAGGCCCGTCGCCTGCTCTGGTCGGTCAAGCAGAAGTACGGCGCCTCGATCTCGTGGGCCGACCTCATCATCTTCGCCGGCAACCGCGCCCTCGAGACCATGGGATTCTCCACCTTCGGCTTTGCCGGTGGTCGAGCTGATGTGTGGGAGCCCGACGAGGATGTCTACTGGGGTCCCGAAGGCACCTGGCTCGGCGACGAGCGCTACACCGGAGACCGTCAACTCGAGGAGCCCTTGGCCGCGGTCCAGATGGGCCTTATCTACGTCAACCCTCAGGGCCCCAACGGTTTCCCAGATCCCCTCGCCTCGGCCCGGGACATACGCGAAACCTTCGCCCGCATGGCCATGGACGACGAAGAGACCGTCGCCCTCATCGCCGGCGGCCACACATTCGGCAAGACCCACGGGGCGGCCGTCCCCGACGACTACATCGGGCCCGAGCCCGAGGGTGCCCCGCTCGAGGAGCAGGGCTTGGGGTGGCGCAATACCTTCGGTTCCGGCAAAGGGCGAGACACCATCACCAGCGGCCTCGAAGTGACGTGGACGGCTACCCCGGTCGCCTGGAGTCACAGCTACTTCGAGAACCTCTTTGCCTACGATTGGGAGCTGGTCAAAAGTCCGGCCGGCGCCAACCAGTGGCAGCCCAAGGGCGGTGCCGGGAGGGGAACCGTGCCTGATCCCGAGGACGGCTCGCTTACCCGGCCGCCGACGATGCTCACCACAGACCTGGCGCTGCGCTTCGACCCGAGCTACGAGGAGATTTCGCGGCGGTTCCTTGAGTATCCGGACCAGTTCGCCGACGCCTTCGCCCGGGCGTGGTTCAAACTCACCCATCGCGACATGGGACCGATCGAGCGCTACCTCGGCCCACTGGTGCCCCAGGAAGAACTCATCTGGCAGGACCGGGTGCCGGCAGTCGATTACGAGCTGGTCGGCGAAGCGGAGATCGCCCAGCTCAAAGCAGAAGTGCTGGCTTCCGGGCTCACCGTGTCGCAACTGGTCTCCACCGCCTGGGCGTCGGCCTCGACCTTCCGGGGTAGCGACAAGCGGGGTGGGGCCAACGGGGCCCGTATCCGCCTTGAGCCGCAGATCGCCTGGGAGGTCAACGATCCCGACCAGTTACGCCAAGTGCTGCACACCCTGGAGGAGGTCCAGCAGTCGTTCAACTCGGCGCAGCACGGTGGTGTGCGGATATCACTCGCCGACCTCATTGTCCTCGCCGGCTGTGCCGCAGTGGAGCAGGCCGCGAAGGCTGCAGGTCACGAAATCACCGTGGCGTTCTCCCCTGGCCGGACCGATGCATCCCAAGAGCAGACCGACGTCGAGTCGTTCCAGCCTCTTGAGCCGACTGCCGACGGGTTCCGCAACCATCTGGGCAAAGGTCACTGGCTGCAAGCGGAGTACCTGCTCGTCGACCGGGCCAACCTGCTGACCCTCAGCGCCCCGGAAATGACCGTCCTCATCGGTGGCCTGCGGGTGCTCGGCGCCAACACTGGCCAGTCGTCGACGGGAGTGCTCACCACGACGCCAGGAACGCTGACCAATGACTTCTTCGTCAACCTGCTCGATATGGAAACGCAGTGGTCAGTGGTCGACGAGGACCAGTCCGTATTCGAGGGCCGTGACCGTGCCACCGGTGAAGTCCGCTGGGGCGGTAGCCGCGTCGATCTCGTCTTTGGCTCCAACTCGGAACTGCGGGCGCTCGCCGAGGTCTACGCCAGCAACGATGCCGAGGCAAAGTTCATCGCGGACTTCGCAGCCGCCTGGGACAAGGTGATGATGCTGGACCGCTTTGACCTGGCCTGATCCCTGACGACTTGGTCGGTCCGGCCCGGTGCGAGCACTAAGCCGTGACGTCGACGGATGCGCGGACAACGTTGGACCGAGCCCGCAGGGAATTCCTGCACGCTCACGGCCCATGGCAGTCAGGGTCAATGAGCCCAGGCGTCCCAGAGGCTCCGCACGGCGAAGATGTTCGCACCCACGGCGTAATACTGTGACGTCTACCACCGGAAACGACTGGGTGGGCATGCGCTAAGGGCGCTGATCGACTGTTCCCGCTCGTTTCATGGTCCGTGGTCTGTGGTCTGCGGGCAAGGCCTTCCTGATCTCACCCGCTGGGCACCCGCACACGGACAGCATCCACCGAGGGTGGCCTCGTGGCAGCGCCACATAGTGACGCCCCTTACCGTCTCCGTCTCGGCTTGCAGGCAACTCTGCACCGGCGTTCGGATCGAGTCCGATCAATCTCTCGAGTTCGAGCGTTGCATCCCGGATCAGATTGAGGTCGCCATCGAGCCCCTCCGAGGGATCGAGCGCTTCCATCGCTTGGGATCCGTGAAAACCACTATCGTTCGGTCGTTAGCCAGGGCGGCTTCAAGGGGGGGGTCGGCTAGTCCCATGGGGACCGATGATTACCAGATGACCGGTGTCGCACAACGCGGGGCTGACGCGGACCCTATGAGCGATGTCGCTCTGGCCATCCTCGAGGCCGCCATCCGTCATCTCGAGTCCGTGGGTGCCTCCGGGCTCCAGATCGACCAGGTCTTGGCCGATGCCGGTGCCTCTCCGGAAGCGCTCGAGCAGCATTTCGGCTCCCGAAGGGATCTGGTGCAAGCCGCGATATACGAGCGGCATCACCGGTTGATCGAGTTGGAGTCCCTGTCCCGCTTGGAAATGGCAGAGTCCGCTTCCACCACTGCAGAGTTCTGCACGTTCATCGCCGATCAGCTCACCCGGATCGCCACCGATCCAACGTCGCAAGCCGCCCGCATGGCCCGGGTGCGTTCGGCCGCCAACTCGTTGGACCGACCCGACCTCGTCGACCAGTTCGAGGCACGCCAACATGCACTGCTCGATGTCCTCGCCCAGGTCTTCGAGCGGGCAAAGGCTCGTGGCATCATCAACCCCGACCTCGACTCCTACGGCTACTCCGCTTGGTTCCACGGCATGAACCTCGGCATGACCTTCACCGAGCGCACGCTCCACGATTCCCACCGATGGCTGGCCGTGGCCATCCCCGCCGCGCTGGCACCCCTGCAGATGCCTGCCGTTGCGCCTGGCCCCTAGCGCACCTCATGCCCGCAGCCATTAAGGCCAGGAAAAGCCCGCCGGGCAGATCCGGCTCGATAGTGTCCCTGCCCGCGAGAAATCAAGCACCGTCGATCCCTCGCCACCTATCATCCTGAAGATGCAGAACGAAAGGGCTCCCTCGCCCCACTTCGCATACGCCAGACGGGTCCTTCAGTCGGTGGCCATCAGGGCTTCTGGGTCAACGCCATGACGACCGGACCCGATCCGTCTCCGTCGGATGCCACCACCCCCGTCATCGACCCCGTCATCGAC